>Ga0247681_1000060_pt1 | contig 14169 bp, 20 predicted proteins | sample CNK22_metaG_FD_182798 | JGI IMG/M metagenome (GOLD analysis project Ga0247681, IMG submission 182798) | Soil microbial communities from Purdue University Martell Research Forest, Indiana, United States - CNK22 | ecosystem: Environmental > Terrestrial > Soil > Temperate forest > Bulk soil... | reverse complement strand
CCTAACGCCCGTATTGCGGACTATAGCCCGAAAGTAGCCGACCTGGTGGGTGAAGCCGGCAGTTCGTCGCAAGGCGGCGCGCGGGCACTGGGGACGGCGATCCGACAGGATGTCGCCGGCCAGCAGGAGCGTTTGCAAAATCCCTCATCGCCCTTGCAGCACGTGAAAGACCAGTTCGCGGCTAATCTGGGACAACTGGAGAAAGACCGAAAGGCGGCGTACGACACCGCTTATTCGGAAGTCACGAAACTGACGCCTGAACTCAAGGATGCGCTTGCGCACCGCGACGTAGCACCGCTAGTCGATGACGTGCTGTCCGACTACGCCCAGTTGCGTAAGCGTGCGGGCTCTGCTCCTTCGCAGGCGCCGAAGTACAAGGTAGGCGAAGAAATCCCGACGGCAGTTGTCGACGATCTCCAGAAACGTCTCGGCGACATGGCGCGTGATCCGGCAGCGGTCGGCAAGATGAAGGCCGGCGCGCTTCAGGCCGCGCAATCGGCGCTGAAAGACGCACAACCGGCGTCGCTCGACCGCGCGCAGCGATTGGCCGCTAAAGTAGGCAGCGAAAGCCAGGAATCCGGGATAATCGGCGCCCAGGTTTGGGGCGGTCAGTTTGCCTACGGCCTGAAGTCTGCTGACATCACCCGCTGGCGCAACATGAACCCGCTTGAGAAACAGTACGCGCGGATCGGCATGACGGACGGAATGGAGCGTTATCTGCTGGACGCGGGCACGATGGGCGAAACGAAGTTGCGCAACATCGGCGAGAAAATGGGTAAAGATCCTGTTATCCGCGAAGTGCTCGGCGACAAGGAAGCGAACCAGATCAAGAAAGTCTTCATCAAGGAAGCGGACCGCATGCGCACGTCTACCACGATGGCGAGCGGCGGGTCGCGTCGTGCGCAGTGGAAGGAAGAAGACATGGGCCGCATGCTTGCACACGGCGCGAACGTGGCTGCGGGCCTCGGTCACATATCAGGAACAGCGGTTCGCGTTCTCAAGCAGCTGGGTATGTCAGAAGACGTGGCAAAGCGCGTTATCGATACGGCCACTAAACCGGGCGGTCTTGCTCAACTCCAGAAAGACGGGATGAGCAAAAATATGCTCGACAAGGTGGCCGCAGTAGTAAGTCAGAACCGCGTCGGCGGCGCGGCAACGGGCGGGCGGTTCGTCGCCGGTGAAAACGCGAAGTCCGAGCGCTAGACGCCGAGCAACTCGCCGATAACGCCTACTAGAAGGAACAGGAAGTAAAGTGCGACTGGCGCAAGAAGGACGTAGATCACAGTGCACCTTTGGCGGTTTTCTTAGAGGGAACGACAGTGAAAGCAGACGTAGTGTAGTCGTTTTCAAGGCCGTTTTCGAAGTAGACGTGAAACGATGAACTGTCGGGCGCCATCTGCGTAACGCAACCCCGGATCGGATCTTTCTGGAAAGGAAGTACGGCCATGAAGCCGAAACCGGTAGCGCAGCGATCCGGGTCGCTGACGAGGTAGTTGTGTCCGCCGGCATTGTTTACCTGCACGCCGATGATAGACGACTCGGCGAAGGCGAAGGCGGGAAGAAAAGCGGCGAGTATCAGAAGGTGCTTCATGGTTTGCTCCGTGCGTTAGGGTGACTTCACTATAGCAATTGCAAAACGGAATATCAAGTGAAAATTTTGCTCATCGACTGTGTAGGCGGCATGCTCGACTTTGCGATGCGATGCGTCGAGTTCGGTCATGATACGCGCCTGTGGGTGAAACCGCGCGAAGGCGAAAAGCGTAACCCAATTGGTGACGGGTACGTGGATAAAGTCGCTGAATGGAAAGGCTCGATGCAATGGGCGGATCTGATCGTCCTTAGTGACAACGCTAATCTCATGGATGAGTTAGAGCCGTATCACAAAAAGGGCTACCCGATCTTCGGACCGAACAAGGCCGGCGCCGAACTGGAGCTTAACCGCCAGTTGGGGCAGGACGTGTTCAAGAAAGTTGGCATCAAGGTAATGCCGTCGCAGGAATTCAAGGACTACGATCAGGCGAAAGCGTACGTCGAAAAGCGTATGGAGCGCTTCGTGTCCAAACCTAACGGCGACGTGGACAAGGCATTGTCGTACGTGTCGAAGTCGGCGCGCGACATGGTTGGCATGATCGACCGGTGGAAAGTCGAGAATCCGCAAAGCCAGGGCTTCATCCTCCAGCCGTTTGTTCGCGGTATCGAAATGGCGATTGGTGGATGGTTCGGCAAGAATGGCTGGTCGAAGTGGTATCTGGAGAACATCGAGCACAAGAAACATTTGCCGGGCGACACTGGGGTGAACACCGGCGAGCAAGGCACAGTGATGAGGTACGTGAAGGAGTCGAAACTGGTTGACAAACTGCTGACGCCTTTGACAAGTTACCTGCATTCGATCAACTACCGTGGCTATTTCGACATGGCCGCGATCATCGACGAGGATGGTACGCCGTGGCCTCTCGAAGCCACCAGCCGCCCCGGCTGGCCGTGCTTTACCATCCAGAACAGTTTGCACGTTGGTGACCCTGCGCAATGGATGCTCGATCTGCTTCACGGCGAAGATACGCTGGAAGTGCTAGACGAAACCGCTGTTGGCGTAGTCGTATCCATCCCGGACTATCCCTTCACGCAGTACACCAAACGTAACTGCATGGGTTATCCGATCTACAACACGGAACGCGTGGTGCTGGAAGACATTCACTTCTGTGAAGTGATGCTGGGTGAAATGCCTGACGAAGAAGACGGGAAAATCGTCTACAAGAAAGGTCCAGTCACGTGCGGCGATTACGTGCTGGTGGCTACCGGGACGGATTTCGATATCCACGGGGCGCAGAAGCGCGCAAAGCGCGCCCTGAAGACAATCGAAATCCCGAACTCCCCCGGCTGGCGGGATGACATCGGCGAGAAGCTGGAAAGAGACCTTCCGGTACTTCAGGATCTGGGATACGCGTTGGAGTGGCATTACTGATGCGCACCAAACTCGGAAATCCACCTGATCCGAAATCCGGATTCGATTCGCAGAACTGGCAGACGTGGTTCTATACAATATTCGCCCTGTTCGGAAATGGCAATCTCGGCAACTTTACCGTTGCGAATCTGCCTACAACACCGTTCAACGGGCAGCAGGCCTACGCCACAAACGGTAGAAAGGTAGGAGAAGGCGGAGGCGGCGGTACGGGGGTGCCGGTTTACTACTCAAACGGCGCGTGGAGAGTCTTTTCTACTGACGCCGTGGTAACGGCATAGATCTGGGAGAGCAGATATGCAAGGGGTATTATATTTTATGGGCCAATTGACCAAGGAAGAAGCGAAGCAGGCCATGAAAGAAGCGTTAAACGAATGGCTTGACAAGCAATGGGCGCAGTTCGGCAAGTGGACAGCGGGAGGCCTTGTGTCGCTTGCTATCGCCGGTCTTGCGTATGCCTACCAGAAAACACACGGGTTTGGGATCAAATGACACCTGAAGAGTTAGCCGCCTGCCTTGGGATTCCGCTCTCACGTGCGCAAACATGGGCTGATCCACTGTCTGCGGCGATGGCGCTATATGCGATTGATTCGCCGAAGAGGCAGGCGGCGTTCCTCGCCCAGGTAGGACACGAATCCGGGCGCCTCGTCTACGTTCGTGAACTCTGGGGGCCGACACCCGCGCAGCAGGGGTACGAGGGGCGAAAGGATCTCGGCAACACCGAACCCGGAGACGGGTTCAAGTTCCGGGGGCGCGGTCTGATTCAGGTCACAGGCCGCGCGAACTACGCGAAGTGCGGTGCGGCTCTTGTGCTGCCGTTGACGGACCATCCGGAGTTACTTGAACAGCCGGGTAACGCCGCGCAGTCTGCGGCATGGTTCTGGAACTCGCACGGTCTGAACGTGTCCGCTGAACTGATGGACTTCGAAGGTATCACGAAGGTCATAAACGGCGGTCTGAACGGGTATGACGACCGCGTGAACCTGTGGAAAATGTGCTGTACGGCGCTTGGCGTCGGTGACGGCTACTGGAGCGAATCGTGGCACTAGACCCCCTTACGGCAGGGCTTGACCTTGCCAGTACGATTGTCGGCAAGATCTGGCCCGACAAGTCTGCGCAGGAACAGCAGCAACTGGCCGGCGCGCTGGCGATGATATCTGCGCAAACGGATATCAACAAAGTGGAAGCCGCCAACGAGAGTACGTTCGTCTCAGGCTGGCGGCCTGCGATTGGCTGGATTTGCGGCGCGGCGTGCGGATGGAACTGGATCGGTCTGCCCACTGCCAAGCTCGTCCTGGCGCTGACCGGCCATCCTGTCGCATTGAGCGCCGCCGACCTGTCGGAGATGATGCCCGTCCTGATGGGTATGTTAGGACTCGGCGGCTTGCACACTTTCGAGCGGGTTAAGGGCGTGTCGAAGTAGGTTTACTTGCTCAATTGGATCATCGGCATGGCACCGCCCATCATGTACGTTGGGTAGTGCCCGTCCCACTTCTCTACCTTCAACTTTTCAATCAGAGCCGGATTCGCCTCAAGTGATTTGCCCATCAGTTCATTGGCCTTCGCGTTGTTCTCGGCGACGCGGAGTGCAGCCTCCGACTCGACGACGCGTTTTTGTGCTTCCCACTTCGTCTGTGTGATTTCGTTCTCGACACGCAGGGCGTTCTGCTGGGCCGTGATCTTCGCCTCGATAGCATCGTTGAACTGTTTGCTGAACGTGAAGTCGACGATGTTCACCGCACTGACGTTCACGCCGATATTCTTGAATCGGGTCAGCAACGCCTCGCGCATCTCCTGACTTACCTGGTCCCGCTTCTGGATCAGGTCGGTTGCCTCGTAGCGCGCCGCTACAGCCTTAGCGATGTCATGCACCGCCGGGTCCATTACCTGCGTCCACGGGTCCCCACCCAAGGTCGAATAGACGCCGACAGCCGCAGTGGGAAGGATGTTGAAGTTCACCGAGACCTTCATGTCGACCTGTTGCAGATCTTTCGACGACCCAGCCACGTCGGACTGAGCCTTGTACACGCCGATATAGACGTTGTGCATCGACTGCGACATGGGCGCAATGAAGTGCAGACCCGGCTCATAGGTGGCGGACGACGGAGCGCCGAACGTGGTTTTAACACCTACGTAGCCAGCTGGTACAGAAGCGAAAGGCCAGCAAACCGCCGCGCCAACCACTGCGGCGATTCCGCCCACCGACCATGCGGCTACTTTGAAAATCGGAAACTCTTTTTCCTGCTTGCGTTCGCCAAACATTTTTACTTCTCCTTTTTAAGATTTAAGGCCCAAAGCCCGTTTTGCAAGTTCCCGTACCTCTTCCGTCACCGCGTGGCCGAGGTCCTGCATGTCGATCAGGCGGCGCGCGAACGCTGCCAGATCGATCACGGCTCGCGTATCGCTGCGCAAAGGCGCGTAGAGGTGTTCTGTGGCTTTGTACGTGTCCCGCGCGGTGGCTAAATCGGCGTAACGGTCCTTCGCTAACTTCGTCATCTCACTTTGGTAGGTGTTCGGGTATTGGATCAGCTTTTCGAGTTGCGTTACCCGCGCGTACAGGCTGGCGATTTGCTCACGCGCGCCTTGGTCGTAATGCATTATTCCTCCGTTGCGCGAACGGCGAAACCGCCGTAATAACCGTTGTGTTCGTTATGGCTAGACATCACGAACGAACCCTTGCTTGTCAGCACTTCGAGGAACTGGACTTCATGTACGTCGCCCGTTCCGTAATCGGCGTCAGGAGCGTCTTTGACTTCCGCACTTACCAGCGTGGCACCGATGAAATATGATAGGTCATCGTCAGTTTGCATGTACCGCGACTCGCAGCAAGATTGCCCCTCATCCGCCAGTCTCATCTTGTAACCGTCTGAAAACGTAAAGTGCAAGGCATCGTCGTCGCCCAACTCCAATTCAGAAATGGTCTTACCGACCGCCTTCGTGAACGCGTCTACAGAATTCGCGTTTCCACCGATCATCTTTATCATTACGCCAAGGCCCAGTTGCGACATTTCGTTTCTCCTTCGTTGTTGATGACTTCACTATAGCAAATGCGAAACAGGAAATCAACGTTTGCGTTTCATCGCGGCCATAAGGACTTCCTGAACCGTCTTCTTGCTCTCAAGACGTTCAAGTACGTCAAAGTCCACTGTATCGTTTGCCAGAATGTAATGAATAAATACCGGTCTATCATGTCCCGCCTGCATCTGGCGGGTCGGGCCGATGCGTTCAATAATCTGTTGATGTTCTTCTAGCGACCAGTTGACAGAGAAGAAAACGAGAATATTTCCACCATCCTGAAGATTAAGACCGTGGCCGGCACTAGCAGGATGAGCGAAAAGAACAGGAATTTTCCCAGCGTTCCAAGACCTGATAGTTTCTGGATCAGAATCGAGAACCCTGCCGCGAGGAAAAGCGGAACGAAGGCGAGCAAGATCATGCTTGAAATGATAAGCGACCAGTACCGGAGCGCCATTCGCCTCTTCAATGATGTCGTCAAGAGCCTGGATCTTTGCATCATGCACCTCCTGCCAGTTGCGTTGGTCATCGGTATAGATCGCGCCTGCTGCCAGCTGGAGGCACTTCTGCGTCTTGCTGGCCGCGTTCAGCGCTTCGATCTCCGTAGGCCCGAGATGTCCCTCCAGTTCCAGGAACATCTTTTTCTCCATGTCCCGGTACATCCGCCGCGCCTTGTAAGGCAGATCCGCGACTATCCGGTTGCGGATCGGTTCTGAGAGATTGAAGTAGTCCTTCGCATCTAGCGATAAGCACACATCGGAGATGCTTTTCTGTATCTCCATCTGTGAGTGCTCCATAGGCTCCAGACCGAATCCATCGTAGCTCGTCCTGAACCAACGCTGGGAGAAGGCTGTGAACGACTTTCCAAGTCGCTGCCCCCCATCTACGAACCACATCGGGCCCCACAGATCTTTCAAGCCATTCGGCGCAGGCGTTCCTGTCAGCCCAATCCATCTGTCTACCTTTTTGTGAGCAACCTCGGCGAGCGCCTTGGCGCGTTTCGTGCCCTGGCGCGTACGGAAGCCTTTGAGTTTTGTTACCTCATCCGCCACGATGGTCTTGAACGGCCAGGGGCGAGGGTTGTACTTGAACCAGTCTACAAGCCAAGGAACGTTCTCGTAGTTGATCGTAAATATGGCCGAATCTTCCCGGAGCGCTTGCGCGCGCTGTTCCGCCGTGCCGATGACAGGCGTGACAGGTAGGTCAAGTTCCCACTTTTTGACCTCATCAGGCCACGTGCTTTGAGCAACCCGGAGCGGCGCGAGTACAAGCGTCGGGCCGTCATCGACAAGCGCGTTCGCTTCAATCGCCTTGAGCGTTGAAACAGTTTTCCCCAAGCCCATTGGGACGAATGCATTGCATCGCTCCTTTTCCAAGATGAAATCGCGAATGATTTCCTGATACGGTCTGAGTTTCATTTGCGGCAGACTTCCATAAGTTGTCGCCCCAAGTGCTCTGTATAGGCAGGGGGGATGGCTTCGCTTATTTCCGCTGTGGTACCCCAATTCATGCCCATAGCTTCCTGCATCGCGTACTTGTGGCCGTGCTCCCATCGGTCCTGAGTTTTCCTGCCGCCGTGCGATGCGGAACGTCGCCGCGCGTGGCCCCCGTAGACGCCTACAACAGGAGCGTAACTGTGGCGGCATGCACACGGAGCGAACAGATCTACGTTGCTCTCGAAAAGTCTATGTCTGCGCAGTTCATGCCCTTCCGTCCCCAGGCCGAACATCGACCCGCACAAAAGAATCGGCTTAACCATTGACCATTTGGCCTGTTCTACGTTTTCGATAACGTAGGGTTTGCCGGCATCCTCCAGTAACTGGCGCACCTGATTTATCAGCAACGGCGCACCCGTCGTATTGTGGGCGTGGCGCATAGACGAGTACCCCTGACAGGGCGGACTTGCGTGTATAGCGTCAAACAGTCGTAAGAACCCCACATCCAGCTGTAGAACGTCGGCCTGGTGAAAATCAAAAGGGTAATTAGGCTGCGGCGATATATCGACTCCCGTTACGTCGAATCCGGCAGCGTGATACCCCGCCCCCGCGCCGCCGGCGCAGCAGAAAAGATCGAGTAATTTCATCGCGGACGCAGGCTCCATCCGCAAGCGAAAGCCAGAATCGCGATACCCCAGCACAGAATAACGATTGAAAGTCCGCTCATTTCGTCATCTCCTTAATGAAAAAGTCAACGCCTAGATACGAGTCAATGAACCATGTCTTAACGCCGACTCGCAACCATTTATTAGCTTCCCGCAGTTGCCCTGCGCGGGGTCTTTTTCCCGGCGCCTTCAACTCGACAAGTGCAACACGGGCGGGGAGGAATCCTACTATCCGATCCGCTACGTCCTTGTGTCCAGGACTTACGAACTTGCGTTGCTCGCCCCCGGCTTCCTTGACGCGCTTCACGAAATACGCTTCTATGTCGCGCTCTTTCATTCGATGTGATTCGCAACACACGCGACTACTTTAGGAAAGCTGTTTTGATACAGCCTACCGAGGTAGGTCAAGCGCCAGAACTCGATAACTGAATATTGGGTATGCGCGTCGCCGGAAGTCACGACATCGAGTATCTGTCCGTTTATCGCGCCGTCACGTATCGTCCAGACTTGCATCATCCCCTCCACCCAAACAGCAAACCGAGAACCGCGCCGACGAAGATCACGCCGACAATCGCCACCAGCCGTTCGTGTTTCTTCGGCGTGTTGGTCGTGTAGAAGTTGTGGTACGCGCCGAACGCCTGTTGAGTCGTGCGGGGCGTTGGGCGGTAGTGTTTCGCGTCTCGTGAAAACATAACGTTCTCCTTGGTTGTTAAACAGACTATAGCAATTGCAAAACGAAAAGTCAAGGCAACCAACCCCACCTTTTCCGGTTTTGCACATTCCAGAGCGTTGTTCGGCTAACGCCGAAATGCTCAGCAAGTTCAGCGATAGTTCCTTTTGCCGCGCGAATAGCTCTTACCTTGTCTTCATTCAATACGGCGTTGTGGCAACCGACGCCTCGAAGACGAGTACCGTGTAGAAGCATGTCAGCCGCATTTTCCTTCACAGTGCCGTAAGCCAAATTCCCTTTGTTGTTCCGAAGATAATTGCCGTCTTTGTGCCGAACTACATACCCCTTCGGTCGTACCCCGTGAAAGGTCCTCGCTACCAGCGTATGTACGTGCGCCCGAAAGTCCTTACCGTTTCGCTTCAACGTTACTTTCAGGTAGCCAAACTTGTCTTGATACGTGGACAGCAAGACGCCTTTGTAATACCGTTTTCTGCCGTCCGAGAAGGTAACAATCCGATCAACCGACCGCACTTGACCTCGATCTGATACTTCGTACCAACCTTCCCACTCAGGTAGCGCTTTCCACATATCAATCCTTACGATATCTTTTCGCTTCAAATCCCGCCGCCGCGAGCGGTAACCCTGGCGCCCATGCTGGTGTCTGCGCCATCAACGATGACAAATGCTCGGGACCGTATAGCAAGCCGTCCGGTGCGTAACAGATCAATTCATCATGGATCGGAAGACGCGGAGAATAGCCAGCATCGATCACCCTTGGGTAACACGACTTGAATACGTCGCGTGCGACAGCCTGAGTCATATTTTCAGTTATTTTACCACCATAAGTAGAAATGCGGCTCCACTTGCGCGAATACTGATTCAGACCCATGAAACTGATCTTTCCGTCCTCGACACGCGGCGCGGGGTACGACAGCGCGCGACCCGATGGCAGAACGATGCGAAGCCAGTTGCCCCTACGAGTCGCCGCGCACTTGCCGGCGATGAAGTTCTCGCCTTCGTTATTGACCGCTTCTACGCACGCGTTCTCTACTGCCTTCCATAGCGATTCGATCCCCGGATGCGCGCGGCGCCAAAGGCGCTTGAGCGAATCGCAAGTCATGAACGCCTTCTTGCTCAGTCCGAACGTAGGCCGCTTCTGTTCAAGCGCCCATTCGTGGAAGTTCTCCGCTTCCGCCCAAACGTCGGCGGGGATCGCGCCGCCGTCTAGCGCTTCCAGGTCGATACTAAAAGCCGCAGCGAACGTTACGAAAGCGCCAACGCCGCCCTGGAAGCCCATAGACAGTTCTAGCACCTTGCCAATCTGTCGCTTCGCCTCTTCGAGACTCACGCGAAAAGTACGCGCATATGATGCGATGTATAGATCCGGCCCGATTCCTTTATCGAAATCACGGAACGCCTGTAGCTTCCACTCTTCGCCCGCCAGCCATGCCAGAACCCGTCCTTCGATGTTCGACAGGTCAACGTCTACGATCTTCTTGCCCGGCGGCGCGATGATGACGCCGCGCATTGCGTTAGCGCACAACTCCATTACGTTGTCTGTCACCAGATCCGCGCAGCCCGCCTTGATAGCCTCAATACCCGTCTCGATCTCGTCGGTTTCGAGCGTGGGCCTTAATAAATTCTGGGGTTGAAAAAGTCTTCCGGCGTCCCGCCCAGTCCTCCCAGCCCCAGAAAACTGGATAACCCCCCGCAGGTACCCATCTGAGCTTGTGCAGCGTATGACCCGTTTGAATTTGCTGACAGAGCTTGTGCTTGCCATAAGGCGTAAGCCAATGAGTTCACGTACGCCATCTGGCAGGCTTGCATCTGTGAGGCGCCGCTCCAGTGTGTCTGCCCGCATGTCGGGCAACGACACGCCATGTTCTGCAAGTATGAATTTAAGGAGCGCGTCTCTTTGAGTGGCTGAAGATACCACGCCGTCTGTGGCGTCGTGAGTTCGTGCAGCGAGCGAAGCTTGCTCTGTGTCCACTGCTTCAATCGCCGTCTTTGCAAGATCGATATCGACATAAATTCCCTCACTGTTGATTCGCTGATCCAGTTGCCAAAGCTGCAATTCGAATTCGTGATTCGGATAGTTCCACTTCGGCATTTTCTGATGCAGGATGCGCATCGAAGTGATATCCGACTTCGCGTATTCGATGAATTCCGCCCACTCGGCGGGGTGCGTCTCGCGCGTCTTGCGGCGCAGTTTCTGGTTAGCGGGCTGCGGCATGCAGAACATGCGAATCAGTTGCTTGCCGCGCTTGTCCTTCGCCACGTCAGTACCCAGGCGGAAGATATCGCACAGAGTGCCAAGCGAACCGGGCAAGCCGTGGCAGAGTGCCTGAACCATTGTGTCACGGTGGCGCTCTTCCTTGAAGTGCTGGAAGACTGCCGGAAGCGCTTTACGCAGCACCGGGCGATCAAAACCGCTTGAATTATGCCCCCAATACTCATCCGCTTTGACAATAGCCTCGATCAGTTCACGGGGCCGGTGTTTATCTGACGCCACATCCCAACACTGAACCGGCCCGTCATCGACCGCCCACGCAAACAGCAGCACTTCTGCGTTCTCCGCGTATCGGTGCGCGCCGTCGTTGATAGGCACTTCTGAGAAAGTTTCGATGTCCCAATATAGCCTCATCGCGAATCATCCTCGCGCTCACCTTCCGCATACCCCTCTTCGTAGCCCTCCTTGCGCCCTTCTTCAAAGGCAGATTCATAATCGAATTGTGTATCACGTTCGCCGTCCTTGTAGCCGCTTTCGTACGCTTCGTCCAGTGCGCTCTCATCCACGCGCCCTGACCTGAACCTGTCGGCGGCTTCAACCAGTGCTTCGGCGTCCTTCGGGTTCGTGGCGAGAACCCGGCGCAATTCTTCGTTCGTATAGTTCGCGTACATCGTCTTCTCCTTTGTTGGAAAAGGCCCCGAAGGGCCCTGCCTCATGCCAGTTCGTCTTCCGCATCGACGGCATCGAAGCCGTCGTCCGTCGCGCGGCTGGCGCCGCCGAAGCTGTCGCCGTGGCCGTCGAACTGGACGCCCAGAAGGCCGCAACGCATGCCGCTATATGTGCCGCCCTGCGCCCACATCTCCACTCTGGCGTTCACGTAGCAACCCGCGTAGATGATGCCTTCCTTGCCCGTGAGGCGCTGCGGCTTGCCGAAGTGCTTTGAATCGGGATCGGTATCCTTGACGTTGTGGAGGAAGAGCGGCGCGCCGTCCTTCTGTTTGCGCACACCTGACAGCGCGAACATGTTTTCGAAGCCGTCGTACACGTCGCCTGCCTTGTCTTTCTTGTTCTTCATATACGAGAACTTGTTCTTGTTCCCGCGCATGTCTTCGAGCATGCTGTCCGCCTTCTTGCCCCACATGGCGGCGGCTTCCTTCGTGATGGCTTCCTGAATCGCCTTGTCGTTTGCCGAACCCGGTTCCACGATGAACGTGGCGGTGTGGCGGAAATCGCCTTTGCCTTCATACTGACCCGGTTCGAACAGATCATCGATGAACGCGATGCGAACGTGCTTCAGTTGAACGATAGTACCCATTTTCAAATCTCCTTACGATTGATAGTGAATTTCAAAATCAAGCTGAATTGCCAGATTGCGTTCAATGTTCGCGCCTTTTGAATCTTCCCAGCCGTCGAGCATGTACAACGCTTCGCAGTCGAGCATGGCTTTTAAGTCTGCGCGCATGTAGTCGTTGTAAGACGGTTCCTCTTTGCCTGTCGGCACTTCGTGGGGGTTCACGACCGCCCACCCCTGGGAAACCAGAGCGACAACAGCGTTTTTAAAGGCTTCGCGATTGAAGTCTTCTTTTCCCGTCATCGGCCCGGAGATGTAAATCGTCTTCAGCATAAGTCGTCAACGGTTTCGAAACCGTCCTCCACTGGCGTAATCTCAATCGCCGGACGCTTGTCCGACTCCAGAACCACGTGAGGCTTGCCGGCGGGCTGCACGACCAATGCTTCGATCTGCTTCAGGCGTCGCGGCTGATCTTTCAGTGCATCGAGAATCGGCTTTGGGCCCAGCAACTTAAAGCTATACATCTGGTCCTGCTTCATCTTGAACTTCTTCATCATGGCTTCCGCCTCTTCCTCAGAAGCCCAGGCGCGATTCCCCTTCTTGCCTGCAACTACTTTCACGCCGGGCACCGGGCGACCATTCAGGACTTCCGCTTCGATGCGTGCTCGTACGGCCTTGATCCAGTCTTCAACAAACTCCAGGTGGGGGAAGATCTCGCCGAGTCGCTCCACCGTTACGTGTTCAACGCTCTTTTCTACGAGCGAGGCATCCGCGAACCCAGCTTCCATCAGCTCTTCCACTTTGGCTTTCGCGGCAGGGCAAACCGCTTTCGCCTTGCACCATTGGCAGGTTTTCTCAGCCGGCGCGAAGTCCTCTTCCTTCAGCGCGCGATGCTCAATAATGTTATGAATGAACAACGCCTTGATCGCGCGAGGCTTTGCCCACTCAACCCACTCGTTGATGATCGCGGGCGTAACCGTCCACTCGCTGTTCGTGCGCAACGGCTGTTCGATCACGAAGGACACGTTGCGGAACTCGTCAACCAGTGAGAACTTCTCGATCACGCCCGACATGTACATCAGGCCCTGCGTGTTGTTCTCTGCGAGCACTTCCTGATAGCCGAACTTCGCGTCGATCACGTCAGCATCTGTATTGCCATCAGGAAAGACAACAAACAGCACAACATCAACACGACCAGTTGCACCTGTTTCGCCCGTGATGTGTTCGATAGGGACATCTTGCTCAATCTCCACGGTAACCACTCCAGAACGAAGCTCGTAACCGTGTATGCGGTCGTGAATGCTATCCAGAACAGTTTGAACATCGGCTGCAAGCTCCTTATTGACCGTGTGGCCCTTCTTCAGAATGTGGCCCGCATAGTCCATCGCATCCTGTTTGAACTCCAGACACAAGGCCAGCAGTTCATGCTTGTCCGTGCCCAGGTCTGCGGCGCCCGTGTCGCCTTGCGGCTGGCCGATTTCCATAGCCAGCGAGTTCGCGCAGTTCAACCACTTGGCAGACGATGAAGGACTTGCAAGTGCGTGGTATTCGTCACTCATGCGACGACTCCGGATCGATTTCGCCAGCTGCAACTTTCTTCATGTAGACCACGTAGTCGGGCCATTGCTTCTCTTGCAGTTCCTTCGCGTTCTTTGCACCGAACCGCGCGAGGCCGGTGACTGCCTTCGCCTTGTCGATCTTGCTAACCGCAATGGTGACGGCCTTCACGTCATCGTAAGTCACCGCTTGCGATTCGACCGAGGAAGTCGGCGAAGTGTCGGTAATGGGCGAGGATTTCTCCGGTTCGTTTGGGCCTTCGACTTTCACGGAATCACCAATTGCTTTGGCTTCTTTCGCAATTTCTTCAAGTTGCTCGTTCGTACCGTAGCCTTTCGGATCAGGA
>Ga0247681_1000059_pt1 | contig 14171 bp, 29 predicted proteins | sample CNK22_metaG_FD_182798 | JGI IMG/M metagenome (GOLD analysis project Ga0247681, IMG submission 182798) | Soil microbial communities from Purdue University Martell Research Forest, Indiana, United States - CNK22 | ecosystem: Environmental > Terrestrial > Soil > Temperate forest > Bulk soil... | reverse complement strand
AAACCGGCGTGGAAGCCCAACCGGAAGGGCAAGCTAAAGCCTGTCCTGGTCGTTCTTGGCGTCGAGCCAAAGTATCGCGACCTAAGCTGCCAGATGGGCCCCGCTGTAATCGAGGGCAACGCCTTCGACTACGAGTATCACCAGGCCATCGTTGCCGAGTGGGGAAAATACCGGTATCGGTTCGCGTAATGGATCTTAGGCCGGAACAAGAGTTAACCACATCGCTCGTTCTGCAACAGCAGATACTTAACCGCCTAGAAGACCTGGGCGGCAAGGTCAACAGCTTCACAATCAAGCTATTTGGTGACGCAACAGTAGAGAACGAGCGCGGCAGATTCCCAATGCTGGAGAGGGCCGTGGAAAAGTTGCAGAAAGACGTAGAGAGTCAGATAAGCGCGATTGACCTCCGAGTAGACAAGCTGGAAAAGACCCTGATTCGCTATACCGCCGCGGCCTCAGTCGTCGGCGCCATTGGTTCAGCCGTCGTCTACGCACTCTTCCATTACTTCGTCAGATAATCTATGCCGACCCCCCGGCTCCCCCTTGCGCTGCAGGAGAAGGTTGTCGAAGCCCTTGCCGCCGGCAAGAAGCACCGCGCCATTGAGAGAGAGCTAGGAGTATCCCAAGGAGCCATCTCTAGAATCAAGGACATGGGCATTCGGCCTCCGGCTGAGGCGGCTAAGAGCGCTCCCGAGAACAGCCTTAGCGTGGCGATCCGCTCCGCATTAAAGCGTGGGCCTAAGTCGGTAGAAGAGTTAGCAGACGAATTAGATTGCGGGCCGGGCAAGGTCAAGCAAGCCATCGCCGACATGGAGGCGCTAGGGGCAATGCTCCTGCGCACGGTAGACGGCAAGTATGATCTTGGCTCCTCGATTCACTTGGAGCCCGGCAAGCACGAGTTGGCGGGAAGTTCTTCGGACGAATGGACCCACCGTTATGGGGTCACTACAGACAACCATCTGTGTAACCGGCACTCCCGCCTAGATGTACTGAACGAAGCGTATGACCATTTCGAGCGCATGGGTATCAGCAGCGCTCTCAATGCCGGCAATCCTATTGATGGTGAGGCCCGGTTCAACAAGACCGAACTACTCACGCGCCCCGGCATGGATGCGCAGACAGACTACTGGATCGACAATTACCCGCAGCGCCCCGGAATTACCACCTACTTTATAGCGGGCGACGATCACGAGGGCTGGTACCAGCAGCGCGAAGGTATAGAGATTGGCCGGTACATGCAGTTACGTGCCGAACAGCAAGGACGCCACGACCTGAAGTATCTGGGTTATGGCGAGTGCGATATCAAGCTGACTAGCCCCAACGGCAGCGCATGCCTGCGACTGGTTCACCCTGGCGGCGGTTCAAGCTACGCCATCAGCTACACGGATCAGAAGCGCGTAGAGAGCTATCAGGGCGGCGAGAAGCCACAGGTTGAAGTTGCTGGCCATTACCACAAGTACAACGCTGGCTACCCGCGAGGCGTATTCACCCTGCAGGCTGGCTGTACCTGTGACCAGACCATGTTTATGAGAAAAAAGCGCTTAGAGGCGCACGTGGGATTCTCCACGCTATTCATTCAGCAGGGCGACCGTGGACAGGTTACCCGGGTAGCGCATGAATGGTTTCCCAGATACAACCGCTCTTATTACGAGAAGCGATTCTAGGGGCGCAGATGGCCGGCTCTCATCCCGGATTAAAGCGCATCTACAACCGGCTGAACCGGCTGTACTTTGATGGCGAACTACCAGATATAGAGATTGTCTGGGAGCCCACGGGCGATTCGATTGCTTTATCGCATTATTGCAGCGAGGGCATTGAGATTGCGCGGCTCACGTTTGACCCGGCGCTCAAGGGCTACAACAAGATCATTAAGACGTACATGATGCACGAGATGATCCACATTAAGTACCCGAAGATCGGGCATGGCGAACGGTTCAAGGCCGAACTAGATCGGCTATGGGATAAGGGCGCCTACTACAAGCTTCTATGAGCGATCAAGAGTGGCCGGGAGTACTTAGCTGCAAGCTCCACGGCTTCCGACTGTACGACAACATTTGCAGCAGATGTGCCGGCGAATCAAATATGAGCGACACCTTCTCCTTGGACACATTTTTAGCCGAAGTCAAAGATAGCTGCACCAACCACGCCGCACGCAAGGGCTATACCGCGTCTCAGGGCTCTGATTCCGGCGATGTATTCGGACAGACGCTATTGCTATTGGGCGTGGCGAAGGATCACGCATTCGGCGAAATCATCGCCAAGCTCATTGAGTACAAGAAAGAGCCACGCCGGGTGCTAGCCGTGAAGATAGCCGGCTGGGCATGGAGATTATGGCTCAACACGGAGAGATGAAGTATCCAGCGGAAGGATTATCAAACTGCTGCACGGCCTCGCGGTACTGGGGTCCCTATGCCGAACGCCCACTCTGCGGGAAGTGCCACGGGGAGAGCGAGAGGATCAAGGATATATGGCAACTCCCCAGCAGCTTCGCGAAGAGTTCCTAGAGCGGGCAGCCATCATCGAGTTCTGCGGCAACGTGTCACGCAAAGAGGCTGAACGACTCGCCCGGATCCAACTAAGGAGCGGCAATGGTGTCCCTCGAATCGGTCTGCAAGCTAATAGCTAGGCACGAGGGATTCAGGGGTGTGGCGTACAAGGACACCAAGGGCAACCTAACCATTGGTTACGGCACGAACCTTGACGGCTTGGGCGCAGCAGAGCAATGCAGGCTAGCCGGAGTGGATTACGAGTCGGCCCGGGCGGGCGATGCCATCACGCCAATGCAGGCAGGCTATCTGTTGAAGAGTGCGGCTACGCACGCAATGGGCTGCGCAAGGGTTAGAGTCAACGGCTTCGATGATATGCCGGATAACGTGCAGCTAGCCATTGTGGACATGATTTACAACATGGGCTTCTCGGGCTTCAGCCAATTTCGCAGGACTATCGCATCGCTCGAGGCTAAGGACTGGACCGCAGCGGCGAGCGAGATGAAGCAATCGGCCTGGTTTCACCAAGTGGGCCAACGGGCATTGGACGATATTGCTCTAGTTGAGAGCGCTAATGGGGTATCGGCATGAAGTGGATTAAATCAATCTGGGCCTATATCTCGTGCTTGGGGTGCGGTGGCCTATGACCAAGTTCTTTCTGGAAAACAGGGAAGTAATCGAGGCGCTAGGCGTGCCGGCATATTGGCTATTCTCCGCCGCGTGTTCTTCCATGCCACCTCTGCGTGAAGGGGCAGGTTACGGCCTCACGTGGGCCCACAACTTTCTGCAGGCGGTCGCCGGCAACATCAACAAAATCAGCTACAAAGGAGTTTAAAATGGCAATCTCGTTTAACTCTATCGGTCACTTCTTCGCAAAGGCATTCACAGCCATCAAGAATGAGCTGCCAAAGATCGAGGCGACCAAGAAGACTGTTGAAGATGTGACAGGCGCTATCCCGGGTGGAGCGGCATTCGTTCCCCTGGAAGAAACGGCTTATGCCGTGTTGGGCGCAGTCTCGGCGGTGTTCTCATCACTCGGTTCTGCTGCATCGGCAAAGCTTCAGGATGCTGGCCTTGACATCGTGGCCATCCAGAAGGTTGAGGCGCTTCTGGCTAAGTTCCCGGAGTTGGCTGCGGTGGCGAAGGCACTAGAGACTCCCGCAGCAAAATGAACTGGCTTAAGGCGCTTGGCTTAGTCTGCGCATTCGCAATGTTGCTGGCTATAGCATGCGCCTACATCAGCACCTTTGAGCCACCAGAGGAAGAATGAACGTCTACCTGGTCATGTACAGCACGGAGATAAGCATTGGGCTGGCACTCCTTATGGGGCTGGCCCTCGGCTTCTTCATAGGCTCGGAGTGGGCCATAGACCGATTCACTCCCAAGCGTGACGCGAAGGGCCGGTTCACCAAATGATCCTCATTGGCGCCATAATCGTGGCCATTCCGATATTCGCCGTTGCGATGGAGATTGCGAATCTGACTACGGCAATTAGGGAGCGCCGTTAAATGATCGCGCTGGCCTTAATCCTCTGGCTGCACCCATCGGCTAAGTCTGGATTAATCAAGTCAACAGAGAAGGGCATTAAGGACGCGGCTCTATATCTCGGTGAGTATTCGGCCAACCCGCCAGCCTTCACTACGACTCGGGCGGATTCGGCTTATGTCCTGCGAGGCGAAGAGGAGGACATACCACCAGCCCAAACCGAAGACACACGCGGGAAGCTATTACGCCAGTGACCTGCAAGCTGTGCGGTAAGACGGCATGGTATGAAGTGCCGACACCCAGGGGCAAGACTTACTATTGCGGCGACCACAAGCCGGAAGCTGTAGCGGCGATGGCTGCCGAGAATGCCAAGAACGACCGCAGCAGGACTGATGGGTTTATGGCGTGGGCAAAATGAAGTGTGCCTGTATCTGTAACTGCACCAAGGACGCTGACGACGACGTAGAGCCGAAGCTTTGCACTGTATGCAGGCTCCGTGAATCGCTGGACACGTCGGCCAAGCCGAAACACGGGCTACCGTATGTGCCTACGGTAATGGGACAAATGGGACAAATGGGACAATTTGCCCCATTAATCCCAATAGTCCCCATTTCTAAAGAACAGAAGGACCGGGCCATCGAGACCGCTATGGAGGGTCTGATATGAGCTTTAGGGACCGCTTCACCCCGTATTCCGCAGATGGAGACACGATCAGGTTTACCACTTGCCTGACATGCTTTGCCCGCATCGGGCGAGTAGAGGAAGACATGCGCGGGCATGACGAATGGCATAAGAGGATCGAGCGCAACTCGGCTCACCCGGTGACTGCAGATAGGTTTAGCCAGCGACTTCAGCAACTATTGGAATCGGACTAATGCGCTGCCGCCAAATACTCAGAAAGCCCGAGACCTGGACAGAGTTAGTGGAAAGCGGGGTAGACGACGATGAGCTTACTATTGCGATTCTTTCCGCAGCTAAACAACACCTCGAAGACCAAGAGCGAGAAATAGCCGATCTGAAACAGCGCCTGAAAATGGCTGAGGCATTCCAGCAGGAGTAACTAATGACACCTAACTGGGGTCCATCCGGCAAGTGTCCGTGGGAAAAGAACGACAAGATTGCGTTCTGGTCCCTCGCGGCTGTCCTTCTCGTAGTGATCATCCTGGCTAACCTATATGGCAGATAGCTTCACGCTGGCAATACCGCACGAGCAGTTAGCGGCTAAGGCTAAAGAGGCCGGCATTGACCCAAATGCCACGAGCGGGACATTGCCAGAGGTTCAGGGCGTCCAGCTTTCGTATCACGTAACCTCGACCACAACCAGCCTGACAGCGATCGAGTTTACTGTCGTTAAGAAACCCAGATTAATTCCGGTTTCCGTCATCAAAAACCGCGTCAAAAGCCTGCTCGGAGTGTGAGTTTTGAGGTTAAGTGACAAGCTAGGCGATCCCGATGACTGGGATATGTTCTCGGTGTACGAGCTGTGTACATGGAAGGATGTAAAGCTCAGTATTTGCCCGATGTGCAGCAGTGTAGTCAAGGATGCGAGCAAGCATAAGCTGCACCATTTGCAAGAGGAGCGCAATGGGCAGGCTGACAAATCAGTCCCGGTTCCTGCATTTCTTCCCGCACTCGGACCAACCGTGAGTAAAACCAGATAGATAGGAAACAACCGTAGCCACTACTGAAACAACTACCAGAACCCCTTGCATCATTAGTCAATCATACATACCAAAGCTCAAGAAAGCCTTAAGCGGACCAATTCAGTCCTATATCTGTCAAGCATAATCTCAAACTATCGCCGCATTAGATCCAACAACATACGCAAATACCCAAAGAAAAGTGGCGAAAGTCAGGCGAACATCGTGCATAATAAAGACATTCCCCTACCGATTGGCTGTAGCGCAGCGAAGGCCAAGCTTTCACTAAGCGTGACCGCATAGACCGCATGAGTGAACAAGTCTCAGAGACAAAAGATCGCAAGACGCTACAAGCTGAACGGCATCAACGAGTTGCAAACGCGCTCAAGGCCGGGAAGCCGATAAGACACGCGATGCTTGAGGGCGGATACAGCGATAACCAGGCAAAACTGGGTCGATCAGGACTGCCAAAAGGGGTACTGAATCAGCTTGCGAGCGACGGAGAGCGCTTCAGAAGTCTAGGAAGGCAATTCAGGCCAGAAGACAGAGCCGACATCGTTCGCGGCAAACTCGTTGAGAATGTGTTACTTGGCAAGGATTCGGCCACAAAGAGCCTGGAATTGCTGGGCAAGGACACGGCAGTCGGCATCTTCAAGTCAGACAGTAATGTGGTAGCGGTCCAGATCAACTTGCCTGCGAGCTTAGAAGGCTTGTTCTCGGAGCTGCGGCAGCCGCCTGTAATCGATGCTGATCCCGTAAGTGATTGATAATACGTGGCAAGGGGATACGAGACCCCCATGCCGACCAGCAATATCAGTAACTTAGGGCATTCCTTGGACGATCCATCGTCCAATGGTTACCACTGCCCCGACCCAAGGCATTGATTCCAGACACCTATTCGGCCATGTCTTCTCGTGTTTCGGGACAGGCGCGGGCTTCTTTGGGCGGTTTGGTCAAGCGAATCGGATGGGAGGAGTCTCAGGCAAGGGGTGCCGGCATATCACCCCCGCCGGGGTGGGTGACCGGAGCCTAGCTCCAAGCGAAATTTTCAAGCCGTAAAAACCAAGTTTGCAGCGGTGACGTAGAAACGTGCGCACAACCCGGTAGGTCGAGCGGGAGTACTGGTCTAAAACAGAGCCTCTTAGAGGAGTGGTGGGTTCAAATCCCTCTGCGTATTGGACGCGCCGCTGCAATTCAATTCAGGAGACCGCATGCAGAACCCATTAGGCCGAGCTAGAGAGAGTGCAAGCCAGCCGTTGCGGAGTGGCGGATTGACGAGTGTGAAGCCGTCCGGGGTGGCACAGGCGCAGTTGAGCAGGGCGGAGCAGGGTCCGGGGCCGAAGAAGAAGCGGAAGGCGATGCAGCAGGCTTTAGCGGCTGGACCGACACAGAATGGAACGGGGTGGTAGGGAATGGCACAGGCGATAAAGCTACTGGCGACGTTGACGGTTGGGACGGGAGCAGGGGTTCAGGTGGATCAGCGGGTGCAGCAGAACCGTGCGTTCCGGTCGTTGTCGATGCAGGCTGACCCTGCGAATACCGGTCAGATTTTCGTCGGCGACTCGACGGTGACGACGAGCCTGTATGCCCGCGTGTTGAATGCCGGCGACTGGATTACGCTTACCGGCGATTCGGTAGATGGCGCGGAGATTTACGTAACGGCATCGGCAGCGGGTCAAGTCCTGCACCCGTCCGGGTTCTGATGCAACAGAGAAGCGGGATATTCGGGGCGCCTCCGAGTCACCAGAAGAGCGCGGATCTGGTCGGCGTGTTCGGGAGCAGTAAGGCTTCCGGTGGTGCGGCCACGATCATCAACACGCTGTTCGCGGAAGCGACTTCCGGCAACGTGACGGGCACATCTCCAGCCACCAACGTTCACGGCAATCTGTGGGTTACGTGGCCGACAGTTGCGTCCCTGACCTACCAGGTTGGGGGCGGCGCTAAGGCCTCACTCGCCACCGGCAGCGGCAACATTATCGACACCGGGGCGACAGCCTACACGGTCACGTTCTCCGGGATGACGAACACGAACGGGGTTGTCATCACGTTCTCGATGTCGAACGCTTCCGCGACGGATCGCATGGAGTTATGGACACTCGGAGCGAGCGGCATTGCGCTGAAAGAAACCGTAGCCAACACGACAACGCAGCTCCAGACTCAGCCCGTCGCGAATGGCGCCACCGGCTCAGTTGTGGCTGTCGTGAACGGCACGTCGATCACCGTCACAGCATTCGGCCAAGCCCCGATGACCTACACGATTCCTAACGGCCATGCTGACATTGGCGGGCGATTTGTCGGCTTAATCAACACTATCGCTGGGGCGTATACCTTTGGCGGCGTGAAGGTCACAGTACCCTGATAAGCACCCGGTAGAGCGGCCCGACCAACTCGGGATAAGCGATACATAGAAGCACGGCTACTACCAAAGCAATACCAGCAAGCATAAGTACATCACCCACCCGGTGGGACTCGGCCATTGTGCCGATATTTGTAACACAGACAGGATTGAGATGCCCGAACTAAATACTATTCAGAACTGCCGGCAAGCTGCGGTAAACATCTCGGCGTCGGGGGATAACCTCATTGTCTCGAATGCCTCATCCCCAATTCTGATCTATGGCCTGACTATCGTTGCGGGTGGCGCCGTGAATATCACGCTCAAGAATGGTACGGGGACATCGCTTACCGGGCCGATTCCGCTTGTGAATGGTGGCTCGATCGACTTTGCGCCGACGTTTGAGCGCTACGTCGCGGGGCAGGGAAGCGGCGCGACTGGCGGGTTCTATATCAACCTGAGCGCAGCGGTACAGGTGTCGGGCACGATCTACTTCCGTTTCGGCAAATAATGGGAATCGACGCTCGATCGGCGGCCAAGAAGAGGGGGATGATTGAGTCCAACATTCCCTGCGGCACATGCCATAAGCCCATACTTATCCTGAAGGGTACCGGTGGCCGGTTCGCCCTCTGGTGTCCCGGTCACCGGATGCTACCTATCGTCCCAGGCTTCTCTTCCATAATCAAGAACGGCAAGAAACTCGCATATAAGGATCTGCTGCCAAAGTCGCAGCGAGCATAGATGGCGTTCGAGAAGCCCGCTCATCGGAAGATGGGACTGGAAAAAGAACAAGTCCCAGCATTTTTCAAGGGCTGGAAGCGCACCCGGCAGAAAGCCCGAACTGACCTGCTGTTCCTGTGCAACGTAATCTTGGGGCACAAAGACGTATCGCAGAAGGTACACGGCCCGATTCTCGATGCATTGCAGAAGTTTGAAGGCTGGGACGAGCCGCACGAGACGGTTCAGGATCTGAACACGGCGTTTGGGACGCGAAAGCTCCTCGGCAATCCCAAAGTCAGCATGTGGGACTTGAAGGGTGGGAGGAAGAAGCTCTTTCTCTACCCACGCGGTCACCTCAAGACGACGGTGATCACGGAAGCGCATACGATTCAGTGGCTGTTGAACTACCCGGATATTCGCATTTTGCTGTCCTCGGGCATCGAAGACCAGGCCAAGAGCTTTTTAAGCGCGGTAAAAGGCCACTTCGTCAAGAATGAGACGTTGCGGTTCGCTTTTCCCGAGTGGTGCCCACCGGAAGGCAAGGTGGACACCTTCGGCAATAGCGAGAATTTCACGCTGCCATGCCGTGCGGTGACACGAAAAGAGCCGAGCGTCAGGATTGCGACGGTTGGCAAGGTGCTTTCGGGTGGTCACTACGACGTCCAGAAGCACGACGACCTCGTAGACAAGGAAAACTGCCGGACCCCTCAGCAAATCGAGGATGTCAAGTACCACTTCGGCATGATGACCCCGCTTTTGGAGACAAATGACGGGGAAATACCGCACGGATGGCAGGATGTGGCCGGGACGCGGTACGACTACTCGGATTTGTACGGGTCGCTGATTGCGACCGAGGAAAAACGCCGCGAGCAGGGCATGAAGCCCGAGTTTGAGATTATCGAGCGCTCTGCGGCACCGAATTGGCCGGAAGGTCCGTTCCTGTGGCCGGAAAGAATGGGCTATCAGGCGCTCAAGGACATTGAAATGTCCGAGACGGCGGGGCCGAGCGTGCTGTTCCCGCAGTATCTGATGAAGCCGATTGTTTTCGGCGAAGGACTTATTACCGATGACAGCCAAATCAAATTTGTTCCTCGTCGAGTCGTCAACGACCTCCACCCGAGATATGCACTATACGCAGCGTTGGACCTTGCTGGAATGGATACCGGCGCGCTGGGTCTCGACAACGACTATTCCGCTCTCGCAGTCGGGGGATTCCTTGCGGACGGACGACTCGATATCGTGGACCTATGGCATGGTAGGCCGGACGTTTTCACGGTAATTGACTGGATATTTCAGGTATTTGAGCGGTACCCGCGCATTATCAAGCTGAAGATCGAGAAGGAAGCACACGCAAGGACGCTGCTGCCGTTTCTGCAGAAGGAAATGAGCAAGCGTAACCGCTGGCTGCCGATCGACCCTCAGCCAAGAGACAACCAGCAGTCGAAGAAGCAGAAGATCAAGGGCCTGCAGCCGTGGTTTTCGAGTGGCGGCCTCCGCTTTGCCGATGATTTGGGCTCGAAAAGCCATTTAATGGCCGAAATCAAGGGATTTCCGAAGTACAAGCACGACGACATCCTGGATTGCTGCGTTGACATCATGCTTGAGCGCGATGGCGCGGTTTCGGATGTGATGGGAAGAGACTTTGGAGAGGATGACAGCCCAGAAGTCAAGAGGGATCACCGAAAAATGATGACAGAGATGGCTTTTGGCGCATTCGACCGCGATGAGCAGGGCACAATTAGCGCCCTGACGGGATTCTGACATGGGTAACTGCAAGGACTGCGCACACTTCGACTATAGGGCGGCTCTTTCGGGCTGGGGGCGATGCGATTTGGCTGAAAACAGCGACGGACAATCTCTTTGCGAAGCATTGGACGATGAAGCACGCCCGGCAGAGCTAGCGGTGTCACCGAACTTCGGCTGCGTTCAATTCGAGGCCAAAATAGGTGGCTGAAAACACTGTAAACGTGGGCCAAGGCCCGGTGATTACCGCAGATGGCTCGAAGCCGTCTGACGCCCAAACTCCGCCCGTCCGTAATGATACGCCACTCCCAACAGCGGGCACGTGGTCTGCGGAAGAGGCGCGTAAGGTCGTTCTGCGCGATTTCGCCAATGCGGAGACCTACCGCATGAATAACCACGACTGGCGCTGGCGCAATGCTGACCAGACCTATCTTTCGTGGGTCACGCCCAAGTTCTGGGAGGGTACACGTGTTCCCCGTGCCAGCCTGCAGGTGCATTTAGCCTTCCAGCAGATCGAATCGCTGCTTCCGCAGGTGATGTCTGCGATATTTCAGGGCGATCTGGACATAGAGGCATTGCCAGCCAAGCCGGGCACGACTCTAGAGCAGGCGCTTCTGGTCAAGCAACTGCTGCAGTACCAGTTAAAGAACCTGGACGGCATTAAGACCAAGTTCAACAGCCTTCGCGGCATCTTTCGCCGGATGTACAAGTCCGACCTCATCTATGGCAATGGGATTGCCGAGTGGGGCTGGGAAGAGGGACTGACGAAGAAACTGCTCTGGATGCGCAAGCAAGGCCCAGAGATGATGGACTCGCAAGCCTTTGGGCTGCCTGCGCGGGTGCCTACAGGCCGCACGGTGGAATTCCTCGAGCAACGGGAAGTCCCGATCCGCTTCTCGCAGCCGGTATTGCGCTACGTAGACCTTCGCGACTTCTACATCGACCCCAACTGCTCTAGTCCAAACCCGCAAGACGCACAGTTTGCTATCAAGCGGCGTCTAGTCAGCGTTCAGGACATGCAGGAACTGCGCAACGTGCAGGGGATGACCATCCCTGACGACGCGGAGCTGCTGACACTGGCCAATAAGAAGTTTGTATCAATGGGCGATGTGTCGAAGCAGACGACCGAAAGCTATCGCGGCGGCAATTGGGTGCCTACGTTGGATCAGTCGGTAGACCCGCAGAACGCCCGCATGGAACTGCTCTGCTACACGAGCCCAACCAGAACCGCGTGGGTCATCGGCAGAGATAAGGTCATCTACAACACGTCCAACGAGTACGGCGCTATCCCGTACATGGATCTGTGCTATGCCGACGTCCCGGGCAGGTTCTACGGTCAGGGCATCTGTGACCTTCTGGAAAGCAATCAGTCGGCGGCCACCGCCATCCTGAACTCACGTGTTGATGAGTTGAACCTGATTCTTCACGCTCCGATCGTTCGTAAGCGCGGCATGGTATTTGGGCGTGGCCAACTAAGAATGCGGCCCGGAATCGTGTGGGATGCGGACAATCCGCAGACAGACGTTGTGCGGATGGAGATGGGCAATGTCACTCAGCAGGCGTTTATCGAGATGGATCAGATCGACGCTCGGTCGCAGAAAGACACCGGCGTCACCGACCTTGCCTCACTTGGCACCCCGACATCCGGGGGTAATAGTGCTAACCGAACGGCAACTGGAATCAATACGCAATCGGCGGCGACGTCTACTCGGGTCCACTACCAGGTCACGCTAGTAGAAGACGACTTACTCCAGCCGCTGCTTCAGATCATGCTCGGCCTGAACAAGAAGTTCCTCGACCCGAGCGTAATGCTGTCCATTATCGGGCCGCAGGGTCAGGAGTTGCAGTTTGACCCGATCAACATCCTGAACGCCGATGTGGATTTCAATCTGAACGCCGGAAGCCGCATGAAGTCGCGTACCGGCCTCCAGAACGGCGGGTTTATGACGCTGGCGCAATATGTCATGAACCCCATGCTTATCGATCAGTTGGCGACACAGCAGAACATCGTGCCCGACGCCAAGAGCCTGACGCAATTGTTCTGTGACACCTACAACGTGCCCTATACCGCCCTGTTCCGGCCAATGACCCCACCGGAGGCACAGGCGAAGCAGCAGCGGGCAATGGCTCCCATGCAGGAGAAGCTAGCGGTTCAGGGTCAGAGGTTACAGGCTCAGGACCAGATGCACGATAAGGCTGAAGAGGTAAAGCTGATTATCGCGATTATGAAAGCCCTCGAAAATCCGGAGATAAAACACTCGATCGGCCTCGACCTCAGCCCCGCAAGCCTCCCGGCACCAAAGGCTCCGACCAATGGGTAGATCGACCTCCGCTCCCTACACTGACGGGTTCCCGATCCACCGGCATTTGTGCGGCTATAGCGATGAGACGAGGGAGAAGTTGACTGCTGACCTGAAGCGCGATGAGCAATACCGCGCCGGACAGCAGGAGATGGTGGACCGCTATCGTAAGGAGCAGGCATGCTTGATATCGGCGTAAGCGCAGCGGCCTACGAAAAGCAGCAGACGGACGAACAGCAGACCATGCAGGAAGCGTCTCTGGCGTCGGCCTATGCATCCTTCGCCGCTAGTGAGGCATGGACTGATATCAAGCTAGCACTCGACCAGATGGTAGAAGAGGCCGAGGCTTCCCTTATCGAGCTTGAGCCCGGTGCTCCGTTCACCAAGAAGCGCGACACCTTTGTCGAGTATCAGACGTGGAAGAAGATTCGGGTATCTATCGAATCAAGAGTTACGCAGATGTCTCAGAAGTTCGCAGTGCCAAACCCACAGGAGAGCTAAATGGCAACGTCCTTGCCCAATCCAGCCGATAGCGTAGCACCCCCAGCCGAACCACAGCAGCCAGTCGCACCCCCAGCCCCGGCACTCTTTGAGCGCGTAGATGCGGGAGATGGAAAGCAGACAGTTCGCCTCAACACCGGGGAAGTCTTCACCGGAACACCGGAGGAGTTAGTCGAGAAGCTCGCAGGCTCCGCAGCCCATACCCATAATTACGGGCGCCAGCTCAAGACGAAGCTCGCGGCCTTCGAGCAGCAGCAGCCGGTACAGCAACCAGCTATCCCGCAGGCTCCGGCAATCGATCCCGCGGAGCAGATGATTGCGGACATCACGGCGCGGAACATGGGCTTCAGGGATGCTGCCGAGATGCGGCAGGCGTACGAGCGGCTTAATGCCAATCAAGCCGAAGTGCAGGGCCGCATTGTTGCCAACCAGTTCATGGCCGAGAACCCCGACTTCGGGCCTTCTGAGCACAATAGCCGCGTGTTGACCATGATCCTGGCAGACAACGGCATGCCGGAGACGCCGCAGACTCTGGCGATGGCTCACAATTGGGCAAAGGCGCAGAACCTGTACGAGCAGGTGACGCCACAGCCAAGAGGCCAGCAGTGGAACCGCCCCCAGCCGCCACCGGCTTTACCGCAGGGCGCATCCTCACAGGGAGCCTCGGCGGTCAGCGAGGTTGACCTTCACACAATGCCACTGGACAAGCTCGCGGAACTTTATGCGAGAACTCGCCAATAAAGGTATTGACAAAGCATTATCAGTAGTGTCCAATTAGCTTAAGCGAACCCATGCGCTCCGGCTTCCAAGCCTTCGGCGCATGACGAAACCGGGTTTCAAGCCTGTTTTCGTCTCGGGTGGTCATAGGGTGTCCCTCGATTGACCGAGAAGCGATAGCGACAACATCACTTTTTGGAAATCGATAGGAGATACCGATGGCGTACGCGCCTCCGGGGTCTAC
>Ga0247681_1000058_pt1 | contig 14478 bp, 22 predicted proteins | sample CNK22_metaG_FD_182798 | JGI IMG/M metagenome (GOLD analysis project Ga0247681, IMG submission 182798) | Soil microbial communities from Purdue University Martell Research Forest, Indiana, United States - CNK22 | ecosystem: Environmental > Terrestrial > Soil > Temperate forest > Bulk soil... | reverse complement strand
GTGTGAGGTGCCAGCGGTTGCTGAACTGCCCCCACTCGACGGCGGTTGTGATGAAGCCAAGAGATGCCGCAAGGGCGATCTCGATGGCATTGGCTCGGGCGAAGTTGCCCTTGACGAACACGGGAGCGTTCCTGCACTCCCGCAACACATGCATCAGGTCAGTGGCAATCACGCCAGTTGTCTCCCACCTTGAACTCGGCACCCACAGGACACCTAAAGTTAAAGAACGCACCAGCTTTGACTGCGCACTCGACAACCATTTCGCCGAACTCCTGCTCGAGTCCTTCACGCACTGCGAACTGCAACTCGTCGTGGATGAAGCCCAGCAGCGTCCATTGACCATCCCAGCCATAGCTCCAGCCGCGACGTTCAGCTTCTTCGAAGACCTCGACCAGCCAGCGCTTCGCGATCATTGCCCCAGCACCCTGCAGCAGCGTATTGAGTGCTGCGTGCTTGCTGCGGACACTGATACGTCGACCGTCGAGGCCGATGAGGTGGCCACGGTCTGCAGCCTTCTCCACGGCGTCCTTGAGTTTCTTCAGGGCCGGGAGGGTCGCCAGGAATCTGGACTTCAATTCCTTGCCGACCCTTCGCTTCGTCGCGGCGTTCTTCAGTGCTGCAACGATGGATCCGATCTTCTCGTCGCCAGCCCCATAGAGGAACGCGTAGATAAAGGTCTTGGCCATGTCCCGCGTGGGGAGTCCAGCGGCTTTCTGGTTCTCGGTGTGGATGTCGCCATTCAGGAGGATGTCTCTGTAGGCTCCGTTGTCCCACTTCGACATGAAGTGAGCCAGGCAACGCAGTTCGATCCCGGATAGGTCGGCTCCAACTTGCCGGAATCCAGGGCGCACACGGAAAAGCCCTCGGCACTCAGGGCCCCACAAAGCTCGCACCGCAGGTACTTGGGCGATGTTCGGGGAAGAGTGCGTACAGCGGCCAGTAACCGCCCCGTTAGTGTTGATGGAGTGGTGGATGTGCCCCTGGCGCTCATTCTTAAGCCAAGCTTGATCGCCTTCTGAAAGCTGCCCAATTCGTTTCTCCAACAGGAAGTAATGCGCGAGGATCTTTGCTTCCTCATAAGGGAGCTTCGCGAGGATGTCTTCATCGATCTTTGGCTTTCCGCCATCGGTGAAGTCCTTGGGTTCCCAGCCATACTTGGTGATCAGCCGTGATGCGATCTGGTCTCGAGAGCCCGGGTTAAACTCAATCACCTCGTCCTTCAGGCGCTTGCCGGTCTTCTCGGAGTAGCGCTCGATGACGAGAGGAGGGAAGGTCTCGACCATGCTGGCGCGGATCGTGTCCCGCTCGACAGCCAGCTTCGAGTAGAGGGCGACTGCACCCTGCACATCGAACGGCCAGCCGCTGCGTTCCATCATCGCGGTGTAGTGACGGACCTTGTGCTCCAGGTCGATGGCAAGGTCGCTGTATTCCATCTTCTGCAGATGGGTGTACAGGGCCTCAGTCACGTCGACGTCGAGGTCACAGTAGTCACCCATAGCCGGGGTGTACGCTTTCCACTCCAGGCCCTCTGGGTAGTTCTGCTTGCCCCACGCCTCGACCCACTCAGCCTGTTTGGCTTCCGTGAATCGTTCGAACTTCTTCGGAGTCAGTGAGGCGATGTGAGCGCAGAGGTCCCCAGCCGAGTTAATGGCAATCCACTCTTTCCGGAAGTCATCCGCATACTCGCCCTTCTGGAGCCCGAGGCGGTAACCCCACGCTTCCAGCTTGTGGGACCCTATGAGCTTCGAGGGGAGCTTGCCCGACTTGATGTAGGCACCGTCACGGTTGAACATGTCGGTGAAGAACAGACGGGAGATGACCAGCGTGTCGTAGACGTTCGCCAGCGGTACCTTGAACCACGGGAAGAATTTCTGGATCAAAGGGATGTCGTACGCCAGGATGTTGTGGCCTGTGACACGCCCCTCTTCACCATGCTTCATCAGGAGTTGGATACCTCTCTCGATGTTCCCATCGTCCACAGTGAATCGGAGCTTGGCACCCGTCGCTGGGTCTTTCATCGACAAGCAGTGGATCTGCGTGGCGTTGTGAAGGAAGCCATTAGCCTCCAGGTCGAAAAAGGTATTACTCATTGCACTCCTAAAGAACAGGGTCGAAGGTGAAGTCCGGGTATTTGCCTTGCAGCCTCTCCAGGCGACCTGAGGTCTCCATTGAAGGGCGGTACTGGACACGCTCCGTCAGCGCGGTCTGCGCGAAGGCAGGGGTGCAGTAGACGTCCTTCCCGTCGAACCAGATCTGGCTGAGTGTGTCGGGGAAGTCCTTGATGCGCTCCATGACCGACGTGACCAGCAGCAGGTTGACGTCCTTCTCCTCGGTCTCGAAGGCAGCGAGCAGCGAACCCTCGGCCTCATACGTGCGCTCGTTTGCCGGTAGGTTGCGCAAGCAGTCGAGCAGCGGACGGTCCAGCGCTTTACCCAGGTTGTAGATGTCCTGCTCATGCACGCTGAAGAAATCCCAATCCTTCACAGGACGGTTGAAGTACGTATCACGCACAGCGCCACCCGCGAGGATGATTCCCGGGCAGTACTCGATCAGGGATTCCATCTCGTCCTTGTAGCGGTCGAGGACTCGCAACGTCTCGCTGCTCAGGTGCATGCGGTAGTGCGGGAGCGAGTGCTCAGGGGTCACCAGAAGTTCGAAGTTCATGCTGCAAGTCCTTTCGGTTTGTCGTCGTTCTCCAGCAGCACCTTGAAGTTCTGCTTCGAGGCTGTGTGGTAGGCGACGATCCCTTCGGGGTTCATGAAGCCCGGTACCGCAACGCTTCCACCCGCTTGGAGATACTTCACAACCGCGTCCACGTAAGACATGGAGCACTGCGCGAGCAGTGGAACCACTTCGCAGCACTTCGGGGTGTTCGGGTTGTGGGTGCCCCAGCGAGCCGTGTTGAACAGCGCGAAGCGGCGATGGTCGAGTCCGTAGTTACGCTGGATGCCTTGGCCGTACCACTCACCGAAGTGCTGGCCCTCGCCGAGCTTGAACAACTCGTCAGCGTTCTCCTGGCACCATCCGGCGAACCCGTAGTTGTCCGTGGTTTTCCCGGGGGTGATCCAACGGGTCCGTGAGCCGACTCGCATGAAGAACGAGTGCCGAGGGAGATCGGACTCCTTCACTGCGATCACATCCGTCATGTCGACCCCGACGCGTGAATCCAAGGGTTCGAAAGTGATCACGATCTGCGCATTGGTGCCATCGATCTTCTCGGTGATGATGACGTCACGCTTCAAGCGCGGGGTCTTGGGGTAGGGGATGAATTCCATGGTCTCTCTGTTATGCGACGATGATCACGGCGAACGTGTTCGAATCGATCTCGCGTACAAAGACGTCGCGACCGTCAAACTCCAGCTGGCCACAGACTTCGTTAGCTGCATCAGCCGAACCGTAGGTGTCGTAGATGGTTTCCATGTCTCTCTCCTTAGTTACCGTTAGCCGTGCCGAGGGCATCAGCGAGTTGCATCCACATCTCGTAACGCATCGGCTCTTTAGGCCAGCCCATGCGCCGCACTTCGTTGCAATACAACTGATAGTTGCCGTACGAGGTGGGGGATTCGGGGGGCTCTTTCGGTTCCGCTGCGGGGTATGCCTTGAGCGAGGGGTCCTCAGGGTCGTACTCACCCATGTAGGATCCCTGGTCGTACACAACACCAACCAGACCTTCCTGCGCTTTCTTGAGTGCCCATTGGCGGGCGTCGTGCTCTTTCGAGCCAGCATCAAAATCAAACGACTCTTCCGCCATGTCGTTGCCCTCGAAGAAGGCCTTTGCGGTGTAGTGATGTGCAAGCATGGTGATTCCCCTTATGGATGTAGGTGCTACGATTCGAAACGGTTCTTCAGGATCAGATACAGGGCGTGTTGCGCGTTCTTGTCCAGCAGTACGCGGTCTTCGTCATCCGAATCACCGTCGGGATCGTTCTTCTGGATCAGCAGGAGATGGTCAGAAGGTGTTGACTCGATGGTCGTCGGGTAGTTGTTACTGGCCTTAACGGTTATCTCCAACAACGTCTTGTATTCAGAACTCATGGGTTTCCTCCAGATTCGGTTCAGGGGTGAATGCCCCCTTGTCATAGAGGCGTCCCGTGTTGCTGTCGTAGCCGAGCGGGATCGTGTGACCCGTGGCCTGTCCTGTGTAGCGGTCCTTCAGTACCCGGAAGGTTGTCGTTGAGCGTTCCTCAGGGTCATCGCTCTGCTGGTTGCGCTCGAGGCCGAACATGAAGAACGACCAGAAGCCAATCGCCCGCGCTCCCTTGAAGTGCTTGATGGACACATGGCCACCTTCTTCGTGGCTCTTGCCCTCAGGAGTGCTAAGGTGTGAGACGAAATGAATGATGACTTTTAGCTCGTTGGCCAAGCCCGCCATCTCTTTCATGATCTGCTCGAGACTGCCGCGCTCATCTGCGGTGTCAGCCATCGCGGTCAGGTGATCCACGTAGAAGATGCGGACACCCTCGGCGTGAGCCATGTACCTGATCTTGGCTGCTACAACGTCCCAGGCGGTCTCGCCGAACGAGTCGTATAGGAAGACCTTCCCCTCAAGCTCGCGGACTGCCTCGAGGCGTTCTGAGGGCTCCCATGAACCATCGGGAACGTGGTACCTCTTGCCTCTTGCCTTGCCAGCGACGCGGACCACAGTTTCCTCGGGCTGCTGCTCAAGGAACACCAGGCCAACCTTCAGGCCCAGGGTGTTCACGTCGTACTCGATCTGCTGCGTCAGGAAATCGGTCTTACCAATACCTGTGCCCGCACCGAACGCATAGACTTCGCCGTAGCGTCGACCATGGGTCAGTTCGGTGAGCTTCAGGAGGAACCAGGGGAGGCCCTTCTTCACTTCCTTGCCGAGACGCTCGTACAGGTCGGAGACTCCAACGATGCCGTCGGGTCGGTAGGCCTTCGCATTCCAGATTGCCTGGATCACGTCACCACCTTTACCGTCCTGCATGCACTTGTTGGGGTCCTTCAGGGGCAGCGTGGCGATCTTCGCCTTGCCCGGGGGAAACAGTTCCGCACACTCCTGCGCAGCTTTGCGGCCTGGCTCGTCCATGTCGAACATCAGGATGATCTCTTCGAACTTCTCGAAGAACTCCATCTGTCGCGCCATGTCACGTTTCGCGCCCTGTGCGCCGTTTGGCACACTCACTACGGGCCAGCGATTGCCTTGGAGTTGGGAGACTGTCAGGGCGTCGATCTCGCCCTCGGTGACCACTAGCTTCTTGCCACCGTCCCAGAGGTTCTGACCGAACATCGAGGGATGCTTCGCGTCACCGAGGAACTTGAAGTCCTTACCAGAGGTGCGCGTCTTTACAGCTACGACCTGGTTGTCGCGGTAGTACGGGTACATGTGGACAGTCTGGTCGCCCAACTGCCCTACGCGGACACCAAAGAACCTACAGGTTTCCTCGGAGATTCCCCGGGCTGCAAGTCCTTTGACATCGGCCTGGGCGTAGAAGTCCAGGTTATCTGCCACGGTTCGTTTTCCTTTCGTCGTTACTGCGCCATCATCGCTACCCCGGCAACCGTTAGCAAAACAATGGGTATGCCCATCGCTATAGTGAGCATTAGCGTCACTAGAGCCACACTGAGCGCACGGTCCTTTGTAGAGCAGCGTTGACTCTTCATGTTGCGTCATGGGTTCTTAGGGGGTTTGGGAGGGCCTCCACGGAGGCGATTGATCTCGCCGAATAACGCGAGCGCTACTTTTTCCATCTTGGTGAGGCTACTTTCCGGTGACCTATTCAGGTGTGTTGCTACCTGCATTGCTTCCTGGATGTCCAAACAATTTCTCCTTCAGGGGTACTTGCTTCAGTTCGAACCAGCGTCCCTCGAGACCACACTGCGTAGGGTCCTGTCTGACTTCCTTGATGTCCCACCAGACCGTGTGGATCCGTTTGCCAGTGACGGGGTCGTACAGGGGAGGGCCGGGTTGAAAATCGCATTGCGAGTAGTCGCCGAACCCTATGCCGAACGCCGAGCCACCACCTTTGACGAACGTGTAGTGCTTGCAGTCCTTGCAGAACTTGCCGTTGCTCATGGCCGGATCTCGATGTAGGTGATGCGGCTACTATTGATAACTCGCTCAGTGAACACGTCGTCATCCCATGCCAGTCGGATGTCCCCGTCCCACGCCCGGTCGATGCGGTCGACCTCTTTGAAGTCCTCGAAGGTGAAGTCGGACTTGTGTATGCGTACGTTCACGCTGCGTGCTCCTGATGTGGGTTGAATGGAAGCTTGCCGTCGAACAGGAAGCGCTCACGCATCTCATGCAACATGAAGGTCTCGTAGGCGAGCCATGCGGTGCGCAGGATGTGTGACTCAGGACTATGCTGCTCATCCAGATCCCCATGCTCGACATACCACCAGCGACCTGGTTGCGGCCTCGCATCCTTCCATGCCGAGTAGTGGTCAACCGTGGTGTCGGGCAAGCGGCACAGGAGACGGAACCGTACTAATCCCGGCTCTATCTCTTCGATCTCATGCGACCATTCCTCTCCATCGTTGATTACTACCTTGTCGAGCACATTTGCTACCAGAAGGTGCGTGTTCATCAGTAACCCTCCGCGAGCGCCTCGTTGAGCGCGTGTTGACGCAGCGTCACGTACTCGTCACCAACGCGGGCTGCTAACTTGCCCTTGATGTCGAATCCGTAGACAGCCGACAGGAACTCAGCGAACGACGCAACCACCCGGGGCCACGTCGCTTCGTCAGGTACCGCGATTTGTTTGGTGACCGAACCATCATCGTCGGTCTGATTGAATTGGAACTGCTGCATCGTGTGTTAACTCCTGACCGCCAGCGGGTAACCCCACTGGTAGACAGTCAAGCCGCTCGTCCAATCCACGACAGAGAATGGGAACTCGTCGGGATACGATGTGCTCATGTTGACGCAGTAAGGGCCACGCTCGACGGCATCTTCCAGAGTCTCGAAAGGCTCGGCCATGATGCCGCGCTGGTTGAAGTTCGCATCGCGGATGATGTACATGTCTATCTCTCTCACTATCTGAAGGGGAGTGCTTAGAAACGTTCGGGGGTACCGAGGACGTAGCGCACATACTTCTGGCCAGTCACCGGATGCTCCTTCCACACGCTGTGGATGTTGAAACCCATCAGGCGAAGGTCCGTGATGCGCCGCGTGATCGACGCGATGCGGTGGTCCATGATTGCCTCGCGCTGGCTGATGGAACCAGCGGCGCGGAGGTGCTTCAGAAGAACTTGGGTTTGAGTCATGATTTCTCTCTCTTTGGTTCAGCTAACCATTCCGGGGGAATGAGCTTGTCCGCGTACTGGAAGCCATGCTTCTCGCACCAGGTCGCGTATGTGGATTTGGAGCCCTTGTAGAGGGGCGTGGCACTGCGGGTGAAGACGAAGCGAATGTCGTACTCAGGGTGGGCCTTCTTGACTGCCAGGTGCTTGGTCCGGTCGTCGGACGTGAACAGCCCTTTGCCTTCAATGATGATTCCGTTTGCGAGCTTGAAATCAGGGTTGTACGTGTGCTCGATGTGATACTTCAGCTTGAGCTTCTCGTACTCGTAGGCGACCCCAGCCTCATCAAGCTGCGCAGCGATCCGATCCTCCAGACCACTACGCAGCTTCGCCTTCACCTTGACCAGGTGGTTCTTTTTGGCGAACCACGAAGCCTTGGCGGCGCGAGGCTTGCGCATCAGAAGTCGACCTTGTCGTCTCCAGCCGGTTCGTCTGCAGGGCTCTCATCATTGAAGCCCGACTGGTCACCGGCAACGAAGCCGTCCTCGTCGTCTTCAGCTTCGAAGCCACCACCGAACTCCACGACCTTGATGATCTGGACTTCGTTGAGGTACAGCGTGACGCCGATGTTCGCGCCGTTCTCGTAGGCCTTGCATGTGCCCTTGATCTTGATCGTCGAGCCCGAGCCAACGCGGAGTTCCTCGACCAGTGCGGCCTTCACCGGGTTGCCCTTGGCATCGAACAGCTTGGGCTTCGACTTGCTCTTGAACGTGAAGGTGATCGAACCATCCTCGTTCTCTTTGCCAGGCATCTTTGCCTTCGCAGCCTTCTTCGGGCCGAGTTCATCCGTCGCTTCTTCCTTGCACAGCGTGATGATCTTCTCTGCCTCTTCAGCGGTCAGCGTGACGCTGGCCTTGTACTTACCCTCCGGGTCGTAGCGCGTATCCGGCTTAACGAGATTCAGATAGCCAGCACGGCCCTTGGGGGTCATCAGGTTCTTGCTCATGGTTCCTCTTAGGTGACTGAATTGCTCAGTCGTTGAAGTAAGGGTCAAACAGGGGGTGGCCTTCGATGGCCGTCACGTCGATGCCGTGGCCCATGAGGGCTACCGCTTCGTCGAGGGGGAGCAGCGTGTCGTTTGCCACTGCTGCGAGGAGGTGCTGCTCAAGTGCGTCGAGGTTCATACGGGGCTCCAGAAATGCAGAAAGGCCCCGTAGGGCCTCTGTGTCGTGTTGTGTTGTACAGAAAAAATCAGGCAAAAGCGTACTGCGAATCGAGAATGCCTTCGAGGTTCAGCTTGCCCTTGACAGGGATCTCCAGCTTGTCCAGTTCAGCGATCTTTTTGGTGATCTTGTTCACAGCTTCCTCATCACCAGCGCGTGCTTCCTGCTCGACCACCAACGCAGCACGTGCGCCGTAGTACAGGTCTTCCAGGGGATCACGGGTTTCGTACAGGTCCACCAGGGATTGGCGAACGATGCGCGAGAACTCATCCATGCGATTAGGCAGGGCTGCAAACGAATCATGAATCAGCAGGAACGCATTGATGCCAACGTTCATGCAGTTGATGACCACGCTCTGCAGGTGCGCCGCGTCGAACGAGTGGATGAAGTTCGGGCTGATACTGTTGCGCTGCTTGTGGGCGTTCAACTCCTTCGTGTATCCGGTCTGCACGACAGGCATGTACGGCACGGAGACACCCTTGTTCCACAGGACCGTACGGATGCGAGCCGTCTCGATCTTGTAGTACGCATTCAGGGCAGGGAAGCCCATGGGAGTCGTCCAGTAGACCGGGAGGTTCACACTCGCCATGATGCCCGCGATCTTCTGCAGGAACTCCATGACAACCGGCGCACCCTTGACGGTCTGCTTGATGCCGGTCATGTTGTGCTTCGCCAGGTAGCGGCAGAGTGCCATCATGGCCACCCACGTGTCCTTGCCGGTGTGCCCGAAGTGCGCCCGGGTTTCCTCGTCAAGGTCGACGATGTCTTCGAACAACTGGTCAGCGAACCCCGACTCAACCGAGCCGTAGCCGAACGTCATCACGTTGCGCTTCGTCAGCTTGCGGTCAATACCGAAGTCGTTCCAGAGCTTGGCGAACCTGCGCGTCTCCTCGTCATCCGAGACAAGGTCAGCTTCGACCATGGCCTTCGTGATCTTCGACACAGCCGCATAGACATCCTGAGGGAGTTCCGAGGGCACCAGGTTCACCAGTGCGCCGCCGTCGGCATCCCGAACCATGGCCGAGAAGTGCTGCAGTCCCGAGCACGATCCGTCGATGGCGACAGGCAGGTGGCAGACATAGCCCTCAGGATCCTCCAGATGGTTCTCCAGGGCGATGCAGGACGCCAGGAAGCAGAAGGGGCTGTCCATGTCCTTCCAGAGGTCCACGTGGGCGATAGGATCGCGAGCGATAGCCAGGATCATCTCCAGCCGGTCGTCGGCCCACTGCACGCGTTCATCAGCGGGGGCCTTGTCAGTCTTGTAGCCCTTGTCCGTCTTGACGCCAGCAGTCGTTGCGATGTTCCACTTCACCCAATACACGCCGCGCTCCGTGAGCACCTCGCCGTCCGCAAGTTCGAACATGCCCTTGCAGTAGTCAGCACGCTGGTGATTGAAGCCAGGCTTGGCGTACACACGACCACGCCAGTCGAGCACGTGGGGCTGGAAGAAACGCTCCTTATCGACCAGCAGCTTCGCCTCCTCAAGGTCCCGGGCAACCACCGCGTACTTCGCGTTGATCACCTTGTTGTCCTTGCGGGCTGACCACTTGGTCTTGTCATCCGCAGTCTTCGGGATGACCTTGAGGGGACCAGACAGCTTGCCGACCTTCACACGCATCGTATGGCAGAACTCAAGGGCCTCGAGCACGGGCCTGTTGATGCGCAGGGCCACATCCTGAATGCCGTTGAGGGCCTTCACGAACGGCTCACCACGCTCGACCGCAGCAGCGATCAGGTTCTTCGACTTCGAGTTGAAGGTGTTCACCAGCTTGACCGTCTTCGACACACGCTGGTCGTTGAATGCACCGGTATCGAAGTCCGTCCAGGGGTTCGGCTTGGTCAGCATGGACTGGTAGACCGGACGCATCCACTGCTCGCGGTCACGCACCTTGTCTACCTGCTCCAGAGCTTCCTCGGTAAATGTCAGGTGCATCTGGAAGCGGCCAGGCTCGTCCTCGATCTCCTTCTCGAAGTGATTGAACAAGCCCGAGGACTCTTCGGCGATGCTGAACAGATCCGCACCGATCTCTGCGGAGACCACAGGATCCTCACCGGGCTCCGGGAAGCGGTTCAGAAGGTCTTCAGCGGCCACGCGGCGTGAACGCTCAGTGCGATTCATACGCGGGTCCATCAGCTTCTTGTGGGCCTTCTTGTCCTCGTTCCTGAGGCGCTCCGTGGCGATGGCCACACGCACGTCATAACCGAGCGCTTCGTACAGGCCGGTCAGGGATTCCTCGGAGGTCGCAACGTTGATCGCGTTCTTCAGGATGATCGCGGTGAGGGTAGTGGCATCGAGATTGTCGAGCACCTTGAACACACGACCACGCTGGCGCTTCTCAAGTTCAGCAGCATGCGCGGCCTTGATCGCGGCCTCGACCTTGCCGAACGCCTGGGCGAACAGCCTCGACTCGGCACGGCTCAGGTCACCCATGCGGTGAGCGAACTGCTCGTTGTCGTTATAGCGGTCGACACCCTTGGCCAGCATGCGCTCCTCATGGAGAGCCTGGGAGGTGTAAGCATCGAAGTTCAGGTTCACGGACAGGTCGGTCATGGCGGGCTCCATCGGAATCAGAGGTTCCCATAGTACGCCGGGAATTCATGTTGTGCAACACAACGTTGTACAAAAAATTTACGGCTTCACTGCAATGGCGCACAAACTCGCGAACCCATTGATTTCAAACGGGAAAAACTAGAGATTTTCTAGGCGTGAATCTAGTTAAGGGACAGAGTGAACCCACTCAGGACGCAAAAAAAGCCCTAAAAGGGCCACCTCGGAGAGCCTTATCTGGAGCGGGAGCGCGAGAATGTGCGCCATTAGAGATGACGCGTGTACAAACGTGTGTTGTACAACTCAGGAGGGCATCATGTGAACCTACGCGTTAACCCTTATCCAGCTTCGCTGGTTTCGACCGATATCTCGTAAGAGAGACCAGCAATTGAGTGAGCTTTAAGGGGGTAGGGGGATTCCTTAGGTGAACCTTAGGTGAAAGGCCTTAGGTGTCCCTTAGTAGTTGTATAGGTTGTATCCGGTAGTTATTTCTCTAAGTGGTAACACCATGGTTCATATGGGTTACCTCAGGAACACATAGGGGTCCCTCAGGGCTCCCCACACAAGCTCTGGTAGCAGTCGTACCAGACTAGGCACATACCCATAGCAGTCCCTGGGTGACCCCTATGTATTCCGTAGTGAACATGTGTTTTGCTGTACAACATAGTGTCGTGTAGCACAGGCCTGGGTAAGATCTACCCATTCAGTGACCGACACAGGAGTGCAACATGAAAACCACCCTAGTAACCCTTGCGCTGGCCACCATGGCTGCGCTCAGTGGCTGCTCGTCATTCCGTGAGCCGAACGAAGTAACCGTCATGCGCTGGTGTGATGGTGGCCGTAACGCTGTGCTCATGGCAGTCAACTCTCGCGTAGGCGGGCAGCGGGCCATGGTGAAGCACGACTGGACCAAGGACGATGGTGGCTTCGTGACGGTCGTTGGCGATAAGCCCGTGGCCCGAGGCCGCAATTGGGGCTGGGACCATGATCCCGTAGGTGAGCAGTGGGCTGCAACCGTGTGGGTCTACAACCTGCCACCTGAGAAATTCCTTCACCGTGATGCACGCGAGATCGAGACCGAGTATGTCTCGTACTGCAACCGGGTGAACGCTGGTATCGATCTACCGTAATAACACTGGCATGGTCATCTAGAGGCCTAGGATTGCCGACTGTCCATCGGTACACATGGGTTCGAATCCCATCCATGCCGCCAGTACATTCACCGTAGCTCAAGGGCAGAGCAGCCGACGAAGGGCGGAAGGTTGCAGGTTCGAATCCTGCCGGTGATATGTGGCCCTGACTGCGAGGGGCTTAATGTTCGCAGCACCCATCAGCAATGCCTCGCATGAGGTGCAGTTACTGGCCCCTGATCGTAGCAACGGCCAGCAGTCCCTTAAGACCATGGTGCAACGCCAGGGCCTCGATAACTCATGCAACGTGAGTACTTGAGCGTGTCTCCTTGAAAACCCTGTCGGCAAATCCGGGGGTTTGCTCCTCTCTCGCCGAGGGGACACACTCAAGTCAAAATCTTCAGGTCCAAAAAGTGCCCCAGGAAATCAGGTTGGATATTTTTCAAACCATTTTCCGATAGCTGGGCCAAATTTTTGGATTTTCATCTCCCGGCAGCACAGGGGATCACGTGGGTGCCATGCACCTATGCTCGGTCCATACCTGCCAACACAATCCCCACCTCGTCACACCCTCGTTTTCACCCCATTGCAGTGCCAGATCATGCTCGCTGGGCCCCTTTGAACGGCTTTTGAACGTCCCTTGGAACCCCTTAGGGAGCCAGGCGTCCGAATATACCGTTAGCAAGCTCGTATGAGGCCCATAACGGGCTTAGTACTCCTCATGGCTACTGCCCTACGTGGTCGCAAACCAGCCCGTTGTAGGGCCTCTAAATCGGTCTGCTGTTGCCCCTTCTAATGGCGCACAATGTCGCGCTCCCTATAGGCGACAGCGCACGGGCCAGGACATCGGCCAAAAGCACAGCAATGCATAGGGTCTCACCTATGCACCTGGCGTGCTACTCCATCCAACGCACAACACAATTCGACGGTTTGCGACAGCACAAAAGCAAAAAGCCCAGGGGATCCCTAGGCGTTTTACTTTGGTCTGTCATCAGCGGTAACCGCGTTCGGTCGTATAGGCTTTGTCGAATGCTCGGCGAGCTTCCTTTGCGTCCTCAGGTGTCTCTAGAGCTTTCGCACGTCTGAACCAATCGGAAAAGTGGATTGCCCGTGCTTCGTCTCGCTGATTCCGCGCCAACGCGCAACGGTAACCCGCGTCTGAATATGCATCGATAGGATTAAGCATAGCCGTTAGTCTCCAATCGACAGAAGGTCAATCGAGCGAACATGGAACAAAAGACCATAGGTCTCTATTAGTTCGTGCCAGGCATCATCCACACTTTCCATCCACAGTTCGAACTGTTGTGTGTTACCGGATGCCAACGTCAGACGGAATACATAGCGTTTCATGGTGTGCTCCTCAGAACCAAATATAGATAATCAGCAAACTAGTAAGCGTCGCGTATCCGCCGAAGACTGCAGCAAAAAACGCAATCAATTCCCAATCGATATTTTTGAACATGGTGTTACTCCGTGTTGGATTGTGTTGTACAACGATCACGCAGCAATAGCTGTGCGTTGCTTTGCGAATCGGCTAGCTGTGGGACCATGCACGATGATAGAAACACTGGCCTGTGCTGCGCCCCGTTCGCCCGTGCCATCACATGCACCACAGGTGGCGCAAGTCTTACGCTTACCCGCTTCCTCACTTGCCGGACAAACAAATTCCCCTTTGCTCACCGCTTCATCTGCCGTGCGGATCCGGAAGTAGCGCACGTTGTCAATGCGAGCTTTGAGAGCTTCTCCCGCGTTGTCGACAGACGCCATGCATAGCGCGGTGATTGCCTTACGTTGCTGTTCGGGAATCGCACGGTTTAACCATTGGTGCGTGTAGCCTGTGTGACCCTGTGCGTGCTTAACCAACACTTGCCACACATAGGCAGGGACTGCCATAGGGTCACCATAGGACCCCAGGCGCACCATACGACCGCGCACGATATCGCCCACTTGCTCAGGTGTCGCGACAGGATAACGGCCTATCTGAACCCCTTTCCAGACCACTAGAGGACCTTGGAAAACGCGTACATAGCAAGCTCCACCATTAAACGGTCGATGCTTGCAATCACCGCATACGCTAGCGTCCTCACCTGATTTGATTGCATCCGTCGGTTTGACGTCCTCACGCATGATGTACGTCTGGACCATATTGCCGGTCTTTTCGTTGGTCGATGCAGTGATTGCCACTACCACGATAGGTGAGCCGTCAAGCAATGAGGGACCGCGATAGATGACATACCCATTGGCTTTTGGGAGCGTTGTTTGTGCGATGGTTTCCATGGTCCTAAATCCCGTAAGAAGTGAGGTGTAAACCTGGTCTTCGTACATCTGGCAAAGCATGTCCTCAGTGTCAAAGTAGTCCGACATGCTA
>Ga0247681_1000056_pt1 | contig 14743 bp, 28 predicted proteins | sample CNK22_metaG_FD_182798 | JGI IMG/M metagenome (GOLD analysis project Ga0247681, IMG submission 182798) | Soil microbial communities from Purdue University Martell Research Forest, Indiana, United States - CNK22 | ecosystem: Environmental > Terrestrial > Soil > Temperate forest > Bulk soil... | reverse complement strand
AACGGGACAGCGCCCATGATTGAGCACAAGCGTTCCAGCATTTCGGTATTGCGATTAAGCGCTTCTTCCAATGACATTTGTATCTCCTTTGGTGGGTGACTGCGGTTCGTAATTTAGTCGCGGAAAATTTCGCTGTCAAGACAATTTTGCACTTGCATTGCTGTTTCGCATTTGCTATAGTCTTTTCACGACAGGAGGAAATATGGACGACACATCAATCAGTCTGATCGTGGGATGCGCAGCAGTTGGCATGCTGTGCATCTTCGCCATGATCCGCGAAGTACTACTGAAGAAAGAGCGCGACGAATGGACGCGTCGCTTTGAACGTCGTAACAGGAAGGAATTTGAGGATAGGGGGATTTGATGAAAAAGACAGATTGGTTTCCGGCTAGCGTGAAGCCGGTTCGCGCAGGTTGGTACGAACGCGACTGGGGCAGTATGTGCACAGACGATGAAGCATACGACTACTGGAACGGACGAAACTGGTTTTATGGTGACGGCTTCTGGCGCTCCGTATGTTATTCGGCGCCGAATAACAAGAAATGGCGTGGTCTTGCGGAGAAGCCTGAATGACGATTGCCAAATTCAAATCATGGATGAAGGAATCGACGATTGACGAGAAGCGCGAGTTAGCTGAGCACGCGGAAACGTCGCTATCACTTCTCTACCAGCTGTCGTACGGCACGCGCAAGGCAAGCAGCGAACTGGCAGGCAGGATCGAGAAGTCGGCAGCGCTGATCGGCAAGCGCAAACGTCATAAACCGCTTCCTGAACTGCGACGCGGGGATCTGGCTGAAGCGTGCGCGAAGTGCCAACACTATAAGGATTGCGTATGAAACGGGATTTGCTTGTTAGATTGCTTGACGCGGCTATCTGGTACGACCGCACGGGGAACCGTGCGATGGCGAAAGTGCTGACAGAAGTGATTCAGGAGATTGAAAATGCAAGACACATTCGGGGTGCGGCTGATGAAGGCGCAAAGCAGAGCGGAGATGCGAACGAACGCACTGGCACGCGCGACGGGGACTAGTTCGTCTACCATTTCCGGTTTGCGTCTTGACAAGCGCGATCCAAGCCGGGAGATGCTGACGAAGTTGTGCCGAGTGCTGAACGTGTCCGCCGACTTCCTGTTAGGGCTTTCCGATAAACCGAGACTGAAATGAAAGACACCATTCTGTTTCTTGTTTCCTTTGGACTGAGTTTTCTGCCTGCGGTATATTTTCAGCAGAAGACCGGGAAGTTCTACATCGGCGCAATCGCCTGGGCATCAGGCGCGCTTACCGCTATCGCTCTTTCGGTGCTTTTCTACAAATGAAACTTCTTCTCCTGCTTCTTGCCCTGCCAGTCGCTGCCCACGCTTCGTGGTTTGAGTACGAAGCGGGAGCCGGCCTAACGTCTTACGAGACGGAGGACGGGCGCTGGTACCAGCAGCGCATGCAACACGACCTGACGACTATCGCGCCTGAGTACTCGGTAGGCATCACGGGCGCTCTCGTCTCGCGTGGCGCCTGGGGCGTTGACTGGCACGCGGACTACGTGAACCTGGGCCGCGCGTCAGCCTCCTGCCAGTGCGACACGTCGGACAGCGACTACGCAGCGCGCAACACGCGCCACACGGCGCTCTTCACCGGTTCAGGCCGCGCGCTGGGTGTCTCGCTTACTGTCGAACCGTACCGCTGGTACGCGGGCTTGCGGTACGGGTTCGAAGCCGGCGCGTATGTCTACCGCTCCACGTGGAGCGAACAGGTGCAGGGCTGGACGGTGAGCGACGCGCCGCCTCAGAACCTGTCACTGTCGGCCACTGGCTGGCACGTGGCGCCTGTCGTTGGCGTGTCCGTGGGCGATGGCAAGTGGTCAGTGGATTACCGGCATTACTTCATGCGGTTTAACAGCGCACGCCAGAACGTTCCGCCATTGTGGAACGATGCTGATGTGATCGAGATTAAAAGGAGATTTTGATATGGAAGATATTTGCGAACATTCGGCATGGGTTGACGGGGTATGGGATTGCAATGTCTGCGGTGCGCATGTGAACGCCACTCCCACCCCCCTCGCTGACGCAGCGGCCATTGCAGAGCGAGAGGCGCTGATCGACCCTCTGTACATCCTGAGCATGAACGAAGAAGCGATGGAAGAAGCCATCGAACATTTTGACGGCAGCAGCACGGGCGAAGCGCTGAAGTGTGTGCTGCACGCGCAAAAGCAAATCCGCGCCGCTCTCGCCACTACCGAAGCGACTGACGCCATTGCGCCGACAGAGGGGGCCGTGATGCGCAAATCTACTCTGAAGAAAATTCGTAAGGAACTTCTCGGAGAAATAGCTGCGCTATGCAACCGCTATTTTGAACACGAGGAACCCGCTGCAACTGTTCCGTTGAAGAAGTTGGTTAAAGAGATTGACGCCGCACTATCCGTCGCCCCCTCGCCGGAAGCTCCAGCCGCCGATGCGCCGCCGCCGCAACAACCCGCAGAGACGATAACAATTCAGGAAGCTTGGGAGGCAGCGGGCGGCAATCCCGGCATCAAAGCGACCCGCGATGAATTGCTAACCGCGTTGCGCCAGCTTGACGAAGTTTGCGACGCCGCCCCCTCGCCGAAGCCAGCCGTCGATGCGCTGACTACCGGAGCGGTGGCAGAGCCGGTGGCGTATGGGTGTCACTGCGACCTCGACGAGGGACAGACGCCGGACGGTTGTGTAATCGATCAAGGGAATCGGGACTGGTGTACGCGTGCACAGCGAATCGATCGCAAGGAAGACTGCGATATGTGGAAGCCGATTGCCTTAGCTGCCCACCCCGCCAGCGAGCCTCAATCGGATGCGCTGACTACCGGAGCAGTGGAGCCAGTGGCTAGACTTCATATCACCGCCACCGACGAATGGCCTGACATTCGCGTGCAAGTCCTAAACGGGGCTGATCTCCAGCCGGAAATGTCACCGATAGATGTCTACACCCACCCCGCCAGTGAGCCGAAAGCGCTGACTCTGACGGATGAACAGCGCACGCGAATTGCCCGCCATGTGCAAGTTGACTGCGCACGCATCCCGGGCGCGACGTTTTACAACGCAGCAGAGATGGCGATTGAACAGGCGGAAGCCCTTCTCGCCAATCCTGAAACCTGATACACTAGCCCCGTCTCCTTTGTTGTTTTCAGCCCGCGCAATGCGGGCTTTTTCTATTGCGGGGTTCGCGGGTCGGGTGTAGGATGAACGTCCGATGATGTCCAACAAGGAGACTCACCCGTGCTTATCCCTATCGCCGATGTTCTGGCGTTGATCCCGGTTTCCCGTTCGACTCTCTATCTGTGGATGGAGAAAGAAGACTTCCCGCGCGCGGTTCGCATTGGCGGGCGCGTGTTCTGGAAGGCTGACGAGATTGCCGCCTATGTGGACTCGAAGCAAGACAAGATCCGGGAGGCGTGATGGTTAAAGTTCTCGTGCCGATCAGCGGCGGAAAGGACTCCCAAGCCTGCCTGGAACTGGCCGTCAAGCTATTTGGCGTTGACGATATCCGGGGCCTGTTCTGCGATACGCAGTTCGAACACCCGATCACCTACCAGCACATTGAGTGGATGCGGCAGCACTATGGAATCCAGATAGACCGGGTGTCAGGCGGAAGCGTGCTCGAAAAGTCTGTCAAGTACGGACGTTTTCCCGGCGGCGGTGCTCGCCATTGTACAGACGAACTTAAGATTCGAGAGACACGGATATATTGTAAGGCGCTCGCTGAAATGCAGGGCGGCTTTGAAGTGTGGTATGGAATGCGCAGCGCTGAGAGCGCTCAGCGTAAAAAGCGATACACGGACAAAATCTCGGAAGATCTGTACGAGCCACACGAAGTCATGCCCGGCAAGTATCCGAAGTATCTTGGCAAGATGGGTGTCCGGTTTCGCCTGCCGATTCTGGACTGGAGCGAAGCGCGCGTTCTCGAAATGCTAGAAGGCCGCGAAAACCCGTTGTACCGTGCCGGGTTCCCTCGCGTAGGTTGCTTTCCCTGTCTCGCTTCGGGCGACAGGTTCAAGGAGAAGGCGTTTGCGTTTGATGACTTCGGGCGCCGCCAGTTCGCGGATATCCAGACCATCTCTATCGAGATTGGAAAGTCGATCTGGACTTCGAAAGGCGGCAAGGAACGTAACGCTAACTGCATGATCTGCGAGATCTGATAATGCCCCAATACTTCAAAGACCTGGGCGAAGACCTCGTTCGCCACGGGTATCGTATTGTCCCGTTGCCGCCCGGCTCCAAGGGGCCGCGCATGAAGGGATGGCCGCAGGCCAATCTGAGCGTCGAAGACGTGCGCAGGATGGCCGCCAACGGTTCGGCGCAGGCCGGTGTAGGGGTGATAGCGGCAAGCACGCCAGCGATTGACGTAGACATTCTGGACCCTGACATCGCGCAGCGCATGTCAGACGAGATTGACCGGATCTTCGCCGGCCAGTCGCTGATGACGCGCACGGGCATGGCGCCCAAGTTTCTGGTGCCGTTCCGTTCCGACACACCGTTTCGCAAGATGTCGTCTGCCATTTACACGGATGGGAAAAATGAACACAAAGTCGAAATTCTCGGAGATGGTCAGCAGTGGGTGGCCTACCACGTACACCCTGACACTGGAAAGCCTTATCAGTGGTGGAATGGGCTCGATGACGCTGGAATCATTTCTGAAACGCGCGATGGACTCCCGCTACTCGGACGATCTGACGCTCAGCTGGTTATTGACGCATTCGAGCGCATTGCGTCCGGACTGGTGGAAAGTGGGAAATGGTCCGTCAAATCCCAATTGGGTGATATGGACCGACACGAGAAAGATCCTGCCGACAGTGATCCTTTCATCGATCATGCGCCGCCGGTAGGCAAGAGCGAACCGGAAGTCGCGCGGCTGCTGCGCGCACATACGAACGATGATACGTCCTACGAACACTGGTTCCAGGTGCTCGCGGCAGTGCATCACGAACTGTCGGACGCGGGGCGCGATCTGGCGTACGAATGGTCCTCGTCCAGTTCGAAGCATGCCGACGAGAAGTTCGAACTGACCTGGAACAGCCTTGGGCGCTACACGGGCCGTCCGGTTACGCTTCGCAGTTTGCTGAAAGGCGCGAAGCCGGAGCCCGCGCTGCCGCCGCGCGAGCCGTCAAAGGCTGCTTTCGTTCCTGCTGCGCAGTTCGCGTCCAGGCAGCGCGTGGAATGGCACATTAAGCACATCCTCCCGGAAAAGGGCTTGGTCGTCATATACGGCGATCCAGGTTCGTCCAAGTCGTTCTTCGCGCTCGACATGGTTGCGCACGTCGCGCGCGGCATTGAATGGCGCGGGCACCGCGTGCGGCAATCGAAGGTAGCCTACATCGCAGCCGAAGGCGTGGCAGGCTTCGGGAACCGGCTGGCGGCCTACGCGAAGCATCACGACATCTCGCTTGACGATCTGCCGGTTCTGGTCCGGGGTGGTGCGATGGATCTGAAAACCGAGTTTCTGGATATCAGCGAACAGGTGAACGCGATTGGTGATGTAGGGATCGTGGTTATCGACACGCTGGCGGCTGTCACACCCGGTTCCAACGAGAACACGTCGGAAGACATGGGCGCTGCCATCGACGCTGCGCAACGCATTATCGAGAGCACGGGCGCCACGGTCATTCTCATCCACCACACGAACAAGATGGGCGACATTCGCGGCTGGTCGGGCTTTGGCGCTGCTGTGGATAACAAGATCCGTATCGAGCGAAAGGACGACGTTCGCACGGCGCATATCGAAAAACAGAAGGAGGGTCGCGACGGCCAGGCGTTCGGCTACCGACTTGTGGTTGTCGATCTGTATGTTGACGAAGACGGCGACACGGTGACGAGTTGCGCTGTCGATCCGTGCGCGGAGGAAGTACCGAACACGCGAAAAGCGAAAAAGGAGCGGAAGCCGCGCGCTGGCGATTTCGAAACCAGTGACAACTTTCGGGTCGGAAGAGCCTATCTGAAGACCCTTACAGAAGTCTTTCGGAAGACCGGAAAGAAGGAAATTTCGGTCAAAGAGGCGATTACTTTCATCCAGGGTAGCCTCACTCACAATCCCGACGAACTGGAAAATTACCCGCATCCTTCGAACGTCAAAAAAACGCTAACGTCACTCGCGGATGTCAGTAAGATTTCGATGCTTCTAGGCCGGATAAGCCTCCCGGAGGATTGGAGTGACGTTAGTGAGGCTAGTGACGCTACGTGAGTGAAGCTAGTAACCCTTTGGTGACGCTAGTGATGCTAGCGCGCTGTCTTTAGACAGCGTAGCTAGCGTCACTCGTAGCTTTCAAATGTAAGGATAACCATGAATCTGACTAACACGATGATCTGCTGGAAACGTGATACGGGCGAGATGATGCTGTGCAAGTGGCCCGACAAAGCCGGACGTAGCCGTGGGTGGAGCACGATCGGCGCATGTTTTCATGAAACGCAGAAAAGCTCATTCGATGAGCGGAAATTCCGTGTATTCATCGAGGCTGTGCATCTCATCGTTCGCGATAAGCTGGACCCGCAGAAACTTCACGAGATGCTTCTCAAACTTGACGAATATCGTGACGGTTGCTCCGATGACATGCCGGGAGACATCCGATGATTCGAGACGATTCAGTGCTGTGTGTATGCTGTGGCCGGGAGTTCAGCGTGCGCCTGCTGGAGCTGGTGAGGTGGGAAGGGCCGCTGTGGTGCCAGCCGTGTATCACGTATGCCGATACCGAGCTGGCAGAGGCTGCCAGACGCGCCAGAATCGCTCAAGCGCCTTTCGTTGAGCAGGAGTAAGAGTAGATAGCAGAACGCCCCTTGCGGGGCGTTGTAGGGGGTTTTACGCTGCGTTTTCGAACCATGCCTGTTTGCTCATCGGCTTGTCGTCGCAGCGCTTGCAGATCGTGCGGTACGTTTGATACTGAAGTTCGATGTACTCTTCGTACGTGCCCTTGTAGCCGTTGCGACGTGCGTAAGCGTGTTGCGATGCGAATTTCGAGTACATGGTGTTTCTCCTTCGTGTTGTGTTATCCAGTGACTCCACTATAGCAATTGCAAAACGGAAAGACAAGCCCGAACTGGAAAATTTCTCCAGTTTGAGGGTTTGCCCTAGCACCACACCACGTGACGGAAGTCCACGGTCCGACGTATCAGCCAGTGCCGGCGCATTTCAGGCGCTTCCATGTCCGGACAGGCGACTTCCATGTACGCGTTGGCGAGCAGGATCAGGACGGTGTGCAAAGAGCTGAGTTTCATGTCAAACCTCTTCCAGGTAACGGGTTACCGCACGGACGGGATCGAAGCCGGTTTCGTACAGCGCGTCGGTGAAAGCGGTATTGACGCGCCAACGCAGATCAGGACGTTTTGTGAGTAGAATACGCAGGAACGCGTCCTCCCAGATGCGTTTTGCGGATTGCGGATCGGGTTTTCTCATGGTCTCAGAACCGGTAGCCCTGAATCCTGCCAAAGCGGCCTTCGAACCGGGCGATGGCGGATACGTCGTAGCAGGCACACCATTCCAGCGCTTCAGCACGGCTCCGTGTCTTGTGCTTCACGATGATGTCTTCCCAGTCAACGATGACGGTGATCGGGGCGAAGCGGTTCAGAAGTTTGCGGATCATGATTTGCTCCTTGCGTTTGTGTGACTTCACTATAGCAATTGCGAAATGAGAATTCAAGAGGAAATCGACGAATTCCACAAAAAGATCAAAGCCCGCGCCTTGCTGATCGCGATTGAGTGGGCGGGCAGCGCGGAAGCGCTCGGCAAGATGATCGGACTGGAGCGCAGCGCGTCACGCAAGTGGGTGAAGTGCGGACAGATACCCCCGCTTTGCGCTTTGGCGCTGAGCCGCATCAGGGGCTTCCCGCTTGGGTTTGGGGAGATGTGCCCGGCTGACGATATGCGGACACTGAAACGCCGTTTGCGATTCCAGTGTCCCCACTGCATGAAAGATATCAACCCTCCGCGCACGCGCACAGAGTCTTCCCTTCTTTTAATGGGCTGTTCAGAAGCCACCGCCCGAAAGCGTGCAGCGGCCTCGCCGAAGCAGTCCGCGCGAGCTGCCAGGGCGCGAGCCGCGAAGCGCAAACAGCTTGCCCAGACAACCAATCCCCCTCCTTTTCTTACAGCCGATTCCGAATAGCTGTTTGCGATCAACGACTTAGCATCGGCGTAGCTGTAAGAGTAGGTTTACATAATAACAAAAAGCGATGTTGCTAATGAGAAGCGTTCTCGAAACTAGGGTTTACCCTTAGGGGTTTACCCTAGGGCAGAGGCTCATTTTTCACGATGCGGAATTTGGCCGGGCGGGGAGGGGCAAATTCTCCGTGACCGTGATGGTTACTACCCCGTCTCTGACGGCGCGCCAATTTCAAAGGCCAAATCGCGAACTGGAATTTTTCTCCAGTTATTAAGGACTTGGAAAATTTCGCCAGTTAACATGGAACGAAGCAATTCGCTATTCGCAAATTAAAGCCTGCTTGTCGTCCGCAACAAAAAAGGCCCCCGAAGGAGCCTTCGCAACAAATGTTGTCGCACGAATCAGAGCCGCGATTTCACTTTCTCGAAAAGCGACTTTAGACGCCCCAGACCAACGGTCAGCGCGAACTCGTCAACGCCTTCACGCACGTGGTCGAGGACGTCGTGCAGGAGCGCAACGCCATCCGCCGGCAGCGCCTCGATGCGCGTGAGCAGGGATTCGTGTTCACTGCTGGCCGGGGCGGCAACAGGCTCCGGCGGCGAGGAGAGGGAAACCGCACTCGTCGATACCGCAGGTTCCGGCGCAGTTCCGGTCACAGGTGCAGGGGCAGCTTCGGGCTTTTCCACCGGCACGGCGGCAACCTCCGGCGTATCGACAGCAGTGGCCAGGGTTTCGGATTCGGGCGTTGCGTTCACATCAGACATTGACGACTCCTTGGAAAAAGTGGTACACACGCGGTAAGATCCGCATGGCGCAAGGGTACGTTGCGCGTGTCAACAACGCAAGCCTATGAACCTGCCAAGAAACGTAAAACCCGGACAGCCTGTCAACACCACGCCTGATTACGAGGGGCGAAGGAAGTTTGTCGAGGCGTACTTTGAGACGGGGAGTCTGACCAAAGGTGCGCGCGCCGCCGATATTCATATGAACACGGCGCAGCAGTGGAGGAAGGCAAAGTGGTTCGAAGAGGCGACGCGTGAACTGAAGAAGGCGCTGGACCGGCAGTTCGACGGGCGGATCACGAAGAACCTGGAGAAGGTCATGTCGGAGATCGAGGACAGGCTGGAGAAGGGGGACGTGAAGGCGTTTCACCACCAGGGTGAGGTGATTACGGAACGCGTACCGATTGGCGGAAAGGACCTGGCCGTGATCGCGGGCGTGCTGTTCGACAAGCGAACCCAGATACGCAAGGAGCCGGAACAGGACGACAAGGCGGAAAGCGCGCTGGACCGGATCGCGGACCGCCTGCGGCAGTACGCGGTGACGGAGAAGTTGCAAGGTAATTCTGAAGTAGTGGACGTGGAAGTGACGGAACCTGAAGACGGGTCGGATCTCGTTTAGGAGAAGTGACATGGCGACGAAAGGCAAATCGATCAAGCCGGACCGCGAAGCGCAGCCGAAGAAAGGCGGCAAGGGCTTCCCCGTGCCGAAGTGCAAGCCGATGCGCGGTGAGCGTACGGCCACGCACATGAAGAAGAAAGTGTCGGGCAGGGGGCGTTGATGCCGACCAACACCGGCAAGACGCCGAAGGCCCTGATGTCCGGCGGCAAGTGCAAGCCGACGCGCGGCGCGAAGAAGTGCGTTCACACGAAGTCGGGCGGCGGGAAGTTTGTGGGTGGCACGTCGGGTAAAGGCGGTAAGGGTTCAGGAGGCAAGTGATGGACGCCGAGCGCGACAACTTCATCATCTGGTTCAACACAGTAGGCGCGACTTTCGAGCCGGACATCCACAAGGCGTGGGCGATCTGGTACACGATCCGTAATCACGTATGGCGGGAGCCTGAACATGCCGTTGAAAAAGAGTAAGTCGAAGAAGGCGGTCGGCGAGAACATAAAGACGGAAAAAGCCGCCGGAAAATCGCAGAAGCAGGCGGTTGCCATTGCGCTGAACGTTCAGCGCGACGCGAAAAAGAAGAAACGCAAATGACCTACACCCCTGTGTTCCGTCTGACGTGCCACCTGCGCCCGCGTGCAGAGTATTTCTGCCTCCAGTTTGAGGTTTGGGGTACAGTGCAATGAAAATTTTCCATCGGATAAAAGAGGGCGATGCGGCCCTTAAAGGCGTGAACTTCTGCAAGGCGCGCGGCTGGTTCAAGTTGATTTTCTTCTGCGGCGACTGCAAGCTTTATTTTCGGACCCGCTGGGCGATGCATCACACGTACAGGGAGTTGGGCGTCCTGAAGCACGAATCGCGTTTCGCGCCCCGGCTATTTCTGAACTGGAGCAGACGCCCTGCGTCCGAGCATTTTCAGTGGTACGAAGAAGTAGACGGCCAGTTGGTTCCTTCGGTGAAGGACTACGATCTCCAGAGGGCGGTAGAAAAGGCGGGAAGCGGGGGCAACCTGACCCCCAAACCCGTCAACCATCCTGAAGGTGAGGGCTCTATTTTTTGAACGCCCCCAAAAAACGCAAACTTGACGTAGCGCTGATAGAAGGCTTCCAGCGGCACTACCTCTGGGAGAAGTTCGACGGCTCCGTGCCGACCGCTGGCTTCCATCGCACGATGTGGGAAGAGGCGTGCAACGAGGATCTGCGTCGGTGCGCGTGGGCGGCGCCACGGAACCACGCCAAGTCAACCGCGATCACGTTCACCTTCGGTATGGCGGCGATCTGCTTCCGGATTCGCGATCACGTGATGATCGTGTCGGACTCGTACGATCAGGCCGTACACCAGCTGAAGGAGATAAAGAACGAGTTCTACGAGAACGAGGAACTGAAGAATGATTTCGGTGTCCGGGGGTTTCTGAAGGACACGGAAGCGGAAATCATCCTTGAGTTCACGGACGGATATCAGGTACGCGTCATCGCGCGCGGCTCGGAACAGCGCCTGCGCGGCCTGAAGTGGCGCGGCAAGCGACCTAATCTCGTACTGGGCGACGATCTGGAGTTCGATGAGATCGTTACGAACCCGGAGCGCCTGAAGAAATTCAAGGACTGGTTCTTCAAACAGCTGTTGCCGGCGGGGAGTAAAGACTGCCTGTTCCGGATCGTGGGTACCATTCTGGCGTTTAACTCGCTGCTGATGGACCTGATGACGGACGGCATGTGGACGACGCACCTGTGGCGCGCGCACGAAGCGTTCGACGATTTCACGAACATCCTGTGGCCTGAACGCTGGCCGGAAAAGGATCTGCGCGAAGAGCGGCAGACGTTCATCAACCAGGGGAAGGCGGACGGCTATTCGCAGGAGTATCTGAATCAGCCAATCGCGGAAGGAAACAACTTCTTCGAGAAGGAAGACTTGCAGGACATTCCTTTCCAGTTCTATCGGGACTGGGAAACGAATCCCGGCAAGCGTCCACTGGTGTTCTACGCGTCAATGGACCTGGCCGTCTCGACGCGGCAGTCCGCTGACCGGTCGGTTATCAACATTGCAACAGTAGATGCGGACCGGTATCTCGACATCATCGACGTGCGGATGGACCGCTGGGGGCCGAAAGACCTCGTTGACCAGATGTTTGAAGTGGATGAGGAATACGAGATTGAGACGTGGTTCATAGAGTCCGGGACGATTCTGAAAGCCATCGGGCCCTATCTCGAAGAAGAAATGGCGCGACGGAACAGGTTTCTGAACCTGCACCTGATGATCCCTTCCAAAGACAAGGTAACGCGCGCGAAGTCGATTCAGGCCCGGCATAAGGCCGGTCGTGTAAGATACGACAAGTCCGCAGACTGGTACCCCGGCGTGGAGCAGGAATTGTTACAATTCCCGCGCGGCGCGCACGATGACTTCGTGGACACCATGAGCCAGTACGGCCTCGCACTGGACGAGATTATTACACCCCCGACTGAAGACGAAGTCGAGGAAGAAGAATACGCAACGGAAGTCGCTATGGGCAACCAGCAAGGGCGAAGTCGGGTAACGGGATACTGATATGCACTTCCAGAAACACATCTCATTCGACACGATTGTCGAATCGAACAACCTGGTCGAACATCTCGATCCGGAAGACGTGAAGCTGATCGGCGACACGATCCGTCAGAATTACGAGAACGACAAGCAGTCGCGCGCCGAGTGGGAGGACCGCTATGCGGAGTCTGAAAAACTGGTTATGCAGCTGGCGGAGGAAAAGAGTTTTCCTTGGCCTGGTGCTGCTAACGTCCGCTTCCCTCTGCTTACTATCGCCGCGTTGCAGTATCACGCCCGAGCTTATCCTGCTTTGGTACGTGGGTCTTACCCTGTCAGTTGTCGTGTAATCGGCGAAGACCCGACCGGTGAAAAGAACGCGCGCGCCAAGCGGGTGTCCAGCCACATGTCCTTCCAGCTGATGGAAGAAGACACGCAGTGGGAAGACAGCACGGACAAGGCCCTGATCGTGCAGGCGATCATGGGCTGTTCATTCAAGAAGACGTTTCACAGTTCGTCGCTGCACCACGTGCGAAGCGAACTGGTGATGCCGAAGGATCTGGTGATTCCGTATCACGCGAAGTCGCTGGAACTGGCGCCTCGCCTGACGCACACCATCGGCCTGAGCAACGACGAGGTAGAAGAGCGCATCCGGCGCGGTCTGTTCACCCGGCCAGAAAACCCGATGGACGGCCTCGTTGACGGGGAAGACGGCGTTTCGATGCCGCGAAGCGCGCCGCGCGTTGGCGTGATCCAGGAAGCCGAGAACGAAATCAACGGCATCCAGCCGGCGGCAGTCGATGACGACACGCCGATGATGTTTCTGGAACAGCACCTGTGGCTGGATCTCGACGGCGACGGACTGCGCGAGCCGTACATCGGTTTCGTGCGCCACGATGACGCGGTTCTGTACCGTCTCGTGGCGCGCTTCGAAAAAGACAAGGTGGAACGCAATGATGACAACGAAATCGTCCGCATCGAGCCTGAACACTACTTCACGAAATACGAATTCATCCCGGCGCCGGACGGTAGCATTTACGGCATGGGTTTCGGGATGCTACTGGGCGCAACCAATGAGTCGATCAACACGTTGATTAATCAACTGATCGACGCTGGCACGATGTCAAACCTTGGGGGCGGCTTTCTTGCGCGGGGCGTACGCGTCCGGGGTGGCGAATATGCCTTCCGCCCGCAGGAGTGGAAGCGCACCGACTCGACGGCGGCGGACCTGAAGAACGGTATTTTCCCTCTCCCGATCCGTGATCCGTCGAATGTCCTGTTTTCGCTGCTTAATCTGCTTATTGACTGGGGTAGCCGCATTGGCATGGCAACCGATGCTGCTACAGGCCAGAACCCCGGACAGAACCAGAAGGTAGGAACGACTCAGGCCGTGATCGACCAGGGTGAAAAGGTCTTCAACGGCATCTATAAGCGCACGTACCGCGCGATGAAGAAGGAATTCAGGCTGGTGTACCGCCTGAACTACCTCGCGAACCCTCCCACGGGTAAATTCGACTACTCGGACGAGTCTGGACAGGGCGGTTTTGCTCTCTGGACTGACTATTTCGAGTCAAACAAGTCGATTGTCCCCGCCGCAGACCCCTCCATCGCCTCGCGCGAGAAGATCATGCAGCGCGACATGACCGTTGCGCAGATGGCAGCTTCCGTTCCCGGCTTTAACCGGTACGCCGTCACGCGCCGCGTGCTCGATGGACTGGAAGTGCCGAACATCGACGAGATTTTCCCGAAACCCGGCACGCCGGGCGCGCAGCAGCCTTCGCCGCCGCCCGCCGTCATGGTCGCGCAGATCAAGGCGCAGACGGAACAGGCGAAGTTGCAGGCGAACGACCGTCGCCACCAGCTTGAACTGATGCAGGACGCACGCCTGAACATGGCGAAGATCCAGCAACTGGAAGCGCAGGCGTTAAAACTTCGCGCGGATGCCGGCGTCGCGCAGAACCAGCAGTTGATCGACCTGATGGACCAGGAGTTGAAAGCCGCACAGGTCTTTCAGGGGCAGTTGAGCGGTGCAATCGAAGGGTACAGCAAGATTTTTGACCAGATGTCTCAAGCGCAAGGGGGCGAAGGTGGACAGGGAGCTTCTCAGCAGGGAGCAATGGGCGGCATGGCGCAACCAGGAGGAGACGCAGCACTTTCTCAGGTTCCTGGCGGCACAGGTGGCGGAAGCCAAGCAGGCATGGGCTAAAGGGCAGTTCACTTCGGCCAGTCTGAGTTCAAACGAAATCGCAATAGCTAACATCGCCGCCGTCGAGAACGTCCAGTTCTGCGAACGCATCATGGCGATGGAGTATGAGGATTACTTAACCGCAATGGAGAAAGAATGAACAAGTCAGGATTTCTGCCTCTCGGCCATCGTTTGCTGGTGAAGCCGGATGAGGTAGAGAAGAAAACGCAAAGCGGGATCATTCTCGCGCAGGAAACGACAGGCCGCGATGAGATGGCGCAGATTCGAGGAACGGTTGTCGCCGTCGGTGACGGCTGCTGGAAGGACACCCCCACCCCCAACTGGGCGGCTCCGGGCGACCGGGTTGTCTTCGGCAAATACTCCGGCCTCATGTGGGATGGCGCCGACGGTTCGAAGTACCGCATCCTGAACGACCTGGACGTCGTAGGCCGACTGGAGGAAGAAAATGCAAGCTGAACACGATATGCAGCAGGAACCGCTTGACAATCCGGATATTCCGGAATACCGTTCTGCGGAAGA
>Ga0247681_1000055_pt1 | contig 14825 bp, 21 predicted proteins | sample CNK22_metaG_FD_182798 | JGI IMG/M metagenome (GOLD analysis project Ga0247681, IMG submission 182798) | Soil microbial communities from Purdue University Martell Research Forest, Indiana, United States - CNK22 | ecosystem: Environmental > Terrestrial > Soil > Temperate forest > Bulk soil... | reverse complement strand
GCGGAGCAACTCGCATCGGCCGTGGCCGCCCAGACACGCCCCTGATCTTGGTCAATCGAGTTGATCGTGCTGGCGGCTGCATCCAGGCCCGATGCGAGTTGCTCCGCACCACGGCCAATCTGCGCGCCAAAATCGTCCGGCGTCGCCTGACTGTTGATGGAGCCGCCAACAGAAATCTGCTGGGTGTAGGGATCGATCCGTGCGCCCGTCATTTATTGACTCCCAGAAACAGGAATGCCTTGATTGCCGTAATACTGCTTGGCTGCACCGGATACCCCGCCGAGCGCGGAGCCGGCCGCGCTCAAGTAACCCGCCGTCGTGTCGTTGCTGGCGGCGGAACTGTCGAGTGTGGCTGAGTTCTGGTAGCCCAACGCCTTCAACTGGTAGTTGTATTTGATGTTAAGGTTGTCCAGCGTGGCCTGCGAGATCGAGTCATTGATGACGTCCGTCGCTGTGCCGCTGCCGGGATCGATACCGTTGGCGCCGTAGTTCGCCACCATGCCGCCAAGTTTTCGTTCGGCGTCCTGGCGCTGTAACTGCTGCGCCTGAAGGCCCTGCTGCGTGGCCGCGGCCGCGTTCTGCGTCGCCACCTTGGCGTTGTAGTCGGCCGTATCCGATGCCGCCTGCGACTGCTTGATGGCGGCATACGTGCCAACCGCGGCGGCGGCCAACATGATGAACGGAATTGCGACTGCCATGACTTATGCAACCTTCACGTATAGAGTGGCGTCCGAGCCATCGGGGAAATAACTGCGCGCGCGCGGCACCTCAACTTCAAAACCCATGGCCTTCGCCCACCGGTGGCCCTGTTCGAATCGGCAATCCACCTCACATTCGAGACGGTTGTAACCATAGGTATCGAGCGCTTGCTTGACGCGATGATGCACGCGCAAGAAACGACGGCCGATGTTTCCAGAGAGAAACGTCCAGCACACGCCGCGGCCCGGCCACATTTCCAGCACGCCGCCGCACACCAGCACTTCCTCGCCATCCAGGAGGGTGAACGAGTCGAGCTGTTCCATAGCTTCCAGATGCTGGGGCGGCATCCAGGCGCGATTACCCTCTTGCGCCTTCTGCAGCGCCATGCGACGCATGTGCTCGGCTTTGAACGGGACTACTTCCATCAGCCGCCATCCTGAGTTTCGAGTTCAATGGAAAGGCCGCTGATGTTGCTGGGCAGCGGTTGCGTCTGCTCCCAGATCACGTAGCCATCGCGGTCATACGATCCTTCCCAGGTGAGGGGGAAGTTACCGCTGAAAAGCGGAGGCGGCTGATCCATCAGGTCGCTGGTGCTACGGAACGATTCATCGTCCACCGGGGCGCCCGCGTTGCCCGCTTGCACTTGCAGACCTAGCGTGTCGTACATGCGCAGAATGATGCGGTGAATGCGCTTGATCTTTCCCTGCGCCGGACCCTCGGCGCCGCCTGCTTCGATCGCCATGGTCTGGGATCGGCTCGTATAGTTGAGTCCGATGTTCAAGTCCTGGGCTGCGCGCTGCAGCGTGATCGCGCCTCCCGTCACCACAACATCGGGATGTGTGGCGCTGTCCGCCAACACCGACACCGTCTGCCCCTCCAACCAAGTCAGGCCGGTGATCGTCGTCACGGGGGAACCGAATACCGTTCGCACCGACGAATCGAGATAGTACGTGTTGTTCGGGACAAACCGATAAGCCGTACCGCCGTTGAGGCTGTAGGGCGTGGCGTCCCCTACTTCCCACAGCTTGGTCATGCGTTCGACATAGCAGACGGTCGAGCCGTTCACCGTCCGCTGGATGGCCAACCAAAGTTCATCTCGGCTGTTGTCCGGCGACGGAATGGTGGCGATGCTCAGCACTTTGACGTTCTGGCCACCGAGCGAATGCAATGCCCAACCTTCCTCATCCTGGTCGCGGTCGTAACTGATACTCAGCAGCGCGCCATCGGCGCGCAGCGCCCAAATGATTTGCTGGGGCGTCTTCTGCAGCATTAATTGGGTGATGCCGCCTGCGGTCAGGTGTTCGGCTAGAACCGACACATCCGGGCCAATGAAACCGTTGGTGTAGAAGTCGTACTTCAGGGAGCGCATGCGCTTGCCGCCCGCCTGCATGAACACGCATTCTTGACCGACGCGCAAGGGCGCTACCGGCACAGACCCGTAAAGCGAAGACTGCTGCGCCACGGCGTTGGTGGAGCTGATGGCCTGCCCGATCGTTGCCGGCGCCAACAACCATTCGTTGCCCGCTGTGCCGATCAGCAGACCATGAGAATCGGATTGCAGCCAGCGGATGGCATTGATCGTATTCGCGTTGAGATTGATGCCATAAGCGTTGTTGGCCGCCTGGGTAGCGTCCAGTAGCGCGCTCGGCGAGAACGTTGTGTACTGGCTCGTGCACGACGCATCTATACGCTGCGGCAATTGCGGCGTGCCGCCGAATACCAGGCGGTCTTCGTGGAAGGTAACGACGGCCGGATAATTGCCGACATACCACGAACCGAGGCACCACGAACGCGCGGCCGCCAGCGTGCCGGATGGCGTAACCGTGCCGGGGTTGACGGGATCGTGATCGGGATTGACGATGATCGTCATGGCAACAACCCCTGCACGGTTACGCTAGCTGTCGTCGAGTTTGTGACGCCGGTAATGATCATCCACACCCATTGGGTAGCAGCTCCGGTCGCCACGTTGTTGACGCGCACTAGGCGGCCAACGTCCGACGCCTGAAACCCGGCGCCGTTATTGATGCCGGCCGTGGAAGACGCCGTCAGCGTGCCCGTTGCGCCTGGGACGGAGGTCGTACAGGTGAGTTTCGTGCCTGTGATGTTGACCGGCAGATATGGCCCGTCCTGCACGGTCAGGTTGGCTAGCACCCAGTTCGTCACGCCCAGGCGGCTAAGCGTCGCGGGCGGATAACTGGGGTGGCAAATGTAGAGGACGTCAGCTGACTGCGTGAAATACAATGACGCGAGGTCGCCAGCCGCATAAGGCGTCGCCACCTGATAGGGCGTGCCACCGCTCAACAGCTGGCCGCCGTTCGTGTAGAACCGAATCTTGTTGGCCGTGAATTCCAGCACGTAAGACTGGAAGACGTTGAACTGGAACGGTTGAAGTCGAACAATGTTCGGGTCCGCCGCAGCCGCCACAAACGTCGTGCCAGGACGTCGCGTCTGCGGACCCTGCAGCATCGGAATGTAATTCAAGGTCGAGCTCATCGCCGCCTTGCGTTTGGGCAAGTCGATGCGACCGTAGGTGAGTGGGGACCACTCGCCTGCGTTAAAGCTCGTCTGGTAGAAAGTCGCCCGCGGCATCAGCGCGTCCGGGCCAACAGCCAGTCATCCGTCGGTGGGTCGACTGGGGTGTTCTCGAAAGCGTTGGCCATCTTGGCGTCTTGCTCGACGTCCTTGTATTGCTGCTTGGCGTCCTGCTTCTTCTGGTTCGACTGCGTCAGTTTTTCGCACATAGCTAGCGCCATGCGCGCGGAAACGCACTCGGCGAACAGCGGATCCCACTGCGTCGGATCGGTGATGTCAGCGATATACTGCAGGTACAGTGCGGGCGATGCGGATACCGGCGCGTTGACGATGCCTGCGCCGAACGGCGACGTGGCGTCGTTGGTGAGAATCTTTCGGCCTTCGATTTGCCAGTCCAGGCAAGCGTCGGGCGGCAGCAACACGCGCAGGCAGTCCACGGGCATCGTGTACTGGTAGAGATAGCCCCACGTCGGTTCGGCCACATCCGGCGCAAGCGCGGCGCGCTTCTTGGCGAAGTTCCACCGGTGAACACGAAGCTCAGCCAGGCGGCACGCATCGTAGGCGCGCGTACACTCACGAGCCTCGACGGTGTTGTCCGTGAGGTTCATGATCGATGCGGCGCCCAGAAGTTGAAGCGCACGATTCGCGACGTCTGTGACAGACCGGCCCATGCGCTGCTAGCTCCTTACGTGTTGGTGATGCAGGCGATCTTGAAGCCCGAGTTAGCGGGTACGGCGATTTCCACGGGCACGTTCGCCGGCAGGCGCCAGTTGGTCGCGGTAGCGGTCGGGTTTGCGCCGACTGCCACTGAACAAACCGCGTCAGCGCAAAGCACCACGAAAGTGGTGGACGCATTCAGCGTGGCGGACTGCGTGCTACCTGCAGCGATCGCCACAGCCTGTTCGGCCATGCTCGGATACGCCGGCACGCCCTGCTGCAGATAGCCGGCCAGGTCGCGGCCTTGCGTGGCGTGCTCTCGGATATAGAGGACGGCCATGGCTTACAGCGGCGGGTAGATGCGGCGGATGATGTCGACCTTGAGTTTCTCGATCGCCACTTCCAGGTCACTACGAGCGGGAACGTTGGCCGACGAGTTGACGACGACTTCAACATCTTTGCCGGTCGTGGTCGACGACACGGTAACCGTGCTGTCCTCCGAGCCTACGTTCACGCCATAAAAGTAAGTTGCCATTCGGATCTCCTAAGAGGGGGCGGCCGGAGCCGCCCCCGCTGCGCTTAGTTCGGGTGGCTGAAGTACATGTCAACCACCAGAGTGCCGGAGGCCGGAAGGGCGGCCGTGCCCACGGTGAGGATCACGCGTTCCGTCGCGGTGCTGGCTGCGCCGGAGAAACCGGCCGTGGTGCCGAACGGCGTCGGCGTGTCCACCGCGGTGAACACCGCGGCTGCGCGGTACTTACCCGCACTGGACGCATTGCCGATAGCGGCGGTTGCGGTGCCGAGCGAAACGCTCGCCACCATTTCGCCACCGGCGAACACGAAGCCGGCCGGGATATCGCCGAGCACCACCGTGTCGCCGCTCGCCTGAGAAGCCAGGTTGACGGTGGCGCGGAAGCGGCGGAGGCGGGCGTGAAAGGCGCTGATCGCCGAAGGCTTGACGCTCGGTACAAAATCGATACCGGCGCATTCCACACTGTAAGTCTGTGCCATGTTGGTTACTCCTTACAGGGCGTTGATCATGACGACGCGCTTCTCTTCCAAGCGGGTCGCGCCAAAGGTGCCGGTCGTGTAGACCTGCCACGAGTTGCGCTTGTCTGCGCGCTTGTCGACCGACGTCGAGATGTCGTTCCACAAGCCCAGCGCCATGCCGGACTTACACCACACCGGGATCTGGCGGTTGGCCGGAGCCGTGCCCTGGTAGGACGGGGCACCCGGGTAACGTTCGGAGTGGATGAAGTTGAAACCCATGAAGGCGGTGATGCGACCGTCGACCAGGACCGGACGATTGGTGTAGTCCAGGCTGGTGGACTGGGTTTCACCCAGCATGTCGTCGTGCGCCTTGGCGTCCAGGGCGACATACAGCTGCTCGACGTCGATGTTCACTTCCGCAGCCAGCAACAGCTGCTTGGCGGCGCGAAGCTTCTTGACGTTGAGGCCGGTATTGCCGGACGCGCCGACCGAGATGGACACCTGCTGACCGCCCGGAAAGGCCGTCGACGTGGTGCCGTTTTCGCCGGTGAGCGAGTTGCCGAAGAACGCAGCAACGATTTCGTCGTCCTGCGAACGGCCCAGCGCGTAAGCCTGGGTGCGGACATACGAACTCGACGGGTCGATAAGGATGCGCAGCTTGTCTTCGTTGTCGATCAGATCGGCAACGTCGTAGTCGTTGGGGAAGCACCAGCGGCGGTCCTGCGGGGTCTGCACCAGCGGGGTGTCGGAATGACGACCCTGGTTCTTGACCGCAACCACCTGGCCGAACTGTTCCAGAACTTCAGCGGCCTTGCCGTGGAGCGCATACTCCGTGACGGTGCCGCGGAAGCGCGAGCCTTCCTGCTGCAGCAGTACGCTGACGTTGGTCGCGTACTGCTGGACATTTGCAGTAGTGATGAAATTTGACATGACAGGTCATTTCCTGAAAAGGGGAGAAGCCGAAAAGGTCCGGACTGTTGGGGCGTCCGTCGTTCCCGGCTTGTCCTCTTCCGAGGGGCCTGAATGTCTTGGGCTCAGCTCAAGGGGTCGACTTTCGCCGACTTGTCCTTCTTGCCCTGGGACGCTGATTGCGTCCCGACAACTGCATTGTAATACCTTGTTGAGATATTCTCAACATTTTCCGGACTTCGATCGCCTGTTGCGATGGCGGTTTGCACCGCCAACTTCAGGCATTCCAGCCGGATCCCGACCGAGTCCAGGAGCGCCGTCACGAATTCACCAACACTTCCACGGCCACTTCCGTGTCCGACGGAGCAGCCAGATCGACCACCTTGGGCGAACCCTCGATGGTGTCGACCGCGCCCGCTCCGCCATCGGCGTTCGGGTGAATGTTGATGTACTGCAAGCCAGTCGAGCCGTCCTGCAGCACTTCGGCGTAGTAGTTGGCCGGGTTCAGGCCATTGCTGTTGCAGTAAGACAACAGGTAGTTCATGGGGTTGAAACCCCAGAAGTCTGCACGCTCAGAGGCGATGACGGCCATGGGTTACTCCGGGAATGCGTAGTTGTGCAACTTGGTCCACTTCGCCTTGGCTTCGGCGTCGCCGCTGAAGACCTTGGCCATGAATGCCTTGTCCGACTTGTGGGCGGCAATCTCTGCCTTGGCCTGGCCCGGGGTCAGGTGTCCGCCGTAGCTTGAGCTGCTGGTCGCCACGAAGTCGGATTCGCCCGTCTTGGCGCCCACCCTGTGCAGCAGTTCCATGGTGGCCTTGTGGCCGAGAGCGCCGGACATCTTGTCGATGGTCGCCGCATCCAGGCCGAGCGACTGCGCGGCGTTGCGCGCGATAACCACGTTCTGGTCATGCGCCTGGCCCCACTCGGTCTTGAGGGTCTGGACGTCGCGATTGAACGATTCGACCGACTGATTGGCCTGGGCCGTCTGCAGACCAGCCACCTGCTCATTGTTCCAGGCGGCAATGCCTTCGACCTGCTTGGCCGTCAGGCCGAGCTCATGCGCCTTGGCTTTGAAGCCGTCGGCAAACTTGGGATCATGGCCGTCGGGCACCGTGACCTTGTAATCCTTGGGCTCGGCCGGACGGCCCAGCTTGGAGTAGAAGGCGTCGAGCTCGGCAGCTTCAGCCTTCTCGCCCGGGAGGATGACCGTACGGCCAGCCTTGTCGGCGCCGAAGGTACGTTCCAGAGCGATGTAACTGTCCAAAACCTGACTGGGTTCTTTCCAGCCCTTGTTCTGGACGTAACCCACACGGGTCTCATCGGCGTCGCCAAGCCACTTGAATTCGTGGGCGACAGGGGCTGCGGCCGGCGGGGCGGCGACAGCGGCACTCGTTGACCCGGGCGCCACCGAAGTGCTGGTGGTGTCCGAGTTACCCGCGGATGCGGACTCGGTTACTGCGTCGGTCATGATCGATCCTTATGGGGCGCGTGGAGCGGGCGCGCCTTGCCCGTATCGCTTCCACAACTCATCGTCGGAAAGCTTCAAATGGTGTTGCAGTCGCAGCCACACTTCGCGCCGGCCCTCGGCCACGGCGTGCGCGCGGGCGTCGGTGTGGAACGTGGACTCGGTGGCGCGACAGAATTTGGCGAGATCCGCCAACACTTCCTCGGCCAGGGGGCCGGTGAACGTCACCCGGTACGCATGGGCGCGACGGCGCAAAAAGCCGATCGCTGCGTCTAGTGCTTCCATCCGGCCACCTCTTCGATGCGTATGGAGTAGCCCTTGTAGTTCTTCTCGGCGCCTTCCATACCGTTCATCCAGTACCACCACCGATCATCCTGGGTGGTGAAGGGCGACTTAGCCTTCCAGCCATAGCACTGGAATCCTTCCCACCCCGATCGAATGGCCTGACGTTTCGCCTGGTCGTCCAGGTAAATGCGATGGTCATCCATCGATTAACCTCCGGGGGTCTGCGCGCCGGACGGCGCCGCAGCCTTGGCCATGGCGGCCATGCCAGGCAACGCCTGCGTGACTTGCGCGGTCGCCTGCTCTTGCTGGCGCTGCTTGCGCTTGGCGGCGACGGCGGCCGGGTCGTTGATGTACCGGTACGGCGCGCCGTTGATGTCGACCATGTCGGGAATGATCTCGTCCCAGTTGAACCAATCCATCGCGGATGGATCTTGGGTCTGGCCGGCAATCTCGGCGGCAAACTGCACGGAACGCTGGATGCCGGAGGCTTCCTCGGCGCGCATCGCGCGGTTGAGCGGCGCGTCGTACTCGACGTGGAAACGGGCCTTGGCTTCCAGGAGCTCGGGCGGGATCGGCGGCAACAGCCCCAGGCGCAGCAGGATGCTGTACTCGCGCTCGATCATCGGCCCCAGGGATTCGGACTGGAAACGTCCCATGGTGGGACTAAGCAGCGCGCCCTTCTCGCGCGAACGCTCTAGCACTTCGGTCGCCGTCATCTGGGGCGACTCGACCATGATCTGGAACAGGCTGACCAGAAACGCATCGTTGATGCCGGCGCGTTCGTCGTCCATCATCTCCTTGCCGATCTGCACATTGCCGATCGGGAGGGTGTGGACCAGAGGACGGCCATCGCTGTTGACCGCGCCATAGTTCGTGGCGCCGGGTTTGAGGCTTAGGCCATCCATGATGCCGTCATCGTGCGCCAGCAACACCGGCGCCACGGCGCGATGCCCCTGCTCCAGCATCGTCTTCTTTTCCTCGTTCAGCACCTTGATGCTGGGGAGGACATTCATGGCCGGGCTGCGACCGTAGATCTCGCCAGGCGCCGTGATGTAACGGCTGACCGCATACGGAAGCTGGCGGTAACCGCCCTCTTCCAGGAACGTCTGGGTGTCCTCGATCACGTACACCGATTCGAAGGGCATGCCCTTGGCATCGATGCGGATCGGGTTGAAGCTGGCGCGCGGCGTGACACGGTGGATGACCCACACCACCTCTTCCGGATGGGTGGACAGTTTGGCGGTGTACTTGTCCGGGAGGCGATCGATCCAGGCATCGGCCGTGCCAAGCTTGCGCTGGGCAAGCTGGCGCAACGTCATGGGGAACCGGCGTAGCACCGTGTCCACGATGCCCTGGTGGTTCTCCTGGAAGTACACCTCGCCCAGGTTGATGTTACGGTAGCGAAGACCCTTGCGGCCTTCCTGATCCATCAACTCGTCGATGTACAGGCAGCTGGTGCCGAACGCGCCAATGCCCACATAGCCATCGTGCTGCTGCGACTGGTAGTTCGCCATGGGCGAATATCGGTGGTAGAACAGCGCGTCGTTGACCTGGTCGCACCACAGCTGCACGTTGCGCAGCTTCATCAGGTTGGGGTCGGTCACCCGGATGCGATGCCACTTGCCATTGCGCGGCGTGAGCATCGACTCCATGGCCGCGGCAAAGCGAAACAGCGCGGTGTTCGCCGTGCTGTCGTACATCTGGTAGCCGCGCTCCTGGCCCGGCACCGTGTTGCCTTGGGTGTAGAAGCTGGTCTCGTAGTACGGGAGTACCAGCTGGGCAATGTCCTCCCAGTGCTTTTCCCAGATGCCACGCTTGGATTTCGCCTCGCTGTAACAGCGGACGACATCCTGGACGAGCGCTTCCTCGCGGCTAGGACCGGCCATCAGATCGACTCGCGATCCGTTGCGCTTTTCTCAACACCTCGGACACGAGAAATCACGAGCCGGAGCCTCCCAGCAGGCCGCTGGTCGAGGACACCGTGCCCAGGTTCCCCAAACCGGAACCCCCAGTAAGCACAGTGCTGGATCGGCCACCGGCCTGCAACCGGGCCTGCTCGTCCTGTTGAGCTTGGGAGATCTGAGGGGCGGCCGCCGCCTGCGTCGGCACCGGGGGCGGCGCGACGGGCGCGGGCATTTTGGGGCTGGAAAAGAGACCACCCATTCACGTCACCTATCGCAAAAAGGATTTCGATGTGCCAAGTATATCGTAATTCACATCCCGGGCGACAGTGCTACGGCGGTTGTACCGGCTCGACCGGATGTCGTTTCGGGCCACCGTATGGGCAAAGGTCATGCTCAACGCATCGGCCTCGTCAGGGGACGCCAGGCCGCGGCCCTTGGCCTCTTCCTTGGACTCCACCTGCAGCTTGCCGGTGAGCTTGTTGTACTTGTACTCGGGCGCCTTCAAGTCATCGGCCAAGGTCGAGTTGGCCGGGATGCAGCCGGTCAAGAGCCAATCCTTCATCGTGTCCCAGATCTCGGCCCGCTTGTTCTGGTAGCGGTCTTTCTCCTTGGCGTCTCCCTGCACCATCACGTCGACGACTTTGTATCCCATCTGGCGCAGCCGATCAGCCACCGGGCCGCCGACGCCGTTGGCGTCGATGAACACGGCGTCCGGGTTGTACTTGCCGATGGCGTCGGCGATGTGATCCGCGAACACCATCGTGCTGATGCCCTTGTACCGCTGCCACGGGATCGAACGGGCGTCGGCGCCGCGGCGGAAGGCGATCACGCTTGAGTCCTCGCCGTAGCGCGCCACGTCGATGCCCATCACCAGGGGCGCACCCGGGTCGTTCGTCACCTGGCGCTCGATGGCGCCGGTGATGTGATCCATCGGGATCAGCTGGCGGGCGCCCGCGTTGGGGAATTCGCCGTAGACCTCGATACGCGCCTCGTCCGAGTCGGCGCCGTACTGGTCGATGATCTTCTGGTAGATCGCCTGGTCGGTGCCCTCAACGGTGCGGGCATCGATCTTGCGTGGCTTCCAGAAGTTGCGGAACTTGTGGTGAGTTTCGAAAAAGGCGCCCGTGTTGTTGCGCGGGTTGGAGTAGATGTCCCAGTAGCGGTCGAGCACGGGCTCGGTGAAGAAGCCTTCGGAGACGGAAAAGATCGCCTGCGGAATACCGCTGGCCTCGTCCATCACCAACTTCACGCCGTTGTGGTTGTGCACGCCGGCAAAGGCGTCGGGCTTTTCCTCGGACCACAGCTGGGCCTGCAGGTAGTAGTACCCTGTATCTATCTTGAGCTGGTCCTTCAGGAGGGTTTCAAACCATTCGGCCGGCTTCAAGCTCATGGCCTGGCGGTCGAACCAATGGCTGTTGATGGCCATCGTGTGCCACTTGCCGAGCTCGGCCATGGTGCGGGACACCAGCTGTTGCTCGGTGTTGGCTGTGATGATGGTGGTGCTGCCCAAGCGCGTGGACAGCATGTGGATGCCTTCCATCGCCACCTGGGCGGACTTGCCGATGCCGCGGCCGGACGCCTTCGAACCCATCCACATGAGCGGTTGCTGGCCCATGGCGATCCGGTGTTTGTTATTCCGGATGTGCTCGGTCTTCTGCTCCATCTCTTCGATCTGCCATTTCCGTGGCTCCTTGAAGTTGGCGAGCGGCGTGTTGGCCTTACCCCACGGAAACACGAACATGGTCCAGGCCCGAAGGTCATCAGCCAAATTTGGATCCCACAACTCGGTCATGAGCGTTTGCTCATCGGCTGCGGAATAAAGCTGTTTGGCTTTGGCCATGTTGATATTTACTCAACGTTCATGAAAAATTTTTAGGATTCGCAAACAGCGGCTTCGGCTTGGCCCCGGGTGAAACATCGCGCCAGAATCCGGGGGTGCCACCCACCCCACCCGGCCTTTGCCTGGCAGATGGGACCCACGCGCGAGCTAGTCGAAGATGTCCGGGACGGGCGCAGTTGATTCGTTATCAATTTGCTGCGCGTGCTTATTGTCTTGCGAATCAATCACTTGCACATCGATGATGTCGTCTGGGTCGCACCTGGGTCGCAATTGACTACGCGAACGCGCTTCTGCCAGGGCTGAGCCGATGTCAATCGTCTGCGTCACGTTGATGTCGAGCTTCTCGCCGTAGACGCGTGGCATGAGCTTGGAAGCCAGCCAGCGCTGCGTGTCGATGATCAGGCGAGCCCTGTTGACGTCAGGCTCGGTGCGCGCCACGTGGTCGATTTCATCGATTCGGCGGTCGATTACCATCGCGCGCGCTGCGCGAACCGCCTGTTCGAAAGCTGGCATTTCCGCGCGCCATTTGGCGTACGCGTATTCGGTAATTCCGCAAGCCTCAAGTGAAACGCCAATGGCCTGGCCACTTGCGATGCGCTCGACAAACGCCTGTTGCTGCTCGGAAAGCACCGACACAACCAGCTTTGATAGGCTTTGGCTATCGCTCACAGCATCACCATAGGAAAATTCAATCGCAAGGACTGTTGACTTCATCTCAACGTTGTGGCCATTATATCAACACCAGCCACCAAACGGGAGAAACACCATGACGCGCCAAGCCCTACGCAACGCCTATCCCTTCCATAACACGCAGCCGCATGTGTCCGTCGGCTACAACCCCGAGCGCGAGAACAACGGCTTTAGCCTGGTCGTGGCCAACATCCTGATCTACGGCTCAAGCGCAGCGGCTGGCGTCGCCATCGTTCTGGCCATCGCGCATTCCATCATCCGGGCTTTTGCCGCCTGAACTGTTGCGATTCACTCAACGCGTAGGAGAACAACCATGGCCAATTCCGATTGGCTCACCCTCAAAGGCGGCAATCACGAACTGCACTGTGGTGAAGGCCGCAAGTTGCGCATCATCCGCACCAAGCGCCAGCCCGAACAATGGACCGCTGTCGCCGTGCTCACCCGGTCACAGGCCATTGGCCACTACACCACGCAGGAAGACGCGCAGCGCGCCGCGGAAGACTGGGCAGTTGCTACCTGGGGCTACAAGCGATAGCCCATCAACTCAAGAGACAAGAGAGCCGGCCTTGCGCCGGCTTTTCTTTGGGCGGCCCTCGACCGCCAAGCGAGGGATCAATCCTCTTTCTAAACTTCTACACTTCACTCGCCGAAGCCGAAACCTTAGAAGCCTGCAAACCGTTGCAGCACAACAGTATATCTATATTCTCTATTCTTTCTAAAGAATAAATAGAGTTAATAGGGATATACATATCCTCACACACATATATTTCCCATTCTGTGTTGTGTGAGCACCCGCATTTCCCCACAGCAACCTAAACTTTTTTGCAGTATCCATAGAATCCGACGTAAGTCGTTGTCTCACTTACGTTTTCCACCTTCTACTCCCTTCCAAACCTCTAGAACTTCGTAGAATCACCCCCTCACAGACCCTCCAAACCGGCGATGTACACCACTTCACACACTTCGACATCTCGTATGAAGCTGCCAAATCCAAGCACTGGCTCCAAATTAAAACGCCCCGCACGCGGAGTCGCCACAAACTTCCCGAGGATCCAGCGGCCTCCCGCCAGCCGCAACAGCCCCACATCCGTGGCCGCATCTTCCGGCCGCGTGGCAGTCTCGGGCAAGTAAGCCACGCCGACCTTGGCCCACGTGGGGTCGCCGACAACTCGTAGGGCCATCACTTCGTAGTCGTCGGAGGCGGTGTTGAACGCCACCTCACCCGTGACGGCGTCGATGAGCCCGCCAATGGGCAAGCGCGGCTCGTCCAGCGACAGGATGGACCGTGTGCTGAGCTCAGGGGTAATGCTCTCGTGCATGGTCTTCACTTTGCCCAGGAACGCGTGGGCGAAGACTTCCTCTTGAGGCAGTCCCAATACCCGGGCGATCTTCTTCACTTCCTCGCCCGTCATCTTTCTTTCGCCCTTGAGCGTCCGACTCAGGGACGATTTGTCGAGCCCCACCATGGCGGCTATTTCGTTCTGAGATCGTTTGGTGTCGTAGAATTTGGACACAAACCACTGTTTGTCGATGGGATGCAGTCCCGCGGGCTCTTTCTTTTTCTTCTTCGTGCCTTTACGGGTGGTCGGTTCCGCCGGCGCCACATAGCTACCAGGCAACCACGTCGTCACAGGATGAGGGTTTTTCTTGGCCACAGCTGTCACTCCCTTTTGTTGAGAATCCGGCAATGTAGCCGGAAATCTCTGTCAGATCAATCCCTTCTTCCCCACCGAGCAGCAAGGTTGCCCCATCCCGCGGCAAGGTGGCGTGAAGGCGTTGAGCTATTGACAACAGCGGCTGCTGGGCGCAATCTAGCCGGCAAAAGCACGCTTGAGACAGATAATGACCAATTCCGAGAAGCAAAAAGCCCTCAACAAGGCTTGGCGCGAGAAAAACAAAGAATACGTAGCCGCCCGCCGTAAAGCTTGGCGTTTGGCCAACAAAGAACGCATTGCGGCTTATCGTAAAGCGCACCGAGAACGAGAGAACGAGCAAGCTAGGGCGCGCAATGCGACCAGTCCCAGAAAAGAACAAAAGCGTAGTTACTACTTGGCCAATAAAGATCGTATAGCAAGCCAATTGCGCCGCTGGCGCGCCGACCATCCAGAACAGTTTCGCGCGACCGGTAAGGCCTGGCGCGCAACCCATCCGCATCAAACATGTCATGTACTTAAATGTCTCGGCGTTCCACGCGAATTGAAAGATCAGGTACCCCAAGAAATCATCGACGCCAAGCGCGCTCAACTCCAACTGAAACGTCTATTGAGGAAACTCGAAAATGAAAAACGTTAAAGAACTGCAGGACAAGATGGTGGAGCTGTACAGTCAAGTGGAGAGCGATACCATCAATCCCAAGAAAGCCAAGGCATTGGCAGACATCGCGGGCAAGATCATTTCAGCATCTGCAGTCCAGGTGAAGTACTACAGCATGCTCAAGCAACGCCCGAGGATTGGCTTCCTCTCGACTCGCGGCAACAGCGACGAGCAGGTCTAAAACGAGCATGGGCACCATGTTGCGCTGTTGACAACCTGTTGAGATAAGCGCAACATGGTGCCCAATCATCCACGAGAGGGAGCACCACTATGAAGTTTGAGATCAAGTCCCGCTGGTCGGGCAACGTGGTATTTGCGTGTGAGCTGGACGCGAGCTTTGGCGACAAACACTATTCGCTTCAACTCGGCGCGGCGGTCCAGAAGGCCGTAGCGTCCCGCGCCAACCTGTCCCGCGCCAACCTGTCCGGCGCCAACCTGTCCCGCGCCAACCTGTCCGGCGCCAACCTGTCCGACGCCAACCTGTCCCGCGCCAACCTGTCCGGCGCCAACCTGTCCGGCGCCAACCTGTCCGACGCCA
>Ga0247681_1000054_pt1 | contig 15170 bp, 31 predicted proteins | sample CNK22_metaG_FD_182798 | JGI IMG/M metagenome (GOLD analysis project Ga0247681, IMG submission 182798) | Soil microbial communities from Purdue University Martell Research Forest, Indiana, United States - CNK22 | ecosystem: Environmental > Terrestrial > Soil > Temperate forest > Bulk soil... | reverse complement strand
CCCGATGCTCATAATCAAATCCCCCCTTGGTCCGAATGACAATCCGATGCGGCACACAAAAACGGAAACCGGCACGGTTCGCCCGTCGCCGGACAGGTCAGAGTAAAATCCGCCGGAAAGTAGTTCCCGGCCAGTGCCGCCCCGGCTCGCAGTCGAGCGAGCGTCAGCCGCTGCGGCACGATCGCGCCGCGCCTTACGGCATCCCGGTAGTGCTGCGCCGGGGAACGCTTTCGCGGTTTGCTGCGCAAACCACTGTCGCTAGAGCCGCCCTTCGCTTCGCTGCGGTCTGTCATAGGTGCAGCACCGCTTTCAGCAGCACGCCGAGCACGGCCACGTTGACGCTGAGCGCTGCCCAGGCGAGCCGCTGTGCCATCGCCGCCCGCTTTTCGCATTGCTGTAAGTGCATCTCCACGACCGTCTCGATTTTAGCGAGCCGAGATAGGTTCTGCTCGTGCATCGTGCGGACATCGCTCATTCGTCCGTCCGAGTTGCGATAAGGGTCAGCGTCGCGACGCGCCTCGTCAAGTAGTCGAGCTGTAACAGGCTGAGATACAAAGCCAAACTCGTCAAGCCAATCGCCAGCCATATCAAACGCTCGTCGCTGCTCATTCTCAACCTTTGACAAGCTGTAGCTTACCCGACTGTGACGCAAGCCAATAGCCGCCGACAGCAATAAGCACGATCCCGAGGATGATCAACCCGCCCCGCTGCGCCACATTCCAGAAATCGTTGATGAAGGTCTGAAAGAAATCGGTGCTCGATGCGCCGCTGTTGCCGGTAGCCGAGCCAGAGCTTGACCCTCCGCCAAATATGCTGTCAAAAATGCCCTGCGTCACATTGTGGTCAAGATTGCTGATGTCGGCACCGAACCCTTGTAGCCAAGTGTCGCCACCAGCGCCGTAGTTGCCGCCTCCGCCAAATCCGATGTCCTGCACATTATAGCCGACGCCAGAACCGTTGCCGCCATAGCTGAACGACGCTCCGTTGCCGCCAGCAAAGCCGGAACCGCTGCCGCCATAGCTCAACGATGACGGATCAAACTCAAGCGAGGTATTGGCTCCGGTGCCGTAGATGTTAACCGGTGTCGAACCGCCGGAGAACGGGTTGTAACCGCCGGTTCCCTGAATGCCGCCGCCTAATCCCGGAGTGTCGGTATAGGCTGGCGCATATTGATCGCCGCCGCCAAACTTCGGGAAGTCGTTGGGATCATCGAAAGCGCCCGAGTAATCCGGCACCTGCGGCAGGTTGTATCCCGTACCGCTTCCCGGTCCCGAGCCGCTGGGATCAATGGGGCTGTCCGTGACATAAGCTGGATTACGGGCCAGCTGCACCGCACTCGTATTACAATCGGGACAGGTCCAGTTGCTGATTGGCGTAATCGAGGCAACTTTATCCTGCACGCTGGGCGGTGCCATGTAGGCGCGAGGATACTGGTTAAGATCAACGCCAGCCTGGGGCGCAAAAGTTCTCCAAGTGCTGTCGAGAAAGCCAAACCCGCCGGTAGCGCCGCCGGGTGTATTATTGTGAATTTGGCCGTACTGACCTTCGGTCGGCCGTAGCGCTGCCAGTCCCGAGGGGGTCCAGAAAGCCATGATCAGCCATAGCTATTAAACGTGCGCGGATCGTAGCCATAGCGCGAGATCAGATCCTGCGACGTGCCGTTATTGGCGCCGCCGGGCGGGGTGTTGTTCGCGGCGTATCCCGTGGCAAAGACCGGCATGCCGGCAACGCCCGTCATCTGCAACGGTCCCGCGACATGCGCATAGTCGGTAAAGGATGCAACAGCGCTTTGCCCGTTGGGCGCTTTCTGGAATAGCTGATTTAAGAGGTTCTGATTGGCGAGCGCCTCAAAAGCGCCCTGAAACTGGTTCGGATCGCGCCCGGTCGCCGCCGCCGCCGCCGCGATCGACGTGATCCCCTGTTGCGTCGCGACAAAATTTGCCGAATTGGTCTGTTGATTGGCAACGTCCGCCGCCAGCCCTGCCTGCTGAATGCCGAAAGCCGCCATGATCGCGGCAATGGTCGCATTCGAGTTCGCCTGTGTGTTGGCGATCGAGACGGCTCCGGCGGTCTGTCCCTGAAGCACATCGGTTTGATATTTGGCGATCTGTGTCGCCGCGTCGGCCTGGATTTGTGTCTGTGTCGTTGCCGCTCGCGTGGCATCCTGCGCTGCCGCCAGCGAGTTTCCGCTCGCCGTCGATGCCGCCAGCGCTCCGTAATAAGCATCATACGGATTGGCTGCGGCCGGCGCCGATCCGCTGGAGCGGAAAAACAGCAGATAGACCAGCACCCCGACGACGAACACGAGCAGCGCTGTCGTCCAGGGGTGTTCCTTAATCCAATGCCAGGTCTTTTCCCACACGATTTAGCCTCCCGGCGAATTGATATAGGCGGCCGGCGGCCCGGCGCCGAGCGCTGCCGATTTGCATAGGTCGGACCCAACAGAGCGGCAATCTCGGACGGGCTATAGAGCGGCAGTGTTCCCGGCTGAATGCCCTGGTTCTGCATCTGATTGTTGAATAAGACCGCCGTCCCCAGCTGCACGCCGATCGCCGGCCCGGCCAGGACCGGCACGCCATGCCGCACCACGACCCCGGCGCCGATCGGGTTGACGGTCGTCTTGCCGCCGGTATAGGCGAAACCGTCCGCGCCCCAATCGTTGCGCGGCACGCTGCGCAGCTGCTGCGCCCCGAACGGCACGAGATGTCCGAACGGCGGCCGCCTCGCCTGGGCATCATTAAGCGGTTCCGGCTCGCCGCTGCGGCTCGAAAAGGTCCGCGCCATAAACGACGAGAACGACCCCGCGACGCGCTGCCCCCAGCTGGTCTCAGCCATCGCCAGCCTCAGCCGTACAGCTGCGGCAGGTTGAACGCGCTGCCGGCATAATTGAGCACGGGCGCGGTTGCCTTGCCGGTGACCGGCGACACGGCGACATCGAGCGAATTGGCGAACGCCGAGCCGGCATTCTGGATAACGGCCGGGGTCTGCGCGTTCTTGCTGACCAGCACGGCAACGATCGCAACCCCGGTGATCGCGGTTGCGATGGTCACGATGCTTTCGAGAAATTTGTCTCCCATCACTCGCTCCGCTCGTTCGGGTTTGGCAAATATGATTTGCTTTGACCCATTACTGAGTGCCCCCGCTTCCGCTGACCGGCGCGACAGCTGCCGTGATAACCCCCGACAATGCCTGCCCCGCCGAGGTAAACACGCTCCCGGTCTGCGCATTCTTGCTGACGAGCACGGCGACGATCGCGACGCCGATCAGCCCCGCGATGATCCCGGCAATCGCCTCAACCGTTTCATTCACTGCGCACCTCCGGTGCTTGTGCTTGGCAAACAAGTTTGCTTTGGCATTACAATCCTCCCGTCCCGGCTGCTACTGCCGCACCGCCCCAGCTGCCACCGCCGCCGCCCGAAACGGCATCGCCAAGTCCACCGAGGATGCCGCCAAGCCCACCGCCGCCGTCCTTGCCGAGGTCCAACTTGACCGGCAGCGATCCCAGCGGCTTGTCAGCCGGCGCGGTTCCCGCTGTCTTGCTGGGCGCTGCGTTCAGCTGCTCGGCAAGTCTGGCGAAAATGCCCTTGTTCGAGATGACCAGCACGATCAGCACCAGCGCCAGCAGCACGCGGCTCGGTCCCTCGAAATGCGGGATATAGCCGAGCGCCCCGACCGCCACGATTGCCGCCGCCCATTTGAGCCAGCCGAGCACGTCCTGCGACAGGAGCGCGAACAGATCGCCTTGCGTGCCCCGGATCGCCGAGACCAGCAACGCAATCCCGATGATCGCCAAGGCAAGCGGCACGATCCTAAACTCCGAAAACAGCCCGGTATTTCGACAGCGAGCCGACGAGCGCCGTGTAGAACACGAACGAGACGATCAAAGCTCCGGCAATGATCGTGCTCTGTGACATCAGCTTTCGCGCTTTACCGTCTCGTTGGCCGGGGTCTGCATTTCGTTGGCGCGGTGCGGAAACAGGTCGGTCACGATCGCGACCAACGCTTTGACCTGGGCCAGCATGATCGGCAGATCGGCAAACAGGTGCCACGGCCGCGAGCGCACATCGGCAAGCTCGTCCGCCAACGGTCCGACCAACGCCGCCAGCTGCTCGACCTTACCTTCTAGCGCTTTGAGCCGATCGGTGAGGCTGACAACTTCGCCGGCCGTGCTGTCGTGTTGTTCGACAAGCTGTCCGACCTGATCGGCAACTTGCGCGACCTGATCTTTGACGCTTTCAGCCATTAGGGCAACCCGACTTTCTGCCCGAGCGCAGGCCAGAGCCGGCCGATCGCATAACCGATCGCCAGGATCAGCAGCACCCCGAGCCAATGTTGCACCTGCATGTTGCGGCCCTCCCTGAGAAACTAAACGATAGACGACAGGTGCCCGAGGATGCGTGTCCACAGGATCACGAATACCAGCACCAATCCGGTTGCCAGAAACAGGTTCAGCGGCGACGCGCTACCGATAAAGGGTGAGGTCACCCAATGGTTAGTTGCGCTGATCGCGTTGCCGAGATGCGCCGTCGCTTCGCCCATAAAAAGTAGCCTCCGCTTTCGCAGCTTGCGGCTAGTGCCGCAAGCTACTGTCGCTCATTGCCGCCGGAACTCCGTTCCGTCTTAGCCGCCGCCGCTGACCAGCGAGCCGCCTTGGTTCACAAGCCCGATGATCCCGAACGCTTCGAAGCGGTAGAGGATGACCGCGCCCGAGCCGCCAACCGATGACGGCGACAGCACGATCTGCATGTTGCCGTATTGGTTCGTATCGATCGGCCGCGCCCGATGATCAAAATAATATTTGCCCTTAGGCATATCGTCGCCCAGCTGCTCGCGCCCCTTGCCGGCGACAAAGAATGGATTGGTCTTTTGAATGCTGGTCAGGTTCGCCGACTGGATCGCCCAATAATTGATATCGGTGCCGATGTTCAGCGTGCCGTTATTGTCGTAGGCGGTGATCGTTGACAGGAACTGCCGCGCATTGGTGTAGCTGTAGGTATTGTCCTGATTGGCGATCGGCAGGCCCGACGCTGCATCGGTCAGCATGTAGGCGGTCGCGATATCGAGCGGCGGTAGGATCGGCTGGCCGTTCGGCATGCGTGGCAACTGATCCAGGTAGTTCTGCGTGATCTGGATCGAGATGTTGCTGACCGAGCCGGTGGCGGCGCCCGCCGACTGGTAGACGGCCAGCGTCGGATCGGCGGTTGACGCGACCGAGAAGTTCGGGTTGAGCGTCAGCGAAACGAACATATTGGACTGCGTGACATCGGCAAAAACCGCGCCCGACAGATTGGCGTCGTCATAGGCGAACGGAATTTCCATCATCAGCTGCACGGTGCCCGTGGTGGTCGCTGAGATGGTCGTCGGCGCCTGCTGAACGTTCGTGTAGATCGCGCCCATGCGGAACGGACTGTCGTTGGTCATCGCCGCGAGAAACGGCCGGCGCCGCTTGACGCTGGCAACATCGATCAGGTGATCGCCGGCCGTGTTGATCCGCTGATTGTTGGCGAGGTCGGTAAAGATGACCCGCGAGAAAGCGTTGGCAAGTCCCCAGCTGGTCAGGGTCAAGTCCTGGGCGCCGGCCGTGACGCTCATGGTGAGCCGCACCCATACCCGCTTGACCAGCCCGACATTGCGCAGGTTCTGGTTCAGCGTCGAGCCGGTGGTAAAACCGCTCGCCAGCTGCGGGTTGAGTTCCTGCCACATATTGAGCGCGGGCGGGAAATAGGTCTGTCCCATGACCCCGCCGTTCAGGATCAGGTTACGCACCGCCATGTTGTAAGCGGCCGGGTTCGGCTGCGCCTGCGCCTGTGCTGCCATTTGATCAGTTCCCCTTCGATAGGCCGGTTACGACTGCTCGCCGGCCCCGTTGGCCGGCAGGATCATGGAAAGCGCGATCGCGGCGAAGGCCACCATCAGAAAGACGGTGACCCAGTTCAGCGGATTGGAAATCAGCGCCCAGTTGATAAGAGACATCAGGCTGCAACCCCGCTGATGCCGGGAATGCTGCCGGTCAAGGGCTGAGCCGGGACGACAGAGAAGCCCTGTCCCTGGTTGCCGGCATTCGAGCCGCCAAAGACGCCCAGCTGCTTGCGCACGAGACTGGCGATGAAGCTAACAAGGAAATAGCCCAAAGCCACCATCAGGACGACGGTGATCCAATTCTCGATGCTCCACGAGATATAGACGCGATCCATGAAGCATGCCCCTACAGGTTGACCCGATTGACCCGACAGCGTGGTTGCCGAGTGCTATCCGTTAGAGGTCAAGCGATTGTCAACGAGCTTGGGTGCGATTATGGGCCGCGAGACTGAACGCGATTTGCTGAAGGGTAGCCTCAACGCCCCGGTAGCGCCAAAATTGCTCCACCTGTTCAGCACTCATATTGACTGGCGCTGTTGCCAAGGCTTGCCGCAAAACGGCCGGCAACCGGTCATAGGCAGCAAGATCGATCGCGGGATCAACCGTCTTGGTGCCGGTAGAGTTCATCTACCACCAGAACGGTTGCGGCGCCCGGCGATTGATCCGCTCCACGATCGTCTCGGGATCGTCAACCGGCGACAGCACCATTGTCCGATCCCGTCCGACATCATGCCAGCGGCAATGATACTGTGGCAGCGGTGCGGTGACTCCGGTGTGGATGAGGTCTTCGCAGCGCTTGACATCGGGATAGGTGCGCAAGGGAAAGACGGCAAAAAAATCAGCCTGTGAGAACAGATATGGCGTGACGGCCACGGGGCGCTGCGAACAACAAATAACCGGAATGTGCCGGCTGCGACCGGTAAACAGCAGCCGCTCAAACGAGGGATCGCGGGCGTCAAGCGCATGCCCTTCATCGACATAGACCCCGATATTGCCCCGGTCCCAAATGTCCGCCAGCGTGTCCGACACGGCATCATCATCCGCCTTTGGCGTCGGGTGCATGATGTAAAGCCCCGGCTTTTTCGGCAGCTTGTCGCCTGGATCGATTTCCTGAATGATCCGCCGATTTAAGAGCGTAAACAGTTCCTCGTCTTTGTGATCGATGACGAGCCAGGGCCGGCGATCATAGCTGGCGTGAGACAAGAGCCATGTCGCGAACACGGACTTGCCCGAGCCGGTGCGGCCGAGCACGGCAACCCGGTGCGTCGCGTCGGGAAAACGGAACCCCCCAAGGGAATTGACTTCAGCGCCGTCAGGCATCACTCGACCGGGACGCGCCCCGTATCGCGTTCCTGCGGAAATGACCAGCTATGCGCTGAAATCCAGTCGGCTCGCGCCAGCTGCTGCTTGACGTAATCTTCATGGTGCCAGTTGCACATCCGCGTGTCGGCGTGCTTCACCGCCCGCTTGCAACGCTGCCCGACGCGGCGCCCATCCTGAATGATCGCCTCGCACCGATCCTGTTCTCTCATTACGAACATTTCCCGCAAAAGAAAGCCGCCTGTTATACGACACTCGCGCTTTCCACCTTTCGACATAAACGAAAGAAGTGGAAACCATCCATCCCGATACCACCCTTCGACGGTGTAGCGGTGTTTGCCGCGAGGAATGACACAGTAATAAACCGGCGGGTTCAATGCAGACCCTCGACCGGCCCCGACATCATCGGCATTGGCATCACGTTATCGGTGCCGCCATTGTAGATCGGCCCGTTCGGGTCCGGCATCGCCTGCTGCGACGCCTGCTGCGGCACTTGTCCCTGCCGGGACCGTTGCCAGAGAGCGAAGCCCATCGGCACGTAAACCTTGCCGAGACAGCCGGCAAACGCTATCCAGTCCTGCCACTTCGGATCGAGCACGGCAATGTCGTAGTGCCGCGCGACGTTGGCGGCAGCGCGGGTGATCGCCTGTGCCTGATCCTCGTTGATGACCAGCTCGGGCGCGTTCAACTTCATCGCCGCGCCCGCGTGCATCAGGATCAGATAATCACCAAGCCAGTCTAGACCCACCTTACGCGACGCGGCGGAACCGCTGGCGGCGCCTCCGGCTCGGGACTTGGCTCGGCTGCTGGCGGCGGCTCGCTGCTCGGCGGTCCAGGTTCGGCCCCGTTTCCGTCGCCGCCCTCCGCCGGCGGCTCGCCTTGGTTCGGCTGCTCCAGCGCCTCCAGCCTCGTCAACGCTTCGGCTAATGTCGTTGATGTCAACAACATCGCCTCCCGCAAGCCCGCTATCTCCGACTGGATCGCCGGATGGTCCGCCGGCCCGTGCGCCTCTTGCCATGCTTCAATGCTCCCTAAGCGCTGTTCGACTGCGCTAACCTCAGCGATCGCTTCGGCAATCTCGACTGAGGCTTCCGCCTCCGTTTCGGCAATCTCAACGTCCCGCTCCGCCTGGATTTCGGCAATCTCGACGGCGGCTTCGGCTACCTCTCCGGCTCCCGGTTCGCCCACTTCCACATTTCCAGGCTCATTCCCGGCGGCGACAGGTTCAGCAATGACGACAGTTGTTCCCTCAGCCATTGGTTCTGTTCCTCCAGCATGGCGATCCGCCGCTCCGCCAGTTCGAGGCGGATGCCGATTTCCTCAATCGTGCTCGCCGGGCGCTGCCAGTCGATTTGCGTCGGATCGATCGTCGCCAGTTCCGGCACCATTTGCGGATTGAGGTCCGGCGCCCCCGAGATCAACACCGTTTCCGTAGGATCGCTGTGCAATAAGTGCATCGATCTTTGCCTCCAGCCGCTCCAGCCGATCCCCGGCCGTGGCGATCGTGTAGAACGCTTTTGCCAGCACGGCGGGCGGCACGCCGATCATCTTCGCAATGGTCTGCACCATCGCCAGCTGGGCCGGCCCCGGCTGCTCGATTTGTTTCGGCTGTTTGCTAAACAAGGGAAGCCTCCAATCATGCGTCATCGGTAATTCAACACGACGTTCAGGTTCCCGCTCGCCAGTGCCGTTGACACGCCAAGCACGAGGTCAACCCCGGTGCGGAACGGCAAAGCGATCCCGTCGCGGTCTTCGACCTGGATGACGCCGACAGGCGCGGCTGCGGCCGGGACCGTAAAGGCAAAGGCGTCAATCGGATTGGTTGACCCGACGCCACCCTGAAATTGACCGGTAATCGTTGAGGCAGCGGCACCGCCAACGACGTTGTAAGCCTGCACCTGTATCCCGGTCACGATCCCGGCGATGTCGGCATGCGGAATGATGATCGTCGTGCCGGCGCCAATCGCCAGCGTCGTGTTCAAAGCGACGTTTTGGGTAAAGCCGCGAGCGACGCTGACCGGCGGCGGCAGATAGTTATAGACATCGAAAAACACGAGGTCTTCCGTCGTCCCGGTTCCGTTGGCCGACTGGACGATGAAGTTCATGCCAAGCGGCGCCTCGACCGGGTACAGCCCTTCGGTCTGCGCCGGCACGGTCAATTGAAACTGTGACGCCGCCCATTTGAACACCGCGTCAACATTGGACATCAGATTGTTGACGTAGATCGCCACAATCTGACTGAACTCGGTTTGCGCCAAATTTTGAAGATTGAAACTAACCGCCTGCTTGGTCGCGCTGTCGCTGCCCCAGTTGATGCTGAGCGGCACCACTCGGTTACCCTCGCGCGGCGCCGTATAGAGCCGCGAGTTCATCGAGATGATCGGGCCGGAGTAGGGATCGGCGCTCGGTATCGTTAAGGTTGCCGGCATTTATTCCCCCGAGTTTCCCCACTGGATATGATCATCCGCCGCTTCATCCAGCATCGCCTGTTCTTCCAGTTCGGTCAGGATCGCCGGATCATAGGGTGCTGAGCGGCTATCACGCGAACCGTCAAAAGGCAAGGTCCAGATCGCGGCGCCGTCCGAGTGCGTATTGGACGACGAGCGCTTATTGGTCCAGTCGAACGAAATTGTCTTCGGTTCGTTGCGCCAGCTGCCGGCGATTTCCGGCTTGCCTCGCGCTAGCGCCATGCGGTGCCCTATGAAGTTGGTAACGGGCACCGCAACAGTCGGGAAACCTGCGACGTTTCCCATGCCGCCCGCTTGCACATATCGATGCCACTCATGCTCGAATGACTGGCGATGCTCGATAATCTTCGATCGAGGAATGCCGCGAGTTTTCGGCAGGGTGTCGGAATTGCTAGACCAGTAAATTCCCGGCTGCACAATGAACAGGTCGTCTCTGATCTTATGCTCCCACTGTCCGAGTTGGTCGCCGATCGGGACATTCAATTCCTCCGTCGCAAAGATGCCGTCCGTTGCCAGCATCAGCACACTGTCGGGCGCCGATGCGGCGGCTTCTATCAACCATGCCCGTGTCTGTGCGGTGATAAATCCAGCTGCTGCCATGTCACGGTAAGGCGCCCCTCCGAGCCGCTGAGCGAACTTTCCGTAAAGTCCGTTAAGCCCAAGCTTGAGAGGATAGCCGCGAGTTGTCTTGCCGAGAGACTTGCGCTTTTGAAACAGGTGCTCAACCCAATCGTAAGCATGGCATTCGCATCGACTACTCTCAATGATGTATCCGCCGTTGACATGCGCGACCTCCATCCCAAGCTGCTTTGCCGCTTCGATTTCAACCGACCAATAGGTGCCGCGCCCCATGCGCGGCCATATCAGGTGTCCCTTTGTGCGAAAGGGCAATCCGCATAAACGCACTCCGTTGGGATGGCTGAAATTGATGTCGGCAAGGTAACACTGACCGGAGGGTAAACTGCCCCCCCTTTTAATTAGCTTGAATTTCGTATGAACCGGACAGAACAGGCGAAGCATCGCTGAGGGGTAGGCGCTGTTTATGTCGTATTCATGCACCGGTCCCTTTGTAAAACCCGGCCGGGTAACCTCGAACCGTCCGCCATAATAGGCCAGTGCCGCCATAAACTCGAAACGCGACGGGCGGGCGAGCGTCTTTCGATTGGGCGTGCCGTGCATCTTATGCAAAGCCGCCGAGAGATGGCCGGCGCCGCGCCATTGCTGCGGCACGCAGTTGACTTCAGGATCGGCGCACACATCGCGGAACTTGGTCATCAGTTCCGCCAGCATTTCGCATTCCATCCGACAATAATTGCGTTCGATGCGAGTCATCCGATCGAACTGTTCGCGCCGGTCCTTGTTCGCCGCAATGATTTCGCGCTGTCGCTTGGTGCCGATCTTCCAGTCGTTCAGCTGCTTGACAAAAGCGGATTGGAAAAATCCGCCTACCTCGTTAACAGTGCGGCTAGTTCCCGCAACAGTACGATAGCCCCATAAAGGTCCAGGATGATTATTCCCCATGCGATTGCGCATAGGAACAGGAACCGCCCGAGCGACACGGAAATATTGTCTCGGTCGAAATTCAATGGCGTATCCTTTCCAGAACACATAAGGCGACAGGCCCGGCCCCGCCTCGCGCGGCTCGAATAATCGTGCGATCTGTTTTGGGGGAAGGTCGCGGATGATCTGCGTTGCGTCGTAGGAAAAGAAATAGCCGACAAGGATCGCGTCAGCCGGTAGGGACAGGATGAACTCCAGGCATGCCTCGGTGCTGAGCCTGCGGTTGCCGTCGAACAGTTCGGCATCGTAATGCTCACCGGCAGCGTGCATCAGCAGATAATTCTGCCGGCCAAGGTGATCGGTGCCGCCACCCTCGCCGTCAATGCCGATGAAGGGCTTACACTTTGAACTACGCACGCGCGAACGGCCAGGGTGCGCTTGTCGGTAGCGTTTCGAGCGAGCCGCCGACAAGGCGCGACGGTGCGCGATTTCATCTTCGGTTGGCGGCGGCGGACGGTAGGCGGAAAGCATCAGGAAAGGCGGCGGATATAAAGCGGCGACGCACAATACGTGCTGTTGAGTGCGTCGTGAATGCGCTGCCTGTCAATTGAGGTTAATGGTTTCGCCCGACTGCGCTGCCTGTCAATTGAGGTTAATGGTTTCGCCCAAATAGGACATTCCAAAAGACAAGGTTCGGGACAAAGTTCACGATCGTGGTAACCTTTTGGGCACTGATAGCCCGGCGGCAATAATGAACCTTCGCCGTCATCATTCATTGGCTTAACTCAATGGTAGAAGTACAAGGGCGCCAGATCGTCGTCGAAATCCGGCCATTCTTCCTCATCGCCGGGATCATAGTCCGCCATATGAAACGGGTTTTTTGATCGCACCCCTTGCCGATAGCTGCGCTGCAATTCGCGCTGTCGCTCAATGATCCGATCGCGTTCCTCCGGCGACAATGCCTCAAATGCCGCACGAGCCCGTGCGAAGCGCTCCGATACGGTCTCGGTTTCGACAAACTGCACCGTATTGCCTCGACGCATACGCTGGTAGATCGGACTGGTACGGATTTCCTCGCTGCGCAGAAACCGGCGATGCTTCTCGGTCAGCTCGCCGCGTGCCCGCTGGCGAGCCTCGGTCTGCGCCTTTTCACCCCGGCCGGGGGCAGCGGTCTTGTGACCGTGCCCTCGCGCCTTCTGGAGGGAGATGCCGCGGGATCGCGCTTCCTCGGGCGTGATCCCGATCGCGCGAATGACCCGGCGCCGATAGGCTTCCGAATAATCGCGGAACGGACCCAGCCCGCCCCCTCGCGCGGTCCCGCGTGCCATCCGCCTACCCCCCGGTAAGGCGGACTAGTCGGCAGCTTCGCGTTCTGCGTCTTCCTCAGGGGCGGGAAGCGCCTGCTGACTGCCGTAGGCGGCATCGATAAAGAGATCAATACCGCTTTTCTGTGTGGCTGGCGCGATGTCTAAGAGAACGAAGTGATAGCCTGTGCGCGGGTCAGCCTCGACCCCGAGCCGGAACGCCAGCATGATGTTGGCTGCCCCGCCGCCGATCGCTTCACCACCCATGCGAGCCGCCTGGATCAGGTCGGTCGCGATGTCGGGAAAGATCGCCGTCGCAGAGGACAGCATTTCGCCGGTTTCGCAATTGATGCTGCGAAAGTCGCCGAGCCAAATCGTATAGTCGCCATAAGTCGTTGAACCGTTGCGGTGCCCGGTCACGTGACAGTAGAAGTCTGCCAGCCATACCGGCTTGTCGGGTTTCGGGCTGATCCCTTGGCGCACCCCGCGCAGCCAATGGTTCCGCTCGGCGCCGACGACATTGGCAACGGTCAGTTTCTTAAGCCGCTGCGCCGACGAGAGGTTCGGCTGCGGCATGGCCGGCGGCCGGTTAGAGGGTTGACGGTCGGTAGAGGTTCGACTATTTGACATTTGATCGGTGCTTTCCACGGGGCGCTGAGTTGGAAGACGGATCGCTGGGTGGCCCCATACCCCCAGCGGTCCGTTTTCGTTATCCGAATGTGTCCGACAGATATTTCTCGCCAGCGAGCCAGCGAACGGCACGGTTCGGCGTCGGCGCCAGGGCTGAAGCTCGCATCGACAGCACGTATTCGATCCTTGCAAGGTTGAGACGTTCGATCGCCGGATTATTCAGGTAGTAAGTATCAATCGTCTTGAGCCGGGTTTCTGTCAAGCCTAATGCCTGTGCCAGCTGCCGGCGCGACCAGCCCCAGCGATAGCGCCAGTCGTAGACCCGATAGCCGTCGAACTCAGGCGCCCAGCGGGATTGATCAGCCATTTTCGCGGAACAACCGCTGGCGCCGGCACTCTTGCGACTTCGCCAGCGCTTGACGCGCACGATCCTCCCAATATTCCCGCGTGCCCCGCGTCGTCGCGTGCGCCGCGTTGCCCATGTAGCGCTTCGCATCCTCGCTGAAGGCATGCTCCAGGTGCCGCAGATCGCGCGGCTGTTGGGTCAGGTAAAGACTGGTCATCGCGGGTTCCTCCGTAATGCCGCACGTTTGCGGGGCGGTAATGCAGCCCGACGAGAAATTTCCTGTTCGATCAACCCACGGGTTTCGCCATCGAGATAGCGACTTTCCAGCGTTTTCTCTAATTCCAGCGTCGAATATTGCGGGTAAGCGTTCGCCGATACCGGAGCGCCATAATACAGAGAGAACGATCTCACTTTTCGATCCTCACGATGTTGTAAGACTGGCGCCATAGCTTGAAACCGGCCCACAAGCCGGCGACAAAGCCGACGCCTAAGCCGGTCAGCGCTGCGGTCAGCATTTTGCCCTCCATTGACGCAAAAAACATTTTACGTCATTCTAGCGGTGGTTAGTCAATGGGAGATTTTTTGAATGCAAACATTACAGATGACCCCGGCCCTGTGCCGAGCCGCTCGCGGCTATCTCAGCTGGCCGCAGATGCGGCTGGCAAACAACGCCGGCATCGGACTATCCAGCGTGACCCGGTTCGAAAATGGCGACTTGACGATCGGCTATGCCGCCAAACTGGCAATCGAGACCGCCTTTAGGGAAGCGAAGATCCATTTTCACAGTGTCCATTGTCAGCCGACAATGGAGGTTCGGCCATGAGGGTCTGTTTCTGGCGACCGGTCGTCAGCCATACGCCGCTGTCCCCACCCGAGCCGGTGCACGTGGCGGGGATCGCCAAGGGCATCGTGCACCGTTATATAAGGCATAAGCGGCGGGTGCGGACTGCGAAGATCGCGGCCGGCTGGTCGCTGGTCTGCGTGACCGTAGGCGGCGCCACCGTCGCGATCGGCGCCCATGCCGGCGATTGGTGGCAGCGGCTCACTATGATGAACGGGCCGCAGAACCAGGCGCCGCCGCCGATGAATGACGTTCATGCGGTGCCCGAGCCGTCTACGATACTTATTTTCGGGCTGGCATGCGCCGTGCTCGTGCTCATCACAGGGAGAACAAAACAATGACCGTATTATATAAGGCAAGCGATCGCTGCACCGATCTGATCCTCGATTTCGTCGCCGGAGGCTGGACCAGTCCGCACGACGGCAAGGTGCATGCAATGGAAAGCGGCGGGAATTACAACGCCGTGATCGGAAATGCACACAGTACCGATCCGCTGGAGCGGTACAATCTGGCTGAAATCCGCCTCATGCAGACCGGCCTGATCCAAAAAGGCAAGCCATCCTCCGCAATCGGCCGCTATCAGATCGTAAGAGCGACACTGGATATGCTGCTGGATCAGGCCCGGCTCGATCGAAGGTCAATGTTCACACCAGAACTCCAGGACAAGCTCGGTTGGCTGCTGCTGTGCCGGCGAGGCTACCGGGCATGGTGGCAAGGCACACTGGCAGCAGATATCGAATTTGCTCACAGTCTCAGCCTCGAATGGGCCAGCCTGCCCGATCCGCAGAACGGCGGACGGTCGCATTACGACGGGCTTGCCGGGAACCATGCCGGGTGCGGACTGCCCGACGTGCTTGATATGCTCAAGCGGGCGAGAGCGCTGCAATAACCCCCCCCCCTCT
>Ga0247681_1000053_pt1 | contig 15231 bp, 26 predicted proteins | sample CNK22_metaG_FD_182798 | JGI IMG/M metagenome (GOLD analysis project Ga0247681, IMG submission 182798) | Soil microbial communities from Purdue University Martell Research Forest, Indiana, United States - CNK22 | ecosystem: Environmental > Terrestrial > Soil > Temperate forest > Bulk soil... | reverse complement strand
CTAGGTAGTCCAGCAGCAGGCCGTAGCCTTCGCCGCTGTTGGCTTCCATGCCCAAACGCATCTCTTCGAAGAAGCCGCGGCGCTGCATGTCGTCCTCGCCCACGTCGAACACCGCATAACGGCGTTCGTCCTGGGAAGCGGGCACGAGCCAGTCCTCGTTGCCGATGATCACCACGCGCGTCAGGTTGTCCACCTGGTAGGGCTCCATGCCCTTGCGCTCGATCATGTGCTTGGCGCCGGTGATGATGCCCTTGAGCTTACCCTCGACTTTCTTGCCGCCCGCCCAGCTGGCCTCGTCCAGCGCCAGCAGGAGGCAGGCTTCCAGGTGGCTATTAAAGTTGCCCACTAGGTAACGATCGTCGTCAGCCACCACCATGTTGCGTGAGAACAAGGTGCCCACGCGTTCGATCACAGCGTTCTTGCCGGTGCCCTTCTTGCCCTTGAGCACGAGTGCGACCAAGGGTTTTTCGTACGGCCGCTGGACCAGGTGCGCCATGTAACCGATGAACCATTGGGCCAGAGCGTCGTCCCCGCGCGCGATATTCCGATGCACGTGGTCGATCCACGCCTGTACGGCTTTGCCCGCACGGGCACTGGGGCCGGCAGGCTGGGGCTTGTACTGGTAGTCGAAGCCACGCCACAGGTTGTACCAGCGCGGGTCGACCGTCTTGCCGGGTGCGAACACCAGGCCGTCGTAGGTGCGGCGACGCGGGTTGGCGATCCACGCCTGGGTGAGCTTCTCAGTCTTCTTGCCCACCTGAATCTCGCGCGAAGCCAAGTACGTGTGAAACGTGCCTTCCTTCACGTGTTCGACAATGGGATTACCCTTGGCATCGGTCGTCTCCCACAACATGTGGTGGCCGCCGCCCGTCATCACGAGAGCCCACGTCCGGTTGAGCTCATCGAATGGGTGCAACTTGGCCGCGCCGTCCGCGATTGGCGCCGTGTCTGGTACAGGTTCAAACGCCGCTTCAGGCGCGTCAGCGCCCGGCTGGCTGGTCATGTACTTGGCGGCGTGCGCGATCTTCTGTTGCAGGCGATCGGCCGCCCAGCCACAGCCGTAGTCCCAGAGCTCCGACAGCATCAGATCGAAGGTCTGTTCCTTGGTCGCGCCCAGCGCCAGGCATTGGGCCGCCACGCGGTACGCGCACTGATCCCCGCCTGCCCCCTTGACCGAACGCTCGGCCGTCGTCAGATACGCGGCAGCGCGCTTGTACGCGCGCTCGGGATCGACGCCGGTCTTGGGTTCACGGCTGGCGCTGCGGGCGCGCGGCGCGCCGCACGCGTCGATCAGCCATTGCGGTGCGGGCTCCGGCGCGGCCGGGCGATCGACGAAGTATTCGCCGGCCTCGACCACACTGCCCGGCGCTACGATGTAGCCGCCGTGGCTGCGAATATCTAGCCCTGCGCCCAGGACATCCACGCCCTGCTTAACAGGTACAGGAACGCGGTAAACAATATGACGCCCCTGGGTGGGGGTGGCATTCTCAAGCGTCGGGAGAAAATCTTTCCCTTCCAACTCCAAAGCAAGGAGACTTCGAAACCCATCTTTCTTGCCCTCCCCATGGTTGGGTGAGTCGACATCGACCACGAGCAATGCCTCGCCATCACCAAATTTGGACGTGGCGATGCCCCAGTTGGCCTGGGGATACTTACGCGCCCAGCGCTCGATACGCGCGGGATCGCGCGTGGATTGGCCGGTGTAGTTGCTGATTTGCGGCAGCTTGCCGCGGGCTTGCAACGGGAAGACGTGGAAGCCCTGGGCCGCCAGCTGCAGTGCGTCAGCGACACTCATGCTTCCACTTCCTCGTGGTGCGTCATCTCGACGGGCTCTTCAGGAGGATTCAGCTTCTGCAGCTGAAAGTCGCGAACGATAGCGTCCGGACCGGTGGCAAATCGCACCACATAGTCGCCGTCCCCGCCATTTGGTCGGCCGTTCGTGACGGTGCCTTCGACGATCGGGCCGAGTTCCGTAACGATGCATTGCTGGCCAACGAATTCAAGTCCGCGCGAATTTCGCGCCACCACAAACTTGGCTAGTTCCCCGAGTTGGAAACGCATCACTCGCGCTCCGCGGCGGCGAGCTTGCGCTCTTCCTTCTCCCAATCATCGCAGCACGCTTTGTTACACCAGCGCAGGCCATCATCCAGCGGAGCACCACAGTTGTGGCATTCGCCGTTAGCGACAGGGCCGGAGGGTTTCCGAAATGTCAACGCTGCGGCGATCATGTTTTCCGTCTCAGCAGCGGCCCGGTCCAGCGGGTCGGCGATTCGGTCGTTATCAGGAATGCTCATGGTCTTCCCCAACAGATAAGTGGAACCCCTTACGGGGGTGAGTCGGTGGATTCCCGGCCGGGAGAGGGTCACGAAAGGTCGCGTTGCCGCGCCTCGATCGCCGCCACAACGTGGCAAAAGCCGTGTCCACTGGTTCCGTTCACAACACGGTTTCCTGGTGGTATTCACATCAATCCTTACGGTAGCGCTGGCCTTGCCAGCCCGTGGCGGCGACCGGAAGTCCGGTTGCCCAGTGAGGTACATTTGACATCACTGTTGCGATTTCGTCAACACTTATTTCGTGAAGATTGCACTCGCAAACAATCTCATCATGCACGTGCATGACCACCGGTGCGCCAATCGCCTCAACAGCGCGCATGCCGGCCACCAGGATGTCGCGCGCCACGGCTTGGGTGACGTTCTCGGCTAGGGATCCACCGTAGGTGTCGCAGCGTTCCCACTTGCGCGTGACGCCGTTGACGGCCATGTATGTGAGGGCCGGCGCCACCGTGCCCCACGGCGTCTCCTTGTTCCTTATCTGGGGGTAGGGGTAGCAGAGCACGCGCTTGCTCGGCAGCTGACACCACAGGAACGAGCCAGCCACCTTGAAGGCAATGCCGCGCACCTTATGCGTGCCGCCTTCCTGCACGGCGCGGATGGCCGCGTCTTCCAGGTCGCGCCAGAACTTGACTACCTTCGGGTGCGCGCCACGCCATGCCACTTTCAGTTCGTCCGCGCGCTCGTCCGACACGACCACACCGTAGCCGCGCGCCATCTTCTGGAACGCGCCCACGCCGCCGCCGTAGCCCAGCGCCAGCTCCATGACCTTGCCTACCTGGCGGAACGGCTTGGCCGCCTCAAGGCTGCAGCGAAAGCCCTTGGCGTAAGCCAAGAGGTATAGGTCCGCGCCGGTGCTAGCGTCGAAGTCGCGGAACGCTTGCAGCTTCCATTCCTCACCGGCCAGCCACGCGAGCACGCGACCTTCGATGTTGGAGTAGTCACAGCAGACCAGTTCCTTGCCGGGTCCGGCCACGATCATGCCGCGCATGCAGTCAGCCACCAGCGGCATGGGATCGCCGTAGAAGACGCGCAGGTACTCGGGCTGGCCGAAGTGCGCGATCACATCCTCGATGTCGTCCTGCTCGTGTAGGAGGGCAGGGCGGGGGAAGTTATGCGGTTGAGGGCCGCGCCCGGCCCAGCGGCCCGTGGCGGCGCCGTGGTACTGGAACAGGCCACGCATGCGGCCGTCGGGTCCGGCACGCTCGCGCATCGCCACCAGCTTGGCCGTGGACGACTTGGCCGCCTCCTGGCGCAAGCGCAGGGCTTCCTTGCAGTTCTCGGGTACGTCATTGGCGGACAGCATGTCGACGACATCCGCCTTGGCCACACCCGTCAGCTGCACTCCGTTGAAGCGCAGCCACGCGGTGAGCTGACGCACGTCGGTGCAGCCGGCCACCACGTTGCCCGTGGCCTTGCGCATGGCCTCGTCGAGCCGGATCTTCTCGGCCGTCACCAGATCAATGGCGGCGTCGATCGCCTGCCGATCGATCTGGATCCCGCGCGCATTGATGGTCTGGTCGAGATGCCACAACGATTGCTCGTCGGCCGACAACTCGACCATGCGCTTATGCAGCGCACGCTCCACCTCGACGTCCTGCTTGCAGTAGTCGTAGAGAGTTTGAAGTTTGGTTTCATCGTCCCACCAGACGGGCGTGCCGTCGTCGCTGACCTTGCGCGGCTTGGCCAACTGCATCATCACGCGGGAGCCCTTGGCGTCCTTGCGCTGCTCGATGCCGAGTGCCGCCGCCGCGCCATCCAAGCTACCGGGGAGGCCCATGGCGTAGGCCATGGCCATGGTGCAAACCAACTGGCTAATCTGCAGCGCCGGCCACCCGTACGCGGGCGTTACGTGCTCGCTAATTGCTCGTTCAAAAGCTGCATTGTGCGCGCACACCTTCCCGCCACGGCGGATATGCTCACGTGCCGCCTTAACCGCGTTACTGTCTGTGGCGCCATCCGGTGTCCAAAGCTGCGTGACGTCACTGTCGAACGCAAACGCCTTGCACCAAATATCGGTCGATGGATCTCGCGCGTAGTTGTCCAAGCCAACCAACTTGAGGTCGGCGGCGCTGCGAGTCTCGTCATCGATGTGAAGGACGGCCATACCTACTCCACAAAAGAGAAAAGGCGCCCCGGAGGGCGCCAAGGGGATTAGTCGAACGGATTGGGCTTGTCGTTGCCGTCGGACACGGGTTCGAACACGTCGGCCGCATTGCGCGCCGCGCCCCCGAATGAATCACCATCGCGCAGTTTCTGGATGTGGTTCACGTAGAACGCGACACCCTTGTTGCCTTTCTTGTCGTACGCCGAGGCGTTGATCTGCGCCCGGGCGTAACAGCCGCCGTAGAAATCGGTCTCGTCGATGATGTCCTGGTTGTTGGCGTCGATCAGGCCCGGACGCTTGAGAGTCTTCAGCTCAAGGTAAACTGCGCCCTTGACGTAACCATCCGGCATGTACGGGTTGCCGTCCTCGTCTTCCTTCTCGCGCTCGCCCTGATCCTTGAACGGATCGCGCAGCGGCTTTGGCCACTTCTTGGGGTCTTCGCCCCACTTCTTTTCGCAGGCGGCCTTCGCGGCGGCCTTGAGCTTTGAGAGATCGGCGCCAAGCGCAAACAAAGCCGTGAGCTTGAATTCATCGCGGTCGTTAAGTTCGTTGCGTTCGGGCTTGAACACCTTCGGATAGGAGACGCGGAATTCGGGGGTGATCACTTGGCTGTCGGTCATGTCGGTTTGCTCGCTTTTGACGGGTTTAAGGGTTGAGAAAATCGCATCACTCGGCGCGTGCGAAAGCCGCCTGTGCGGTGAGGCTGACAGCGGGTCGCTTGTCGTCTTCGTGAACCAAGGCGTGGCCGCTGGATTCCTTGACCGTGAACTTGGCCAGGTTGGCGGCGCGCTCCTTGTCGTTCTTGCCCGGCACCAGCTTGCGCACCTGGGCCGGGGACTTGAGCTCGGGCTCTTCAAATAGATCATCCTTGGCCAGCTTGTACGCCTTCGCCAGCGCATCCGCGTTGGTGTCCGGCTTCCATTTCTCGCGGCCCAGCTTCTCCACCAGCTTGTAGCCTGGCGGTGTGCGGCCGGCTTCGGCTTCCTCGTACGCAAACTCGCGCACGGCCTTGATCTGTGCTTCCAGGATTGGCAGGCGATCGAGCCACACCTTCAGCTGCTGCGGGTCGTAGCCGATCGCCACGGGCACCGCCGCAAACACTGACTTGGCCAACTCGTTCGGGAGCTTCTCATGCACCGGGCACTTGCCAGGCACGCCCGCGGCAGGACAGTAGCGGCACCATTCACCGGCCCGCACCGCGGCGTCCGGCTTCTCCGTCTCGCGGACGGACGCCACCAGATAACCCGCGAAGTCCAATGCCTCCAGAGCATCGATCTCGGTGGTTCGGTGCGGACCATCACTGTGCGGACAGCGCGGCTGGAAGATGTGCTGGCCAATGGTCTGCGCCGGGTACTTCAGCGTGACCATGGCTCCCAGGGCGTAGTACTGCAGCTGCGGGTTGCTGTGAACCTCGACCGCATGCCCGGCGCCGTACTTCAGATCGATCACGTCCAGGTGCTTGCGCTTGGGGTGCCACAGCACGCAGTCCGACGTGCCGAACAGGGAAGGGTGCAGATCCTTCAGGTGGAACTTGTGCTCGACGTGACGCACGGTGTCGGCATCGGACAGATCATCGACCGTCACTTTGTACTCTGTGACAAATTCGACCATCTCTTTGGTCACTTCAATATTGAAGCCATCCTGTTCGACAACCTGGCCGACCTTGTCCTTGTATTTCTGGCCCGTGAGCGCGAGCTCGCCGAGCCAATGCGCGACCGTGCCTTCGGCCGCGGCGTAACCTGCCTTTGATTCCAGGCCGGCAGACAACTGCACGGAGCCCGGGCAATGTTCCAACTCCCAGCGGGACATGCCACTGGCACCAACGCGAGAGTGCGCCGGGAGGGTCATAGACAATCCGTCACGACGAGCACGCCATTAACCGCGCCGAGGCCACGTTCGGAAACAACGATACCGACGTCGTCCTGGATTCCTGCTGACCGCAAAGCGATGGAGATCCCGCCCAACGCGTGACGAGCTTTTCCTTTGCCGGCGATATGGCGGCGAAGCAATGTCGCCAGAACACGAGCCTCAAAGAGCTCAAGATCCAGAACCACACTACTAATGGGCGGCGTAACGGGATGAGCGAATTGAGCTGTAGCGTAAGCCATCACTTAGACTCCGGTTGATATTTACTCAACACCGCACGCACGTCAGTGCCCAGGTACTTCAGGATCTTCAAGGCCGTGGCTTGTGCGATCGGTTTGGAATTGCGCATACGTTCGGACGTGCTGTTGCCCAAGCCCATCAGTTCGTACGTGATGTACAGGGCTTGGCCCTTGGCCTTGGCGTAGTCCTTGGTGGCCATGTACAGGCACCACGCCGTGATGCCGCTGACCATGTCCCGCGCCACCTCTTTACGAGGGCGATACGCCGCTTTGGGACCAAGCTTCCGCTTGGCCCGTGAGCGGATATCAATTTCCCACCAGCTGGCCATCAGGCCGCCTTGCAAGCGGCAATGAAGTCCGCGTACTTGTCGGCGTTCACTTCCGAAATCCGGTTGGCGCCGAACTGGCCCAGCAGTTCCAAGGGCTTGGACATGTCGGCCGTACCGTACTTGGCCTGGACTTCCTTGAGCGCGTTACGCGCGTCGTCGATGGAGTAGGTCTGCTGCGCCGGCTGAACGACGGGCTCGCTTTCCGACTGTTTCTCTAGCGTCGGCGCTATTGCCGCCGAACCGGATTCTGCAACCGGCGCAGCAGATTTCTGGTCAGCCTTCGGCGGACGGCCGCGCTTGCGCGTCGTCGGCTCGATTGCCGGAGAATTTTTTTGCGGATTTTCCGAATCCGGTTCGATCACCGTGGCGCCCAAAGGCAACGCCATTGTCGAGCCGTAACTAGCCGTGCCGTATTCCACTTGGTCCTGCACCTGCAGCACAGCAGCGGGATCGGCGGTGTACTTCAGCGCGGCCAGAATGCGCTCGGCTTCATCAATGGACGAAACCTGGATGGTAAGTGTGAACATGAAAGCTCCTGTCACTCGTTGTGGCCGCGATGTTGATATTGTCTCAACACCGAACGGCATATGTCAATCGAAAACTTTGGCCAATTCGCGTCCCTTCAATGCCAACGCTTTTGTAATGTCTGCGTCGACACTGCGGTTGCAGCCGAAGTAGCGCACCGTCACCGTGCAGTCCTGGCCGATGCGATGTGCCCGGTCAATGAACTGCTTGTTTTCTGCAGGCACCCAAGAGGGTTCCAACAGGTCCACCCTGTAAGCTGCGGTCGCATTGAAACCGATGCCCACCTTTACCTGACAGATCAACACGCGGCATGCGCGATTGGTCTTGAATTTGTCGAGCAGTTGCTGGCGCTTGTCCGCAGGCGTGCCGCCGTATAGCGTGACCGCGCCAAAGTCGCGAAGTCCTACGCGCAACGCCTCAATCACATCGGTATGCCATGCGCCGATCAACAGCTTGTCGTAACGCCGCGCTTTCAATTCCGGTTTTACCACGGCCAGATAACCAGGCACCTTGGAAATGCCGATGTAGCGGCGCAAGGTGCCCACCGACGTGGCGACACTGCGTAGATATTCCAGCGTATTGTCGCCGGCTTTCACCGCGTCCTTTAACTGCGCGTTCTGGCGTTCGATATCTTCGTGCAAATACGGGTCGTACTCTTTGAGCGTGCCGAAGTACGCCCGCGCATCCACTGCCGTCGGTTCGACCGTGTGATTTTCAAATTCGATCGGGGGCAGTTTCGGCAACACAGTGGATTTTTTCCTGCGCAACATGAAAGGATCAAGTAAGGCGCGGAGACGTTCTGCATTCTTCGTGCCAGTAATTCGAAAGCCATAATCTGACTTAAATCCACTGCAAAACTCATCCACAAAATCGTAGTAGTTCTTTTGGTATAGACCGGCACTGCGCAAATGAGTCCACAGCTCATCCACAAAGTTCGGCGCCGGTGTTCCCGACAGTCGCCACACACGCGTGGCCGACGTCATCAATCCGGTCAGGCCATCACTCTTGCGCCCATACACCGCCTTGGTTCGGGAGGCGGTCCGCGTCTTCAACATGTGCGCCTCATCGAGAATGAGAACATCCCAGTGTCTCGCCAAAAGAGACGCACGAAGTTTCTTGTTCGCCAACAGGTCGTAGGAGCACACTGTCACGCCGCTGGCGCCCGGTGACGTTTTTCCGTCGAAAACGGCGGTTTCTTGACGGTCGAACGGTGAAAATTTTTTGAATTCGTTCAGCCAGTTAACGCGCACACTTGCGGGAACCAGTATTAGAACGTTCCAAGCGCCAATTAAATCGCACGCCCGAACCGCCTGGCCGGATTTGCCAATGCCCGGCTCATCCGCAAGGAATGCCTGGGTGCGATCGGCAAGAAACTGCGCGCCTTCCAGCTGCCAATCCAGGGGCAGCGCAAGCTCAGTCACGCAGTTCGCCTAGCTCATCCTCAAGCGCGTGGATCTCCCCTTCCAGACGTTCGTTCTGGGCCATGTAGCCTTCAACCAGCGCCACCCAGTCGTTATGCTCCATCTCCTTGAACTGGCGGCGGAGGTACTTGCTCCTGGCCCGCTGGAAAGCGAACAGGTTGAACTCTTCCATCACGCTCATTCGCCTGTCTCCGCGTCCCAGAACTCACGCACCATCTGGCTTTCGACGAACCCGATCGCGACCAGCACGAACACACAGGCGCACAGGCCGAGCCACTGGTGAGCAAATCCCAACAGCAAGGTCACGCCGAAGATGACCAATTCGGCCAGAGACAACACCAAGAGAATGAAGCACAACCACAACATACTTGGGAGTTTCATACGCTAATCCCTCAATGTGAGGTGTGTGAGCCCAGCCGCGTCGAGATCCTCACGTGTCGCAACGCGTCGATGTTCTTTGGGTGCCTTGCAGCCGCGCGGCAGTGGCACGCCTTCGTCCTGCTCGATCTCTTCCTGCGCCAGCGCCAGCGCGCGCCACGCTGCCTTGACGGAGTGGCGTACGCCGTCCGTGTCGAACTTGCCGCGGTCGACCAGGTGCTTGATCACCTTGTTGGCGTGATCCCTGGACTTGTCGCGGTTGTGGTGCATCGGCTGACCGGGGTTGTGCTGGTCGTTACCGACCTTAGACAACCGCGCCACTTCCGCCAAGGCATTGGGGAAGTAGTCGAGCAAGCCGTCGGCCATCGGATACTGCTCGCGCTTGGCGGCATCCGTGGGCAGGGACATGACCTCTTCTTGGCGCACCCTGTCCGCAAGCCTGCGGGGACGTGGCGGCGGCCAAAAACCGGGAATACTAACCATTGTTCGCATGCCCCGTACGCTGAGTGGTGGAGACGGACCAACCATCGCCGTCGGCAATGATGGCCACCTGATGGCCGTGCAACAGCAGCAGCTCGACATGGTGCAACACGGTGTCCATGCTCTTGAGCGTGATGCTCTGCTGCGGAAACTTGGACGGTTCGCGTTTAGGCTTGGCGTTCACAGAGACCTCACGGCCAATAGGACCGAAATGTTGCCGAACAGGATGCCCACGGTGAACGCGATGGCGAAGGTGGCGCCACACATCGCGTAGGAGGCCACAACAAACACACCCACCACACCGCCAATAACGAAAGGGATGTATTTCTTCATGAGTCGGCGACGCCTCCTACCGTGAGGCCGAACACAAGCCCCATGATGGTCATCAAATAAACCATCACACCTTCGAAGCCGCGGTGCCATTGAAAGCCGGCGATGTAGGCACCCAGGAGCACAACAGCCACGCCGAGAATCGAGCCAATGATCTTTCCGATATGGTTCACGCTGCAGCCCTCGCAAGAGTGAAACGTTGCGCCGCGTTGCGGTACTTCCGGCGCAGGTAACGGTCGAGCGGCACGCCTTCGTGTTTGCGACAGAGATAATCCAGGGTCAACGGCATGGCGCAGAACTGGCCGTCACGTACCTCATTGAGCACCAGCACGCCACGCCAATGGCTGTTGGCCATGCCTTTGTAGTCTTCGTCGTGCAGGTAGGCCGAGCCGGCCACGATGCCTTGCTTGATCTTGCCCGTGGCGTACTGCTTGGACCCCACGTCGTAACCCTGGACATGGCCTTGCACGAACGGTTCGCCTACGTGGTTGAGCTTGTTGTTGGCGGTGCCGCCGATAGCACGGCCGGTGTTGACGGCGCTGAAGTAGTGGGCGTAGACCACACCATCGATCGTGACCTGGCCAGGCGCGCCACAGAAGTAAGGAACCACTTCCCAGCCAAGCCGTTCGCGATTGAGCAGGTGATAACCCAACGTGCCAGCCAGGCGCGGATCCTCATTGATGGCGCGGACGAGGCGGTTCTCATGGTTGCCTTCCAGGATGACTTTGCGGCCGTTGAAGCGACCCATGCTCTTGGTCAGGAGGGCCAGGGCCTCGTTGCCGGAGGCGATGTCGTCTTCGACGCGCGCACCTTCAGTGGCCAGTGAGCCCTTGGCGTCGTAACGGGAGAGGGAAGGGAAGTCCCAGTGGTCGCCCAGATGCACGACGACGTCGGGCTTGTAGTCTCGAATAGCAGCACCGATCCACGCCATGTGATCAATCGGCACGCCTTTTTTCACTTGCGTGTCTGGCACGATAAAATGGCGTTTCGGGGACGTCATAGATCGCGTTTCCGTTTGTGGCCCATGTGCTGACATTTTACTCTTCCGTTGAGAAAAGCTCAACAGATTTGGCACGAGAATAGAGCGCGTCGCGCACCTCGGCCAGCATCGCCTGGTCTTTGTTGATACGTGCCACTAAGGACTGTTCCAACAATTTGAGATCGACAGTTGGTATGTCGGACGGATTGATGCCGGTGCAGATAGTCATGTCATTTTCTCCACTTGATCGAATACAGGATCGTGCCAACAATCGCGACGATCCAGAACCACACAAACGGGTCGTTCCAGTGCATATATTGAGTCATGATGGGTATCTCCGGGTTTTACGCCTTCGTCTTGTCGTGGGTGGGGTCGGCGGCGAGACGCATGGATAGGTAATTACCGATGCGATCTACGAGTGATCCCTTGTCGGAATCAACCCAGTCAATGCGCTCGTTACACATAAATCCCCAAACTTCGCTTAGGATCAATTCCACCTCTCCCGCCTCGGCGTTGCTGCGGGTGTTCTTAGAGAGGTAATCGCGGAGCAAGTACGCGGAATCCATTGTGGCAGTGTCTTCATCGTGGCCACATTTCGGGCACTGCCAACTCTCGGTGTCGAACGCCTGCATCAGATAGACCAGCATCTCGCGGTCCGTCTTCGGCATGCCGTCATCCGCCTCACCCTCAGGCGCAGACGCTTGGGCGCGGTTGTTCATAGCTGCTCTAAAACCCTTCCATGCCCAATGCGTCAATGCAGCCTCGAAACCTACACCACCGTTTCGGCGTACCTCGTCGGCCAGCCATTCCTCAAAATCCTCCCGCATCGTCTCGTCATTCACATCCCTTCTCCGTGGTTGGGTGGTGAGGGGCGGCGGATAGCATGGCTTTGCGGCAGGCGTTCCAGCCGTCTGCGTACGCCTCCCGATTAGGGCTGGAAAAGAGGAGTGGCACGCGCATTTCGTCAGGCACAGCCACCGGCTCGCCAAGCGTCTGGGCGAAGAATTCGAGGGCAGATCGAAGAGGCGATTCATGGCAATGCCAAACGCCAGCTATCTCTTCGTTGTCATCGCACCACGCGTTATAAGCTGACTCAGCCCGCTCGACATCCCGTTCCGTCACTACGTACTTCATTCACTTTCTCCATTCTCGAATGCATCCTTGCACTTATCCAAGGAGCTATAGAGACTATCAAACACCTTTGGGATGCCTTCAAGGTTCCCGAACTCGGCTAGGTGATCACCAATAGCCTTGGCAGCTACAACTACCTTAAGCATGGCATCCCAATTTTCTTCGGATACGCCGTATCGCTCATACCATCGCATAGCGGAATCATGTGGCATGCGATTCTCTACTACGGCGCGCTCGCCTTCGGTTAACTCCGATCCCCATCCACTAAAAATGAATTGAGGCGATTGGCCTGTTAGCTTTTCATACGCTTCGGCGATGGCATCGCGCATCGGACAATCTGCGCCGGGAGGCAATAGCGCCTCATTTACTTCACCGATCTTGCAGCTCCAAATCTTCATTCACTTTCTCCGATGGTTAGGCGGTGGGGTGGGTTAGCGAGGTGCGTTTCGCTCGGCAGCGAAGCGCGGTATCACGAATCGTGCATTCGATAGCGCCATACCGAATGGCGTCAGCGCGCTTTGACATGCAAATGTCGTAATGCTCATTGGGGCGCCCCGGGTACTGAATCCATTTTCGCTGCACGCCTATCTTGTCTGCCATCGCATCCAGTTCTTCACGCGTGTCGGCTGTCATGTGGCACATGACCATCCCCCGATAAGGCGCTTTCATGTCGTCAACGTAGACGGCCACACATCCTCCTAGAACTCGGGTTAGGGTTGGGGCTTGCACGAACGCGCGATGTACAGCAGCACGTCTCGGAACTCAGGGGGCGTGGCATTTCGGATTCTCGTTTTATCCTTGCCGCCAACCATCGCCATCATTCCAATGCGCCTGGCCTTCTCGTAGCCATATCGTTCAAGCGCTACAGGGTGAATGCGCTGTCCTGATGTTCCCCAGGTAAGCTGAGTAAGCTCCGGTGCTCGTGCATACAGCCACGTTGCCTTCCGGCTCATATGACCGTAATGACCCTGTTCGACGTGGCACGTCCAACCACCGAAACGATCTGCAACAACCCAACCACCGCGCTTGGGTGGTGCATTGAGACCAAACCACTCCCAGGCGTTGGAATGAGCTGGGTGTTCCAGCACACCACCGTAGTTCCTCACTGCTGTCAGTGCCGCTGCGAAACAACCGTAGTCCTCACCCAGGCGAAACTGGTTCGGTTTGTTAGGCGCACCGTGCCAGTACCGGCCCCAGCGCTGGCAAGGCGGATGGGCAACCACAGGATGCGGACCGCTATAGCGCCTGGCGTCCCTAACTTCGTCCCACGGGTCAACGCCATCCAGGCCGAAGTACGACCCATCCGTCTCGACGTAGAGCGCAGCGATCATGCTCACTCCTTCCCACCGATGGCGGCTAGGTGGTCTTTGATTACCTGCCACGCGACTTTCTCGTGGTAATAGCGATTCATCCTTGAAAGATGGTTCTCGACACAGGCAACAGCTTCCGCAAGCCTTGCCTCATCCACACACATCGCGGATTGGGCGGCTAGGTATCCGTCTTCGAAACCATGTTCCCAATAGGCCATTTCATGGTCAGGAACACATATGCGCGAATCTGTGTATGCCTTTCGTCGCTCAGTCAGTATTTTCTCAAACGCCGCACCCATCCCATCACCCTTCGTCTCGTCGGTCATGTCAGCTCCTTCGTATCCTCAATCATCGACCAAACGCTAGTTGCGCATAGGCGAGTAACAAGCCAAATGTCGCCGCCTTGGCAGGCTTCATCAATCGCTTTCTCAATGCGCTTTCGTACAGCTTCGATGAGTATTAGGCGTTTGCACTCAAAGCATCCATCACCAGTGCAATCATGCTTATCGCGAGGAATTCCCATATCAGTCTCCCTGAGTGGCGTGGCGGGCGGCGTCGAGAATTTCGGCAAGATCGCTGAAGTAGATAAGCTGATCCGTTCCTTCTTCGATGGCGTAATACAAAGTGAATCCGCCTGGAACTTTGTCAGGGTCAATCATTTCTACGAACGTCCTGTAACGCTCCGCATCCCTAGCGATGGCCTCGTAGGCGTCGAGTAGTGCTTTCAAATCATCGGTGCGAACCGTAATGGCCTTAGCCTCATCGCGATTTGCAATCTCTCGCAACCTGTCACGCACTTCCCGCAGCTTCTTCAGGTCAGGGGGTTGGGTGGTCATTTCGAAATCCTCTTGTGAACGAACCACCACGCCATCAGCGCGGATTCGGCGCGTCCATCGTCTTTGGCGCGCGTAAACAGCTCCGCGTACTGGGGAAACAGTTCAATTGCTTTGGCGCGCGATGCGTTCTTGCGTGCTTTCAGGTCTTGGCCTGGCACCGCGTTAAGCCCCACGCCGAATTTCCACTGAGTTGGTGTGACGATGTGCAACGTCATGGCGTTTGCGTACGCGGCCATGTGAATCGCACCGTTGGTGAACCCGAAATTGAACGCACTGGCTAAGCCCTGGCGCGGCATCGTACCCACTTGCTCCACCAGGAGATCGTGCGCGTCAAACTCAAAGGCTTTCCAGTACACGAGAGACCTCAAACGCCCCAAGTCGAGGCGCGTTTTCTTTTTGTGCGTGATCGTGGGCAGATCGGCAACCAACAGAATCTTGCCGTCGTACGCCGCCAGGGCGCCACTCAAGCCGGGATCGATGGCGAGAATCGCGCTCATTCGTAGGCTTCCGCTTCTTCGCGCGTGATGAAGAAATGGATACCGGGCGCACATTCGTTCTGCCACGTGTCGTCGAAACTATCGGGTGTGACGCGCTGGCCGGCTTTGTAGGTAACGTTCTTGTCGTGCTTGGAAATACCCACGTCGGCGCCCATGACTTCCAGCACGTCGGCAAACTCGGCGCGGCACTTACGACCGAAGGCGTGGCTGCGTTTGGCCTCTTCGGGAATGCGCAATTTGGCAATCACGCCGTTGCGCAGTTTCTTCCAGCCAATCAAGGCACCTTCGGGAAGGATTCGCGTGCGAGCGGTAACTACCGCGGCGTCTTTGGCGCGGGACAGGTCGGCGCCGCACAGGTCGGCGCCGTACAGGTTGGCGCCGGACAGGTTGGCGCGGGACAGGTCGGCGCCGCACAGGTCGGCGCCGGACAGGTTGGCGTCGGACAGGTTGGCGTCGGACAGGTTGGCGCCGGA
>Ga0247681_1000052_pt1 | contig 15870 bp, 32 predicted proteins | sample CNK22_metaG_FD_182798 | JGI IMG/M metagenome (GOLD analysis project Ga0247681, IMG submission 182798) | Soil microbial communities from Purdue University Martell Research Forest, Indiana, United States - CNK22 | ecosystem: Environmental > Terrestrial > Soil > Temperate forest > Bulk soil... | reverse complement strand
TCCTCTCCACGTCCATTCACCGTCGCCCCTTGGTCGGGTGCTCGCGGAACATGTGGTCACGCAGCGCCCAGTTGAGGACGTTCACGTCATCGTTGCGGACTTCGAACGGGCAGAGGTCGCAGCGGCGGTACATCGTGCTCGGCTGCTCGTAGCAGTTCGGGAACAACTTCGCGCGGTTGCGCCCGCCCCTGCCGAACTGCGGCACCCAGCGCCACGGTTCCTTCGCGGCGTCTGCTACCGCGTCCTCAATCGCCTGCTGGAACTCGATCTGCCGCCCCTGCTCGCTGGACGGCCGCGTCGAGTCGAGCCTGCGGCTGATCTGCCACCCGGAGTTCGTTGACTCGCTCGATGACTTCCGGCGGCGCACCAAAGAGTTCCAGTACTTCCTGAAGCTCCTCATTAGACACCTTCTCCTTCATGGCGATGGATTCGAAGCGGGCCTTGCGGCGCTCCACTTCGCGCTGGTAGTCCTCCTGGGCTTCCAGCTGCTCGGCCTGGGTGATCTTGACGGCCTCGTTGTATGCCTCTCGGTTCTCGCGGTTCTCCTTGCGCCGCCGCTTGGCCGCGCCCATGCGCCGCTCCTGCCGCTCCTTGCGCTTGTTGCGCCCGGACTTCGGCTGGGCTGGCCCCTTGAACGGCTTGACCGAACGCAGGACACGCTTGTTGTCGGCGGTGCTGCGCAGCGGGAAGTCCTCGGGGTGCTCGTAGGCGTGGCTGAAGAACGTGGTCAGGTCAGCGATCTCCCGCCGTAGCCGTGCCTCCTCTACGTCGTGCTCGGACAGCGGCTCGGGGTCGATGTTGCGTGCGACCAGGCACTGGTGGATCAGCAGCGCCTGCTCCTGGGTGAGGATCGGGTGGAGCAGTGTTGGCTGCTCCACCTTCACGGCGATTCCCTCAGCGGCCACGGAACGCCTGCCTTGCGGCGGTGACCAGCGAGGACAGGCTCGCATCCGTCGGGTTGCTGTAGCTCTGCGCGCCGATGAACGAGAGCGCCTCGGGGAACGTGCTGACCTCGGTGAGGTCGGAGACGCCCGTTACGTTCTCAAACGGCGACGGGCACGAGCACCCGGAGTCGTGGGCCATGAACAGCCGCCCGGTCGGGATGTCCTTCCAGAGCGCGATGATGTCGAACTGGTACGCCTCGTCCTCCTCGGCCGTAGCCAGGAGCGACAGGCCGCACTTCTCGGGGTTGCTGTACGGGTTCAGATCCCAGCCGCCCCACGTGCGCTCCTCGATTGGGAGGCCCGCAGGCGCGAACCGGTCGATCACGTTCTGGATGTTGAGGGCGGCCTCCTCCACCGTCTCGGAGTCCTCCCACGCGGCGATCAGTTCGCGCCGCATCGCTTCGCTTGCCTTCATGCTGCCTCCTCTCAGTTGTTGGATGCTGCCGACGAGGACATACGCCCCGTGCGCGGCAGCGACGTGTTGAAGTTCGGGTGGAGCACCCCGTCCCGCTGCTCTGCGAGCATGGGTACGAGGTACGTGCTGTGCATCTTCTTGTCGCTGCGGTACTGGAGCAGCGCCACGGCGAAGGGGTCGTCGCCCATCTTCTCCAGCGTGGCCCGGTCGGTGGACTCGGGGCGCACGCCGTTGCGGGCTTCGAACACTTCCAGGATCTGCTGCGGGCTGTTCGGGTTGAACTTGCCCTCGATCCCGATCTCGTCGCGGGCCATGCGGGTCAGGTCTTGCTCGCCCTTGAGCACGCGGACGCCGTACTCGGACTTCGCCTGCATCAGGTACGGCACGTCGATGCCGATGCCGTGGCCCTCGATCTGAAGCAGCGCCAGTTCGAAGTCGATCATGAACCGGTACAGGTCTTGCAGATCGTCAGCCAGCTTCGGCTTCAGCGCCTCGTACAGGCGCAGCGTGAACTCCGTGTCCTTCATGGCGTACGGAGCCACGACCTCGCGGGGCAGTAGGTGGTAGCCGTCGTCCTTCTTCAGCTTCAGCTTCCGGCGCACCACCTTGAGCCGCTCGTCCTCGTCCGTCTCCTCGCCCAGGATCTTCTTGGCGAGGTACTTCAGGCCCTTGCGGTCGTTCTCGTTGATCAGCGAGTAGATGATCTGCGTGTCCTCGATGGTGCGGCCGTTCCAGCCGTCCCGCAGGATGCCGTTCGCCTCCAGCTTCTGGAGATCGAACTTGCAGTTGTGGAACACCCACGTGTGGGCCAGCTTCATCATCTGCCGGATCATTTCGCGGCGGGTGCCGCTCTCGTCCCACTCCAGGTCGAAGTACGCGGACGTGAGGCCGCCCATGCCACGCCAAGACATCGTGACGCAGAAGGCTGCATCCTCCCACGCCACGCCGCTCGTCTCGGTGTCAATGGCGACCACCTTCGGGAAGTCCTGGGTGTAGCGGGCGAACATGGCCGACGCCATTTCGTCGTACTTGAATCGCTTGAAGCGGGGCATCAGCTACTCCTCCGGGTCGTCGTCCAGCTTCTCGACTTGCACGTCGTAGTTCACCTGCGCGCCGCCCACTTCGAACTGGTGGTCGGCCTCGTCGGTTGCGTACGACTCGTTCGCAGCCGCCACGACGATGCTCCGAGACTCGGTGACCAGGTAGCGGGGCATTAGGTCAGCAGCCCCTCGTCCTGGAGAATCCCCTTCAGGACATCCGGGTCGTTGAGGTCGCCCGCCTTCAGGCCGAACAGCTTGGCCACGGCAGCGCCGGTCTTGGCGTTCGGGTCGCGCTTCTGCGCCAGCTTCCAAACGGCCTGCTTCATGGCCTGCTCGGAGCCAGCCAGCAGCCGACGCTGCTCGCCCAGGGTCGCACGGTACTCGGCGTCCCACAGTTCCAGGGCCACGCCGAAGCCGTTCTTCGCGGCGTTCTTGATGGCCTCGGTGTTCGCGGACTTCGCGGCCATATCGAGATCACCGTTCACCATCGCGCCGATCCCGCCACCGCAGTCGCCGCCGATCAGCAGGTTGCCGCAGACCGTGACGGCCCAAGCATCCCCGACCTTCTCGACGTTCATGCCGGTGATCTGCCAGGCGTACCCGGAGTCCTGTTCGGCGGTGGCGTCGATCAGACGACGCAGCACCTGCTCGCCGCCGATGTAGTCGAGCATCTTGCCGCCAGGCCCCTTGCGCTGACGAACCTCGTCGGCGGGGAAGGGCTTGCGCAGGTCTGCCCGAAGTTCCTTGCTAGCCATGCGTCTTTACCTCCGTTGGAATGTCTGCGTCCTCCAGGATCTTGACCATGTTGGCCGTGCCCTTGGAGTCCTCGATCTTGTCATGGTAGGCGAACGCCTGGACTTCCCAGCCCGGTAGCATCGCCAGTTGGAGCAGCCGATCCAGCATCACCTTGTTGCGGATCGGCCCTGCGCTGCGGCCGTACTGGTTCCACTTGGCAGGGTAGACCTCGTGGTTGATCTGCTGGTCGGCAGCCGCCTTGCGGCCACACTCGTCAGCACCGCGCGCCCCACCCACGATCACGAGGTCGGGCGTCTCGCGCAGCACGTCGCACCAGATGTGATCGTAGTCCAGCCAGTTACGGTCGCCACACACGAGCAGTGCCTTCACGGCGCGACCTCCGGTTCGATGTCTTCGAAGCCGTCGCGCGGGTAGTACGTGCCATCGCTGTCGTAGTATCCCAGCTTCGTCTCGCCCTGCGCGGAGCAGTTGCAGAGTTCGGGCGGGTACGGACAGTACGTGGCCGACCAGTGCGGCTTCAGCTTCACGTCGTAGGTTCCGGTCTTGCGGTCGTGGTAGATGGTCTGGACACGCGGCTGCTCGGGGGCTAGCTGCTCCGTCACCCAGGCGTCCAGGCTGTCCCGCTTCTCGGGCAGGCTCAGCCGGTAGTCGTTCACGGCCTCGGCGCGCTCTTGTGCCACGGTCATGATCTTCTCCAGCGGGATGGGTTCGAAGTCCATCAGCACCGGCTCGATGATCTCGTCCTTGCTGCGGGTGTCGTTCTTCGGCAGGTAGTAGACGGCGATGACCTTCTTCAGCTTCCCTGCGCTGGCGAGCATCAGCTTGGCGGCGTGCCAGTAGATGCTGGTCTGCCAGACGTGCTCGTCCTTCGCGCCGTCGCGGAGGATGTAGCGCAGGCTCTCGCCCTTCGTGGTCTTGAAGTCGGCCAGGGTGAACGCCACGCCGGGGTCGAGGAACAGACCGTCCAGCGTACCGCCCCAGCCAGCGGGCATCCACGGAGTCATGTTGACCTCCGCCATGTAGGGCACGCCCTGGCGGCGGAGTGCGTCGTGCATGAAGTTGTGCCACATCGTGCCGGTCATCAGCGTGATCTCGCTGAGCAGTTCCGACTCGATGCGCGGCGCGTCCATCACGTCCAACTGGGCGTGGCGGAGCGAGCCGGTCAGGTGCGACGAGGCATGGAGCAGCCCGTCGTTGGGCCTGCGGTTACGCCGAAGCTCCGTCAGCAGGAACTCGGTTAGGTCAAACGGCAGTACGCTCACAGTGCCTCCTCTCTACGTGTGTTTGAGTATCTCGGCCACTACGACCGCGACGACCGGGCCGATGCCCAGGATCGTCAGGATGATGTCAAGCAACGGCCTCCTTCACGAGGTCACGCGCTAGGTCGAGGCGGCGGCTGACCGTCGGCTGGGATTCGCCCAGCAGCACGGCGGCTTCGTCCTGGCTCAGCCCCCGGATGTCGATGGCGATGAACGCGTCCCGCAGTTCCTTCGGCAGGTCGCGCACGGCGCGGTCGAAGTCGGCTGCGAAGATCGAGTCCTCGATGGTAGTCAGGTCGTGGAAGTTCTCCCACTCAGGCTGCCGCGTGTCTCCGACCGGAGTTTCGTTCTCCCGTAGCTGAGTCAGCTGGACGGCTCGTGTGGCAGCGGTGCGGTCGATGATGACAGCGAGGAACGCGGCGGGGTTGTCCACCCGCCCGCCCTTCTCGATGACCTGATGCAGGTCGATCAGGCTGTCCTGGAGAACCTCCTCGCGCTCGGCGTAGGGCAGGCCCCGATGCTGCGAGTTGAGGCGTGCCATGCCGCTGTCGAATAGGCCCTTCATGTATGGTGTCTGGATTGGCTCGGTTTTCATTCAAACTCCTTTCTGCGGCCGTCGCGCGTCAGCGCGTGGTTTGGGCCGCTTCGCGCACGTGCGCACGCGTAAGGTTTACATAGTTCGTATGGTTGTTACCTGTGTGAGAACCTGGTGTTCGCTGAAGGCTCACACCAGGTTGATGGAACACTTGACGCTGCGGCGGTTCCAGGCGAGCGCGATGTCTATCCAGACCAGGCGCAGCAGGAAGCCCCAACGCCACACGACGAGCGTGCCGCTGAGCAGGACGGTCATCGGCTGGGCAGCAGCCCTCCAGGACTGCCGGTACCCAGGTCGATCCAGCGCCCGTCCTGCCGCACGTAGCCGTGGCCGTTGGTGCAGGTCACGACCAGCGGGGTCAAGATCCACATCTTGCACGCTGGTCTAACGCTGTGCCCCGGCTGGGTCAGCTGGATGTCGGTGACGATGCCCCCTAGGAGCACGAGGAACAGCAGGGCGTAGGCGGCGAGGAATCGCATCACGCCTCGCCGGTGAACAGGGCCACGGCTTCTCGTGCGAGCCGGTGCGTGAACGCGACTTCCTTCACCAGCGCCTCGATGCGCTGCACGGCGGACTTCATCGCAGCCTCCTGGCCGACGATCCGGTGGTACTGGTGCGCCACCGTGTCCTCCAGTTCGGTGCAGCGTTCGTTGAGGTACTGGATGTTGTCCTCGTCCTGCTCGATGGTGGACGTGAGCCTGTTGACCTGCTGCTCCTGCGTCGCGACCCGCTTGGCCATCGCGTTCAGTTCGGCAGCGGTGTTCTCCACGACGATGTGAAGCTGTTCCTCCAGCGCGGCGATGCGGTCAGCGTTCGGAGCGCCGCTCGGGCGAAGGCGGATGCCCTCGTCGGTCTGGTGCTCTGGCCCCCATGTGCCGTCCTCGTTCTGCGTGAACGGCTTGCGCAGGCCCGCGCAGTTGCCCTCGTTCATCCACGGGCCATTGGTGAAGCTGTGCGTGTCCGGCTTCAGCAGTTCCAGTTCGTCCAGGGTGAACGCGCCCATGTTGCCGTCGTCCGTCTTGACCGTCCAGTAGCCGAAGTCGAACTGCGGCGTCTGGATGACGGTGCCCAGCTTGTCGTTCCAGATGTCTGCGCGTTCGAACTTGATCCGAACGCGGTCGTTCATGGCGATGATCTTCTCCACGGTTAGCTCCTTTCTCGTGCTGTTCGCAACAGGGTTTCCAGTGAGTAGCTGGCCTTGTATCGGCCGTCGCTCAGGGCCGCGATCATGTACGACTCCACAGCGTCAGCGATGTAGCGCCACACCGGCTTCGTCGGCCGGTACCACGCTTCGCCCAGCGCGTACCACCAGGCGTCGGCCTCGCGGTCGAGCGTCGAGCCGATGGTCGGGCGCTTCAGCCAGCCGCCTCGCGCGCCCTTGTGCTGGCGCAGGTGGCCGATCTCGTGCAGGGCCACGAAGTAGGCGACGCGGCCCTTGGCGTAGACCTCGTCCGGCAGGCTGATGAACCACATCGCTTGGTCGTCGTCCTGGACGTTCCCGGCGATGGCGGCGCTGTTTTCCTCCTCCAGCCACGAGGAGTCGTGCGTCAGCCACTCAGCGCCAAGCTCGTCCAGCAGCGCCTGAATGTGGGCGTTCGCCCTGGCGTAGCGGTCAGCCACGGCGGCTGCGCTTCTTCGTGGTGCGGTCGTACATGGCGCGCACCAGCGCGCGCTCGTCGCCCAGCTTGGCGCGGATCTGGAGCCGCGTGGTGTGGGGGTCGGCCCCCCGATGGTTGACCGAAGCCTGGTGCTCGGCCATACGCTCCTCGGGGCGCAGGTGATCCTCGTGGTAGCGGTCAAGCACGACCCGACTGTTCGGCGGGAACTTCGACGGAAAGAGCTTCTTGCTGGCCATGTGCGACCTCCTTTTGTTGATGGTTGCTGGTGTTCTACGCCGACGGCTGAGGCTCGGGTTCGACGGCCTCCGGTGTCAGCGGCTGCCACTTCGTGCCGTTGAGCGCGTCGGGGTTGACCCACACGCCTCCCCAGGCATCCGTGGCCACGACGACCAGGCGCTTGCGCCCTAGTTCGTCCTCGGCCACCGTGGCGGTGGGGTTTCTCAGTCGCAGCTTCACGGCACGACCACGCCGTTCTTGACGCAGTAGACCGTGACGTACTTGCGGTCGGGGGTGCTCTTGCTCAGGATCGTGCTGCCCTTCGTGATGCACCCGAACGTCAGGGTGTTCTTCGGCTGCGTGACCAGCTGCGTTCCCAAGAAGATCAGCAGCAGCCCGATGAACAACACGCACCCCAAGATTCCGATGTTTTCCATCAGTCCTCCTTTTCGAAGTCGTTGATCTGCTCGACCAGTTCCTCGGCGCGGCAGCGGAGATCCTCCAGCTGCATCGACTCGTGGGCACCGCGATCCTTCACGGCCTCCAGCTTGGCGATGCCAGCGCGGACGGCCTTCAGTGAGGCGATGCGGCTGTTCTGGTCGGCGTACTTGGCGGCAACGCGTGGGTCGGGGTGGTGCTCGTCGTTGCCGATGTGGTTCTCGTAGATGGCCTTAGCCACTGACGATCCTGAAGGCTTCCAGGACGCCGATGGTCGCGCCGAAGGCGAGCACGCCCAGCACAGCGGCGTTCGCCACGGTCGCCGCAGCGACGATGAAGAACTCGGCCACGAACGGCCCGTCACCGCGTAGCGCGAACGGCAGCAGCCGGTAGAAGGTGGGTTCCTGCATGATGGCTCCTTTCGTGGAAGGGATGGGGGCGAGCCGAAGCCCGCCCCCAACTGGATCGACCTAGTAGTCGTAGTCCTCCAGGTCGAAGTCGTACTCGCCCCACACGTCGTAGTCGTCCGAGTAGAGATCGTCGTAGGCACCGCCCAGGACAGGGGTGTCGTAGGGATCGCTGATCGGAGCCACGACCGTGTACCGGCAGCAGCGGAGCTTCTGCGCGGAGCAGTCGGTCGGGACGCTGACGACATCGCGCGGGTTCACGCGAACCTCCAGAAGCTCACCCTGACCGAAGCTGCGGGCGTACTCGTAGGTACCCACGTGCAGCCCGGTGTGGCAGCCGATGGACGGGTCGAACTGAACCTCGGAGCGAGGCATTTCGATGACCGATCCCGCGTAGTTCGGGATGCGGCCGGTGACGACCTCGCCGTCCACGATGGCCTTGCCACTGTGGATCGACTTGCCGTCCGACGAGACGCCCTTGTAGCCGACGAGCATGCCGTCGGTGTCGATGGTGAACTCGCCGTTGGCCTGGAGCCAGTCGTAGAGCATCGAGACGGACTCCGGGTTGGGGTTGGCGCTCAGGTTCTCCAGGAAGGCCACGAGGCCGCTGGTGTCCTGAAGGCCAGCCTCCAGCGAACGGATGATGTGATCGACCAGCAGACCCTGGATCGGGTCGCCGTCGAAGAACAGTTCGCCGTTCGCGTAGGACACGCGCTCGCTCACGGCGTCGAAGCTCGTGGCGATGGCCTGTCCGATGTCGAACAGATCCGCAACGGACTCGTCGCCGTCACGGGCCAGCTTCACGATGGTCGCGAAGTTGGGGTGGTCGCTGCCAGCGACGAGCAGTTGCCCGTCCACGTAGACAGCGATGGAGGACGACTCGCCGTCGCCCGTCAGAGTGAAGATGAGGCCCATACTAGATGCCTCCTTTCTGCCGCGCGTTATACACGGCGTTGAGGTAGAGAACCACGTGCGTTTTATCGGGCTTGTCGTAGCACCCAATGCTGTTGTAGAGCGGGTAGCCAGCGAGCACCTTTTCGAACTCGATCACGGCCTTGTCACCCGCTGCCGTCACGTCCTCGACCCAGTAGGCATAGGCTTGCCTGTTGGTCGTGTAGGACGAGACATTCTTCGTCGCTAGGGCGTGAAGGTTCCGGAGCATGGGGTCGTCAATATCTCCGACCGGCAGCGTCTTGAGCACATCGACGTTCAGCCGACGTTGCACGGAGTACGCTTTGCGCGTGTGGTCGTCCTGCTTCTTCACCCACCTTTCCGCCGCTTCCTTCGCGGCTACGTCGAGTTTCTTGGCCGCCGGGAAGTCCCGGCAGAACTTGTCTACGCGGTTCGCACCCAGGCAGACGACGATGGCGTTTCCCTGGTCGATCACGCCGGACTTGAAGGCGCGGTTGCCGCCGACCGTCCAGAGGTTGCCCCGCTCCCAGTAGAGCGGGTAGGTCTTGGCTTCCTCCACGATCTTCGCAGCGGGCATGCCTTCCTGGCGCGACCCGTTGAGGATCACGTCGTAGCTGCCCCGGATGCGTGTGGTGCCGCCATCGGCGTTCACGGCCTTGGGCAACTCGATGGCCGCCACGTCGTCCCAGTTGTGGACTTGCCAGCCCTTCGTCCAGAACTTCTCGTCGCCCTTGAGTTCGTCCACGAACACGCAGTGCGGCATCGTGGTCGTGTGACCGCGCTGGGCGAACCACAGTTCCAGCTTCGCGCGCTTCACGTTCGTCATGCCCTTCCCGTCGAAGCCGTAGAAGATCCACTGGCTGTCCTTGGTCAGGTCGATGTTCTGCGTACGGTCGCCGGTCTTGCGGGCGTAGTAGGTGGCGTTGCAGTGGAGGTAGCTGTGCGACAGCGCGTTGTCCACGTTCCACTCGTCGGGGTGGCCGTGGAAGCCGGGTGCGCTGACCTCGATGTCGTTGCCCCGGAAGTCCTGCTCGGTGACGGTGGGCGTCTTGCGCTGGAGGTACAGCACGACCTCGCGGCCCTTGAACTCGGCCTTGCCGTTGAAGCCCATGGACTTGCCCTTGATGAGCAGTCCCTGCGCCTCCCTGGCGTTCTTGGCACCCGCGATCTGATCCTGGATGCTCTTTTCGAACTCCTTGGTGACCGTGGCGCGAAGCCACTCCAGGGTGGCCGTCGTTCGGCGCGTGGTCATGAGGCTCTCGCGGCTCGGGGCGAAGTTCACCGCGCCGATGTCCACGAAGCAGACCGCGCTCCAGGCGTAGTTGCCCTGCCAGATGGCGGGCTGCCCTTCGACCAGCGGGTAGGGCACGTTGCCCATGACCACGATGTCCTTGTCCACCTGCTGCGTGAGCAGGATCTTGTCGGTGAGCCAGATGCCGTCCCACTCGTGGCCGAGGGGCTTGTCGTTGACCAGGACTTCGTCCTGCGGCCAGTAGCGGAAGAACTCCGCAGCCAGCCCAGCCGTTAGGCTAACGTCGCTGGCCTTGATCGGGATGTGGACGGTCACGCCGTTCGGCTCGTCGGTGTCCGTGATGCCCACCGGCGTCATGCTGCCTGCGCCGTCCTCGTCGCGGCTGATGAGCACGGCGGTCTTGACGCCGTCCTTGCGCGCCTCCAGCGTGAACTGGCTGCCATAGCTCAGCGCGGACTTGCAGCCCAGGCCCAGCATGCCGACAGCTTCGTTGCTGTCGCGCTTCGTGCTGGTGCCGTAGCGGGAGTAGATGTTCTCGATGTCCTCCGCGTCCAGGCCCAGCCCGTTGTCGCTGATCGTCAGCGTCGGGGCGAGTGGTGTGGGGAGCGTGACGCGGATCGGCTCGATGATGCCCGCCTGCTTGAGGCTGTCCCACGCGTTGGTGCTGTATTCGCGGATGCAGGCCAGAAGCGGGTTGGCGTACAGCTTGGTCAGCACGTCCATGATGTGAGCGGTGGCGCTCTCGTCGATGGACATCTTGATGCCGACACCGGCTGTGGTCTGGTGCAGTCTCTTTTTCTCGTCTACGCGCACGGTTCTCCTCTCTATCTGTGCCCCGCCGCGTTCTCCAGCGGGCTAGTCTTAGTATCGGCCCTGGCGGGCCAGTCCTGAATCCCCCAAACGGGGGATCTTACTTATGCTTCGGGCAATCCGACCAGCACTCCGACGAGTAACTGTGATTGTGCCCGTCGGGCCACAGCCGTTCGCGCGGGGGGTCGAACTCGATGAATCCGCAGAGCACCCCGATCAGGATGGTCAGGATGCCCAGTAGGTAGCCAATGACAAAGAGCAGCATGGCTAGACCTCCTCGTAGAAGTCGCGCAGCGCCTGGGCCAGCACGTCAAGCTCGGCCTCCAGGTCGTGGACACGATCCCGAAGCTCGCTCACGTCGGCATGCAGCAGGTAGTTCGCGTTGCCAGCGGCCGTCTCGGCCTGGGCTGTCAGGCCGTAGAGGGTGTCTTTCAGACACTCGATGTCGTCGTGCTCTGTCTCGGCCAACACCTGCTCGATGTTGTCGAGGATGTCGCTGCGGGTGCTCTCGCTCAGCTTCATTTCGCCTCCTTCTCGGGCAGCGCCCGAATCTCGGTGAGCGTGCGGACGAACGCCTCGGCGTTGGCCAGCACCGTCCAGGTGTACAGGTTCTTGTGGATGTCGTCGCACATGGCCTGCGATGCAGGCACCCCGCTGGGGTTGTAGTTGTGCAGCATCAGAACGCAGGCTTGCAGCGCCATGACTCGGCGCGCACCTTGTTGTTCTCGCGCCGCCATTCGTCGGCACGCTTGATCGCTGCGCTTGCGCTCGCCGCGAACACGACCATCGTGAACTCGATCTCGCGCAGGCCGTTGCGCCCGCGCAGGTCGTACCGGCGCAGCGGCCCAAGCTCGCCGGTCAGCACCGGCTGATCCTCGTGGTAGCACATCCAGTTGTCGTGCGGCACGGTTACCACATCCCTTCGTCGTCCGGCCAGTCGTCCGGGTAGCTCCCGGCGTACAGGTCGAGGTAGTCGTCCTTGGTCATGGCCTTGGTGCCGTCGCAGTCGGCCATGTGGTAGTCCACACAGCCGCACGGCCCTAGCGCATCGCCGTTCGTGCGCTCGTCGTCCTGCGGTTCCCAGTCGTATGCTTCGGGCGGGTCGTCCAGCCCATGCGCCGGATCGTAGGGGAATCCGTCGTCGGTCAGGCGTGTCATCGGCACGATGTCCTCCAGTCCTAGTTGGCCGTCGATGTGCTCGGGCTGCTCTCCGGGGAACGTGCTCACGTCAGCCCTCGATGATGCGGTCGATGTAGGCCCGCGCATCGCGCAGATCCTTGGTCAGCCGGTCAACCTCCAGCAGGAGGTACTCGCCGGTGTCGTTGGCGAACTTCAGCGCGCCCTGCGCTTCGTCGCGCTCGTCCTGCGCCAGCTTCAGCGCGCCCTGGAGGATGTTCGCGAACTCACGTTCGAACGCGGCCTCCTTGGCGAACCCACGCAGCCCGGTCTTGGCCACGTGCAGGTCGTCGCGCAGGTCGGCGGCGGTGTCGGCCCAGTCCTTGTTGGCGTCGCGCAGGTTCTCGTTGTCCTCGCGCAGCCCGCCGATCAGGTTCAGCAGGTCAACCGCTTCGTCGCTGGTCAGCATGAAGATGCGCGCAGGATCGTCGGCGCAGTCGGTGAGGAACTGCTCCAGGATCTCCGTGCGCTCCGTGAACGTCTTGCCCTGCATGTGAAAACCTCCAATCGTGTCGGCGCTGCCGACGGTTGTGAGCGTTTTCCGACGGGTGTTTACCAGTGCTTCGGATCGCGATTCGCCCTCGCATGCACGCGGCGAACCCACGTCCAGGTCGCGGCCTGCAACTCCCTGGCGGTCATGCCCAGGTCGTCGGCCACGCTGCGGAAGGCGTCGGCCATGGCGTCGTACTCGCCGCTTGGCACGGTGCCATCATGCTTCGGGTCGCCCATGGCGATGCGCACGGCCCAGCGGTCAACCGTGACGCTCGTGGAGCAGCCCAGCATGTTCCGGTAGAAGCTGCGCACCTTCGGCCCGCGCAGTGCGTCCAGCGGCTTCGTGCCGTCCAGGATCGCCCATGCCTTGGCCACGTTCTTCTTGAAGCCGAAGCCGGTCGTCGGCATCGGTGCGCCCTCGGCGTGAAGCTTGGCCAGCTTGCGCGCAAGCTCGATGTTCACGTCCCACGCCTGCATCGGGCTAAGCGCCGCGATGACGCCTACGCCACGGTGCAGCGTCGGCCCTACGGCTCGGCCCTCGCGCTGCGCGTTGGCGTACCAGCGCATGCCCTTGGCCAGGTCGTCGGGGGTTGCCGCGTCGAACGCGGCTCGGATGTTGGCTTCGTAGTCAGTCATGCGATTGCGAACTCTCCCGGCAGCGCCTGAGCAACCTGCATCAGGATCGCGGCCACTTGAACAGCGGTCATCCGCGCGGCCACCTGGTCGTGCAGCAGTGTGGCGTAGGGGATGCGGACGAAAGGCTCGCCCGACAGGCGGGTGTCCCACACGGCGACCTCGGCGGTGGTCTTGCCCAGGTCGGCGTAGTTGCCCGCGCCCCACATCACCGAAACCGTGTAGCCGTTCGGGTAGGTGATGTGGAAGCCAGCGGGGTGCGCTTCGAAAGCGGTCATGCGATCAGCCTCCCGATGGCGGCTGCGGCTACGCCTGCCCAAAACAGGTTCAGGATCAGGCCCTGCCGCACGTGCCGCGCCAGGTAGAAGGAAGCAAGCGCGATTGCGCCCGCCAGGTTCACGGCCTGAAAGATCAGGCCAGGGTTCAGCATGCCCAGGCTCATGAGCGCGTAAGCGCCCATGATCCCAGCCGTGCCGCCCCATGCGATGTAGTCGAGCCTACTCACTGGGTGTGGTAGGCAAGCTCGGCCCAGGAGTCGTGCGCGTCCAGCGCGCGCTTCTCCACGGCTGCAAGCTCCTCGCAGGTCAGGTCGTCGGCAGCCATCGCATGCTCCAGCGCATCCACGGCCTGCTCGTACTCGGCCCTTGCGCGGGCGATGCTTTCGCGGCTGCTGTACACAACGTTGTCCATCGTCGTCCTTTCGGTCTAGGTTTCCAGTGCAGCGGCCCACCGCCTAGGTTCGGGATGGGCCGCTCGATTGGAAGTCTAGTCCTTGGCGCGCTCGTAGAACGCTTCGCGAACCGTCACGACTGCGCCACCGTGGTAGGTGTCGGCCGTGATGTAGCCTGCGTTGCGGCCGTCGCCATCTTCAGGCGCGCGGTCGAACGCGAACGTGCCGCATCCGCCGTCGCCCATGCCGGTGAAGTAGTGCTCCCAGCCGTCAGCCGGGAAGCCTTCGCAGGCGGGCAGAGTCAGGGCCGCGTTCAGGACGCGCCTAGCTGCGGGTGTCATCGCTGTTCCTCTCCTCGATGGCGCGGCGCAGGCAAGCGCCGCATGGCTTGTGAATCAGGGTGAGCCACGAAACCCAGGGGTCAACCCAGGTCACGTGGCCGCATGCGAGCCGGAAGCGCATCGCCCTAGAGCGAGCGAAGCACGGTCGTGACGTTGACGCCCATGCGCCGTGCGACCATGCGCGCGACGGTTGGCGTCGTGGCCTCCGGGTACGCGGAGGCGAAGCTGTTGAACGTGCGGCGGATCTTGCAGCCGCGTGCGTGCGTCTGCGGCGCGTACTCGGAACCGTATCGAAGCGTCTTGCTCATGGCGTGAGCCATCCTTTCGGTCGTGGGGTTTCCATGAGCCTAACTCGCCGCGCCAATGGGGCGCTACCGGCTGGGCGCATCGCGGAACCAGCCGGGGGAGCGTAGGCTCGTGGAAGCCTCTCAACCCTGCCCCCGCCGCGCGCTCCAGCGGGGGGATCGTTTTTTCGTTGTGGTCGAATCATCGGCCAGAATCGGCCTGGGCTGTATCACCCTTTCGGGGGATTTCGAATCCCTCGTCCGTCGGGGGATCGAGCGCCCACGTGAAGCCGTCAAAGTGCTTCGCGCGGATGCGCTCCAGCCGATGCCATTCCGGCTCACCCGCCGCGCGCTCCAGCGGGTGCAGGGGTTGAGCCGTGACGCTAGCCACGGCTCGTCCCCTTCAGCGGGCGCTTGCTCAGGTGGCTGCCCAGCGCGGGCATGCGCGCCCACGAGGTTTCCAGCGTCGGCATGTAGTGCCGCTTGCCGTTCGGCGCTCCCGGCGCGCTCTGGCGCGGGGTGAGGCGCGGATCGTTGGCCATCTTGGCCGCGTGGCGCTTCGCGCGGTTTGGGTTGGCGTCGAGCTTCAGGGTGTCGCCGTTCACGCGGGCGACCGTGCGAACCTCGGAGCGGATGTTCTGCGCGCTCGTGCGCTTGCGACGCTTCGCGGCGGCGATGCTCGCACGCCGTGCGGCTGCCGCTTCTGCGACCCCTGCCGCGCGCTCCAGCGGGGTTGGCGGGTGTGTGTGTGCGGATGTCATGGGTTGAACTATCGGTGGACGAATTGCAAACTGCAAATAGACTTAGCACGATTCGCAAAAAATGACCCGCAATCGCTCTGTTCTCCACCTAATATCCGCACGGCTACCGGCCAATATTCGACCGTGCCGACGGTCGGAATCGGGTTAGTGAGTCATCACTCACACGGGTCATTTTGCACGACTTCCACCGCGTGAATCGGCTGATTTGGCTCTGGCAGCGGGGTTGACAGTGTTAGGCACGGCTAAACCTGCGCCGCAAACCCGCATGGCTCCTAGTCAGGGTGTTAGCCCTACTTGCACGGCGTGCCGTTTGCTCTAGTCACCTGGCACGCATGGCCCACGCATGGCAGCGCATGCCGCGCCCCACGCTTCCAATGGCAGCACGTGGCACGAGCGCACCGAACCAGACGACACCCTCCGCCGATTCCGCCTGGGCATCACGATTAGAACGCACGTTCGCATGGAATGTGGCTTGCAAGTCGTAAAAGCGACCCCCATACCCCCGTTCAACCGGTACTGCTACGTGCTTCCAATGCAGCCGCCGCAGTGTGCGCACCCTGGGGAACTGTTCCCCGGCTTGACAACAAAACCATGGCGTTTGCAGCGGGAACTTGTGCCTCGCGTGCGCGCGTTTTTGAAGAAGGGGAACACAGGTAAGCGGCCCAAAGGCGTTCGCTGAGGCTCACAGGGCCGCAGGTAGATGGAACCATTGCCCCGCGAGGGCCTTCCAGAGGCTACCCTTCCCCCGTGTCGGCGCAGGTGGTGCCGATGGAAGGTGCCGCCAGGGTGCAACCATCCCCCTCTACCACGTTGTACACGGATTCCGTGTACTTCGTGCCGCCGTGCGACC
>Ga0247681_1000051_pt1 | contig 16200 bp, 36 predicted proteins | sample CNK22_metaG_FD_182798 | JGI IMG/M metagenome (GOLD analysis project Ga0247681, IMG submission 182798) | Soil microbial communities from Purdue University Martell Research Forest, Indiana, United States - CNK22 | ecosystem: Environmental > Terrestrial > Soil > Temperate forest > Bulk soil... | reverse complement strand
GCTATCGCATCCCCGAGGGTCACGGCAAAACCGAACAACGCACGGTCAAGATCATGAATAGCCATCATGGTGAGATCGGCTTGCTCTTCGTTCATAAAGCGCAGGGCAACGCAATGATTCTTCGTCCATTTGAAGACGTAGCCATTGCCGATCTTGCAGGCGGTCAGGTATTGCTGGCCGGGCGCTTCGATCAACCATTTGAACAATGTCACTGTAGGATTTCCTTTCAATTCGAGGCAAAGCGAACAATCATTTCAGCAGCTCGCGGGGGACCTGGCAGCCCGGCTCCCGCTTCTTCCTTTTGCCGAGCACTCTTGCAATCTTCGCGTCGTCGATCCTGTCGAGAGTTGCTTGCCAAGGAGGTTCGGTGCAGGCGCGTGGTGCATTGAGCATCTTCACGAGTTCGGCTGCCAAGCGTTCGGTCTCAGGATCGTCTTTCATGCGCTGGCCTTCACGATGGAGTATTTCGCGCGCCAATCCTTCAGCATGTCGGGCGGCATGAAGTGCCCGCTGCCCAATTGATCGGGAGGTGGTCCCCAAAACGGTTTCCAGTTGCGCTTGCCGAGATCGGGGCGATGACCTTCCATCCGAGCCGCCCATTCCTCACGGCTTGTCAGGGGTTTCAGCGTTCGGGTCTCTTGCGCTACGCCGCGCGCCCGCGAGGGCGCTAGCGCGGCGCTAGCGTCTGCCTCTGACTCTCTCTCTGACTCTCTCTCTGACTCTGAGGTAGCATGTTGCAAGCGTCCTGCTAGCACGATGCTAGCATCCTCGAATAATCCCTGTTCCATCAATGGCTTAATGGCTTCTTCAAACTCTTCACGCGACATCCGCAGTCGGAATGAAATTGTAACCTCGCTGCCCATGATTATCCCCTCCTCATCCTCAGACGCGAGCAACCAGAGCATCGGAGCGAGCGCCCGGCTGGCGACTGGCAGGCTGTGAAATTTGAAGTCGTCGAGTAATTCTCGATGGAGTTTGATCCACGGCGGACGCCTGTGGCGATAGTGCTGGAACTTGGTCCAGTTGTGCGGACGCAATGCGAGCATGAGCGCTCCTCATCGCAACACATTGCTTGAACGGAGGCCCGGCATAGGCCATATTCAGTTGACCTCGGGTGCCGGTGTCACCCATTGGATCGGAGCGTGTTGCATCCACCTTCGGTCCCGAACCGCTCGCAACTCCCCGTCGCGGGCGGTTCTCTTTTGTGAGCATGCCACCGCTTTCATGCCTTGCCAAGCCCTTCCTCTACCAGGCTGTCTTCGGTCTGTGCGGTCACTAACTTAGCCTCCAGTCGATCTCTGGATAGAGGGCCTGAGCGAGCTTCCACTTGAGTTTAAATTCGCGAGTCTGGAATCCTTTTGCATCCTCGCAAACTTCCTTGCCGCAAGGGACAACACGACCTCCGCCCGTTATGTGAAGCGCGCCACCCGGGATCAGATACGACCAGTCCGGGACATAAGTGCAGACCAAAACGGGTCCGACCTTGAGTTTATAGCGCGGCTGGCGTTTGAGGTTCTTAATCTCCCCACGCTTCTGCATGTCCAAGAGAACCAGATGTCGGTTGAGTTCTTTTTTGCTGTCGAACTTCTCGCCCATGTATTCGCAGCGGGTGTTCTTGTACTTGCTGGGCTTCCGCGCACGCTTGAGCAGTTGAGCCAAGGTCTCGCCCTTGCGGAGTTCCAGTTTCATGGCGTGTTACTCTTGGGCGTCACCTTCTCCCATGTCGCCGTCGCTTCGTGGGCAACGTGATCGTCGATGATCTCCTGAATTTCCTCGTCGGAATATTCTAAGTCGCCCAAGTCGATGGTGCCGCTGCTGCGCTGGATTTCGTACCTGATCTTCATGGCGTGCCGAGCCCCAACTCCTGCCGCAGCAAATTGTGATCTTTAGCCAAGATTGTCTCCGCAACCCTTGCAATGCATGTCAGGCGAATAGCCGCCAGGATTGTACCAGTAGACACCCGCAGGATGGCCGCGCATCCGACAGACGATGACAGCCCGCCATGGCGTATCATTGTGCGCCCGCCGAGCAAGCAGGTAAGCCCACCAATCTTTGTAGAACCACCTCATGGCAACCCCAGTTCTTGCCGCATCAGCAACAAATTGAGCCTGCGGACCTCGCGCTGCCACCGTAGGGAGTAGCGGCGGTTCTTCCAGGCCCTGCGGTAGGCGGCGCGGAGGGTGCGGCGGGTCATCTTACGCAGCCTGCGATTTCTTTGCCCGCAACTCGATATGATGGGGATGCTGCTGCAAGAGAATGTGCCGAATCGTCATTAAATCCTTGCCGTGGCGGTCCTTGATGAAGTGGTAGAGCGTGGCGGGCCAACCACAATTCCGGCAGTGGCCGTGACCATGGGCAATACCCCATTCAAAGCCGCCCTTCTTCATGCCGATGGCTTGCAGAAGACTATCGCCGACCAGCGGCTCCTCGCAGCGCAGGCAGAGATGCCCCGGCATCTTGGGCGCAGCAAAGGCATGAAGATACGCGCGCAAGTCCTCGATGACTTCCGGGTCCGCGTTCTCTTTTATCGTCGCGCCGATGCTTTCGATGGTTGCGTGCGGAGTGTCTGCCCGTAGCTTGGCTAGCCCTTCTTCTGTCAGTTTTGGCAAGTCGCTCATTACAGGAACCCTTTCAATCCGAGGCGATAGCGAAGCCTAGTAGGTGGGAACAGCCGGGAACCCCAAGGGGAGACATGAGGCCCCGGCTGCCCTGCCCCCACGCACGTCCTCGTTAAAGCGCGGGGTCATGCTGATTGCTCGGCACACAAGCGCTTGTGGATCGCCTGCGCGCGTTGTCTAGAGACACCCAGCGCCCTGCCGATCATCCCAAAACTGAGCCCTGCCTTTCGCAGCGCCTTCACACGCTTGCCAATGCGTTTCTTGCTCATCAATTCAGGCGGTCTGCCCAAGGGCTTGGATTTCATGACCGGACGATAGCAACAAAAAATGAGATTGTCTATAGAAAGTCGTTGACAATAGAAATGGTGGGCCTAATATCGAGGCATGGAAACAATCATCGCACTCGCCATCGGGGTTTCCCCCTTCTTCCTCATCGTCGGGTTCCTCGCGTTCGTCGGCGGCTACTTCAACAGCGACAATCGCTAATCGGAGGGTTCCATGCTTGCCATCACCATTCCCGAGACCCGTTTCACCTACGGTGTCACTCTCCTCGCCAGCTTTGGCGGAAAACTCCGCGCGATATTCATTGCGACCCGCAACGACAAGGGAAACGCATTCTCTTGGCATCTCCTCTGCTGGCATCGTGATGGCGTTCTTCGCCACTCGACGGAGGTTCTGCCATGAACGCCATCGACCGAGACCCCACGCAGGAGGCTATCCTGTACCAGCCTCAGGGCTGGCCCAGCCGCACCGCCTCCAAGGGACCGCTGGAAAACCGGACGTTCGTGAAGAACTGCATCGCCTCTGGCAGCCTCGTTCCTCCCGCGGGGGAGGGGGCCTCGGTCCGCCGCACGGACTACATGGTGGGCCTTGCCGTGCTGGTGCTGATCGGGCTGGCGTTTATCGCGGTTGCATTCCTTTGGAGGGCCTGATGCCTGAATACCGCTTCTTTGGGCGAATCACCTTGAATGGCGCAACATTCTACATCTCCGCGCCTGATGCTGAAACTGCACGCGCTCTTGCTGCCAAGGGCAAATACGACGATGCCGACTTCAATGGTGCCGAGATGGTGGATTGGGACATCAATCCCAAAACGCTGGAGGAAAATGAATGAAAACCTACCGCTTTGCTGACAGCAAGGTCTACGAGCCCGATAGCCCGGAGAGCATCGAGTTGCAGCGCAAGCACCGCGCGGAATATCCCATGGAATTTGGCATCCAGTTGGGCATCGGCAAGGTGGCGGACGCCATCTCCGCGCTGGAGGACGGCTACCGGGCCGAGGACCATGGGCAGTACCGCGAGGGCTTCGGCTCGGGCTATCGGGCAGCTCTGGCGGACGTGCGGGGCAAGATCCTTGAACTTCTAAAGGAGGGGAAATGAGGAGACGCCACAACATCAAGATTATTGACGCTATCGTCTATGAGCGCGAGGACAACATACACGCCGTGCAAACCTTCTGCGGCGCAGAGAACGGCGTCTCGTTGCTCTACAACCCTGATGACAACGAATACTACCTGTTCGGCAGGAAGCTGGAGCGAGGCGACCTGATCTCTCGCGATACAGCCGGAAAACTTCATCTCGGCAAGAAGGTGGAGCATCTATGACCGACAAGCCCTACTACCCCATCAGCACCGAATTGCTGGAGGCCATCCGCGCCTTTCTGGTCGAGCACCACGACATCGTTGATGGGCCAGCAGGAACTGAATACGCCGTGCGCCCAAATCTCGCGATGTCGCTCACCAACGAACTAGACGAGGAAATGGGGATCAGGCCATGAGGAAAAGTCGCGCTTACTCCCTTTCGATGAAGGGGGTTGGGAATACTGACGGGTGGCCGTTGGACGCGATACTTGAACATCGCTCAATACCTGAGCCGAACTCAGGCTGCCGTCTCTGGCTTGCGTTCTTGAATGCCACTGGATACGGCCAGATTCGATATAAGAAGCGAGCCTATCAAGCGCACCGACTCGCATGGATCGCAAAGCATGGCCCGATCCCGGAAGGGCTTCAGGTCCTGCATAAATGCGATGTTCGATCTTGCATTAACCCTGACCACCTGTGGCTTGGAACTCAGGCGGACAACATCCACGACATGATTGCTAAGGGTCGCCGCGGCCGGAGATCAGCATGACTATAGACTTCAAGGCTCTTGCCGCGCCGTTCCCGCCGAGCGCAGTTTCATGGCGTGTCGGCTCCGTCTCCGGTGAGCGGGGCATGGCGCTGGCCTACCTCGATGCCAGGGACGTGATGGACCGGCTGGATGCGGTCTGCGGCCCTAGCGGCTGGCAGTGCCGCTATAGCCATGTTGGTGCAATCACCGTCTGCGAGATCGACGTTTGGGTTGGCGACGGCTGGGTGACTAAATCCGATGGCGCTGGCCAGTCGGACATCGAGGCCGAGAAGGGGGCTCTGTCCGATGCCTTCAAGCGGGCTGCGGTTCGCTGGGGAATAGGCCGGTATCTGTACCATTTGCCGAGCCCTTGGGTGGAAATCGAGAAGCGCGGCAAGACCTCAGTCATTGCCAAGCACGAATACGCCCGTCTGGAGGCCCTGCTGAAGCAGCATGGTACACCTGAGCCTGCCAAGCCTAGCCTACCCCCCGCGGACAAGGACGTGCAGAGCGGGGCGGAACGCTGGGTCAAGGAGCAGGCTGCGTTCCTCGGCATGGTGCAACTCGACACCGACATCTTCGAATGGGACGACCGCAACGCCAAGGCCCTCCAGAAGCTCCAGCTCCAGCACCGTGACCTCTGGGACGGCCTCACCGAGGTCCGCCTGGGGGCTCTGGAGAGGGTGACAAGCCGATGATCCGCCTCATCATCGAACCCGCCCCAAAGCCAGGCAACTTTATTGCGCGTTTGGAAGACGGCACCTTTGTCTGCCAGTCCGACCAGCCAGTTGTCGATAGCGCCCGCATCCTGCTCCGCACCGGGACCGCGCCAGATACGCTCCTGACCGTACGGCACGCTGGGGCGGCTTATGACAGCTTCGCGCCCCTGGCCGTCTCCGTATGGGCAAAATGGACCTATTCCGAGACCGACCGGGATGGCCTTCGCCGCACGATATGGCGTCCCCGCCCGGAAGGCACTTTCCCACCCACCGGAGAGGCCAAAAGTAGGGGGCCGTCCGAGGGCGACGTATGACGACGCCTTTTGGTCCCTCCCGCCCATTCGTGCTGTCCACCGCAGAGGCTCGGCGAAACGCCCAAACGGCCGTCTGGGCAGCTCCTGAGGGCTATGAAGTTGTGGTCAAGCCACCGACGCGAAACCTTGACCAGAACAACCGTTTGCATGCCCTGCTTGCAGACATTGTGAAGGCCAAGCCCGAATGGGCGGGGGAGCGCATGGGTATCGAGGACTGGAAGGCCCTCATGGTCCATGGGGTGGATGTGCACGAGGGGCGGACGGCGGGGCGGGCGGTGCCGGGAGTGGAAGGGGGCGTTGTCCTGCTCCGCCGTCAAACCCGCACCATGAGCAAAAGGGACCTGTCCGAGCTGATCGAGTACATCGAGGCGACGATGACCAAGTGGGGCATCCCCATACGGGAGACGCGCTATGCTGCGTAAGCGAACAAAGCCCCGGGACAAGGGGAAGGCGGCGGGTACGCGCTCCAAAGTCAGGAAGGGGCCTGCACGGGATGAGAAGCATCTGGCGAGGGTGCGGATGGGTTCATGTGCGATTTGCGGCGTAATTGCCCTGTCCGGCGACAACTGGTGGAAATTGCCCGCCCTTCTAAATGAGGCTCATCATGTGAGGTCCTTGGCACCGCGCAGCATGGGCAAGCGCGTGTCGGATTATCTCACAATAAGCCTGTGCAATCAGCATCATCGTGAACTGCACAAAGGCAAAGAGGAAGCATTCTGGAAAGCATATCGCCGCGATCCAGCCCGCATCATTTCCAACTTCAGCGAGGAAGGCCGCCAGGCCATCGCAGAGCTGACGCGTAGCCACAACTGAATCCGAGGAGGGGGTATGACCCTACGTGTGATCGTTCAATCTATATCGGCTGAGGCTGCCGCCAACGTGGGTGGCCAGGTATGGAGCGAGATGAAGACATTCGACATCGAAGCGCCGAAGCTGGAAATGTTTCTGCGCGCTCACATTCCAGCACTCGCCCACCGCGAAGTCGTTGGTATCGAAGTCTTGAAGGAGGGGGTATGACCTCGATAGACGAGATCGTAAAAGAACTGAGCGGGCTGATGGAGAAGGCAACGCCGGGGCCGTGGGTTGTGAAGCCGATGCATGGCTACGTCACGGACCAGATCGAGTCATCGCATCCAGATTATGCCAGCAAATGGCCGGCGCGATATGTGACCAGTTTTGAAGGCCCCGGCGAGCATTGGGAAGCCAATCGTGATTTCGTGGTGGCGGTGCACACTCACCTCCCCGCCCTCCTCTCCGCCCTGGCGCGCAGCAGGAGGATGGAGGAGGCGCTGCGGCGCATCGGAAGCGGGCAAGGTTTTCCCTACGTCTCAGGCGAAGAAAAGCTACGCCACGTCATCATGTATGCCCGCGCAGCACTGGAGGATACCTAATGGGACGGGAGAATGATTCCTTCGCTTCGCCTCGCGACGAGAGGCAGATCTCGGCTGACTATGCAGAAGAAGCACGGGCGGCTGATACGCGAGGCGAAGCGAATCCAAAGAGCGCACAGGCAGAAGGAACCAGCCATGAAGTGTGAAGATTGCAAGAATTGGGACAACTCCACCCAGAACAGCAATGCGCAGCCCGATACGACGGGCCTATGCCGCGCCCAGCCTCCGGTGGCCGATGAGCGGGACGGTCGCGCCCGCTGGCCCTTCACCGAAGACACCGACTGGTGCAGTTGGTTCATCGCCAAGCCCGAAGGAACCAGCCATGAGTGAGATGAAATTGAGTTCGCGCGCAGGTGCCGCGCCCTTTCGCACCTGACACACAAAGAGGTTCTGCAATGGGTACGAAGAACGATCCCGCCAAGTTCGACCGCTACACCAACGCGCTGCCTGACGAGCCGATGTTCATTTTGCTGGCGCGCGACCCCAATGCGCCGGAGCTCGTGAGGTTGTGGGCTTGTCGCAGGCAAGAACTGATCACATTGGGTTCCAAGCCGGCAAGTGACCGCGCAATGATTGATGAAGCCTATGAATGTGCAGAGGCCATGGAAAACTGGAGGCTTGCGCACCTTGGCGAATGGCGCAAGCCATGACCAGCACTCCCCCAATGAAGCCGCACGGCGATAGTTCCCTATCGGGTCGCGACGTTACCATTTCCGACTTATTGGCAGCACTTCGCCTGATTGAAACATGGATATTGTTCGGGGCGAGGCGTCCCCCTCACCGGGAATTGAGCGGTGACCCCAATTATGGCTGGCGCATTGAGCAGACTTCCTTTGACGAAGTAGATTGCCAACAGCTACTTCCCGCTCCCGCCAAGTCTGGCAAATGCCGCTGGCCAAAGTGTCATTGTCCTAAGAAGACAGCGGGGCCTCAGCCATGAGTAATTTTGATCGAGCCCTCGCCTTGCATCAAGCCGCTTCTGATCTCTGCGAGGAAATTCGCGCGCAGGGAACCCACGAATGCTGGAAACCGCTCGCGCACGTTTTAGATGCCATCGAAGAGGATCGGAATGCCACAGGCGGTGAACCGCGAGGCAAAGCGGACACCCACCCCCTCCTCTCCCGATGCCGTGCTGGAACTCGTGGATAGGAACCCCATGGCTGATGAACGGAAGATCACGGCATTCGTGGAGGTGCGGGCAGACGACCCAACACGTGGCCGATTGTTTGTGACATGCCCCTTCAATGGCGGTCAATGCAGCTTCTCCGTTTGGCAGCAGCCAGCCCAAGGCATCATGTGGCACTGGAGCGGTCCCGCCGACAAGCCGACGATCTCGCCAAGCATCTCATGCGAAGGTGGTTGCCAGCGTCATTTCACCATCATCGATGGTGTGGGTACATGAAGGAAGAAAACCCCTTTGATGTTTGCTTTTGCGGCGACTATAGGCACCAGCACGACACACGAGGCTGTCGGATTTGCCGGGCCGGTAATCGGCCATGGGACCGCTGCTCAGGTTTTCGTCTCTTGCATCACGCCGACCCCAATGACCCCAACGTTAAGCGAGGGCTGCATGGCTGAACGTAGCGACATTTCCTTTGAGCGGGCGATGGAGATGGGCGAGCTAGTCTTGCAACTCCACGAACGCGGCCTTGATCTGGTGAACATCAAGGAAAAGGCCGATGAGTGGGTCAAGAATCGCGACGATTACCGATCCATTTGCTACATGGCCGCGCCCATTCTGGCCGTCAAGCTACGCGATGCGTTGGCTGACTTGCAGAAAGCCACAGCCGGTGAGCCGCGAGGCGAAGCGAACCCCTTGGTAGCCGAGTCCGACCCCCGCTCCCGCAACGCAGACACCCAGGTAGAGCCATCAGGAAGGAAGATCGGATGACCTGCATCATCGCTTGCGGCTTGGGTTTCGCTGCAGGGGCGATGACGGTCTATGTCTATTTCGTTCTGAGGTCGAGGCCATGAAGTCCATCGAGCAGATCCTCCGCACCGCCAGCCCCCAGGTACGGGCCATCTGCCTCTCCCTGCTGAGACAGTTGGCTAAGGCCCGGCGAGACGTGCTTGCCAACGAAGCCGATCCGCGTTCGCGCAATGCCGACACCCGAATCGAACCCTCGGGAAGTAAGATCGAATGATCCGTGTGCTCTAAGGCTCCGTCCGTGCCGCTGCCAAAGTTGCCTGCCACTCGCTCTCCAAGGCGGCTGTCTGGGCATGCAGGTCGGCCGCCTGCGCCTCGGTGATATGCCCCTTGCCGAGCAGTCCGTCGATGGACGCCCGAATGCCGGCAAGCAGGGGGCCTGCATCCACGGCGAGGCTGGTCAATGTCTTGGCAAGGGAGAGACCAGTGGCAATGAGGGTAAGCGGGTCCATGGCTGGCTCCTACTGGATAGCCGGGAGGGATTGCTGGTACTCTGCGAACGCCCCTTTGGCGATGTCGATCGCCGCCGAGAGCATCGAGGTCGTGGTCGTGGTGTCCCGGATCACGAGATTAAGGCGGTTAAGCGCGGAGCGGAACTTGGCCCGGCCTGTCTCGATTGTCTCGAGGGCGGCCAGCGTCTTGCATAGCGGCGGGGGCGGGGCACCGGCACGGCACGTCGGTTCCTTGCCATAGAGGATCGCCAGCCTCAGGGCCACGTCGTAGGACGCCTCCAGGCCATAGGCCACGTCCTTTGCCGAGGCAATCTGCTCGGCAGTGACAGGGGTGTTGGCGGCTTTATTGACGGTGGAGAGGGTGGAGCAGGCACCCAGCGAGAAGGCCAGAGCAAAGCACAGTAGGATTTTGGTCATCGGTCTGTTATCCTTTCAGGATTGGACGCCCGAAACCTTTGGCCGTTTCCCTGCGCCACTTCAGGAAAGCTAGACGCTTCCAGAACCAACGCGAATACCAAGGGTCCGTATCCTCTACGCGCACGCAGGGACAAACGCCATCGCCCTTGTAATGCGGGCATTCTGGGCAGTCGTAAAAAGCCGAACGCACTACAGCCTCGCTAGTCCAATGATAAGCAGGAGCGATAGCACGATAGCGAACGCGGTCTCGACCAGATGCGTGTTCAGCCACTTCTTCACCGCCTCGATGCGAATGCCACGCCCACGCACATCAGGAAGAACCCCACCACGATGATGGCGGTGATCTCGTCCTTGGTCACTTGGCAGCCATCGCATTAAAGAAAGATTCCAGACAGATTGCCTTGTTTCGTTCCCGGCGCAGCAGGGCAATTTCCGTAGCGGCTTCTTCCAGCAATGCACTCAAGGGGGATTGCCGAATCCCGTCTTCATCGTGAATAACTTTGAGCGCTGCCCATTGTCTCAGTTGGTCCACGATGTCATCAGTCATGGCAGCACCCCAGGTATAAGCGAGCCCAGCCACGAGCCCAGCAGCGCCACGGCGATCACCGCAAGGGGCTCAAGATGTGCGAGCATGGTCAGTGAGGGTGGGAAAGAGATGCGGGCATACCCCTCCCAAACTGTGATAGCCTCCACAGAAACTACAGCGGGTCGGGTCGTAGGTCGGCTGGGGCTGGATTGGATAGCCGACATACATCGGCACCTGCGCGTGCCGGATTTCCTCCAGCTTCTCCATCAGCTTCTGGAATTGCTCGTCGGTCATGGAATGCGCGGCTCGAAAGCCGTCCCTTTGAATTGCTCGCGTTCGCCGTTCCTGCGCGACGTGATCTCGGGCGGGATGTGCCACATGTCGAAGGCATCCGCGGCACCTGCATAGTCAGTCTGATTCAACCGCCTTAGCAGGGTTGACTGCTCAAATGCTCCCGTTCCTACGTTGAACGAAAAGCTCACGAGAGCATCGAAAGCGTATTGCTCTAGAGGCACCTTGACGTGACTGTTGACGCTATCCTCGAAACGCTGCAAATCCTTGGTCAGCGCCTCTTCGATCTGCACGTCAGTCCAATGCAACCCCTCATGGACTTCCGGCCCCGTGTGCCCGACTCCGATGGTCCAGACGCCCACGCTGTCCTGATAAGCGTCGTTGCGCTTGCCCTCGCGCTGGATGAGCAGATCAAGTCCTTGGGGGGAGATGTCCATCACTCGACCGTCAGCTTGCGACCTGCAATGATGCAGCGGCCATTGATGGAGAGGAGGCAGCCGCCGCCGTCGCCCACGGAAATGTAAGCGTTCTCCGCGTTGTCTGTTTTCGGCCAGTCTCCGGTAAATTCCAAGACCAGCGGTCCTGGACCGGCGACGATGGGTCTATCACTTGGCTTGTCGTTCTCAGTCTCGATCGAGAGAACCGCCGCATTCGCTACGCTACCACCAGTAAACTCCAGCACCACATGCCCGGGCAAGTCCATCGGAGGTGCCTTGTCGTCATTTTTCTGATCATTTCGGACAAATCGGTACAAAGAACCGATCACCCAATTGATGGCCGAAGACTTAAAGAAAGAGGAGATGTCCATGCCCTATCTTGCCATACACAGGGCAGGGAGGCACCTGTGGATTACTGTCGGAGGGTCGTATGCTCCGGGCGGCGCATGTAATTTATGGCCTCGCCCGCGATCTGCCCGACCTTGAAGCCAAACGAGCCCTGCCGTTCGCACCAGCGCGTTGCCGTCAGAAGCCCCATGAAGGAACCGGCCACCACGAACACCGCAAAGGAGGCGATCAGCAACCCGCTATTGCCCCTCACGCCCGCTCCCAGGATCAGCCCGCCCATCCAGCCGATTCGTCCAACCATCACCGCATCCACGCCCCTTATGCCAAGATGCCGGCGATTGCCGATGTCCCGCATCAGCCACACGAACACCGCGAGGGCACCGATGGCCGAGACGATGCTGAGGCCCGTCCATAAGGCGGGAGTGGCGAGGCTCCACAGAGCATCCTGAAGGTTGTAGCGGGGCTGGAGCCATTCCATCATTCACCTATCTTCTTCTCTGCTACGTCGAGCGCCTTGTCGGCCAGCTTGTCCTGCCTGCGGATGTAGGCGCGGATCAGCGGAAACGGCAGGTACGCTCCACCTAACGCAACAGGCACAACAAAGAGTACAGCCAAATGCAAATATTCAACCAGAAAGAACCAGCCTGCCCCTGAAAAGACACAGCCGACGAACACGCCCTGCAAGGCTTTCTTCACCCCGAATTCAGAAACAATCGCGTAGGTCATGGAGAAGCCAGCCGACAGCGTCATGGCCCCCATGATGCCCTGCTTGTGCCTGGTAATCAGATCGAGAAGGGAAGGAGGGTCGTCCATCAGGCAGGCTTGGAAACCCTCTCCTTCAAATACTCAAAGGCTTCAGCAATGGTGGCGAAGGGCCGTTCAGCCGTGCCGTCTCCACCGGGCTTGGCGTCGGGGCGCACGTAGATAGTTTCGTCATCGCTCATCACAACACCTGACCGCCCGTCCCCGTCGTGCCGGCCACGCTGCCGGGCAGCGTCACGCCTGCGGTATTGAGCACCGAATTTCCGGTGACATCGTATTTCTTCGTGCCCACGGCCGGGCTGCCGCTCCATGTCGGAGAGACACGAGCATCACCACCCACCTGTCCCCTGACCATCGTGGTAATGGTTGGAGAGCCGCTGATCGTGGCCGTGATGGCACCTGCAATGTACACGCGGCCCTGCTCGAAGTTTACGTGCTGGGCCGCTCCCCCGGAGATCGTGTAGCTGGTAGTAACTTGCACGAAGGCATTACGCCCCACGTCGAGATGAGAGCCCGTGCAACTGCCGAAGTCGAAACTCTTGATCTGTAACGCCGCGCAATCGACTGCGCTGACGATGCTCCCGGAACTCGTCTGCGCCTTGAAGCCCTCCACGATCCACTTGGTTCCCGAGCCCGCCGTGATGACGGGATTGCCGGTGATGTCGAGCAGGCAGTTTGCAGGCGTGCCGGTATTTCCTCGCAGCGTCACCTGATCGACGAACGGAATCTCGCTCAGAGTAACCGGAGAAGTCCACGTTCCATCCTGCACCTGAATGACCGGGGTTGTGGAATTGAGCGCGTTGTACGGTCGATCCCTGAGCCAGTTCATGGCATCGGAGATCGAGGCGAATGCGCGAGCATCGGTGTTCAGATAGCCGTCGTTGTGGCTGCTGCCTCCCGTGCGGACATAGATCGTATCCTGTACCGGGCTATAGACGACGTTCCCTCCACCATCGATCTCCCAGGCATTGTTGGTGCCGAGCAGCTTGCCGGTCGCGTTCTGGAGATTGACGAAACCATTGTTGTGGACGAGGCAACGGCCCGTCTTGTCTCCTACCAGAGTCGTGCCTGACAGGGAGAGCGTGGCATCGTTGAGGCCGGCGACGTAGGTGTTGAAAGCGGGAGTGCCGACGAAGGTGATCGTGTGGCCGTCGAAACCCAGACGCGCCCGCGCTGTGACGTGTACGAACGAATCGGCGTCTCCCACGACCGTGACATCACCCGAAGCGGCTGCAATCGCTCCGTTGAAACAAAAGAGCATGTCATTGACGACGTTGCCGAATCGGATGTCGCTGAACACAAGGTCGGTATGATCACCGACATACAATCCATACCCTGATCCGGTCGTCGTGAATGTCATTCCCGAGATCCAGCACGCTACATTGAGCAGACGGCAGGCGTCGGCGCTGGTGCCCTGGATCACCACATTTTCCGGGTTGACGATGTTGCCGACGATCTTGACCCGGATGGACTGGTTGGCTCCGACAAAACCACCATGGATAAAGAAGTTGGGATAGGTGCCATCCGCGATATTGACGGTGATGTCCTGTCCGCCGATGTCGATTTCCTGCTTCAGGCGATCAACCCAACCTTGTGGCGTCGCAAAAGCGCCTGCTGCGGTGTTCGTCAAACCATCGTTGCTGTCGTTCCCGTCAGTACGGACGTAGTAGATCGTGGCCCCGGTCAGGCGGGTACGGGGACCCGTCTCGATCTCGTTCAGCAGGAACGCAAAATTGTCGTCCAGTTCCGACGCGGGAACCTCACCGGATTGGTCGGCAAAAGTGATAAGGGGCATCGCTCAGGCCGCCGAATCGACCACGTCTATCTGCGCATCGGACAACGCCACTGTGTTGTTGGTGGACGATGACTTGATGAACAGACTGACATAAAGCGCATTGGAAATGTTCGAGATCACCACACCGGCGGCCTGGGCGTTGTTGACAACAGCCGCATAGCCAATGGCGTTCTGGGCGTTGTTGACGCCCATCGTGCGGGCCAGCGTGGCGCTCTCGAAGCGCACATCGACATCGAAGCCGTAATTCAGCCCGGCCGCGTTGAGGATCGTGGCGGCGGAGGGATTTATCAGGTCGTCACTGGTCGTGCCCGCTGTACCGATCCTGATGTTAAACGTGCCGGTATCTGTGGTTCCGCTTTTCGTGAAGGTGCCTCGGATGCGAATCCGGTCGCCTACCGAAAGAAAGGCGGCCGGCATCAGGTATTGAACAGCCAGGGTTTCGTTGTTGTCGATGTTTCCCGTCGAAGCATCGAGCGTCTTGAGGTTGGCAATGCCGTTGACACGACGCCAGCGCGTCCCGTCGTAGTAGCACAAGGCCCCCTTGCCGACGTTGCTGATGAACACCGGCTGGCCGGTTGGATATGTCGCTGGTTTGTTGGCCCACGTATAGGTGGGCACGAAGCCGGGAGGGGGAGCGTAGAGTTCCATCACACCGCTCCGATCGGCCACACGCTGAAGTACCAGACGTTCACCGTAGCACTTGCAGCCTGCTCTATGATCTTCAGGAGCTTGGGGTCTGCGGTGTATTTCAGTGTTTGACCGGCAGCCACGGGAAAGCCGTTGGTCGATGAGGGCGTCGAATTGTCCGCCGTCAGCCATACCCCCTGATTGAGGGGTTGCAGCATGCAAAACGATACCCCATCGGGAACCGTGAGCGTCTTGACGGTGGAAAGGCTGGTCACTTGCTGATGACCTTTTGCGGTAACTGAGCCTTCGGAGGCTTCTACTCTTGTGGGCATTTCTTTCTCCTAGACGACGATTTCTTCAAGCCGCATGAACGAGATCATTGTTCCCCCGTACAACCGGCTGCTCGAATCGCCATTGACGAACACCGGGCCGGGATCGGTTCCCACCCGGAGATTGTAGGTCTGTGCCGACACCGAGCCCGGCACATGCTCGAAGATCAGGTCGATCTGATAGACACCCGTGCCGCCATTGAACTCGGCTGCGGTGGCAATTGCTGCCGCCGTGGCATTTTGGAACAGAGCCAGGGCGACCGTCGTGCCGCTTGCCACCTGCGCCAATGCGGTGATGCGAACCTTGTTGGTGGTGTTTGTCGGATTGATGGTGGCCGTCAGGATCTGGTTGCCCTCGGCGTTCGTCGGGATCGTGTCGTCAATCGGCATCACCGTGGCAGCGGTCGAGTAGGCATTGGTCGATGCGAAGACTTCCTGAACGATGGAACCCGCCGGCAGGGAAGTGACGGGAATATCACCCGTGGCATCGGCAAGATCGAGGTCGCTCCACGCGGCCGTCGTGCCATCCGATCTCAGGTACTTTCCGCCTGCCCCGATTGGCAGACGAGCCGCGACGTTGGACGAATTGCCGACGATCAGATCACCCTCAGTGGTGATGACCGAGACGGCCGCGGTTAGGAGGGGATCGGCCGTCCAGATCGTAGTGCCTGCGGAATTGGTCAGCACGGCCTTGTAATCCGGGGTAGGCTTCAGGTAGATCGGGCCGAACAGGCCATTGGCATCCGCAACGACGGGGTTAAGGTTCTCATGTCCTGCCGCAAGGTCGGATTGCGAATAGGTGTCGAGCGGCGTGGTCGTGCCGGTCTCGTAGAAATAGAGCTTATAACCGTTGCCGGTCGGGCTGCCGATGCGGGAGGGGACGTAGAGGCTGGCCATGTCTATCTCGTCAGCGCGTTGATGTTGCCGGTCTGGTAGCCCAGTTGCTCAAGGGCCCGCCAAGTGTCCGGGGTGATGTGCAAGGCGTTCGCCCCCCGCTGCAAGCCTCCTACCGCCCGCCCGCCGGCATGAGCCACCTCCCCCACCAGCCGCGGCGACATAGTGAGCGCCAGCGGCAACGTCGCGGGATTACTGAGGGCTCCCAACCCCAGCGCCATGACACCGCCCCGGCTGGTGGGGG
>Ga0247681_1000050_pt1 | contig 16217 bp, 28 predicted proteins | sample CNK22_metaG_FD_182798 | JGI IMG/M metagenome (GOLD analysis project Ga0247681, IMG submission 182798) | Soil microbial communities from Purdue University Martell Research Forest, Indiana, United States - CNK22 | ecosystem: Environmental > Terrestrial > Soil > Temperate forest > Bulk soil... | reverse complement strand
TGTCTACGTCAATCGCTGGCGTACTCGCTGCGATCACACCAACACCCGCCTGCGCCGAGCCATTGGCGGCCATCCTGCGCACGTCCTCGACGCTCAGATTGGCCTGCGGCCATCCCTTCATGCGCGGGCCCTTGGAGCCCGGCGGCAGCGGGACAATACGATACCCGTGACGAACGAGGTTTTCGCCCAGGTCTTTGAAGTATTGGGGCATCAGATTAAATCCCCGTTAGGGTTTCGGAAAATGACGACGGCGTTCGGGAACGGCGCACTATTCTTGTGGCCGCCGAACTTGAGCCGACCTCGAATAAAACGGATTTCGCCCTTCATTGCGTAGTCATGCCACCAAGCGGTATCCGTGCGAGCGGGCACGAGACAGACAACAAGTTCAGCCGTATCCATGGCGCTTTCGTACGCCTTGCGCATCCAGTGGCCGATGGTTCGCCCGTACGGCGGGTTCATGAAGACGCGATGGAAACCCCATTCTTTTTTTAGGCCGTCATCCGCTGCTGTGAAAAACGTTTCGCACTTGTGGTTTTTCTCGTCGGAACACGGGTCAAGCGTGAAATCAAACTCCTGGTTCAGTTCGTCAAAGAAGTCCTGCGGGGTCGGCCAGTCATCACTGGCGGAGGAGAAGTGAACGGAAACGTCCATCACGCCTCCGATTTTTCTTGCTTCGAATCGATATAGGCGTAGATCTCAGAGTCTTTCCAGAACACCCGCCCGCCAATCTTGACCGCTTTCGGGAAATCGGGCTCCTGCATGCGAAGGTAAAGCGTGGCGCGGGAGACGGGAATAAGCGCCAGAACATCGGCGATAGGGATCAGCATGGGTTCTCCTAGGTTGTCTTACGGGGTCTAGGGAGCATACACCCGACCCGCCAACCCTGCAATAGAAAAAGCCCGCATTGCGCGGGCTCTGAAAACAACAAAGGAGACGGGGCTAGTGTATCAGGTTTCTTTACCGCTGTCGCTTGCTGCGAGAGCGCGGATTTCCTGAGCGCACGCCGATCCCGTCTCATAGCTAACCGCACTGACCGAAACCATCCGGTCGCAGACCTTGGCACTTTCCTCCAGCGTAGCGCGGCGGGATGCTTTCCACGCTAGATACATCTGCCCTTGGCTGAAGGCGGGATACATCCAGAAGCCGCGCTCGTTGCGGCATGCAAACTTTCCCTCGATGGCCCACGCCTCAAACTGTTCACGTTCACTCACGATTACTCCTCGCTTGATGGGGCGTTAGCGCGGTCAGCGATCACGTTGCGCACAACGTCCGCCTGCTTCGAATAGCCAAGGTCAGACAGAAGATCCGCCGCACTTTGCAACACGTCGCCGCCCTCCGATCCGCGATCAGCGAGAAGGGCGATGTAGTCGGAATATTTGACGTATTCGCCTTCGTCGTTTTCACAAACCCCGCCGCCTTCGCCGCTGTATTCGTTATAGCGCTGAACATATCGATCCGTCAGCGCTTTCGGCTCGCTGGCGGGGTGGGCGAAATAGAGCTTCGCGCCCACGAGATCGGACAAATTCCGCCCGTAGATTTCGAGCCAAACGTGCGACTGTTTCTGCTTCACTTCCCCCACCGCTCCGGTAGTCAGCGCATCGACGGCTGGCGACGGGGCGAATCGAGTTCCGGCATAGAACGCGTTTTCGGCAAGTGCCTTTCGCTCATACAGGCCGACCGCATTGGACCAGTAAGTTTCGAACGCTTTGCGTTTCTCTTCTGTCGGCGCAATGGCGTCAGTCGCTTTGATAGTGGCGAGTGCGGCGCGGGCTAACCACGCTTGCAAAGGCGTCACATCGTTCTGACCTTCCCACTCAAAGAAAGCTTCTCGCTCTTTATTCTCGCCCATATCAAAATCTCCTTTTTATCTCGATCACGTCCGCATCGTTCCACAGCGGCGGAACGTTCTGGCGTGCGCTGTTAAACCGCATGAAGTAATGCCGGTAATTCACAGACCATTTGCCGTCCCCCACAGACACGCCAACGACAGGCGCCACGTGCCAGCCAGTGGCCGACAGTGACAGGTTCTGAGGCGGCGCGTCGCTCACCGTCCAGCCCTGTACCTGTTCGGACCAGCTTGACCGGTAGACGTACGCGCCGGCTTCGAACCCGTACCGCAAACCTCTGTACCACCTGTAGGGCTCGACAGTCAGCGCGACGCCCAGCGCGCGGCCTGATCCGGTGAACAGCGCAGTATGACGCGTGCTGTGCGCCGCGTAGTCGCTGTCGCTTGTATCGCACTGGCAGGATGACGCCGCGCGCCCCAGGTTCACATAGTCCGCGTGCCAGTCCACGCCCCAGGCGCCGCGCGAGACGAGAGCGCCGGTGATGCCAACCGAGTACTCCGGCGTGATAGTCGTTAGATCGTGTTGCATGCGCTGCTGATACCAGCGACCTTCGACTGTCTCGTAAGACGTGAGGCCGGCTCCTGCTTCGTACTCAAACCACGAAGCGTGGGCAGCGACTGGCAGGGCAAGAAGCAGGAGTAGCGGTTTCATAGCGAGGCCACCAGAGCGCACATGATCGCGCCGAATCCGGCTATCAGAAACGTCGTACCGTCGTGAATAGTGAAAGAGTACATCGCGTTTGCGGAATTGAAACACGCCGCGAGACACCACATCAGTCGTTTCATTTGATTTCCGGGGTATCAGAAAGCCCTAGCAGGAAGTCTGCGGATACGTCCAGCGTCTTGCAGATACGCAGAAGCATGCTCATGCTCGGGGTGTGCTTGTCCATGCGCATCCATGCCACGGTAGACGTGTTGCAGTCAAGTTCCATCGCGAGCCGGTTGCTGCGCATCTCTTTTCTGTTCTGCGCCTTTATCAACCGAATCCCGAATGTGTCTTGCATTTTCAATCTCCTCTACTGCTTCCGTAAGCAGTTTTGCCGTTGCGCGGTCGCCCATCTTGTCAAACCGAATAGCTGCGGTCAGTAATTTATACACAAGATCTCTCATACGCAATCCTTATAATGTTGACACTTCGCGCACGCTTCAGCCAGATCCCCGCGACGCAGTTCGGGAAGCGGTTTATGGCGTTTGCGCTTGCCGATCAGCGCTGCCGCTTTCTCGATCCTGCCTGCCAGTTCGCTGCTCGCTTTCCGGTTGTTCGGCGGATCGTATGACAGCTGGTAGAGAAGACTGAGCGACGTTTCCGCGTGCGCCGCCAGTTCGCGCTTCTCCTCGATTGTTGATTCTTTCATCCACGATTTGAATTTGGCAATTGTCATTCAGGCTTCTCCGCAAGACCGCGCCATTTTTTGTTATTTGGCGCGGAATATTCAACCGCACGCAAAGGTAAAGAGCCGTCGCCGTAAAACCAGTCTACCCCGTCCCAATAGTCGAATACTTCATTACCTGTGCAGATACCGTTCCAGTCGCGTTCGTACCACCCTTTGTGAACCGGCCCCACATCCGCCGGAAACCAATCTGTTTTCTTCATCAAATCCCCCTATCCTCAAATTCCTTCCTGTTACGACGTTCAAAGCGACGCGTCCACTCGTCGCGCTCTTTCTTCAGTAGTACTTCTCGGATCATGGCGAAGATGCACAGCATGCCAACTGCTGCGCACCCCACGATCAGACCGATTGACGTTTCGTCCATTTCAAAACACCCACCGTGCAAGGTCTACGCATCCATAACCTTCAAGCGCGCCGCAATACAACGTAACGGATTCGTCCCCTTGCGCGCGCATCTTACGGCGAACGTCGCGCAGCGCTTTCTGTTGCTCGCTTACGATCCTCAGCGCTTTTTTCATCTGCGCGACGGTTGCACGGAACTCTTCAAGCGGTTCGGGGTCCGGGTTACCGATCATCGTTTCTTCCCAGCCCGCCGCTTCTTCGATTGCGAGAGCCAGAAGTTTCTCCTGGCGAATTGATAGGACTTTCATGCTGCCCTCCGTGCTTCGAGCATCGCGATACGCTTAAACATCGTGTGTTCGGACTCATGTGCTGCAACGTTGTACTTTGCTCGAAGTGCCATACGGCTCTGAAGAGTCACGTTCTCGCGCTTCAGTTGAGCCAGAATCTTTTCTGCTTTGACTTGAAGGTCTTTCATATCTGTTCTCCGTTGTTAGTGACTTCACTATAGCAAATGCGAAACAGCAATGCAAGTGCAAAAAGACCTTGACAGCGAAATTTTCCGCGACTAAATTACGAACCGCAGTCACCCACCAAAGGAGATACAAATGTCATTGGAAGCAAAGATCGAACTGCTTACACACGCTATCGAGCAACTGACTAACGCGTTGCAAAACCGACAGCCGCTTACCGTCAGTGCGCCTGTCGATCCGAAAGCCGCATACGATGCAGTGAAGCGCGAACACGAAGCAGCGCTCCGCTTGACACCTGAACAGCAAGCAGACGTGGCGAAGTTCGAAACACAAGGCGTCACAACTATCGGCATCAAGATCTCGGCTGAAGGCGGCGCGGGGGGAAACGAACCGCAGCCGAAGTCCTCGCCCACTACCGGCACTTCGCTGCCTTCCTCGCAAGCATCGGTGACTTACGATGACGTGAAGGCCGTCACCATCGCGGTGAGCAAGATCGACAAGGCGAAGGCAGTGGCCGGCCTCGCACGTTTCGGTGCGAAGAACGCCAAGGAACTGCAAGAAGTGCAGTGGGCGGACTACGTGGTCTACATGAAGCGTGTCGCGGCTGGCGAGATCGATCCGGAGTCGTCGCATGAGTGACGAATACCACGCACTCGCGAGCCCGTCCTCGTCCTCGAAGTGGCTGAACTGCGCGAACTCGCTGGCTATGGAGATCGGCCAGCCGGAAGGCGACAAGGGCGCCGCAGACCTCGGCACGGACAAGCACGAATTGCTGGCCCTGTGTCTGGAGTTCGGCAAAAACGCGATGGAGTACGAGGGCCACATTCTCAAGAAGGGGCACACGGTCAATAAGGAGCTTGCCGCCGATGTTCAAACTGTGCTGGATAGCATTCGCGACCGCATACACGGTTACGAGCTTCGTTCTGGAGTGGTTACCGTCGAGATTGAGCAAGACGTTCCTATCGAACACATCACGGGCGAAGCGGGTGCAACTGGTCGTGTTGACGTTGTGCTGTTTGTTGTCTTTCCTGATGGCACTGATGTTGATGTGATCGACGCGAAGTTTGGATACCAGGAAGTGCTTGCGGAGAACAACACGCAGGGCCTGATGTACATGTCTGGCGTGGTCGAGAAGTTCTCACTGGTCGATGAGTTCCGGAACGTCTCTTTCGTGATTGAACAGCCGCTGCGCACGAACAGCGAGTGGACGGTAACGCCTGCCATCGTCAACGAATGGGTAGAGTGGGCCTCACCGCACGCCGCCAAGGCGATTCTTATTCACAAGATGCCGGGTGAACGCGCGCTGAAGGAAGAGGACTTCGCGCCAGCCGAGAAGACCTGTCAATGGTGCAAGGCGAAAGCGGTTTGTCCTGCGCTCTTGAAGAAGGTGGAAGGGACGATCGGTATGGATTTCGATGAGAATCTGATTGAACCCCAACGCGAAGTCAATTCGATAGCGATTGACCTCCTCGGTTCGAAGTTCGCTCAACTTGAACTCATCGAAGACTGGATCAAAGCGGTACGCGCACGCATCGAAGCGGAAGTCCTGAACGGGCGCCCGGTGCCCGGCGTGAAGGTAGTTGCGGGCAAGAAGGGTAATCGCGCCTGGGCTTCTGAGGAAGAAGCGGAAGCGATGATGAAGAAGTTCAAGATGAAGCAGGATCAGATGTATAGCTTCAAGCTGCTGGGTCCAAAGTCGATTCTTGATGCGCTGAAGGACCAGCCGCGACGCCTGAAGCAGATCGAAGCGCTGGTTGTGCAGCCGCCCGGTAAGCCGCATGTGGTTCTGGAGTCGGACAAGCGTCCGGCGATTGAGATTAAACCTGTCGAAGATGGCTTCGACACTGTTGATGAACTTTGTTAAGGAGATTTGAAAATGGGTACTATCGTTCAACTGAAGCATGTTCGCATTGCGTTCATCGATGAACTGTTTGAACCGGGCCAGTACGAAGGCAAGGGCGATTTCCGCCATACCGCCACGTTCATCGTGGAACCCGGTTCGGCAAACGACAAGGCGATTCAGGAAGCCATCGCGAAGGAAGCTGCTGCCATGTGGGGCAAGAAGGCGGACAGCATGCTCGAAGACATGCGCGGGAACAAGAACAAGTTCTCGTACATGAAGAACAAGAAAGACAAGACGGGCGAAGTGTACGACGGCTTCGAAAACATGTTCGCACTGTCGGGCGTGCGTAAAGCGAAGGACGGTGCGCCGCTCTTTCTGCATAACATCTCGGAACCCGATCCGGAAAAGCCCGGCAAGACACGTGCAAAACGGCTGCGCGCCCTGAACAAGGAAACCGGCAAAATTGAGTGGGTCAACGGCTTCGAAGGCGTGATCTACGCAGGCTGCTACGTCAACGCCAAGGTGGAGATGTGGGCGCAGGGGGGCACCTACAGCGGCATGCGCTGCGGCCTCCTGGGCGTGCAGTTCGACGGCCCGGGCGACAGCTTCGGCGGCGCGAGCCGCGCGACGGATGACGGCTTCGATGCTGTCGATGCAGAGGATGAGTTGGCGTAAGCATTACCCGTCGCCGGCTACGGGAACCAGAAAGCCGGCAATAACGAAGGAGATGCAATGGCCCGCAAGAAGGCTTTTCTTGATTTAGAAACGTTCAGCACGGTCCCGATCAATGACGGCACATGGCGCTACGCGGAGCAAGCGGAAATCCTGCTGTTCGCGTATGCACTGGAAGACGGTCCTATCCACGTATGGGACGTAACGCAAAACGCGTTGATGCCTGACGATCTGGTGTCGATCCTGCGCGATCAGAACATCGAATTGTGGTTCCATAACGTGGCGTTCGACCGCACGATCATCCGGCACGCGATGCCGCTTGTGTACAAGCTGATTAACGAAGACCGCTGGCGTTGCACAATGGTCCAGGCTCTCTGCCACGGCTTACCCGGTTCACTCGGAGCCTTGTGCGACATATTCCGCCTGGGCGCCGACGTAGCGAAGGACAAGCGCGGCAAGCAGCTTATTCGTATGTTTTGCATGGAGCAACCCGCGAATCAGAAGTTACGCCGCAAGACTCGCGAAACGCATCCTGCCGAATGGAACGAGTTCATTGAGTATGCGTCGTTCGATATTGCTTCCATGCGAGCGTTGATAAAGAAACTTCCTGCCTGGAATTTTCCAAATCACGAATTCGAACTCAAACTCTGGATGCTCGATCAGCGAATCAACAGTGAGGGAATTTATGTCGATATCAATCTTGCAAAGACGGCGATTGAAGCAGTGGACACAGAGCAAGCTTCGCTCGCTGGACGAACTCACGACGCCACAGACGGCGTGGTATCTTCAGCCACTCAAAGAGACAAGCTCCTCGCTTTCCTCCTTGCAGAACATGGCGTCTCTTTACCAGACATGCGGGCTGACACCCTGGAACGCAGACTTACAGACACGAGCCTGCCAGATGGCGTTCGTGAACTTATCGGCCTGCGGCTCATGGCCAGCACAAGCAGCGTTTCAAAATTCAAACGCGTACTCCGGTGCACTTCTTCCGATGGGTATCTCCGGGGGGTTATCCAGTTTTCAGGGGCTGGACGCACTGGGCGGGACGCTGGGCGACTGTTTCAACCCCAGAATTTATTAAGACCTACGCTGGAAGCCGACGAGATCGAGACGGGTATCGAGGCTATCAAGGCGGGTTGCGCGGACCTGGTCACGGATAACGTGATGGAGTTGTGCGCTAACGCAATGCGCGGCGTCATCATCGCGCCGCCGAAACATAAGCTCGTGGTTGCCGACCTGTCGAATATTGAAGGCCGAGTTCTGGCATGGCTGGCTGGCGAAGAGTGGAAGCTACAGGCGTTCCGGGATTTCGACGCGGGTAAGGGCGAAGACCTCTACAAGATCGGCTACAGCAGTACATTTGGCATCAGCCCGGCTGAAGTAACCAAGCTAATGCGCCAGATCGGAAAGGTGATCGAACTGTTCCTAGGCTTCGAAGGCGGGGTAGGGGCGTTTGCTACAGGAGCTGCTACTTACCGGATCGATCTTGACTCGGTGAAGGCGGACATTCCCGGCGACGTATGGTTTGACGCGGAAAGGTTTTACGAATGGGCACTTGAACAAAAGCGCCCGACGTTCGGCCTGAAGCCTGAAACGTTCATGATGTGCGATGCGATAAAACGCATGTGGCGTCGAGCAAACAGCAAGGTAGTCAGCCTATGGCCGGAAGTAAAAGACGCGGCTATTACTGCCATCGAAAATGAAGGTGAAGAGATCCGCTGCCGGCGAGTAACGATGGTTCGCAAAGGAAACTGGCTTCGTATCATCCTGCCATCGGGTCGCGCGCTGTCGTACCCCGCGCCACGTGTTGAAGACGGCAAGATCAGTTTCATGGGCGTCAACCAGTACTCGCGCAAATGGTCCCGCATCAGCACGTACGGCGGCAAACTGGTCGAGAACATGACACAGGCCGTCGCACGTGACGTGTTCAAGTCCTGCTATCCGCGCGTTCTAGAGGCAGGCTACAGCATACGTCTTCCGATTCACGATGAACTGATTACGTACGCGCCAGCCGGCTTGCTGTACGGTCCCAACCACCTGGCGGGACTCATGGCGCAGACGCCTTCATGGGCGCCCGGATTGCCGCTCGCTGCCGCCGGTTTCGAAGCGTATCGATACAGAAAAGACTAGTTGCATTTTCGTTTTGCAATTGCTATAGTCTGTTCAACAACTAAGGAGAAAGACATGGGTTACATCAGACATGACGCAATCGTTGTTACAGGCTGGAATCTTTTGCGCGTAGAAGCGGCTATTTCTAACGCCAAAGCGCTAGGGCTTCCAGTTTCAAATCCCGTAGAAGGACTTATAAACGAAGAGTGGTCCTTCCTGATTGCTCCAGACGGCAGTAAAGAGGGATGGGATACCAGTGAGAAAGCCGACGAAGCGCGAAATGAGTTTAAAAAATGGCTTATTGATTCTCAAGCACCGTGGCTGCATTTTGCGCACGTCTCGTTCGGCGGAGACGAACCTCAATTAGCGTATCTGGTTGATTTCAACGGTAAGGAGTAATCCATGTTCAGCAGAGACAACCGTCATTACAGGCCAACGCCTCGCACGACTCAGCAGGCGTTCGGCGCTTACCACAACTTCTACACGACCAACACGCCGAAGAAGCACGAACGGCTGGTCGCGATTGTCGGCGTGCTGTTTGTTGGCGTGGTTCTCGGTTTGCTGTTTGGGTGGAGGGGATAATGCACCTTTTTCCTGAAGAGTTGGCGGTAAAGAATCTTCAAAACAACCGGGATGACTGGGGTGAAGAACCGCCTGTCAGTAAAGAGCCAGACATGCGCTTCGTCCGTGAAGAAGATTGGGCGGATGGCCCCGAGGATGAAGAAATTGACCCGTGAACGCGACATAGAAGCGTACTTCGTGAAGCGCGTCAAGGAAGCCGGCGGACTGTCGTTCAAGTTCGTCAGCCCCGGCGTGCGCGGCGTGCCTGACCGTATTGTGATCCTGAAAGGGTGCGTTAGCTTCGTAGAACTTAAAGCCCCTTTCCAGAATCTGCGCGCCGATCAACAGCGCATGCACGACAAACTGGATGCCGCCGGTGCGGATACGCATACGCTTCGCACCAAGGAGGCGGTTGACATGTATATCGACTATTTAAAGAGGTGGGCGGAATGAGCGGACTGTCAATTGTTATTCTGTGTTGGGGTATTGCGATTCTGTCTTTCGCTTGCGGATGGGGCCTGCGTCCGCGATGAAACTCAGACCGTATCAGGAAATCATTCGCGATTTCATCCTTGAAAAGGAGCGATGCAATGCGTTTGTCCCTATGGGCCTGGGTAAAACTGTTTCAACGCTCAAGGCGATTGAAGCGAATGCGCTGGTCGATGACGGTCCGACGCTCGTCCTCGCGCCGCTCCGGGTTGCGCAAAGCACGTGGCCTGATGAGGTCAAAAAGTGGGAACTTGATCTACCTGTCACGCCTGTCATCGGCACGGCGGAACAGCGCGCGCAAGCGCTCCGGGAAGATTCGGCCATATTTACGATCAACTACGAGAACGTTCCTTGGCTTGTAGACTGGTTCAAGTACAACCCTCGCCCCTGGCCGTTCAAAACGATCGTGGCGGATGAGGTAACGAAACTCAAAGGCTTCCGCACGCGTCAGGGCACGAAGCGCGCCAAGGCGCTTGCGGAAGTCGCACACAAAAAGGTGGAACGATGGGTAGGTCTGACTGGGACGCCTGCGCCCAATGGGCTAAAGGACTTATGGGGCCCGATGTGGTTCGTGGATGGGGGACAGAGACTTGGCAAGTCGTTTTCAGCTTTTTCTCAACGATGGTTCAGGAGCGGTTACGACGGGTACGGTCTGGAACCACTGGAGCATTCCCAAGCGGAGATCCAGACGAGTATTTCCGATGTGTGCTTATCCTTGGATGCGAAGGACTACTTCAATCTCTCAGAACCGATCCGCAACCGGATAGTCGTGGATCTGCCTTACAAGGCGCGGCAGATGTACAGGGATATGGAAAAGAAGATGTTCCTGGAACTGGAGGGGCATCTCGGGCCCACGGAAATCGAAGCGCTGAACGCGGCCAGCAAGACGCAGAAGTGTCTCCAGCTGGCAGCGGGCGCGATCTATACCGATGACCAACGCAACTGGCAGGAGGTGCATGATGCAAAGATCCAGGCTCTCGACGACATCATTGAAGAGGCGAATGGCGCACCCGTTCTTGTGGCTTATCACTTCCGCCACGATCTTGCTCGTCTCCTTGCTGCTTTTCCTCGTGCTAGGGTGCTGGACTCTGATCCCGAAACCATACGCGCGTGGAATGCTGGAAAGATACCTGTTCTATTCGCTCATCCTGCTAGTGCCGGTCACGGTCTTAATCTTCAGGATGGCGGAAATATTCTCGTTTTCTTCTCTGTCAACTGGTCGTTAGAAGAGCATCAACAGATTATCGAACGCATCGGCCCGACCCGCCAGATGCAGGCAGGACATGATAGACCGGTATTTATTCATTACATTCTGGCAAACGATACAGTGGACTTTGACGTACTTGAGCGTCTTGAGAGCAAGAAGACGGTTCAGGAAATTCTGATGCAGGCTATGAAGAGGAGAAAGTAATGCAAGACATAGCCACAATGGTGCAAGCGGCTGCCGCAACGTCTAAGACAAAGGAGATGAACATGGCAAACGAATATATCGCGGACCCGTACCGTCTAGGGTACAGCCACGCAGAGCACAAGATGAAAGAGCAACTGGCCGCGTTGGAGAAGGCGCAGACCCATTGGCAACGCGAAATCGAGCGCACTGTACGGCAAGACGAGTCTCGCATTGCCGACCTGGTAGCGCGAGTTGCGCAACTGGAAAAGCTGGTCCAGTATCCGAACAGCATGCTGACTACCAGTGCGAATCTCCGGTCGGAAGCGGCGCAACAGCAAGCCACAGAACACCTCTACGCGCCCTTGCGCAGCGACACGCGAGCCGTGGTCGATCTGGCAGCATTCGCGCGCCGCCTGATCGACATGCAGGACCTCGGCCACGCGGTGACGGATGAGGTACGGGAACTCGCAAAACGGGCTTTGGGGTTGAAATGAGCACCCGTGACGTTACCGACGAGATGGTATGCGAAGCGTATCGCGAATACCACGCGAGGCGGGGTGCTTTATGCGGAACATCTGACTTTCCGTACGATATCCTGATGGAGCGAACTGGTTTGTCGTTCAAAGAGTGTTACCGCGCGATGGAACGCGCAGCGCGGAGAGACTTGATTGAGTATGGCGTGTCTCTCCGCACGGGGTGGCTTACAGAGAAAGGTGAAGCACTTATTTCGACACGCCCTTAACCCGTTCGAAAGTGTGCAGGCCGCCTAGGCCCAGCATACCCATCAGGACGGGCATCATCTCCGACAGGTCAGCGGCGCTCAAGGCAACGGGGTGGCCAGTCAGCGCCAGAACGAGCTTGGCAGTGGGCAGGCCGATCCAGTTCCATCCGCAAGCCGCGCCGCAAATCCAGCCAATCGCAGGCCGCCAGCCTGAGACGAACGTACTCTCGTTGGCGGCTTCCACTTTGTTGATGTCCGTTTGCGCAGATATCATCGCCAGCGCGCCGGCCAGTTGCTGCTGTTCCTGCGCGCTCTTGTCCGGCCAGATCTTGCTGACAATCGTACTGGCGAGGTCAAGCCCCGCCGTGATGGGATCTAACGCCATGATTCGCTCCAGTAGCCGTCACCGACGCCTAGCGTCGTGCAACACATCTTCCACAGGTTCACGCGGTCGTCGTACCCGTTCAACCCGCCGTTAATGACCTTCGTGATGCCTTCAAAGTCCATCAGTTCGGCGCAAACGTTCAGACCATGCGAGTTCCAGAACCAGGCCGCAGACTGCGCAGCGTTGCCCGGTTGTTCAAGCAACTCCGGATGGTCCGTCAAGGGCAGTACGAGGGCTGCGCCACACTTCGCGTAATTCGCGCGGCCCGTCACCTGAATCAGGCCGCGCCCCCGGAACTTGAACCCGTCTCCGGGTTCGGTGTTGCCGAGATCCTTTCGCCCTTCGTAAGCCTGCTGCGCGGGTGTCGGTCCCCAGAGTTCTCGTACGTAAATCAGGCGCCCGGATTCGTGCCCTACCTGGGCGAGGAACGCCGCCTGCCTCTTCGGCGAATCAATCGCATATAGCGCCATTGCCGCAGACAGTGGATCAGCCCATGTTTGCGCACGTGAGAGCGGAATCCCAAGGCAGGCGGCTAACTCTTCAGGTGTCATTTGATCCCAAACCCGTGTGTTTTCTGGTAGGCATACGCAAGACCGGCGATAGCAAGCGACACAAGGCCTCCCGCTGTCCACTTGCCGAACTGCGCCCATTGCTTGTCAAGCCATTCGTTTAACGCTTCTTTCATGGCCTGCTTCGCTTCTTCCTTGGTCAATTGGCCCATAAAATATAATACCCCTTGCATATCTGCTCTCCCAGATCTATGCCGTTACCACGGCGTCAGTAGAAAAGACTCTCCACGCGCCGTTTGAGTAGTAAACCGGCACCCCCGTACCGCCGCCTCCGCCTTCTCCTACCTTTCTACCGTTTGTGGCGTAGGCCTGCTGCCCGTTGAACGGTGTTGTGGGCAGATTCGCAACGGTAAAGTTGCCGAGATTGCCATTTCCGAACAGGGCGAATATTGTATAGAACCACGTCTGCCAGTTCTGCGAATCGAATCCGGATTTCGGATCAGGTGGATTTCCGAGTTTGGTTCGCATCAGTAATGCCACTCCAGCGCGTATCCCAGATCCTGAAGAACGGGAAGATCGCGTTCCAGTTTCTCGCCGATGTCATCCCGCCAACCAGGGGAGTTCGGGATTTCGATTGTCTTCAGGGCGCGCTTCGCGCGCTTCTGCGCCCCGTGGATGTCGAAATCCGTGCCGGTAGCCACCAGCACGTAATCGCCGCACGTGACCGGGCCTTTCTTGTAGACGATTTTCCCGTCTTCTTCGTCAGGCATTTCGCCTAGCATCACTTCGCAGAAGTGAATGTCTTCCAGCACCACGCGTTCCGTGTTGTAGATCGGATAACCCATGCAGTTACGTTTGGTGTACTGCGTGAAGGGGTAGTCCGGGATGGATACGACTACGCCAACAGCGGTTTCATCGAGCACTTCCAGCGTATCTTCGCCGTGAAGCAGATCGAGCATCCATTGCGCAGGATCACCAACGTGCAAACTGTTCTGGATGGTAAAGCACGGCCAGCCGGGGCGGCTGGTGGCTTCGAGAGGCCACGGCGTACCATCTTCGTCGATGATCGCTGCCATGTCGAAATAGCCGCGGTAGTTGATCGAGTGCAGGTAACTGGTCAAAGGCGTCAGCAGTTTGTCAACCAGCTTCGACTCCTTGACGTACCGCATCACCGTGCCTTGCTCGCCGGTGTTCACCCCGGTATCGCCGGGCAGATGCTTCTTGTGCTCAATGTTCTCCAGGTACCACTTCGACCAGCCATTCTTGCCGAACCATCCGCCAATCGCCATCTCGATACCGCGAACAAACGGCTGAAGGATGAAACCCTGGCTTTGCGGATTCTCGACTTTCCACCGGTCGATCATGCCTACCATGTCGCGTGCAGACTTCGACACGTACGACAATGCCTTGTCCACGTCACCGTTAGGTTTGGACACGAAGCGCTCCATACGCTTTTCAACGTACGCTTTCGCCTGATCGTAGTCTTTGAATTCCTGCGACGGCATCACCTTGATACCGACTTTCTTGAACACGTCCTGCCCCAACTGGCGGTTAAGCTCCAGTTCGGCGCCGGCCTTGTTCGGCCCGAAGATCGGGTAACCCTTCTTGTGATAAGGCTCTAACTCATCCATGAGATTAGCGTTGTCACTAAGGACGATCAGATCCGCCCATTGCATCGAGCCTTTCCATTCAGCGACTTTATCCACGTACCCGTCACCGATGGGGTTACGCTTTTCGCCTTCGCGCGGTTTCACCCACAGGCGCGTATCATGGCCGAACTCGACGCATCGCATCGCAAAGTCAAGCATGCCGCCTACACAGTCGATGAGCAAAATTTTCACTTGATATTCCGTTTTGCAATTGCTATAGTGAAGTCACCTTAACGCACGGAGCAAACCATGAAGCACTTTCTGCTACTCGCCGCTTTCCTTCCCGCCTTCGCCTTCGCCGAGTCGTCTATCATCGGCGTGCAGGTAAACAATGCCGGCGGCCATAACTACCTTGTCCACGACCCGGATCGATGCGCTACGGGCTTTGGCTTCATGGCTGTACTTCCTTTCCAGAAAGACCCGATCCGGGGTTGCGTTACGCAGATGGCACCCGACAGTTCGTCGTTTCACGTCTACTTCGAAAACGGCCTGGAAAACGACTACACTACGTCTGCTTTCACCGTCGTTCCTTCCAGGAAAACCGCCAAAGGTGCATTGTGATCTACGTCCTCCTCGCGCCAATCGCGCTTTACTGCCTGTTCCTTCTGGTCGGCGTTATCGGCGAGTTGCTGGGCATCTAGCGTTCAGACTTCGCGTTCTCACCAGCAACGAACCTCCCGCCTGTTGCCGCGCCGCCGACGCGATTCTGACTTACTACTGCGGCCACCTTGTCGAGCATATTTTTGCTCATCCCGTCTTTCTGGAGTTGAGCAAGACCGCCCGGTTTGGTGGCCGTATCGATAACGCGCTTTGCCACGTCTTCTGACATGCCCAGCTGCTTGAGAACGCGAACTGCGGTACCGGAGATGTGGCCGAGGCCGGCGGCCACGTTCGCCCCATGCGCGAGCATCCGGCCCATGTCTTCTTCCTTCCACTGCGCGCGGCGCGAACCGCCGCTCGCCATCGTAGTAGACGTGCGCATGCGGTCTGCTTCCTTGATGAAGACTTTCTTGATCTGGTTCGCTTCCTTGTCACCTAGCACTTCGCGGATAACGGGATCTTTACCCATCTTCTCACCGATGTTGCGCAACTTCGTTTCGCCCATTGTGCCCGCGTCCAGTAGATAACGCTCCATGCCGTCCGTCATGCCGATCCGCGCATACTGTTTCTCTAGCGGGTTCATGTTGCGCCAGTGAGTAATGTCGGCGGACTTCAGACCATAGGCAAACTGACCGCCCCACACCTGGGCGCCGATTATCCCGGATTCCTGGCTTTCGCTGCCTACCTTGGCGGCCAATCGCTGCGCGCGGTCAAGCGAGGCGGGCTGCGCGTCTTTCAGCGCCGATTGCGCGGCTTGAAGCGCACCGGCCTTCATCTTGCCGACGGCTGCCGGATCGCGCGCCATGTCGCCGAGACGTTTCTGAAGGTCATCAACGACAGCAGTCGGAATTTCTTCGCCTACCTTGTACTTCGGCGCCTGCGAAGGAGCAGAGCCCGCGCGCTTACGGAGTTGGGCGTAATCGGAAAGAACATCATCGACCAGTGGTGCTACATCGCGATGCGCAAGCGCGTCTTTGAGTTCAGGCGTCAACTTCGTGACTTCCGAATAAGCAGCGTCGTATGCCGCCTTCCGGTCTTTCTCCAGTTGTCCCAGATTAGCCGCGAACTGGTCTTTCACGTGCTGCAAGGGCGATGAGGGATTTTGCAAACGCCCCTGCTGGCCGGCGACATCCTGTCGGATCGCCGTCCCCAGTGCCCGCGCGCCGCCTTGCGACGAACTGCCGGCTTCACCCACCAGGTCGGCTACTTTCGGGCTATAGTCCGCAATACGGGCGTTAGG
>Ga0247681_1000049_pt1 | contig 16552 bp, 38 predicted proteins | sample CNK22_metaG_FD_182798 | JGI IMG/M metagenome (GOLD analysis project Ga0247681, IMG submission 182798) | Soil microbial communities from Purdue University Martell Research Forest, Indiana, United States - CNK22 | ecosystem: Environmental > Terrestrial > Soil > Temperate forest > Bulk soil... | reverse complement strand
CGGGACGGACAGAATTTCCCGTGTCCTGGTAGATGTGGCCTGGAGCCCATCGGGTATGTGTAGATGGTACACGTACCCGATGGGGAGGTCAAGTGACAAAATCGACTTGTCTTGGCGTGAATGTGTGACCCTCACGCACGAACGTTTCTGCATACACTTCGCACGCTTTAAGAGCCAACTCTTTAGTCTTGAATACACACGGCATTACTGTTGGCTCATCGTCGCTAGGCCATTCGTGATCTACAAGCCAAACCTTGTCCATATCCGTACTCTCCCGTTCCGATACCCAATAATAACAAAGCCCCGCTGCATGTCAACAGCGGGGCTGAAATTATTTAGTCATCTACGCTATCTATGGCGCGCGTGATAGCCTCTGCGGCCTCCCGGTTTACCCTCGCTTTAATATCACTCTCAGCCGTTTTCTTAGCTAGGTGTTGTCCTTCGTAGAATAGGAACTGTGCCCTGTCCAATCTAAGTTGAGCCTCTAGCTTCTCAACGCGCGTCATAATGCCTATCCTTTCCCCATTTCTCATGCGCCGTTACCCAAGCTTCCCCGTACCCCTGGGGCTTCCCCTCTACATGCACAATCTTTAACGTACCCCGTTCGATACGCGTCTGTGCCGCTAGATACAACCCAATCTCCTGACCCTGCTTCCCGATAGCCGGGATAACCGCGATACCTAACATAACCATCCCTCTCCAGTGCATACAACAGCGGCGACCATCGCCGACACTTCCTCTTATACAGGCTAGCCCTAAACACTACAAGCGGACCGTCCCATAAAATGCATACCACCTCAACCCATTTGATCGCGTAGCTGGGATACATCGCCCATCATCCTACGCTTGTAAATGATAGTCCACCACAAATCGGGAACGGGAGTGCCATTAGGTACTACCGTTTGGGAAAGGGTCATTACTTCCCAACCATACCTTCCCATTTCGTTTAGTGTAGAAATTAGCGCCGCTCCAGTGCAATTGCCCTGTGTATATTCCCACTTCATACCAGTTCCAGGCTTTGCAGCCTCTCCCTTTCAATAAGTCCCGTTGCTTCTAGCCTATACTTAAAATGCGGAAAGTAAGCATGCACCGCATCATACTCAACAGTTAGCAAACCATCACACGTTTCCACATCATGCCACCCCTTCTTAGTGGTGGGATGGAAGGCCGCTTTCGCAGCGGCCTTCACCTGTTCGATTTCTTCCCTTGTCATGCCACCCTCTAGGTAAATGCGAATTTAACGAAGGTAGGTCTTCGCTCGCAAATCTCTATAACAGGCTTCGGCTTACTAAAACGTAAACGGCGGCTATGCACCCGCTTCCCTGTATCGGTAACGTCGCTGAGCTTATACCCCTTACCTATGGCCAAATGCCCCGCTTCCAAACTACTACGCGCCTCAATCTCGATAATCTCATTACCAGAGGCAACGACAAACAAACGCATATAGTTAGGCTCACGCATAGACACAATCCCTCAATTGAATATGTACAGCTTCACCACCAATTTGAGCACTTGCGGTAAATAGCAGGTTCTCAGCTGCCCCGTTGCAATCCTCGTAATAGCTTTCGGCCTCTATCATGTTATTGAAGATAGCCTTAATAGCCGTAGTACGCTTTTCAATAACTACATACCAAAGTTGCTCCATGTTAATAGTCATCCCCTAGAGCGTCTTCGGCTACATGACACGGCGTCAACACCAAATCATACTCCGCACCATCAATAACAACCACAGTTGTAGCACGCCCCGGTTCACTCAGAATGTTGTTCGCAGGATTACCACGCACCAGCTTCAATGCCTCAACAATGACACGCATTGCCGTATACTCAGGCGCGTTATGCGACAGTTGGCTCCATAGCCTATGATACCCAACGCTCAACTGTCTAATAGTCTCTCTGTTAGCGAGGCATCCCGAGCAATACCCCGCCCGCTCCCTACAAGTCTCACACGCAACAAACGTAAACACCGTATTAGCCATTTCCCATTCTCCTGTTAGAACTCAATCTCATGTTCAACGTCACCCGCCCTATAGAAATCATCTTCCATAGTGCTTTCCCTAATAACACACTCCCCGGCCCTAGGGATACTCTTCCCGTCTTCCCAAGTCGTGCGCCTAATGCGCCTCGCGATAAACTCAGCGCTCCCGTCCAACTGAAAGTTGGGCACCGGGTTACTATAAACTACCTCACCACCAGACGCGACTTCACGTATCTCTTGCGGGGAAAGTTTCGCTCCCTTACTCGCTGATTTAACGCATACCTCGTTTGATGCTTGCCCATCGAATAGCGCATATAGTTTCTTCCCGGCAATAGCTGCCGTGTGCGCCTCTGCTTCAAGCTTCCACGCACCGAGCCGCTTATCATCAAGGTCCGCGTTAAGACGCTCGCAGATGATACTATCTGTATCACAATAAATGGGCCGTTCCGCTTTTGATATACCGCGAAGCAATTCAGAACGCGACGCCCCGGTAATGGAAGCAGCCGCTCCAACATTGCGAAACCCCCGCCAACGGTTCTTGGCTGCGCGCTTCCACATGAAGCCTTGGCCATAGCTACTTTCATGTTCCCAATCTTCCCCGTCATCGGGCACGTCTCCTATAGTGAAAAGGTAGTCACTATACTTCCTAGGGTCCTGCGCAAATTTCCCGTAACTATTATTCATCAACAGCTTGTAGAAAAGGTCAAGTATCTTATCCCCGTCTTTCTTCGCCTGTAACCGCAACTCATAGAAGAAGTCTATGAACGTGGCGAAAGTCGTGTACTGAGGAAAGTTATACGTGTCCACAATCCGACCGCTCCCTAAGGTTCCCGTCTCTAGAGCGGCGTTGAACTCATGTATCGTAACTAGAAAGGTCCCGTTCTCTCTAGTAAAATCTAATGACCCGTTCTCATGTCTACAAGGGAACGCCCCGTATTGCGTGCCCTCGTAAGTAATAAAGAACGTGTCCTTATTAATAGTTCTCCCTCGCTCCCACTGCGATGTTATAGGATGATTATAAGAGCGCATAGCATGGGGATACATGCTATTAACATCGTATACTTTCCAACCCTTAGAACTATGCAACAGTCCACTATCAAAGCACTGATTACGCCCGCCAAAGTAATAAGGCCTAATGATATCATCCTGCCATTCCCTAAACGTCTCGAACCCGTAGAAGTGCTTAAGGTACTTAATAGCCGTGCTACCAATCGTTAGCTCGTCTCCGAATTCCTCATGATACCGCGTAACCAACTGGTGCAGATACTCACAGTCCTTACGCTGGTAATGTAGAATAGCGTCCTTATGCTTTTCCCTCTCCCCCTCTTCGAACCAACTGTAATCTATCTCATCCTTCTGATACGCACTCAGTGGCGCGGGGATAATCTTAAAGCTATCCCTATACTCTTGCCCCTGTAGGCTCACCTTCGTAAGCCTGCCGTTGATGATTATTGGCGTGTCCCCGTGGTCCAAGTAATCGAGCATAAAGTAAAAATCAAACCCGCCTCCGTTGTGTGCATAGATGAGCAATGGTTCCTCGTAAGTCTCCCTGACCCACGCGAAATATTGGTGTATGCAATCCTCTCCCCAAAAGTCTTTGTATGTAACTCCATCATAAAACCCAACACTAAAGGGCTTAACAACCCGGCCGATGCTGAAAGGATCAGTCTCAGTGTCAACTACACAAATCCTCTTCTCCGTTACCCTCTTCTCATAGGGCTTAGTTTCCATTGAATTTGAAGCCACCCTTAGTCCCCCTCTCCGTCCTTTTCCTATCGCGGTCTTTATCCCTCGCCTTAGCCTTCTTTTCCTCGCTCATTCCTTCGCGCTGTTTTTTCTTTCTAGCTGCGGAGCGTTCCCGTTTCTGCTCAGGCGTAAGACGAACAACTCTGTAATTCCCTCCTTCGGGGGCTTGTCTAAATCTCTTTCTCTTGCGCACGCTTCTAGTTGTGTTCTCCCATTTGGCGTGGCTACTAATCTTATATAGCACAAAGTTTTGCCAAACTTGTTGCGAGACTTCGTCATTCCTACTCCCCGCAATCGTCTGATACTTCTCTAGATCGTCCGCTAGCAGGTCAATACGGCGGTAGGTTCTAAAGCTGTTCTGTCCATAGAATTTGAACCCCCATCTAAAGCCGCTGGTCTCTGTCTCCCATCCCGGACCTAGCAGCCTATCGAACCTATCCGGGTCCGCTTTAACCGCATCAATCCAGTCATGTATATTACGCGCGTCTACGGGCAACAGAACCTCTTCGATCATGGCATTACCCACGCGCGTGGTCCGTTCAATATATCTACCCTCACGCGCCTCAGCCATCGCCCCCATTTCCGTGGGCACGATCACCCGCCCCTGCACAACGCGATACCCGCCCCTAGCCTTATACTCCTTGAGGATAGGCTTAGACACTTTCACCGGGGTACTAGTTCCCTCAATCACGTCCCTAAGCACCTTAATTTTGTGCTTATAATATTTGGTCATAGGTTGACGCCTAATATCCTTCTTAGGGGATATAAGGTGTTTCTTCTTTAGTATAGACAGGTTTTTCTGAAATTCCCGACGCTCTTGAAGCGACGGTCGTCTTCCCTTAGACTGCTTTTTGTCAGCCAAGTGCGGTCCCCCTAGTTGGACCCCTAGCTGGTCGCGGTCCTTTCTAAGCGCGTTGAGCTAGCTCCGCGATTAGATCGGATAGGACCGCCGGGGGCGCTGTACATTGCCCGTTCTGTACAGCGCCCCCACTCCCACAGGCACGCGCTACAAAAGCAGACTTAAACTAGGCTAAGTTTAAGCTTAGCCGTTGCCTTATTCAAGCCACTTGTTCCCGTTTTGGACTATGATATTCTTCTATCGAATTTTGCGTTTCGATAGATTTTTTACATAAGTAATTTTTCTATTCGATTTCCCGAGTGCATAGGATTTTTCTATGGTCGCTAAGAGCGTCAATCAGTTCGGCTATTCCGGGCGTACAAACCAACCCGCTAGCAGCCTTGGCCAAGTTACCCTTAGTATCAATCTCGATTTCACGGCTGGCGCTAGCGCTACCTACATTCTTGATCCTACGTCTTACATTCAACAAAGCAAATTCGGCCCCCAAGTCTTCGGCATGTTCGTTGACAATTCTAACGGGGCCAATGAGATTGTTGTCTCTGTAGACGACACGCAAATGTCGTTTCCTATCCCCGCCTTTACGGCCGGGTGGTTTCCACTATTCGCTACGGCCGGTAGTAAATTCACCCTCACCTGCGCGGGTGGTGCTACTGCTATTACGCCAGTCATTCTTTGTAACTGGCAACAAGCTCCCTTCGCCTATAGCGGCTTTGCTCCGTTTCAACCGGGCGATAGCGTCCAAGCATTTCCCCCTGGCGCTGTGGCCATCACCTCGCGCAATACTGTGTTGGGCGCTGGTGCTGCCAACAACGTATTCCCGGCCGTTGCAGTTGCCTCTCAAAAGACGTTCGAAAACGCCACAGGTAACGACGTGTGGTATAACTTCAACGCCGTTGCTACAGGCAACCCCGCCAATGGCGATCAATACCTAGCCCCCGGCGAAAAGATTACTACGCCCTTCACATGGGCCGCTGCTATCTCGTTCTTTAGCCTCGTTGGCGGTCAAATTCTTGCGTATGAATGGAAGTAATATAATGAAGCGTTTTGTAATTGCTCTTAGTGCTCTGGCACTCATCGCCTCTCCCGCTTTCGCTCAAACTGTTGGCCAAGTCGTCGCGGGTAAGGACAACACCAGCACCGCGCACACGCTCGCCACCGATAACACTGGCCGTCTTCTTATTGTCGGCTCTGGCGCGGGCGGTCAGGTTTTCGGTCCTGACGCTAGCGGCGTTCCCCCTACTCAGCCGCCTGTTCTTACCGCTGGTAAGGACGGTACGAACGTTCGCACGATCCTCACGGATACGAGCGGCCGTCTAACCGTTGTCGGTGCTGAGACGGCGGGCTCTGCCGTGGTCGGCACTGGCGTTCGCGTGATGGGCTCTGATGGTACGACTGCGCGCGATATTCTTACTGACGCCAGCGGCAGGACTGTCACGCTCGGTAGTACTAGCAACGCCGCTGATGCTGTGGCCACCAGCGCCACCAATGTGGGCGCTAGTGCGTTCAACTATGGCTTTAACGGAACGACGTTCGACCGTATCAGGAACCTGCCTGCCGTAACCACAACCGGCATTGGCGTCCAAGCCGCTGGTCTAGTTGGCGTCTTTAACACTACTGCACCCACTCTCACAACGGGTCAATACGGGGCGCTTCAATCTAGCGCGCGGGGCGGTCTCGCCATTGCCGGACTTAACGTCGCCAACGCTACCACTAGCATTGGCGCTGTAAACCCGGCTGATGCACAAGCTGGTATTGTTGGGCTTGCGGGTTGGGCACAGAACGCCGTGTACAACGGCGCTACTTGGGACCAACAGCGCGCGGCAAATGCCGTCGCCGCCACTAGCGGGCTTGGTCTAGCTGGCGCTGGTCAAATGACTTTTGACGGCTCTAACTGGCAAAAGTCCCTGGGCGATACTTCCGGCAATTCCTTTACTAGACCGTCTAAGGCCGCGACTTATAGCGTCACCAATATCTTTAATTCGACGGGCACTGGTGTTCTATACCAAATTCAAGGGTCCGCTACTAAAACCATCCGTATTACAAGCATTTCCGTCCAAGGTCTAGCAACTACTGCCATCAACTCTTACGTGAGTATTAGAAAGGATAGCGCTGCCCTTTCTGGTGGGGTTTGTGCTACTAATCCGGCTGTGGCTAATGACAGTGGCGATGCTGCCGCAACGGCCGTTGCCAAGAGTTGCACGACCACCGCCACTGAGGGAACGCAAATTGGCATTGTTCAAAGCCTTGTTCCGTTCTTTCCATCACTAGGAACTGCGACACAATCCTTTGCCGACAAAGCGCAATACGGCGGGGTTAATAGCCGCTCTAAAGAAATCGTACTGCACGGCACGAGTGAGTTCTTGACCCTGTTGGCGATTACACCACTAGTTGCTACTTCGACCGTGACTATCAATATTGAATGGCAAGAGGAATAACGGGATATGCTTACTAAAGGCATGCAACAAATGCTTGCGGGTATGGTGCAGGAAGCTCTTTCTGGACTGGACCTGCAAGGTATGATGGCGCAAGTGCAAAGGGAATACGCCCTACACAAAGCACAACTAAACCGTATTGAAGCTAACCAGCAAGAAATTCTGCGGCATATTGGAAAACAAGATGACGACAACGGTAGTGACTACAGAGGAAACCAATCCCTCTCCCTCTGAAATCTCTAACGACCCGGTGGGGGATACCGCTGTACAAATCGCCCAAATCCAGGCCGAAACACAGATTGAACTAGCTAACATTGACGCGGCTGTAACTCTAGAACGGATAGAGCAACAGTCCGATAGTAACGGAGAACTACAATTAGCGAGAGAGCGCATTTCGTTTTTGGAGGGTCAGTTGACGACACTCCAGGATCAGATCAATACATTGCAGAACCCTCCGCAGTTATTGGCGGAGACGACGGAGCAAGTGGCGGAGGTTCTAGAGACGCTGCCGGAAACGAGTTCGACCCTAGTATCCACGTTGACCCCGGAAAGCGAAACGCCAACGGAACATTTACCCGAAAGCGTGGACGCCGTGGTAGTGGAGCAAGTGCCGGAGGCGCAACCCACAAGCGGTCGCGTGCGAACCGTAATGATAGTGTAGAGATGCTTTCGCGTGTGCTGTTGTTTGTACACGCTGGTCTAGCCAAAGCCGTCCACCCGGTTATGGAAATCGATCCGGAAGAAAGCTCTATGCTTGCCGCGCCCATGGTTGATGTAATGGATCAATTCGGCCTTAAGCCTGATCCTAAGTATGAAGCAATCGTGGGGCTTATTACGGCGGCCAGTATGGTCTATGGCCCCCGCATCTATATGATGTCGCGTTCTAAACAGGAAAAGCCTATGAAGAACGTGACGCCGCAGCCTAGCGCCAATGGCCACGATCCTAACCCGCCTGAGGGGTTTATGGGGATGATGGCCACGGAGCCTGTGCATTAGGATTGAGTAATGCCTAACGACGAAAGTAGAACGCTAGTCCTGGGGAAAACTGGCACTGGTAAAACTCAGTTCTCGTTCTACCTGCTAGCGTGGCAAAACTTCGACAAGATACCTTGGGTGGTCATCGACTACAAAAAGGACAAACTCTTTACGCTGCTACTAAAGGCGAAACTTGCCAAGGTGCTGAGGGTGGGTGAAAGCCCACCTAAGGCTCCCGGCATTTACATTTATCGGCCCATTCTAAAGGCTGATGACGCCGAGGTAGAAGCCTTTCTAATGGAGGTATATAAGCGAGGTAACACAGGTCTATACTTTGACGAAGGCTATGCGGTCCCACAAGGTACGGCTCTTGACGCCTTACTTACTCAGGGTAGAAGCCTTAAAATTCCTATCATCATTCTATACCAGCGGCCGGTTTGGCTTACTAAGTTTGGCAAGTCTCAGGCTGATTATGTGGCTGTATTTCACCTAAAAACAGGACAGGACAGGTTATCTGTTCTCGACTTCACAGGTGAAATTCCAACCCCGGATGGGCGCGTTATTACCGCGTCAACCCGATTACCTAAGTATCATTGCTTTTGGTATGATGATGTCGAGGATAGGGCGATGATCCTGAAACCAGTTCCTAGTAAAGATGATATTATGAAGATATTTCGTCGGAGACTAGGGCGTAACGAAAAGCCGAGTTATTACATACCCGGCGAAAGGTTTATTGTGTAATGGACAATACTATTCTGCTCTCGTGGCGCGTTCAAAACGTTCTCGCCATTTGGGTTATTGTCATTGCCCTTGGACTTGTCCTTGCCCTCGGTGGCCAGCTATTTCATAGGCTAACCGGGACCGCCGATAAGGGCGGCTAGTATGGATATTGTCAATTGGGCTATTGTTAAGAACCCTTCTAATTGGTTCCTAGTGCTATTCTCTATGCTTCTCCTAGGGGCTATTCTTTTCTTTGTTCAACCCGATACTACTGTATAGGATTATATTTGTATGGCTAAAGCCGCTCAACAAATGACGCCTGCTCAACAGCAAGCTCAAGCGCGTCAAGCGAATGGCAATACTCGCGCCTTTCTGCTCGCTAACTGCGTCCCTATGTTCCAACCCATCTTTACGGGTACTGTCGATCCTAACGCCATTGCCAACCCGGTTCTGAACATCCCCGTTCTGAACGTTGGCCTTGTGCGTGGTTTCCTGGTCAAGGTGCAAGGAACCATCACCAACACCGACGGTGCTCTTGACGGTACGCTTACCCCGCTTGGCGCGTCTAACGCTATCAAGCAAATCGTGTTCACTGATATGAATAACCAACAGCGGATCAATACGTCCGGCTGGCACTTGTCTATTGTGAACTCGGCTAAGCAACCGATGGTCTTTGGTGGTGCGTATGCCCCCAACGTGCCCATGGGTTACGGCAATAACTGGACTGTGATGACCGCCACTAGCCCGAACGTTCACGGCTCTGGTGCTAAGAATTTCCAGTATTACTGGTGGGTTCCGGTTGCTTATAGCAAGATGGATTTGACTGGCGCTATGTATGCCAACGTCCTTAACGCTACTGCCAGCCTGCAAATCACCATCAACAGCACGGTCAGCATTCCGGTTGGTCAAGATGCGACGCTTTCTATTTACAGCGGCGTCCCTAGCGCCACTCTTAAGTGGACTGCCGCTAGCGTTGTGACTGTGACTGTGTTCCAAGATTACTTGGATCAGGTCCCGATGCAGAACACGCAATCGGGTCCGCAGCCGCTGCTCCCGCAAATTGATGTGCGCACTATGTATCAGCTTATCAATACCGCATTCCCGGCCCCGGTTGTCGGTCAGCAAAACCCGCTGCCCTATGCCAACTTCCGTACCTACCTGAGCACGACTGTTATCTATGACAACGGCGGTACGCTCAACGTTGGTTCGGATATTACTAGCTGGCAACTCCAGGCGGCCAACACTACCGCGCTTATCAACGAGGGTCCGAATGAGGCCGCGCTGATGGCGCGTACTGTGTTCCATGCCGACCCGCCGGCCGGTGTGTACTACTTCGACCATCGCGACCGCCCTATCCAGACGCTCAACTTTGGTAATATGCAGCTTTCGGTTAACCCGTCGCTGGTGAATGCCAACGCCGCGCTGTTGGTCGGTTGGGAGTTCTTTGCCGACCTGTCTAACGTCGCTTACGCGTCTAGCCTCCCGGCCGGTAGCTAATAGAGTTGGGGACTATGCTACAGGATTTTTCTGATTGGCTTACTAGTCCCTTGCGTGGGCAGGTTCCTATTTGGAGCCTGCTCGCCATCCTAGCCGTGTGGCTTGTGTTGGCTTATATCGTTTGGGACGTTCTGTGTATTGCCACAGAGTTTAGTAAAAGGGCCGCTGAGGCGGCGTGAGGATATACTATGAAAATTTTTGGTGTCTCTGTTATGACCATCCTGCTTGTTGTGGTGGTGGCCATTGTGGTTAAGAAATTCGGCAGTTCTATTCCGCTGCTTAACCAACTGTAAGAATAGGTGGCGGCATGTCTCAGAATAACATTATTGCTGGGGCGCTTATCTTTGCCTTTGTCATGTTCGTGACTATGCGGGGCGAATTGCCTAGCTATCTGTCGATCTTTACAAAGGGTTCAACTGCTAAGGGCGGGTCGGGTTCTATTGACCTTAGCGCCTTTATCAATCAGTTGAGCGGTGGCGGCTCTAGCGATGCAAGCTCTGTGAACGCGTCGGACATTCTGTCTAGTTTAAGTCAGGCTTAGCCTATGCCGCTACTATTCATCTTTATTGGGGTTATGCTTATTGCGTCAGCAATCAACGATAAGACTGACCAGCTTGTTGGGCTCATAAAGGGAGACTTCACAAGCTCTAATGGTAAAGAGAGTTTTATCGTTTGGGTGTTGGCGTTGGTTATTCTAGGTATGCTTGGATACGTTAAAGAACTGAAACCTATCTCTAATGGCTTCATTGTGCTGGTACTGCTAGTCATGATCCTTAGTAATGGCGCGTTCTTTGACAAGTTTACCCAAGCGTTGAATGTGAACAATGGTGCTACATGAATGACTTGGTTAAGGCCCTAGTTACCATTCTCGCAGGCGTTATCACTGTCGCTATTGTTGCTACTATTGTTAGCAAGAATGCGCAAACGTCCGGCGTCCTGGATAGCTTTTTCAAGGGCTTCTCTAATATTATCAAGGCTGCAACTCAACCTGTTAGTTAGGTTATGAAATGAACGATTTTACGCACGCGATGGTGACTATTCTTGTTGGCATTATTACGGTTGCCCTGGTGGCCGTGATTGTCAGCAAGAATGCGCAAACCCCCGCCGTGGTTAGTAGCTTCTTCTCGGGCTTTGGTAATGCCCTGGGCGCTGCTACCGGCCCGGTTAGTGGTAGTGGTTCCTACGGCTCTACGCAATTCGGTACTGCGTTTGGTCAGATGGGTACTCAGTTTATTTAAGGTGTAATATGGCTGGACGTAGCTATAACAGTTGGCTCAAGCGCAAGCTCGGGCTGAAAGATAAGACTTGCGGTTTAACCGTCGGTCCTGCTAGCGACTTGTTCGGCTTTATTGAGCGTCCTCTGCCCCTGGCAGATACTATCCAGCGGAATGCGTTCTACTCGCCATATGCGCCTGTTAGAATGCTTGCTGGTGCGGGGTATAGTGCGGCTAAGAGTATGGCCACGCAAAACCCCGCGCAGTATGTGCCAGGGCAGACCAGAAAGACCTTGGACGGTTATGGCGCTGGTGTTGGAGCTATTGACTTTGGCGAAATCCAAGGTCTTAGCCAACAATCGCAAGCGGTGGGTATCTATACGCCTAGCACTGCGATCAGTGCCCTTAGTCAAAAGTCTGGGGGTGCATAATGGATATTATGGGTTATGTTAAAAAGCATCCGTATGTCGCGGGTGCTGTTGTGGTGGTCGGCGGGATTATTGCCTTCGTCATTATTAGTGGTGGCGGTGGTGGTTCTTCCGGTGGCGCGGTTAGCACGGTAGCGGGGCCTAGTCCCGATGCTGCGCTTGCTGCGAGTACTAATTTGCAAATGGCGCAACTGGCTAGCAATACTCAGATTTCGCAAGCGCAAATTACGGCCGGTGTTCAAAACACGCAATATAACGACGCCCTTCAAGCGGCGCTTGCTCAGATTACTGGACAGACTACCCAATCCAATAATGATTTGCAGGCGTCACTTGCCAACATTGCTGCACAACAGGACGTTGCTAAAGCCGGGTTAACTGCACAGACAAGTATTGCTCAGATCAACGCTGATAGCGCTAATCATTTGGCTGATGTACAAGCCAACTTGGCTAGTCAACAAGCGCTGTATGCCTATCAAACTACGCAAGCGCAAACGCAAGCGAATGTAGATATGGCTGCGAAGTTTGCTGACGCGCAAATTGGGTTGGCCAATATCAACGCCAATGCTGCTATTACGCAACAGAATAATGCTGAGAGTGCGCAGATACAGTTGGCGAATATCAACGCCAATTTGCAGGATCAGGTTATCCAGGCGCAAACACAACAGTATTGGTTGGCGCTTGACCATGGTAAGGGGTAGTCATGACGGAGTTTAATATTCCGCTAGACTACTACGCTCAATTGTCAAAGATTGAGAGTAGTGGAAACCCTGACGCGCTCGCTAGCACATCTAGTGCTAGCGGGTTGTTTCAGTTCCTTAAGGGGACTGGACAAAGCCTGGGGTTGAATTGGGGTAGTAACTCCAGTCAGCCGTTTGGAGGCGCGTACAATAGTATTGGCTCGCAACTGTCAGCGGCGGATGTGTTTACGCAAGGAAATGCAAATGCTCTTTCTAATGCAGGTATCCCTGTTAACGGGAATACTTTGTACGCTGCTCATTTCCTTGGGGCTGGTGCTGCTATCAACGTATTGGGTAGCGATCCGAATACTTCGCTATCTAGTATCCTGCCTTCGAACGTCTTACAGGCTAACCCTCAACTGAATGGAATGACCGTGCAAGGTTTTACCAATTGGGTTAGCCAGAAAGGGGGCGGAGTTTTTAGTAACTCCAATACCTTTCACAGGCGGCCAAGATACAGTTAGAAGTTGGCTGAATAACAATAGTAACGATATTAATACCACCATGAACCAAGCAACGTATGCTGCGACACAAGGCACTAAGTTTGCAGCGGATATTGCTAGTGGTAATTGGATAGACGCTGGTGTTACGGCGTTCAAGAGTATTGGGAGTGCGTTTGGTATTGGTGGGGACAATCCTAGTGGTCCTGGTGCTAATAGTAATGCCAGCGCGCAAACGAGCTTTTGGGCTGAGTTGGCGCAAGTGATAGAGTTCCTAGTCAATCCCACTAGGGTTGTGTTTGTCATCATCGGGATTATCATGGTAGCCGCTGCCGTGTTTTACTTTATCAATAGCAGTAAGGCTGTACAGTCCGTGACGGAGACTGTTAAGCCCTTGGCGGATACTGCTAGCAAGGTTGCCGCTGCGGCGGCTGTATAAGAGGTTGTTATGAACAAGACTTTCTTTAGCTCTATTCTGACTGTGCTTACGGGGCTTATTCACGCTGTGGCGGTTGACCCTCTTACTAAGGAGACGCTTCTGGGGCATGTGGCGGGCGCGGCTGATACCCTGGAAAAGGCGGGCGAGGCTATCGCCGCTAGCGTGCCGGGCGTGACGCAAGCGGATCATGTGCAAGGGGCTGTGACGGCCGCGCAGGACGCTATGACCGCTACTACTGCGGTTGCGGAGGCTGTGGCTCAAGCGACTAGTGCCCCCGTGGGTCCTAGCGCGGACGAGGTTGCGGCGGCTGTGGGCGCTGGTCTGCAAGCCGTGGTCCCTACCCTCGCACAGATTATCGCGTCGGCTCTTGCCCCTAAGCCCGCTTCCTAAGGGGCGGGTTGTGGGGGCTATAGTATCTTCCCTGGGTGAGAGTGACGAAGTGCAAGAGTATGATAGACTTCGCAGAGTGGTAGAAGGGGAAGATGGGACGGGAGGTATTAAGGGAGAAATCTCAACCTTGCGTTCCGAGTTTAGTAAGCTTGGGAATAAAGTAACGCTTATGTGTGGGCTAGCTATTGGTGCTATGATGGCTAGCGGTATTGTAGACGGCAAGGCTATGCATGTATTGAAGGCTGTAGTGGGCCTGCCGTAAGAGTATATTAGACATAGTTAGGCCCCCGTGAAGAATATCACGGGGGCCTTTTTAATAAGTGCCAATGGGGCTCTTAGAACTCGATTTCGACAACCTCGCGTGGGCGAGCCTCGAATTGATAGAGCGCGACGTTCTCGCCACTCTCCTGGTCTTTGCCAGCCCACACGAGCTTGACCAGCTTCTCAACAGTCTCGCTATCATCACGGCGGATAACGGGAACCTCGCGACCAGCAAACGCCGCTGCGCTAGGACCTTGGACGCGAACGAGATACCCGCCCGTCTTTTTGTCGCTAGCATACGTGGCTTTGTGCTTGCGCTTCGGAGCCTCAGCTTCCTTTGCCATATGTAGACTTCCTTTTGGTGAGTGTGGCACGGATTGGCCACGGACAGGACGCTATCAGGGTTGTTTTTAAGGTGCAAGGGGGTATAGTCAAATTGTTCGGGTGAAAGGTTGGGCAATGGGAAAACCAATTCGAGCGTGGTCAACTTGCACGGCTTACCGATCGCTCGGGGGCGTGAAAGTTGAGACAGTGCATTACGCTAATAAAGCGGAGTGCATGAGAGCATTTGCTAAGGCGCAAAGGCCTCCGGTTATTGAATGTATTGTTTACAATTTAGACGGGAAGAGAATTAGCCAATGGCGACAGGGGTAATCGGTAAAGATAGCATCGGCAGGATCACTCTGCCGACTGTGCTAGAAGTTTATAAGTGTGACAATGAGACGGGTAGCTTAGTCGCTGTGCCTATTGGCGGATGCGAGAATGAACGCGATTTTGAAGCGGCGTATAATGCGCTGTGCAAAGAAAGTCCAGGGGAGTTGTTTATTAAAGTGAAGTGCGTGCGTCGGATTGCCGATGCTAACTTCAACTGGAAAAACTACTTCAAGGATAGGATGCTTTAAGATGGATACATTTGATATGAATTTGTTGGTGGCGATTGGTGTGTTTGCGATCATGGCTCTTGCTGTGGTCGCGGTTGGAATGGCTGCTATCTATGCCGCGATGGTGGATAGGAGTGTGAAGCGGTTTAAGGATAGAGTTGCGGCTATGCCTGTGTATGCGCCGGGCGGGATGATGGGTCGGGATGTGCGACCGGTTAATCACGCTATGGCAATGTGCGGGGATTGTGGGGAGACGTACACGCTTGATATGGGGCACGTGTGCGAACATGAGGATGTCGCGGCTCATGCGGCTCGGATGGCGTATCACGAAATGCCGCTGCATGAGATTGAGGAATTGGTTAGGCGTACTAATCAGACCGTGGTTACGGAGTTTGTGGTTGGGCATGAGGCTACGAATTTCGTGCCTAGCGAGAATGAGCAACCTAGTAAAATAGTGCTTGTGCCGCCGGAAAAGCGCGTGTAGGGTCTGAGGGTTAAAACGAACGGGCCAAGGCCCAAGAGCATTTAGGAGATTGAGAAATGGCTAAGGATCAAACCGCCCCGGCCGCTGCCGAGAAGACCACCGACGTGGCGGCCAAGCGCGCTGAAAACTTCGTGCGCCTCGCCCCCGGCCGGGTGGACAAGGCCGTACAGGCCGTGCGTCAGGTGGCCAACCTGTTTAGCGCGAACTACACCAGCACGGACGAGCAGCGCAAGCAGATGATGGATTACCTGAACAGCGAGTTCAACGCGCTGAATACGGCTGCGTCGGGCAAGGGCGAGGCGAAGGCTTCGGGCTTCTCCTTCGGCGCGCAGTAATACGGCTTAATGTGGGTGGTGTGATCCCCCTCGCGACCATCCACATTATAGGGGCGGCTAGGTCTAACGGGCCTAGCCGCTTTTATTTTGGCAATAGGAGAATGATATGCTGGTATCACTATTAATTGCTTTTGGTGGTGCGTTGCTTATGGTTGCTATTGCTGTGGCGATGTGTGTTAGTGGTAGCGGGAAATGACACAGAGACAAGCAGAACATATTGTCAACACCTTGTTTAATGACATGGTGTTGCGTAAAGGGTTCCGCCAATTACTAGACGAGATTGACGAAGACACGTTGATTGAGATACGGGCTACATGGTGTGAACGCATCATCGACGTTAGTAAAGACTACGAATAATTTCAGCCCCGCTGTTGACATGCGGCGGGGCTTTGTTATTATTGGGTATCGGAACGGGAGAACGGTTATGCAGTTTGCAGATTACTTCAAAGCCCTGCCAATGCCGGAACATTGCCGGGGCGGTGTTGTGGACTACCGCCTTAGTGGTCACACCTATGAGGGTAACGCCTATCAGTTCCGTAGCTTCTCAGATATACAGACGTATGGCTTCAAAGTTATCGCGTACAATGTTAGGGCCATTGACGAGCTTGACTATTCTGTGCGCGCTAAGTATTATGATGATGATGATGATGATGATGATGATGAGGACATCTAGTAACACCACCAGGGCCCTCGTTAATAGGACACGGGAAATTCTGTCCGTCCCGTGTCCGTCCTGGTG
>Ga0247681_1000047_pt1 | contig 16807 bp, 16 predicted proteins | sample CNK22_metaG_FD_182798 | JGI IMG/M metagenome (GOLD analysis project Ga0247681, IMG submission 182798) | Soil microbial communities from Purdue University Martell Research Forest, Indiana, United States - CNK22 | ecosystem: Environmental > Terrestrial > Soil > Temperate forest > Bulk soil... | reverse complement strand
AGGCATGGCGAGCGGAGCAAATAAACATCGCGGAGGGACGGGAGGACCAGCGGTTCGCCTTCGGAGATCAGTGGCCGGCGGCGGACAAGCAGGAGCGGGACAGGGAGCGCAGACCCTCCATCGTGGTCAATCGTCTTCCGCAGTTCAAGCGGCAGGTGACGGGGGACATCCGGAAGGACACCCCGGGCTCCAAGGTCCTGCCGAGCAAGGACGGGACGAAGAAGAAGGCGGAAATCTTCACCGGGATGATCCGCAACATCGAGCAGCAATCGAATGCCAAGGCGGCCTACATCCAAGCTGTGGATAACGCCATCGACTGTGGCATGGGGGTGTGGAGAATCCTCAAGGAGTACGAGAACGACAACGCCTTCGAGCAGGTGCTGAGAATCCGGCGCATCATGGACCCGTTCGGGGCCTTGTGTGATCCGGTTGCGACGATGCCGGACAAGTCGGATGCAAGGTATTGGTTCATCTTCGATGACATGGCCGAGGAGGAGTTCAAAAGACAATTCCCGGGGATGGCGACGGATAATTTTCCCAGTCCTCCTGAAGGCGGGATGATCTGGCGGATGGACAAGACCATCCGGGTTGCCGAGTACTGGTACAAGGAGGAGGTGGTTCGCACGCTTGAACTTCTCGAGGACGGGACCACGCGCTACAGCGATGAGGATGACGCCGTTGAAACAGCCGACCAGAAAGAGGAAGAGGGCGAAGGCGATACCCCCGAAGAAGAAGCCGTCGAGGCCACCGACGATCGGGGAGGTGCTGGACCGGCTGGAGCAAAGGCGCCTGCTGGCCCGAAAGTTGTCCAGACCCGATCAGTAAAGACGTGGAAGGTGATGCAGTGCCTGATGTCAGGCAGGGACATCCTCGAAAAGCCGCAGGAATGGGATGGGCGGTATATCCCCATCGTGCCGGTGATCGGCGAGGAAGCGAGGATCGACGGGCGGACGCTCAGGAAGGGCATGGTGCGGGACGCCAAGGGGCCGCAGCAGGTCTATAACTACATGCGGACGGCTTCTGCGGAGTACGTCGGCAAGCAACCCAGTGCCCCGTTTGTCGGCACGGTGAAGCAGTTCGCGGGCCATGAGCATGTCTGGCAGGAGGCCGGTTCCGCGAATCACTCGTATCTGCCGTACAACGTCGATCCACAGGCTCCTGGACCTCCGCAGAGATCGGCTCCTCCCACAGGGGCGACGGGGCTTGACCAGCAGGCAGTGATTGCCGCGTCGGACATGGAAGCGGTCATCGGCATTTACAGGTCCAACCTTGGAGCGCCGAGCAACGAGACCTCGGGGAGGGCGATTCTCGCGAGACAAAGGGAAGGCGATACGGGGTCGTTCTTCTATGTGGATAACCTCCGGTCGTCGCTGGCTTACTCAGCCAAGATCCTGATCGACCTCATCCCCAAGGTGTACGACACGGCGAGAACGGTTCGCACGTTGGCCGAGGATGGCAGCACCTTCGACATGGTGCCGATCAACCAGCATTTGGACCCGAAGAACGTGCCTCCGGGCATTGAGCCCGACCAGCTGTCCAAGGAAGTGCGTGAGACCTTGAATGACCTCAGCATTGGGGAATACGACGTGATCGTGTCGTCGGGACGGGGTTATGCCAGCCAGCGGCAGGAAGCGTCGGAGGCGATGACGAATTTCATCCAGGCATATCCCGCGGCGGCCCCGGTGATCGGCGACATGATTGCCAAGGCACAGGACTGGCCCGATGCGGAGGAAGTTGCCGAGCGGTTGAAGGCTATAAATCCCCTGTTCCAGCCCCCGAAGGGACCGGACCCCAAGGAAGCGGCGGAGGCATTGGAGAGTGCGGCAGGGGCAGACCTTACGCACGCACAGGCGACGGGGCAGCAGATCGAGAACCTTGGCATGGGTCTCCAACTCGAGGCCCAATTGCGGGCGTTGGGGCAGATTTTGCCGGCCTTGCAGCAGATCGTCACGCAGATGGGGCAGGTTCAGCAGGCACCGCCACCGCCGCAGGGTCCACCGCCGGGCATGGCGCAGATGAACGGGCCGATGCCGCCGCAGGGCAACGGGGCAGCGGGACCGCCGCAACTGACGCCCTCGGAGTTGGGTGAGTTGGAGCCGTTGCCGTGAGCGACGTGGTTCTATTTCCGGGAGCCAAACTTTCTCCGGAAGTTCTTCTGCATCAATGCCTTGAGGGTGTTGAGGAATACAAGGCGGCCTTGGTAATTCATATGGACAAAGGAGACGTGGTTGATATCGCCATGTCCTGTATGAGTTTGGCCGACCTGACTTTCATGGCCGCGAAATTGCAGATTTATGTGGTGTCTATGTTGAAGGGTGAGCCCCCCGATGAAAGTGCTCGCCTATTCGTTCCAGACGATAGCGCATAAGGGAGGAACAGTGAGCGACACAACCGAAGGCGTTGACAACGGCGAGGAAAACAAGCCACAGTCACCGCCAGTCGCGCCGCAAGGCGAGCCGCCGGCCTCGACCCCGGCCCCAGGGGACACCCCTGAGACTCCATCGGACGAGCCCAAGCCCGAAGATGAGGGCGAGAAGCAGAGCCGACGCGAGGCTAGAGCGTTCGCCACCCTACGTCGTGAAAACCGGGAACTTTATCGCCGTCTCGGGGGTCTGGAAGCGATGCTGCAGCAAGTGCAGCAGCCACCGGCCCCGGACGGCACTACCCCGCAAAGGCAGACCCCGCCACCCGATCCCGCCGTGGAGGAGCTGAACCGCTCCATCCTCGAAAGGATCGAAGACGAAGGGGGCGAGTATGGCGAGGTGGTCGAGAAGATCACCAAACCGGACTTTCCCATCACGGTGGCGATGCGTGACTATCTGGCGACATCGAAGAACCCCGCCGCTGTGGCGAAGGTACTGGCGGATGATCCCAAGGAAGCGCGCCGGATCAGCCTGTTGAGCGACAGGGCGGCAGACCGAGCCATGGAGCAGCTGGAAGCGCGGACCGCGCAGAAGCCTGCTCCCCGTACCACAAGGGCGCTTCCCCCCGTTCGCACTGTCGGCGGCAGTTCCTCCGTAAGGTCCGATCCTCGCGAGATGGACATGGATACTTACGTCAAATGGCGGAACTCGCAGCAAAGATAGAGGACCAAAGCGCCCCTAGTTTGGGGCACCCCTAAGTGACCAACACCCTTCTGACATCAGACATCATTCTCAAGGAAGCGCTGATGCACCTTGAGAACGAGCTGGTCATCTCGAAAGTCTGTAACAGGGACTACGAGGCGGCCTTCGCAAATTCAGCTGGAATGGCCGGCAAGCCCGGCGACACCATCCGTATCAGGAAACCCGTCCGCGGCGTCGTCCGCGTCGGCTCCACGATGCAGGTGCAGGACGTTCAGGAAGGCAAGACGACTCTGGCGACCACGACCCAGATCGGCGCCGACCTCGAGTTCTCCAGCACCGATTTGACCCTCCGCATCGAGGATTTCGGCACCCGCTATCTTCGCCCGCAGATGATCAAGCTGGCCAACAAGATCGACCTCGACGTGATGACCGAGCTTGTCACCCACTGCCCCAACTGGCAGGGCACACCGGGACAGACGGTCAACAGCTTCTCCGACTATGCCCTGGGACCTCAGCGCCTTGACGAGCTGGCGGTTCCCACCAACGACCGGGCGGGCATTCTCTCCCCGGCGGATTACTGGGGCACGGTCGGAAGCGTGACGGCCTTATCGGCCGATGCGCCGGTCCGGTCCGCGTTGCAGCGCTCCAGCCTCGGGCGGTACGCCAACACAGACACCTACATGACCCAGAACATCGTCAGCCAGACGGTGGGGACATGGGGGACCTCTCCTGTGATGACCGTGGCCTCAGGCGTGCAGAGCACGACTTACGCTGCGGTCATGGGCAACAACTACTCCGAGCAGACGATCAACATCTCTGGTCTCACTGCCTCCACGGGAACCATCGTTGCCGGCGACGTGTTCACCATCTCCAGCGTCTTCGCGGTCAACCCTATCACCCTCGCAACGCAGGCGTTCCTGCGCCAGTTCTGCGTGGTCACGGGTGCGACGGCGGATGCCTCGGGGAATGCTACCATCACCATCACCCCGCCGATCATCCCGGTGAGCAACACGACACCCCCGGCGACGGGCAGCCAGTATGCCACGGTCAACGCGGCTCCTGCGGCTGGTGCTGCCATCACGGTCAAGGGTACGGCGAGCACGTCGTATCCGCAGAACATCGTGCTGAACCCGGATGCGGTGACGCTTGCTGTCGTTCCGCTGATCCGTCCCCAAGGGGCGGTGAAGGTCGAGACCCAGACCTACAAGGGCATCTCGATGCGCCTGATCACCGGCTACGACATCACCAACGATTTGAGTCCCTGGCGCTTTGACATCCTTTACGGCTTCCGAGCGACACAGCCCAACCTGGCCTGTCGCCTCAGTGGCACGGCGTAAGGGAGGAACGGAACATGACTGTACCTGTCAACACCTCCACGAACATCACTGACCTCAGCAACGGCAATTCCGCAGGAACCCGGCTGGGCCAGACCACGACCGACCTTGTGAGCTTCTACGGCAACACGCCGATCGTCCAGCCTGCCGGAAACGCGGGTGCGGTCGTCCAGCGTGGAGCCGGTGGCGCGATGGTCTGCACCTTCTCGGTGACGGCCTCGCCTGCCTCGGTCGCGACCTTGACCACTGCAGAGGTCGGCATCACGCCGATCGGCGGCACGGGAGCCACCATCTCGATCGCCACCACCGATCTGGTGCTGGTCACGAAACCCACCGCTCAGGCGGGCATCTGGATCGGCAACGTGCGTGCTTCGGCGGCGAACGTGGCCGGTGTCACCTTCGGCAACATGACCGCGGGCTTCCTGACCCCTACCGCGTCGGAGACCTACGGTGTCGTTGCGCTGAAGACCACCGGCCTGACCCTCACCACGGTGCTGACGCCTACCTCGATCGCGGCTCGTACCACGGCGGAACAGCAGTTCACCGTCAGCGGCCTTCGAGCAGGCGAAGTGGTCATGGTGAACAAGCCCACCAATCAGGCGGGTTTGGACATCCTTGGCTATCGGGTGGTCTCCAACAACCTTCTCGGGATCACCTTCGCCAACGTCACGAGCGCGACGGTCATCACGCCTACAGCGGCGGAAGCCTATACGGTTGTGTGTCTCGGTGGCCTCACGGCTGCCACGGGATTCACCCAGTATCAGGTTACCACTGCTTCGGTGATTTCGGCGGGTGTGACGGCGGCGGCGACGGGTGCCTACAACCTCACCTTGAGCAACGCGGCCACGACCGACTCGTTCATCAACTGGCAGAAGCCGACGAACCAATCTGGTATAAACGTCGCTGGGGGTAAAATCTCCTCGGCGGGTGTGGTGAACGTCTACATCGGCAACCAGACCTCTGCGACCGTGATCACTCCCACGGCCAACGAGGTGGTGACGGTTGTCCTCAACAAGGCGGCGCCGCCGGCACCGATGGTGCTCTACACCACGACCATCACCCCGGCCTCGGTGGCGACCCTCACTTCTGCCGAGCAGACCTTTGCCGTCACGGGACTGATTTCGATCAGCCCGGTGGTGGTCAACGGTCCTGCCCAGCCAGCGGGTCTGGGAATCGGTGGCATGCGCGTGTCGAGCACCAACAACGTGGGTATCACGTTCGTCAACCTGACCTCGGCTTCGGCTTTGACGCCGACCGCCGGGACCTACTACGTGGCGAACTTCCAGATGCCGATTGACGCGCCCGGCAACTCGATTTTGCAGGGTGTCAACCTGGTCGCTGACCAGATCGCGGTGCTGGCGAACTTCCAGAGCAATGCGATGGCCAATCTCGGCCTCGTCAGCCGTACGTAAGTGCTTAGTGTAGTCTTTCCGTCACGCGGGCGGCCCGAGAGTCTTTCTCGGGCCGTTCGTTCGCTTGCCCGTGATCCATCGCTGGTCGAGGTGGTTGTGGGCTTGGACGATGACGACCCCGACCGCCACGAGGCCGAGGACAAGATCGGTCATCTGCCGGGCGTGAGAATCCTCACTTGTCCCCGCATGATGTGCCAGGCGGCGTATTACAATCATTTGGCGAAGCAGGCTACTCACGACTGGGTAGGCATCTTTGCCGACGACTACACGGTCGATCAGGACGATTGGGCCTCGATCATGGAGACGACGCTCGCGGCTCTGCCGAACGGGTACGGCTTCGGCTACTTCCATGACCCGATGTATCCGTTCTTCTCGACCTATCCCTTCATGAACAAGGCAACGATGGCCTTGCAGATCGAGGGGAAGTTTTTACCCGAGTTCTTCCCGTTCCTGTTCGGCGACACGTGGATCAACGAGATCGGGATGATGGCCACGTTCATCCTGCCGAGCAAAGCCTCAGTGACGATCCAGCCGGAAACGGGACACGTCCACAGGTTCCGTGACCTCCGGATGTGGAGCGAGTTCTTCCACGAGACCAGACCTCTCCGCGCGCAGATTGCCCAGAAGATGATCCAGGCGGCGACGGGGACGGAGACCAACATCTACAACGGTTTGATGATCGACCTGCCCAAGCGGGCGGCCCTCGTTGACCGGTTGTTCCGCGAATCCAGCATGACGGAGGATTTCTACAAACGGATGGAAAACAACGGGTGGGAAGGGCAATACGTCCACCCGGAGTACGAGGCGATGAAGCAGAGGACGCTGAAATTTCTGGAACTCAACCGAAGGGACGCTGCGTAATGGAAGGCATGCGAGAGGCGATTGCCAAGCTGAACGAGGAACGCAAGGAGGCGTCCGAGCTGATCATGAAGAACGGGGTCGGCCCTCAGTACGTGATCTTCATGACCCCGGCTTTCGACCATACGGTCACTGTAGGATTCCTCAAGTCGTTCTACGAGAGCGCCATCATCCTGGCCCAGAACGGTATCGACTGCTCGTTCCAGTGCTTTGGGGGGGACCCGTACCTCGCCAAGGTCAGAAATCTTCTGGTCTCGACCTGCCTGAAGCGTTTCCCGCAGGCGACGGACTTTTTCTTTCTGGACGCCGACATCGAGTGGGACCCGCATGCAGTCCTGAAGCTCGTCCAGCGCCCCGAGCCCATCGTGGCGGGGATCTACCCGAAGAAGAACGACACCATCGAGTTTCCCGCGGCTGTGCGGATGACCAAGGACGGCAAGCAACTGATCGAGAAGAACGGGCTTTTGGTGGCCGACCTCGTGCCCACGGGGTTCCTGAGGGTCAAGCGGCACGTCTACGAGGAAATGGCCAAGGTCTCCCCGCAGTACAAGGACGGCACTTCTGGAGGAGAGGTTTGCTGGAACTTCTTCGAGATGGGTTTCTTCAAGGAAGATCAGGGCGACGGAACGGCAGGGCAGTGGTGGGGCGAGGACTATGCCTGGGGACGCAGAGCCCAATCGATGGGTTATGACCTGTTCATCTACCCCGACATCGAGTTCGGCCATCGTGGGGGAAAGACATGGCGCAACAACTTCGTGCATTCGGTGAATGCGGTGCGTGAAGGCAACGTCAAACTAGCCGATGAATTGATTCCGGCGGCAATGTCCGCTGTAGAGCCCGAGGCCGTTCCCGAGGCCCCTTCCCTTGGGGCGGTCTCGCTGGCTGCGGATTAACAGAAGGAGAAGGACATGGAAGTTTTAGCCGTACAGCCCAAGAAGGAATATCCGAAATATCTTTGGGGTCCCGATGGCCGGCAGGCGCGGTTTGATTCCCCCGCCGACGTGCCGAGGGACTACTTCCCCACGGTGGAGGAAGCGCGGGCCTACGCTGCTAACCCGGCGAACAAGCCCAAGCCGACTGTGGTTGCAACTCCGGTCAGCGTGGATCAGGCCGAGATGGATGAGTTCCGCGCGTGGCAGGCCAAGAAGGCGAACATGGCCAAGGCACGGGCGGCGCGGGGCAAGAAGGATGGCGCAGAACCAGCTGCTTGAGATGTTCCGGGGCGAGAACCGGACATTCAGTCTGGCCGCCCGGGACTACGCCAACAATCCGTCCAACCTCACGGGCAAGACGGTGACGTGGAAGATCGCCTTTCCTCCCTATGAACCGGATTGGCCCGAGGCGATCTTCACCAAGACGGGCACAGTAACTGACGCCGCAAATGGCCTGTTCACGGTCGCCGTTGTTCCGGCGGATACGTTCTACCTGTCGGAGGGAAACTACACCCATCAGGCATACACCACGGACACCTCCGGTTCGGTAGCTCTGGTGACCGAGGGCCTGTTCCATATCCGGCCTGTCGTGCGGACGACGATCTGATGGCGAATTTTCAAGACCTCGACATCTATGCCGGCGAGACGCGCACGCTGACCCTGTATGCGCGGACGCCAGAGAATGGCGTGCAGGACCTGACCGACCGGGAAATCGCGTGGTTCGTGAGCTATCCGCTATGGACACCGGATCAGATGAGCCCGGTCCTCCAGAAGACGGGCACGGTGACGGACGCGACGGCGGGTAAGTTCACGGTTACGCTCTACCCTCCGGACACGGTTCCGCTTGAAGGCAACTACGTTCATCTGGCGCTGGCGATCATCCCCGACATCGACGGGGCCATCCAGTTCGTGAGCGACACCGACGACGACATCAACTTCACCAACGATTCCGGGGACGTGATCACCTTCGTCTCCGATCTCAACGGGACCAGTGATACATTGGCCGTCACCAGCGGCACTCTGCATATCCGCAGAAGCGTCCTCCAATTCTGAGGGAGTCCAATCGTGGCCAGTGCGACGGCGGCAGAGATTATCGAACGAGCCCAGCGGCGCATCAACGTGCTGGCGGCGCAGGAAGCGATCAACGCCAACGAGATGACCGATTCTCTGCAGATCCTGAACGACATGATGTTCAACTTTCCTGCGAGAGGCATCCAGTACGTCCACACCGAGCTTGCCCAAGGCGATACAGTGAATGTTCCAGATCAGCAGGTCAGAAACGTGATGTTCCTGCTGTGTGACGATCTCGCAGATGAGTTCGGCATGCCGATCAGCCAGGACTTGAGAAGCGACATCATGCGGGCCGAGCAGCAGTTGCAGGCGTTCTACTTCGTGCCGGTGCCGGCGAAGATCGGGCGCGGGCTACTCCGGTGGCGCTGGGGTCTGTTTAACATAACGAAGGGCTACTAGCGTGGCCAAATTCCACCAAGTAAAGGATGGTGAGTGGATCACGCCGACGCGCCGTCACAAAATGGCGTGCTGCGACTGCGGTCTGGTTCACAATATGACGTTTCGCATCGTCAGGATCGAACGTCTGAACGGGCGTCGATACGGGAAGTTGGCCATCCAGTTCAAGGCTTCGCGCAACGAACGTTACACTGCCGGGCGTCGTCGCGCTCGCAAAGTGAAGAATCGCCTCAAGGAAATCAAGTGAGCCGTCAGCCGATCGCCCTTGGCTCCAGCCAGAGCCGCTCCAAGCCGCTCAACGCTGCGAGGCTGATCAACTTCTACAGCGAGCCCGCGCCAAGGAACTCGCGCGCCCCGGCCTACGATGCGGGTGTGATGCAGGGTCCGGTGAATGGCCCCTTCTATGGAACGCCGGGGCAGAAAGCCTTTGTCGATAGCCTCGGGGCCTCGATCCGCTGCGGGCGGTTTGCGCTGAACTACCTCTATGTCCTGTCCGGTAGGAGCCTCTACCGCATCGCCCAGAACGGGACCGCCACGCTTTGCACCGGAGATACCATCGACGCGCAGGGCTACGCGATGATGACCGACAACGGCATCCAGTTGACCCTGCTCACCAACAGCATTTCGTTCGTGGTGGTGGGCACGCTCATCAGCAAGATCACCAGTGCGGCCTACCCTGCTCAGGGCGTGTCCAGCATCGACACGATTGACGGATACACGGTATTCGCAACCAACGACCCCGGCAGTCCGGTATTTGCCAGCCCGACGACCATCACCAACGTTACGAACGCCGATCCTGCGGTAGTGACCGACGTGGCGCACGGCTACAGCGACGGCGATCAGGTGCTGATTACCGGCGTCGGAGGGATGACGCAGATCAACGGGCGGGAGTTCACCATCCTGCTCGTGGACGCTGACAACTACCAGCTGGTTGGCATCGATAGCACGTCCTACTCCGGTTACACCTTCGGCGGCATTGCCCAGAAGATCACGGCGCAGGCGGGCGGGCAGTGGTTCATCTCTGCCTTGTACGACAGCGCGTCAATCGATCCCCTCCAGTTCGCGGCGGCCGAGAGCAATCCCGATGCTTTGGTTCGGGTCATCGTCAACAACCGGGACGTGCTGCTGTTCGGCAAGAAGACCATCGAACCCTGGCAGGATGTCGGCTCATTCCCGTTTCCATTTCAAAGGGTAACGGGTGCCCTGATTCAAAAGGGCTGTCTCGCCCCGCTCAGTCCCGCACTCCTCAACACGTCCGTCTTCTGGCTGGGGGACGATCACATCGTCTACAAGATGGACGGTTATACCCCGGTGAGGGTTTCTGACTTCTCGCAGGAAGAGATCATTCGTTCTGCCCCGGTGGCCTCTGATGCCATCGGCATGACCTACAGCCAGAACGGGCACAACTTCTACGTCCTGACGCTTCCGACTGCTGGTTACACGCTTTGCTTCGATGACACGACAAAGCGATGGCACGAGAGGCGGTCGGGCACCTCGCTCGACCCGGTGGTGTGGAACGTGACCTGCATCATGACCGGATGGGATGACGTTTACGTCGGCACCAGCGGCGGGGCGGTGGCGCAGCTGGATCTCGATACTGCAACCGAGCTTGGCGAGCCAATTCGTTCAGCAGCGGTGACTCCTCCTTTTTACAATGGCCTGCGCGCCACCTCAAACACTGTTGAACTGGAAATGGAACTCGGCGTCGGCCTTCCCTCGGGTCAGGGTTCGGACCCTCAGGTGATGGTGCGCTGGAGCAATGACGGGACTGGTTCGTGGTCTAACATACGCATCGCTGATATTGGCAGGACGGGGAACCGGATCGACCGCGCCATTGTCCGCAGGATGGGGCAATACCGTCAGCGATCGTTTGAGTTCAGCATTTCCGATCCGGTGCGGCGATGCTTTTACGGCATCCGCATCGAGGGCACGCAGGCGACCTCGTGACCGTCCCGCAACCTCCCAATGCCAACATCCAACTGACCGACCAGCAGGGCCGGGCGACTCCGTTGTTCCTGAAACTGCTGGGAGAATTGTGCAAGGTTTCGGCGGACGGCGTAGAGGCGCGCGTCAGTGCCTTGGAAGCCTCGATGGTTACGGTGCTGACCGACATCGGCACGATCAACACGCAGATTGGTTCACTGAATACCACGGTAGCCGGCCACACCACGCAACTGGGCAACCTGCCGACCTCGCGCTTCTCGGGATCTGTCGCCTACAATCCACCGAATATCCTGGCCTTGGGAACGACGACGCAGACGGTGGCGGTGACAGGAGCTGCCCTTGGGATGTCTGCCGAAGCCTCGTTCTCTTTGGATGCGACGGGCCTTGTGATTACCGCTTACGTGGACAGTGTCAATTCGGTCACGGCGGTGCTCTTTAACCCGACTGCACTGGCAATCAATATCGGTGCCGGCACGCTGAAGTGCTTTGCGTGGAATCCTTAGATATGAGCCCATCTCTTCCTTCGAAAGATGTTGCTAACAGTGGACTGACTTATACCGAATTGATGGCTGATCGATTCGTGAGTGCGCCCTTCCTTGAGAAGGGCTCTGATCTCAATGACTTGGTTTTCAACAAGTTTGGACGTTCCAGATCGGCTTCCATAGGGAGGGATCCGCCGGCTGTTTTTGACGGCCTTCCCAAGAGCTTCTCCTCGCGCAGTTCGTCCCTTTGCATCACGGTCGGCATTATTGTCCGTTTTGGTCCCAAGAAAAAGATGGTCTGGATTGATGCAGGCCCTGTTGTCGCATCGGTGAAGAACGCACAAGTTGTCGGGGATCGGGCCGTGGCTATCCACCCAGGCAGCGCGGTGGGCTTGCCATCTTCCGCGTTTGATTTTTATTCGGCCATAGCCGTCATAAACAGGCCCCGTCCATACGACGCATCCTGTTTCAGAATCCAACCTAGAACGTCTAGCCAATCGTTCTTGGACCGGGAGATTGCACCACGCCAGAGGGTCAGTAACTTTGCGCATCCCGCAATTATGCCACCTTCACTATAGGCGCGGAAGCGTGATCATCCGCCCCGCCATACCGTCCGATGCGCTCAGACTTCTGGAACTGGGGCAGGCGCAGTTCAAGGAATCGGGCTGGTGCAATCGGGATGCTTTTGTCTTCGATGGGCCGTCCTTCCTCCAGTACCTCGAGGAACTGGATCGGCGGGGGCTGATCTTCGTGGCCGAGAAGGATGGCCGCGTCGGAGGCATGGTGGGGGCCGACATAACCACCCTGAATTGCAACCGGAACATCCTGCTTTTCCAGGGGATTTTCTGGTATTGTGAGCCCGAGTTTCGCAGGGAAGCGGGCCTTCCCTTGCTGGCCATGCTTGAAAAAGCGGCCAAATCTCGCGGCATTCGCTACGGCGTCGTAGGCGTCGATGATGGCGAACGCAGCGCAGCACTCAGCAAATTGTACCAGCGTGCGGGCTATCGGCCTGCCGAGCATGTCCACATCAAGAGGCTATAGCTATGGCATGGGCACCCCTCGCGGCCGCTGGAATCGGAGCCCTCGGGTCTGTGGCCGGTGGATTGATTTCCCGCTCGGGGAATCAGGGCGCGGCGGGGAGCCTGACGGGAGCGCAAGCAGGTAACAACGCCTTCAATCAGTCGGTCGCACAATCAGGGATAGACCGGGCTACGGTATCCCCGTGGTGGCAGACCGGGGTAGGGGCCACCAACCAGATCGCCGGCTTGCTGGGTCTTGGCAACCTCCAGATGACAGGCGATCCCTACGGTTCGGTGAGCCTCAACGGTGCCAACTGGCAGCAGGCCCAGAAGGATGCGATGGCGCGGTTCCAGACCGATCCGGGCTACCAATTCCGCCTCAGTCAGGGGGTGAACGCCCTCAACAACTCGGCGGCGGCGCGGGGCACCCAGCTTTCGGGAGCGCAGAGGAAGGCCCTGAGCGACTACGGACAGAACCAAGGTTCGCAGGAATACGGCAATTATTTCAACAGGTTGGCAGCAGCTTCCGGGCAGGGCCTGACGGCGGGCAACTACGCCAACACGGCGAGCAATCAGGCCATGATCCCCGGCATCGAGGCGAGCTTCAGGGGCAATTCCGGGCAGGGCAGCGAGGCGGCGGGGTACGGCGTGGCGGGACAAAACGCCTTTGCCTCGGGTCTGATTGGCGGCGGCAACAGCATCGCAAGCGGTCTGATGGCCTACCCGTGGGGAAGCAGCGGCGGTCCCAGGATGTACGGCAGCCTCACTGAAGGCCAGATGAACAACATCATCGCGGGTGGCGGGTTCTCCTGATGGCAGAGAACATCAACGCTTTGCTGGCGAGGGGTGTCGGCCCTGCGATGGTGGAAGGGGCGCAGGCGGGCTATTACTCGTCCAGAACGCGCCACGAGGATGAACAGGAACGCCGCAGGCTGGCGGTACAACCGGACATTCCCTTGGCCCTCAAGGGCGACATGGACGCCTACGGGCGGGTGGCGGGAGCGGATCCCAAGGCGGGGTTGCTGGTCGCGACCGAGATGCAGCGGATCGAGGATGCCAAGCGCAAGAGGCACGCCGATGCCGTGGCGTGGTCCGCGGACGCCGCTGACGCCATCCTGAAAGCAGCCCCTGCCGAGCGTCCGGCCCTGTGGAAAACGCTTTACCAACAGGGTGTGAGTCTGGGCCACGACATGAGCCAAACGCCACCGGACTGGAGCCCCGGCCTGGAGCCGCATATGCGGACCATCCGCGAACAGGCGGTGCCTTATTTGGAACGCTGGAAGGCCCAGAAGCAGCTGGAGTTGAAGAAGACCCCGCCGGGCAAGAACGCGCCCGCGGGTGCAGGAGCCTTCGACAAGCCCTCGTGGGGTGGCCCTGCCCCGAATATCCCGGTTGAGCCCGCGGCTGCCCCGGACCAATCGTCGGCACTCCCCGACAACGGCCCTGTGGTGGCCTCTGCCGAGCCTCCGGCCGTGGCCACGGGGCAGGCAACCGCCCAACCGGATACGCAGGCCGCTCCCGTGCAGACCGCACAGGCAGCCCCCACAGCCCCTCCCGGCTGGCAGGCGATGGGCCACCGTGATCCGCAAGGCAATCTTGTCCCCGCCCTGATGGATGGCAAGCCGGTCTATCGGAACGTGCAGACAGGGGAATTGACCTCCCAGCCTCCTGTCCAGCAAGCGGCGGCACCCAGTGAGGGCGTCCCCGAATTGTCCTCAGGTGGCACTGGCCCGCAGGGTCCGGGTGGTGCGTTGCCGCCGGGTGTCCAGATGGCACAGGCCGGTCCACCCAATCGTGCCGCGCCGGTTCCGGCGGCTCCGGGAGCGGTCGTCCACGAGATTCCGCCGGGTTACGAACCTGTCCGGCAGCAGGGCATCCCGTTCGTGACCAAGCAGGGTTATATTCCGCTGATCAGCCAGAACGGGCCACCGATCCTTCTCAAGCCGGCGGACCAGAAGCCAGTTGCCCCGAACGAACGGCCCTTGCCTCCGGTTGGATATACCTGGGGGCCGGGTGGTGGCCTGAATCCCATCCCCGGCGGCCCTGCTGATCCCGCCGTGATCGAGCGCACCGCAAACGCCCGCAAGACGGCGGCAGAGAAGGCCATTCCTCAAACCATCACCAAGGGGATGCAAGAGAACCTTGACGCCCTGAAACAGCTGGACCGGGTCGAGACCGCCCTGAAGGCTGTCCCGGAGAGCGTCGGCGGTCCCGGTTCCATGCTGGCTGCCACTGTTCCGGGTGCGGGCTTGATCCAGAACCGCATCGACAAGGAAGGCACGCAACTTCGCGCCTTGGTCGCCGACATCGGTTCGATGAAGATCCATGACCGTAGCGGTGCGGCGGTGACGGTCTCCGAGTTTCCCCGGCTCCGTCCTTTCATTCCCTCGATCGCCGACGATGCAGCGACGATTCGCAGCAAGCTCGCCAACTTCCGGGCGGTCTATGTCGAAAGTCTGGCGGATGCGACGAATTACTTTGGTCCGGACAACGGCTACAAGGCGTACACGCCCGCGATAGATTATCTGGAGGGCAAGACCAAGGGCACGCTGGGAACGCCTCCCACCCCTGAGAAGCCCACGCGGCCCCCGTTGGATACGTTCCAGCGATGAGTGACTTCGACATCGACGGCGCACGGAAGGCCGGTTACTCCGACACCGAGATTGCCGACTATCTTGGCAAGCAGCGTAACTTTGACGTGGGAGGGGCGAGGAAGTCGGGCTACTCGGACACAGAGATCCTGTCCCATCTGACAGCCAAAGCCGCGCCCGCGAGTGTACCACCATCGACGGGAACACCTCGTCAAGCGGCCATGGCGAGCAATCCTCCACCGGAACCGGGCCTCATCAACAAGGCACTGGTCGCGGGATATCAGGTCCCGAAGTTCTATCTGGATGCCCTGAAGAACGCCCCCGCCGACGCACTGGAAGTGGGCAAGGGCATCTACAACGCCTTCGCCCATCCGGTGGATACCGCGCAAGCTCTCGGCAAGGTCACGGCGGGACTGGAAGCACCTCAGCAGATGGTGAAGGTGACACTTCCCAATGGGCAGACGGTCTACCAGCCCCAGCCGGTTCAGGAAACCGACGAACAGAAAGCCGCGCGCATCGCTCCAGCCAATGCCGTGGGTGCTCACTATGCCGAAGCCTATGGCAGCATCCCGAAGGCCATCAACACATTCCGCACGCATCCGGTCAGTGCGGCGATGGATTTGTCTACCGTGGCCATGCCTGCTGGCGGCGCGCTCGCTCGCGCTCCTGGAATAGCGGGCAAGGTAGGCGAGATCGTTTCCGACGTTGGGCGCGCGGTTGATCCCCTGTCTTCCGTAGGCCAAGCCGTCAAGGGCGTTGGCAAGGTGGTCGAGCCGATCATTTCCCACGAGGCGGGTTTCGCTTCGGGGGCGGGGGCTGAGTCGGTCCGTCAGGCGGCCAAGACCGGACGGGAAGGTGGCGCAGTCGGAGAAACCTTCCGCGAGAACCTGCGCGGGGAAGTGCCCGTCACCGATGTCGTGGACAAGGCCAAGGCGGCGGTCGCCCAGATGCGCGAGGAACGCTCGGCGACCTACAAGTCCGGCATGGGTGATGTGGCCAAGGACACTCAACCCTTGGACTTCACACCTATTCAGGAAGCGGCCGACAACGCCGTCAACGTCGGCAAGTTCAGGGGTCAGTCCGGAACCGCTGCCGCCGTGACCGTCGAGCCCAAGGCTGCGGCCGTCACGGACGAGATCAGCGGCCTCGTCAAGGCGTGGAGAGCTCTCCCGCCAGAGGAATATCATACCCCGGTGGGCATCGATGCTCTTAAGCGCACTATTGGCAATATTCGCGATTCGACCCTTCCCAACACGCCCGAGCGCGTGGCGGCAAACCGGGTTTACAGCGCCATCCGGGACGAGCTGACCAAGGCGGCTCCGGAATACTCAAAGACGATGGAAGCCTATGCCAAGGCATCGGAGAAGCTGAACGAGACGACCAAGACGCTTTCCCTGGGCGAGAAGGTCTCGGGCGATACCGCAGCCCGCAAGCTCCTGAGTGCCACGCGGACCAACGTGCAGACCAACTTCGGCGGACGGCAGAAGCTCATCAACGCCCTGTCGGAATACGATCCTACCTTGCCCGCAGCGATTGCCGGGCAGGTCATGCACTCTCCGTTACCCCAAGGGATCGTGAGCCGGGGCGGTGTCATGGCGCTGGGGTTGGGAGCCCTCAGTAATCCCGCGACGTTGCCGCTGGCGCTCACTATGTCGCCGCGGCTGGTGGGGGAGGTGGCTCATGCCGGCGGGCGGGCGGTAGGA
>Ga0247681_1000046_pt1 | contig 16926 bp, 23 predicted proteins | sample CNK22_metaG_FD_182798 | JGI IMG/M metagenome (GOLD analysis project Ga0247681, IMG submission 182798) | Soil microbial communities from Purdue University Martell Research Forest, Indiana, United States - CNK22 | ecosystem: Environmental > Terrestrial > Soil > Temperate forest > Bulk soil... | reverse complement strand
TGGATCGTGTAGGTGGACGTGATCCCCGGAACGACTACGACGGCCAGAGGTGCGGTCTGCTGGTCGAGCACCCGAAGCAGGTTCTCACACCACTTCCTAGCCTCCGTAAGATCCCATTTCCGGGGCAGCCGCGGGTAAGGCGGCGGAGACGGGAAGGGCCGAAAGAGGCTTCTAAGCGGTGGGCCGTTCGAAGCCATCGCCTCACGGCACTACGGTGTACTGGGACTGAAAGCCCCAGGGCGCTATCACCTGATTCGTGTCCCACATGCTTTCCCACTCGTCCCGGTCCATCGGCTGAGAAACCAGGCGCTGGAGATTCTGAGGGAGCAGCGCAAAGGCCGCCTGAGCGTTGGCAGGCTTCATCAGGGCCTTCCAGCCGATCCATTCGGCCACCGTGATCCAGTCGTTTTGGAACTGGCTCGGGATCTCGACCGTATTCAGCTGCGGCTGCCGGCGATAGTCGATGATGATCTCGTACACATCGTTCGGCTGCGGGTCGAAGGCCAAGACGTAGCCGAAGCGAGCCCAGCGAAGCGGCTGCCCCTGCGCCTGCTGGCTGAGACTCCGGTACTCGTACCAGGGGAAGCGCTGCATCATCACGCCCTGGGAAGTGTTCCGGATCACCCGGATACCGATGACGTTCGTTGCCGGCGGCAGAACCGAGATCAGCGAATATTCGCTCTGACCGCTAACCGTACTTAGCGGCCAAGCGATCTGGTCTAGATCCTCGCAGGCAATGACCGATGCGGCTACCGTCAATTGCGCGGCGTTCAGCCACATGGCTGCCCGGTCGCTCGAGCCGGAGCCCAAGTCCGAGCGGTTCCCTAGGCGATAGAGGAGTTCCTGTTCGGCCTGGTTCCAAGTGAGCAAGCTCTGCGTCGGCACCTAGCGCCTCCAGACTGCGATGAAGAATAGCAAAAACGCTACCGCTAGCCATGGGAAGTCCCGCACGGTCAGCGGCTTGTGCATCACATTCCCGTTGGCGTCGTCGGCGGCGGCTCGCCGAATACCGCCGTGTAGGTCTTGATCCCCTGATCGACCAACTCCCTGCTCCCCATCGCCATGAGCCCGTAGAAAGCCACGCTCGCCTCCGGCGGGAAGCCGGGGAAGAGAAAGGCGTCAGGCCGAACGAGCGGCGGGATGGAGCCGAGAGCCAGCACCACTCCCGCCCACAAGGGCTTCGGGATGCTCGACAGGATGATCGGCGTCCACTTGTCGATGATTTGCTTGAGAGCCGTCGTGGCTAAGGGAATGAGGAGCGGGAGAACGATCTTAGCGCCGTAGCCGTAGAAGAAGGCTTGCCAGGTGCTCACGGCTGGCTCCCGAGCGTGCGCGCGGAGTCGGGCGGAACCTGATCGGCTTGTAGCTTCTGGACCGCAAGCTCGATCATCGTATTGATCGCCGCCTTCCCAACGACCTTCCCCTCGTCCAAGGCAAGCTGCCTAGCCGCGTCAAAGGCGATCTGCCACTTCAGGTCGCCGTCATCTTCACGGTGTGCTGCTTCGACTCCTCGGACGATGGCTTCGACCCTGAGCATGAAGCTCTCGTCCACGTTTTGCCGACTCAGGTTCTCGACGAAGGCGACGATGAACTTCGCCAGCCATGGGAGCAAAATCCGAAGCACGGCTTGCCACATGACGTAGACTCCTATCGCTCGTCGCTTCCCATCCAGGCTGTGAACCATTCCCAGATCCAGGTGAAGTCTATCGAGATCGTCACCGGGTCACCGTCCTTCGGCTCTGGCCCCTTGTCGTCGTCATCGAACATGCCACCAAATCTTTAGCACCCGGTTTACCCACCCGTGCATGTAGATCCGGAGCCCCGGCCTCGCCGTCACGAGGTGGGCGTATTGCTCGATCCGCATCATCAGAGCTTCCACGTAGTCAATCGCCGTCATCTTGAGGGACGCCGCGAAAGTGACCCCCTGATTGACCGCAGCATCGAAGACGATGAGATCCATCGGCCAAGCCAGCGTATCGCAGCCGGTTTTCAGCCAGTAATCCCGCTCGTAGATGTCCGTCGCCTGGGCTCGCGTGAGCGACGGTATATCCAGGCCGGGGTGGTACTTGGCTGCGATGCCGAATTTCGTGACCTGGCCGCTATCGGTGACGATCCGGTCGCCGCCCTCGAGCTCATCGATCACGAAGTCCACGCATTCGGCGAAGTTCCCGTCCATCTAGCGCCTTAGCTGGACTGGCCCCGTGCCGAGAATCTTCGAGTCCGGCGGATAAGACGGCGGCAGCAAGACGCCGTCATGGTCGATGACGGAAGGTCCAAAAGCATCGATGTCGATCTCCCAGAGATGGAAGGTCGCCCCCGGATGCTCCGAGAAGGCAGCACTCTTGGCCGGGTCGTCTGGACCGAGAATCGTTTTGCAGTCCATGTAATTTCGCCCGTTCGTCGAGACTACCCAGCAGAGCAGGAAGACGCGGATCATTCGATCGGTGGATACCCCATTTTTCCAAGTACCCGCTCGAAGCGGCGCTCTACGTGATCCAAGCGCCCGTCGATCTTCAGAAGGAACGCCTCGATCCGCCTGTCTGCTTCCATCGCATAGTGGTTTGCCTGTCTGATCTCCTCCAGTTGCTGGCTCATCTTGACCGCGTTGTCTTCGAGTCTCGTCATGCGATCCTCGTGGTCATCGTGAAACTTCCGCGCATCCCTGACGTGGAGCCAGGCATAGGCGAATGCTGCGAGTGAGATACCGATCGCCCCCGTGTTGATGATGGCCTTGGCGATTTCGATATCGAACGGTCCCACACCTCTATGTTCCCTAATGGGGAGCGAAAAACCACACGGCTGCCATGACTACACCGATGCTGGCGATGATGAGCAGGTCCAGCATCCAGTGTTTCATGGCGTGAAGACCAGGAACACATCCACCCGGCCAGACCCGCCCCAATTCGACTCGAAGAGATACATATTCGCGTCAGGCGACATGCTGCCGCGCGGGCTCGTAGAGAAGCCGTTGTACTGCGAGCGGTGGTGGGCGACCCGCTGCCAGGTCCAGGTGCTTCCCGTCGTGTTGATGACCTTCACGATCTCTTCCATGAGCGGTCGCCAATCGAAGACAGCTAGATCCTCCGGGTTCGGCGCTGCGCTATTCGGCTGCCACACGTAGAGCGTTCCCGACACCGTATCGAACCACCACTGGCCCGCAACGGCGGGAATACCCGCAGCCTGGTTCATGGCCTGCCCCTTGAACCTCACCACGGTCGGGGCCAGAGCGTTCGGGTTGTTCGCGAGGTAGTTCGTCTGCTTGTAGATGGCCCCGGAGTGGAGCGTGAAGGAGCCGAGGTAGCCGTCAGCGTACTTGGCTCCCATGTAGGTCTTTGCGTAGCCGTGGTTCGACCCGATGAGGCGGGAAGAATGGCTGTCCTCGTAGAAGTCGGTCTTCCCGGAGACTAGCGGGAGCGTCAGGATCGTCGTCGGACTGTTCGGCCCGGAGCCCGCGAGCGAGCGCTGGTTGATCGTCGCTCCGACACCCGAGAGCACTTCGCCGCTTCCCGGAGCCGGGTGTCCTGGGAAGAATGGTGTCGAGCCCTGGGAGTAGGGGCCGTTCATCGTGTCCGTAGCCCAGGTCCACACGTAGTCGTCGTTGTTGTTGTTCTCGCACTGAAGGATCACGTAGTTCCCGGAGGTATCCATCTCCGCGCCGTGGCCGACGCAGCTATTCGGGAACGAATGGTTCACGGTGGACGTGCCGCCGGTCGAATCCCATACGATGAGATAGTTGTAGGTGCCCTGTCCGCCGGTCGTTGACGCCAGGATCTCGAAGTAGCGGGCAGTCGGCGAGACGCCGATCCGCGAATAGGCGTAGCCTCCCGGACACGGCATGTCGTTACAGAAGTCGTGGAGGCTATTGTTGTAGGAGACGCTGAAGGGGCTCGTCGTGATCGTAGCTTTGACGAGCTTCTTATCGCTTTGGCCTCCGCCGACTCCCCAGAGCACGTTCGTCGCTACCGGGTCCCATGCTGCCCCGTCCCAGCTGACGGCATCGGGGTCTTGCGACATGACGCCGAGGCGCGTGACGGCGTGCGTACTCTCGTTCACGCTGTAGATGGTCGGCATGCCGCCGCCCGCAGGCAGCACGTAGAAGAGGGTGGAATCGGCGTTGAACATGGAGTCCATCGCCGCCGAGTTCACGCCCGCCCCGGAGGGGAAGAAGCTGGAGTCCGTCACGCGAACGATCGTTGTTCCGAACGTCGGATCGGTCAGAGAACCGAGAGCATTCGGGAGCGTCGGGAGAGCCGGAAGCGGCAGGAGACCGGCGAAGCCGAGAGCGGTGTTGCCTTGCGCTACCGCCGTTGGCGTCGCTGTCACGGTTGGCGTCGGCGTGATCGTGTGGGTCGGCGTAGCGGTACGAGTCGGGCTCGCTGTGAAGGTCGCGGTCGGCGTTCTCGTTCCGGTCGGAGTCGGCGAAGCGGTCGGCGTTGACGTGGCGAACTTGCCTGGCCTGCCGTGACCCTTCACCGACGCGCCGCCCGATAGCTTCGTAGCGCCCGTGAGAAGGCCCGCGCCCAGCACGAGAGACAGGACGAGTCCGACTCTTGCCTTCACAGCGCCTCGATTGCGTTGGAGAGCTCGGTGGCGAAGATCCGGTGAGCCTCCACGTTCGGGTGTCCCTCGAAGCGGTTCACGTTCCAGACAGGCTTCACGGCCGCCATCGCGTCCAAGTACGGATCAGATGGAACGACAATGATCCCAGCCTGCCGCATCGCGGCCTCTGCAATCCGTCCGATCTTCCGTCCCCGCGGGTCAGCCGGATACTGGTTCAAGACCATACCGACGACGGGAACCTTGAGGATCTGCTCGAGTTCCCCCATGTCGCTTCGAAAGCGTGTGGCGTAGCCGCCAAAGTCCGAGAGGATGTCATCGAAAAAGTCGGGTGCCAGCCCCGTCTTCAAAAGGAACTGCTCGAAACCCACGGCGGCAAGTGCCCCCAAGCGGCTGTGCGTCGCGATCCAGGTATTTCGCGCGTCGAAGCCGCGCGTCGAGTATTCGTCGGTGCCCGCCGGCAGAAAGTCGTTCAAGCACACCCCGTAGACGACGAGATCGGGTTCGAGCTGCGCCACGAAGTTCCGGGCAATGCCGACGATATGCTGGCTCTGAAGGCCGGAGGCCCCGAGATTCACCACGTCGTAGCCCGTCATCTCGGCGATCTTCGCCGGATAGGCCTCCTCGTAGCTGACGCCGTAGCCGTAGGTGAGCGAGTCGCCGATGACGACGATCCGGGTGACTCCCGGAGCCTTCCATGAGAGCGGCGGCCCGCGAAACCCGTTGGCATTGAAGTTGTGCACTTTCCCGCACCAGCGGTAGTCGCGAGTCGTACCGGGAATCCGCTCCTGTAGCGGCACGCCGAGCGGCGCGGCGATGAAGAGATGGAGTAGTCCTTCGAGCGAAAGAATCGAGAGGAGGAGAGCCACAAGACTGAGAACTGATCGCTTCATCGTTTGGCCGTGTTCCCGAGCGGCACGATCGTGAAGGGTACGAAGCCGACGTTCAGATACTGCGGGCGGTGCTCGCGAATCGAGAAGTCTCCGGTGTGGTAGCCGCGCGATACGAAGTAGTCGAAGTAGTTGCCGTCTCGGAAGGCCGGCAATTCCGGGCGCTTCACGATGTAGGGGAGCCCGGCTCCAACGGCGCATCCCGGGGTGATGCCGCAGAGGTAGTGCGCGGTGATTCGGGCCTGCCCTAGCTCCGCGCTACTCGTGTTGCTCTGGTAGATCGCGACCTCATCGATCCGTCCGGTGATGTAGAAATTATTTGTCGCCCTGCGACCGATGTTGATTGCGTCGTACGAACTAACTTGGCAGTAGGTTCCCGAAAAGGACGTGACTTGGGCCAGCTGAACCGCGTTCCCGTAAAAGGTGTAGCGGTCCATTACGGCCGAGCCGCTGTTGTGACTCGTCATTGCCACGTAGGTCCAGGCGTTGTTGGGGGCGCTTCCCACATCTCCCGATGCAGCGTAGCCAGAGCCTCCGCAGCTACTAGCAGACGAGAAGATCGTCCCGCCAATGGCGAGCGTGGTGACCCGTCGATACATGTTGTAGCCGAAGACCGTCGCCGTTCCGCCGGTCAGATACATGGTCGTTGCGTCGGCGGTCGGGTAGATCCACGCTTCCGCCGACCATGTGGCGTTGTTGCCGCCTGCGGGCGGCCCGAGACTCCCGCCCGTGTCTGCGGCGGAGACGTAAGCCGTCGAGCCGTCGAGGCCGACCGAGCCGTTCGTTGCCGAGTAGCCGGGGATTCCCGCCTGGTTCAGAGAAACGGTGCCGTGATACGTGCCGTCGCCGAGCGTACTCGTCGAGCCGCTGTTCGTCGCGGTCGTACCGCTCGTCTCGCCTAGGTGCCAGTAGTATTTCGGGCTGTCGGCGAGAATCACCGACGCATAATCCGCCCACGCAAGCGCAGGCAGCAGCAGGAGAAGGGCTACGGTCTTTCGGATCACGTCGCCGGCCCTTCGCAGACCCAATCGTTCGACGCAATGTAGATACAGTGCTCGTCTTCGCGAGTCGGAGCCGTGTAAGCGGCAAGCGTCAGCGTGGTTGCGCCGTTGAGAGTCTGAGAGCCTGCGCGAGTGAGGATGCAGGTATGCGTCGTGTCCAGGTTGATGACCGTGTACACGTCGCCGACCGTTGGGCTCGTCGGCATGGTTGCGGTGTAGTTGCCGGAGCCGCCCGAGCAGAGCTCGATCCGGTGAGCCAGCGTGAAGCTCGTCGAATTCGAGTGGATGTCCGCAACGTTCAGGACGCCGTTATAGGTGAGCCCACCGATAGAGAGCGGTTCACTGGTCGATACGGTCGTTCCGTTGTCGGTGATCGACGAGACTGCCGGAGCACCACCAGCGCCGCCGCCTTTGATGAGTACGTTCGACGTGAGCGCAGCGCTGGCACCCATCGCGGTCGAGCTGGACCAATATGGAATCCCGCCACTCGTCGGCCCTGCACCGGCAAATTGCCCCGTGCCACCGTTATACTGCACGGCCCCCTGGCTTCCTCCAGGTAGGCCGCCCTTGCCGCCTCCGCCCTTCACGTTCGTTACGTTCGCGGCGTCCGGGCCGTTGAACCAGACCGTGCGCGTACCTGAAGTGGTCGAGGCGTTGGTTACTGTGCCGAGGAGCGGCACGCCCTGAGTGAGACTCGTCCCGGCGTCGTGGCAGTCGCCCGCCACACTGGTGCTGTTGGTGACGAAGTCGCCGGTCACGACCGAGTTGTCGAAGACGCAGCTAGCCGGCCCCTGGACGACGATCGAAGCATTTCCGGTCGTACCGCAGTTGGCCGCGCAGACGCCCAGCACGCCGCTCGTGTCGGTCGAGGCGACGATTAGCGCCTTCCCGGCGCTAGAGAGCTTCACGAGCTTGTTGAGAGTCGTTCCCGTGCTCGTGTCGTTCGGAAGGCTGCTCGCGTAGCCAGCCGTGAGGCCCGTATCCACGTCGGTCGTGTTGTCGGTCAGGATGGAGTCGGCAATCGAGGTCGAATTCGCAGCCTTCGGAATGACTCCCGCGGTGAGTCCGCTGATCGACCCGCCGCCGCTTGCCGCCACGTAGGCCCAAGCCGACCCGTTGCAGTAGACGGCGCAATTCGTCGATCCACCGCCCGTCACCGTACCGGTGCAAGAGGTTGCATCGCTAACGTCGGTGTACGTGCCCGCCGCTCCGGCGTTGCAGGTCGATAGCGCCGCCACCGTGCCCGGGTCGAGCGAGAGATAGCCCGCGCCCGAGCCGCCCACGTCGAGAAGCGGGGTTGCTTTGTCGTAAGTCAGCCCCGTGTCGTTGCAGTTGAGAACGCCCGAGTCGTCGAAGCACACGCTCGTCGGGTTGCCGTTCGTGATCGTCGTCGAGCTGGAAGTGATCGAGGAGGCCGGCGCGCCGCCGCCTACCGCTGTCACGTTCAGGGAGTTGTTGCTGGAGTTGAACACGGCCTGAATTATCTGGTCAGTCGTCATGCCCAGAGCGGAGGCCGCCAAGATCCCGATTAGAATCGAGATCAGGAGATTTTTGCGTCGGTTCATGCCTCCTCCGATCATGGGACGAACGTTACTTTCAGCGATGAAGTCCCGGCATCGAAAACGGCCTGCCAGATGCCGTCCACGGTGATGCCCCATGCGATGGCCCAAAAAGCGAGCGTCACGACGAAGGAGATCGCCAAGGCTTTGCGGTTAACCCTCACTTCATGGCCTCCTTCAGCTTGCAATGGCTCTCGTCCACTTCGCTTCCCGTAGCGCTCGAGCGACACACGCCGTCTTCTCCGCGGTAGACTTGCGGCTCCGGCGGGGGCTTCGAGCAGCAGCCGAGAAGAAGGAGCAAGAGCATCACGTAGCGCATCAGTTCCCCTCGATTGCTGCCTTCAGCATGTCTTGACCGGCGACCGTGGACTGCACACGGTGGGGAGTCCCTGGAACGACTTCGTAACTCGCTGCTGTGCCGGCGTTGGCTAGCGCCTCGAAGTAGGCTTCCACCGTCGGGCGCTGCTTCGTGTCCAGCTCGCCCGCGAACAAGCGGAAGGTCGTCTGCGGGTGGTAGAGCGGCGGGTTGGTTTCGAGAATGTTCATCGGCTCCGGCGGCCCGCCCGAGAGAACGACCTTCGGCGGCTCCTGCCCGTAGTGCTCTACCGCGTAAGCCACCTGAGAAGCACCGCCCGACTGCCCGACGAGCGTTACGGGGCCGTAGCGGTCGAGAATGAAGGCGATGACCGTCGCCGGCCTGCACGCCTGCTCAACTAGGTGGTCGAAGCCGCTCCACCAGTCAGAGGTCCAGTGGACTTGGATCACGTTGTAGCCGTCGTCCACGAGCGACTGGAGCCACACCATCTCGGCGGCGTTCTTGGCGTAGTTCTCGGTGCCGTAACCGCCCGAGAAGAACGCTGCCGTTCCCTTTGGCTTCTCGGCGTCCAGGTGACTCAAGATCGCGGTGTCGCCCCGGAGGTTCGGGCATTTGACCGCTACCTGCTCCATGTAGCTGTAGGTACCGACCGTGAGAGCCATCGCGGGCGTCGAGAAAAGCACGGTCAGGACTCCAACGGCTCGCATCATGGCCTGAATTGGAGGCTACAACCCATCGTCGTTGACGTGGGACTGCTTGCGGCAACCGCGTTGTAGATGAAGCGGTCGCCCCGCGTGACCGTGATCGTGTGAGTCAGATCCTCGCAGTATTTCTTGCCGTTGATCGTGCTGCTCGCGTTCGTGATCTGGCACGTCAGCGTGGAGTTGGAGCCGTTCTGTTCGAGCGTGAAGGTCCATGAAGCGCCTGCGCCTGGGCCACCTGACACTTCACAGATCATGTTCGAGTACGTGCCGTCGTAGCTCCATACCTGGCTGATTCCGGTGGTCGTTCCGGTCGTCGAGCCGGTGAGCGGCAGGATCGTCGTCGCTCCGGTCGCTGTCGCTTGAGTGCCTGAGAGCGGAACGACGACCGCCGGGATAGGCGTCGCTGTCGGAGTCGGAGTCGGCGGCGTGCCGGTCGGAGTCGGAGTGAGCGTCGGCGTGGGCGTCGGGGTGCTTGAGAGGAATCCCATCGACGCATCGCACGGCCCCCAGACGCTGCCGTTCGTGGAACAGCGGAATTGCTGGAGCCCCGAGTCGTAGTACATGGCCCCGTGGTTGGCGGCGGAAGGTGTAGGCGTGGAAGCGGGCGGGAACCACTCCGTAGCGCCCGTGCTCGTGATGTCGAAGCGCTCGTTTGCGGCTGCCGTTCCTCCTGACCCGAAGCGGACTCCTCCTCTGGCATCGATGATGATATCCGGCGTATTCGTGCCGCCGCCGTAGGAAATGATGGCCGCCGAGCCGGCGATCGAATCGAGAGCCGTCGAGCCCGGATAGGAAGTTCCGATGGCGTAGGTGCCGAGCGTTACGCGCGTGCTCGATCCCGTGCCGGTTATGAGCGTGCTCGTCGTATAGCCCGCCGGATCGGTCGTCAGCGGATAGACTCCGGGCAGGTTGTCCGCCGCCGTGACGACCACCTGATCGGTTGACGAGCCGACCAGCAGATAGGGCGTCGTCTTCACGTACTTGAGAAGCAGATCCCCGCAGTTGATGACCCCGGAATCGTCGAAGCAAACGCTCTGGTCTGCGCCGCTCGTGATTGCCGTCCCGCCCGACCCGGAGATGATCGACGAGGCCGCACCGCTGCCGCAATTCTGGATCGACCCGCCCCCGGAGCACTCGTAGGTGCCGGTGAGAGAATTCCCGTTGGCGACGGTGAAGTTCTGATCGTTCGTCAGAACCGTGTGGGTCTGCGCAAACGCTATGGCGCTTGCGACGAGAAACCCAGCGGCGATGTAGAGGCTACGGCGCATCAGTAGCCGTTTCGGGACTGGTATTCCTTGCCACTGCGCTTCGGCGGGCGGTGGCTCTTAAGCGACCGGATGCCCTCGAGCATATACACGTCAGGCGATCCCGAGCCGGTGACAGCGCTCGTGTTGGCGCGAATCCGGTAGAGCGGGTTTTTCCACTCGACCGGGCCGCCGCCGCTCGTGAGCGTGATGATCGTCTCCCAGCGAGCGTTCGCATCGCTCACGCCAGAATTCGACACGCCCCCGCCGTTATTCGGAGGCGGCATCGTGTCCATCGTCTGCTGGATGGTGATCGAGCCGCCCCAGCTCGTCCCATTCGAGTCCGTTGCCGGAGCGTCGAAGAGGTAGGGCGGGTCTGCCAGCCGAATCTCTATCGAGCGGTTCTTTCCGTCCGACGCCGGCCCGCTCGTTGCGTTACCGCTTTTCACCAGGGGAACCCTCGCTGCCATGAAATCCTCCTAGGGGAGTAGAGCCTGCTGCACGTAGGGGGTGTATTCGAGAAAACCCGCACTATCGATGGAGAGATCCCCCGATCCCCCCCACGTAACCGTGGTCGGGACGGGGAGCGGGAAGCGGCCCCAGGCTAGAAAGCCGCCCTTGAAGAACATGAACCAGCCGTTATTCAGATCCAGCGCTTCGGCGGGCGTAAATTCCGAAGTTGACGGGCTTTTCCAGGTGATGAAGTTGCCGAAGAAGAGATCGTAGGTCGTCGAGAGGCTGTCGAGATCGTGGAGCGTGTAGACGGTGTAGTTGTCTTCCGGACCGATCCCGGCGTTAATCTGGACGACGGGAGCCGGGGTCTTCCGCGTCCCTTCGAACGGGAAGATCGGCTGCATGATCTGATCGCGCTGGATTAAGCCGTCCCAGCACCGGAAACATTGCCAGCCGTAACGCGGGTTCAGCCAGATCAGGCGAGCGGGATAGTCCTGACCGCAGGTCTGGCAATTTGCGTAGCCTTCCGGGGCATTGGGATCGTTGACGGCGTAACGCGGCATCTATCTCCTGCGTTTCAAGACCTTCTTCTTCTTTTTCGCGGCCTTTTTCTTGCTCTTTTTCCGCCGCTTGGCCTTCATCTCGGAGAGAAGGGTCTTCACGTCCCGGTCGGTCTGACCGATCATTTAGCTGCCTCCGCGCTTCCGTTATAGCCATCTGCCAATAGCCTAGAAAGGCTTGGCGAAATCGACGGATCGGATTCCCGAAGAACCCGACTCGCTTCCTTCTCGCAGCGCCTGAGGAACGCCTTCGCCACCGGCCACACGTCGTCCACCGGCTGCCAGGTAAGAGCCTCGTAGCGCCCGGATTCGAGCATGTGCGGCGGAACCCAAGAGCGGGAGAGCTCCTTCTGGTCGCACCGGGCGTTGCACGGCCAGAGCGCCATCGCCGGCCTGTCGAGAACCGTCCGGATGACGTTCATGCCGGAGGAGAAGCCGATGTAGGCCTCGAGGACGCGCATCTGCTCGATCATCTGGGGAACGCTCGTCTTTCCGACCGTCGAGGGGAGATCGAGCTCGCAGGCTACCGTGTATGTGAGGTCGTCCCACTCCCCGCCGACGAGAAGAGGCCGCCAGCCGATTGCCATGACGCGGCGCAAGAAATCCACCCACTGGACTCTTCCCCAGGTGTCCCAGGCAGCTGCACCCTTGTAGGAAGCACAGGAGATCCCGACTACCGGCCCTTCGGTCATCGGATGCGGCGGCGCGTAGCGGTCGCCGAGGATTGCCCGGACGGTTTTTTCTCGCCCGAGCCGGGAGTCCTCCTCTGAAACCAGAAGCGGGTAGTGGTAGTAGGTCTGGAGGTCGGGCAGCCACTCGGCGAGCGGCAAACCAGCCTCGAGATGCTGGTTCGCTTCGATGAGCACCGTCTCGACCTTCAAATCGCGGATCTTCTGCCAGGTGGGCTTTTGGCGAAAGGAGATTCCCTGCGCGTTCTCCGCGGCGAGGATCATCTGGTACTGGCCGTTGGTGATCGAGAATTCCGACTCGTCTTCGGTGTTCTCGTCGTAGCCCGCATCTTCGATGCCACAGGCCTTGATGTAGGGAACCGTCCGCCTAGGCGCACCATCGACTACGCGCACCGACGTGATCTCGTCGCGGACGCCGTAGAGCTTACTCCAGATCCACGACCAGTCGCCGATACCGGCGGGAACGATGATTCTCATAGGGATTCGGTGCCTCCGAGAGCCAGAAAGATAGGGCCTAGCTTGGAGCGCCACGCCTCCATCGCGAGGCGCTGCGCGTGGCCGGATTCTTCGTCGGTCATGCCGGTAGCGGCCTTGTGCGAGCCCATCCACTCCTGAGTCTCCCCGAAGTGGTTACTCTGAGCTCCAAAATGAACGTAGCCACGACCCGGCATGGCGGCGTTCACCCAGCGGTTCGAGAGCCAGAGCCGGTGGTTCAGCGTGTTGTCGTGCGACCAGGCTTCGCGGGCAAATCCGCCTACGTCGTCGTAGGCTTTACGGACGATCACCATGCAAGCCCCGAACGGGTTCAGATACATCGACGGAGCCATGAGGAACTTCGGGTGCGGCGGTATCGCCTCGAACCTGTCCGGATGATCCAAGCATTCTTGCCAAGATGAGAAGCCCCACTTCTTGTGGTCGTGGTAGGACTCGAAGCCGGGCATCGCGAGGCAGCCGAGCGGAACGCCGTGCGATTCGAGGAGCCACGTCCAGCGAAGCGCCTCGAGGGTGGCTTCGGGAAAGAGCCACACGTCATCGTTCAGGAATAGCGTGTATTTCCACGAGGTGACGGCCATGCACTGGATTGCGTGGCCCGCTCGTCCGTCCCACGGGGTGTGGTGAACGAAGTCGGCCCCGTGATGCATGGCGACGGCACGATCAGCGTCGGCTTCTGAGGTTTCGATGGAATCACTAGACACGAGCACAGGTAGGTTCTCAGGCAGGGACGAAAGCAGTATGGACAGGCGACCATTGCTGAACCCTTTGTGAGTCATCAGTACAGCGCCGTAGGAGAGGCCCTGTAACGCTCGAGGTAGTTCCTGCGCGGGCCTTCGCTTCGGCAGATCGAGCCGAATTGCCGGGCCTTGCAGGTTCCACACCGGCTGGCGCTTCCGGACGTGCTCAGGGGCTTCGGGATCAAGCCAGGGGTATTGGTAGCTCATCGGCGGAATCCAAATAGCGCTACGCCGAACGACCACCCGAAGTGATCCTGCGGGCAGGTGAGCCCGTCGCCATAAGACGGGCATTCTCGAAGGAGCTTCCACCCGCTGTTCATGGCTTCGAAGGCTCCCTTTCTCACCGTCTCGCGGTCCCAATCGTCGAGGACGAGCACCGCTTCGGTCGCCATCAGCGGGCGCACGTCGTGCATGAAGTCGCGGGTCTGCGCGCTCGAATGGTCGCCGTCGTAGAAGCAGACGCCAATCGGCTTCTCTAGCTTCCTGACCGTCACGAACTGCTGCCAGGACATCGCGAGGAAACGAACGTTGTCGGGAAAGGGCTTCGGCATCGTCTCGTACTTCTCGCACGGGTCGATCCCGATGAGCGTCTTGTCGCTGTTGCCGGCTGCGGCGGCGTCGAGAGTGCGGCCTTCCAAGGTCCCTACTTCGACGTAGCACTCGGTTACCGGCATGGCTTTCACGAGTCCGTTCAGAAGCCACTCCACACGGCTAGTCGAGAATCCGCGCCGGGTCGTGAGTGCTGGCAGGTACAGGCGAGTGTCTTTGCGCAGACTCTCGACGACGTTGTTCGCTGAGGTAAATTTCATCGATCGTTTGCCACACTCCCTTCCGCTTCCAACCGGGATAGTCCTGCTGGAACCGCGAGCAGTCGGTCACCCACCACTTGTGATCCCCGACGCGCTCCGGCCCGTGGTAGACTTCGAAGTCGCAGCCCTTTGATCGCAAGTAGTCGATCGCCTCCAAAACACTGACTGAATTCTCCGGGCCGCCGCCGAGATTGTAGACGCCCTGCTTCGGATTCTCCGCGTAGGCGAGAATTGCATTCGCCACGTCCTCGGCGTCGATGTTGTCGCGTACCTGCCAGCCGCCGTGGCCGTAGATCGTGTACGGCTTGCCCTCGACGGCGCACTTCACCAAGTAACCCAGGAAACCTTGCATCTCGACGGCGGTACCGGCTTTGCCGGTGAGGCAGCCGCAGCGGAACGTCACGGTCTTTAGCCCGAAGCAATTCCGGTACTCCTGGACCATGAGATCGGCTGCGCTTTTGCTGACTCCGAAGGGCGTATGGAGGCTCTGATCGATCGACCAGCGCTCCGGGACTCCGGCGTGCGGGAAGTGATCGGGGCTTGCGCCTACGTAGCGCTGGCCTTCGATTTTCATGTCGAGGCGGTTGATCGAATCGCCGTAGAGCTTGTTCGTCGAGAGGAAGGCAAAGACCGCCTTCGGAGCAAGCTTGCGGTAGCTTTCGAGCAAGCGGACGGTTCCCATGTAGTTGACTTCTGAGTCCTCGACGACATGGGAGCGGGAGAAGTCGTGAGACGGCTGGCTCGCACAGTGAACGATCAAGTCCTTGTCGCGAACCGACTGAAGCGCCCGGTCGGAGCGAAAGTCGTCGTGCATGGTTGTCACGCCCATGCTTCGCAGTTCATCCAGACGCCATGCCGTGGAGCCCGCGGGGCCGAACCATTTTCCTCTGGCGTCGGAATCGACACCCGCGACCTTGTGGCCCTGCTTCAGCGCTACTTCGGCGACCGTGCTGCCGATCAAGCCTGCCACGCCTGTAATCCAGATTCTCATTCCCACTCCAGGCCGCAGGAGCGGCCCTTTTCGATTTCCTTCTTGATCTCGTCGAAGGCGTCTTCTCGGTAGTCGAGCTCGTAGGCTTTGAGAGCGTCCGCCGCCTCGAGCGCCTGCTCAGCCGCTTCGTCGATAGAGTCGCCGTAGCCAACGGCTGCGCCGATCTCCGGAATCTGGATCGGCACGGTGTAATCCTTCCCGTCGATCACGCAATGGTTGTGAAGCTGGATGCGTTCTCGAACGTTCGCCGGAATCTCCAGCGCCAGGAAGTGGTCTGCGGCGAATTCGCTCTTGAGGATGAGTTCTGCGGCGTACTTCCCGCGAACCTCCGGCGCTACGATCCTGCCGCGGGCTCCCTCGCTAACGATCTCTCCCTGGTTCTCGCAGAGGAGCGACCAGGCTTCTGACGGCGGACTCCCGCAGCGAAGGCAGGGATCGATCAAGTAAGCTACCGCGTCCCGGTCGATCCGGCATTCGGTGGAGATCCAGCCCCGGTGGCCTCGATCTTTGAGAACGGAAGAGAGCCGGTCGGCAACGAGCCTGAGAGGTGCAGGTACTCGATCATATGCATCGACTCTTCCCAGGTATCCAGCGTCCTTGAGCTCGTATCCCCACATGACTCGCTCGGGCCATTCGCCATCGACGGAGTAGGCATCGATTCCAGCCTCCACGCCCTTGATCGGTTCTTCGACGATGAATTCGGCCTCCGGCCCGGAAGGGCCGAGATGGCGTACCGTATCGTGGAACCAGGATTCGGTCGTGAACCAGTCGTCGTGGTGGAAGGTTTCCAAGTCGCCGCGGTAGCGCCCGTACTTCACGTACACGTCGCTCGTCTGCCGAAGATACTTTTCGAGGTCTTCGGTGCCGACGATGCGCGTGGCTTCCGGGACGGCTAGGCCGATGGACTTGAGAACCTTCCGGGTGCCCCAGCGGTCAAGCTCGAGCTCCGCGGCGTGCTTGGACGTGCCGAAGACGGGGATTCCCAGCGATTTGACGTAGGACGCCAAGCTCGCCGTAACGACATCGGGGAAGGCGACGAGATCGATATCGCCTTCGCTGAGCGCTCCCCACACGTCCTGGATGCGCTCGATACCGGGGAGGTCGCAGCCGATCCGGGAATGCTTCTCCTGCGGGAATCCGGATCTTACGGGGTCGGACCAGTACATGGTCCGCTTGAAGTCGCGTGCCAGGCTCTCGGCTACATGAGTAAAGAGCCCGGCGTCGATTACGAGTAGAGTTTGGTCTTTGGTCGGCACGGTAGGCATTCCGGTCGCACGCGGAAAGCTACCGCTCGCCTAATTAGACGAGCACGTAGATTTGGTCACCCTGCGCTGAAGCCGCCGTCATGGCGACTCCGGCTGAAGCGTCTTGCGTCGTCGTGGTGACGACTTGGCCGGCAGTCGTCGAAGTGCCGACGCGCGCACCGCGGAGGATTGCTGCCGATGCCGTCGCCAGAACGACTCCCTTGATGAGCACGAGGATCTTGGCTCCGGAAGCGATGGCGCTCGAGTAATCCCACTCGTTGACGATCGAGGACTGCCCAGCGATCACGTAGCAGGGGCGAGCGGTCGAATTCGCGCTGGTGGTCGTCTTGAAGGAGAGGTCCGCTGAGGAGTCCACGATCACGACGTTGCCGGGAGTCATCGCGGAAGAGGCCGTTCCCCAGATGCAGTAGCCGCCTGCTTTCTCGCTCGTGCCAGCCGAGAGGTCGAGCGGTTCGTCCCAGAGGTTTGAGACGTAGCCGAAGGCTGTTGCGCCAATCATTTACGTCTCCTTCGTCAGCAGGGACCGAATCCCTTGTTCTTGCTCGAACGGCCCTGCTTCTTCCCGTCCCAATTCGGCATCTTCCCCATGTCGCGCTTGCCGACCAGAGCCTTCTTCTTGCCGCCCATCTTGCCGCTCATCTTCTTCTTCATATAGG
>Ga0247681_1000045_pt1 | contig 17038 bp, 22 predicted proteins | sample CNK22_metaG_FD_182798 | JGI IMG/M metagenome (GOLD analysis project Ga0247681, IMG submission 182798) | Soil microbial communities from Purdue University Martell Research Forest, Indiana, United States - CNK22 | ecosystem: Environmental > Terrestrial > Soil > Temperate forest > Bulk soil... | reverse complement strand
TGAGCATCCGGCCCGTTTTCCACACCAACCGTTCACTTGGTTCAAGTTGAATCACTCGTGTCTCCTGCCGTGTTACTCGTGTAACAAGACGCATACTACTACTCTGAATTTCGATGTCAACAACTATTTTCACGTATTTTCACTTTTCTGTTGACGAGTAGATGGTCGTGTTCTAACGTGTCTCTCGTTACGAATACCGAGTTACACGAGTCGTTATGGAAAAGGCAATAACAGCGAAGGAAGTAGCGGACAAGCTAGGGCTGCATTTCCGCCACATATTAAAGATGGCGAAGCGTGGCGATCTTCCAGCTAAGAAGATTGGTTCAAGCTGGAGATTCAGAGAATCTGAGATTGAACGCTGGTGGCAAGAAGGTAATATGGCCTCACGCAACCATTCGCGCCGGGAGGAGAGGTCAGCGTGAAACGCTCGGCGCGTTACAGAACGGGCCACGTATTTCGAGAAGAAAAGAAGCTAGGGCCGGACAAGTGGTTTCTTCGGATCGCTGATGGCAGCGGTAAAAAGAAGAAGATCGAACTTGGAACGCTCGAGGAACTCAGAACCAGGCGGGATGCGCTGAAAGCAGCAGAGCAGTTCAGGCTCAAGGCTAATCCCGATAACCCATTCTCAAACGGTGTCACCTTCGGAGCTTTGTTAGATCGGTACGTTGCCGAAGAGATGCCAAAGAGATGGTCAACGTCAGACTCTTACGGTGCATGGATTCGGGCCTATATCAAACCTCAGTGGGGCGAGTATCACGTATCAGAAGTTAAGCCCTACGGAGTCGAGCAGTGGTTGAAGGGCCTAAGTCTGGCGCCAAAGAGTAAAGGGCACATCAAGACCGTGATGCTATCTGTCTTTAATTGCGCGATGCGTTGGGAGCTTGTACCGATGGGAATCAATCCCATGAGTCTGGTACGTGTTCCTGGCGGATCCAAGCGACAGAGTGTTTCGCGCGTCTTGTCGGCCGATGAAGTGATTCGGCTCATCTCTCATATCGAGCGAGAGCCGTTCAGAACAGCAGCATGGTTGGCTGTGTGCTTAGGGCTAGAGCCTAGCGTCCTGTTCGCATTGCAGTGGCAGGATGTGAACCTTGAGGCCATGAGCATCAACATCCAGCGGGGTATCGTCTGTAACCATGTAGATAGGGCGAAGAATGAATATCGTGAAGCACCTCTCCCGCTCGACGAGAAGCTCATCGAAATGCTCAAGTCGTGGAAGGCAGTTAGTGAGTTTTCCGGAGATAGCGATTGGGTATTTGCTAGCCCATACAGAGGAGGCGAAGACCCTTATTCTCCGCGCCATGTCGCAGAAGATCACCTCTGGCCCGCGTCGAAAGCCGCTGGACTCGGAGACAAAATAGGTTGGCGATCGTTCCGCAGAACCTACTCTTCCCTGCTCAGGCAGTTAGGAGTGGACATCAAGGTTCAGCAGGACTTGATGAGACATGCGGACATTCGCACAACCATGAACCTTTACACCGAGTCGTTCTCTGGAGACATGAGGAAGGCTCACAGCGCAGTAGTAGGACGGTTTATCCAATGAAGAATCCGTCGCAGGTGGTTTTTCCTCCACATGGAACAGAAGCAGAAGTGATCGTGCGCTACAAGGTCAACGGCGAAGACGTTGAATTTAATTGGAAACTGAAGAACGTCACTAAGCTGGAGAACGAAGCGCACTTTGAGGAAGCGCCTGAAGGTTTCTTCGTGGCGAGCAGAGTAGGGATAACAACGCTCTCCATTACTGGAAATCTTGCGGAACGGACCCAAACGGACACAGAAGAAACGGCTAAGTAGTTAACCACCAACAAGATGTCTGGTGAGTGCGCTGGGACTCGAACCCATCGCAGACATGTAATTACAACGACATAGGGCGCGAATGGTTGCGCTATTTTCGCCACATGTAATCCCATGTCACTCTCTCCGGACCCAAACGGGACACAAAAAGTTCCACCGGAGATTCAGTGAGTAGCGAAAGAAATATTGGGCAGTTCGATAGCCAAGAGCGATGCTCGTTCACTAAGTCATGCGTATTTCCGGCAATCATTGGTCCGTACTGTCGGTACCACTTCCATGATCTGCTTCTTGTGCTGACCCCGTATAGGCATGGAGTAACACGCGCGTGGCAAAGAAGCAGCGAAACCATCTGGCGGCATTCGTCGGAACGAGAGATTCTCGTATACCCGATGGGCAGGCGGAATTCCGGAGAACCCGTCGAATACAAAGACCGTATGTCTGTGCATGTTAACTCCTTGGTTTCGTTCTACGAATACACTCAACCCAGGGGCTACTCATATCGGATGAGCCGACCAGACATGAAGATAGAACGCGATGGCCAGCGCGAGGGGACCTTGTGGCTTCGCGACTACGAGCACCGTAAAAAAGCTGAGCGAGTCGCCATTTATAAAGCAGAGGTCCAGAAACGGAAAGATGAACGCGGGGCCCCAATCTGGCATTCGGTAATCGCCCAATTAGCGGGGACGAGTATCGGTCAATGGATGGAGGTTGCCGCAAACGATGAACCGAGGATCTATGCAAATCGGCTTCGGTCTGTACTGGCCCAATCAAAGCAGACTCGTTTATTCAAGTGGAAGGTCGGATTGAAACTATCGTCAGTGCTGGTATCCAAGGTTGGCTATAAGCACTATTCATCCGGCGAACTTGGATCCGGAGAATAAATAACCCTATGTCACGATTTTTCACTATGAAAGCATCGTCTTTGCCGATACTTCGGCAGAGAAATGACGATGCGCAAAGTCGTTCTGTTTACCCTCTTCGCCTCGCTGCTGGTCTTTGCGAGCTCGAAGCCACAGGGCCCCGAAACGATTCCAACCGTGGGCGTCACGTGTTGCGATCCTCCACCGGCTTGTCCGAAGTTCTGCCCACCAGTAGACCAGTAAACGGCCCAAGGGCGCTTACCGAGAAAGTGAGCGCCCGATGAGTCTCTATGTAGCTTGGGCTGTGATGATCCTGGGTGAGTGGATTGTCGCCGCCATCGCACTCCGAAACATCCGCAAAACATATCCCTGCTTCACGGCTCTCGTCTGCGTGATGGCAATGAAGAGCGTCGCCCTGTTCTACATTCGCGCCACGGATCCAGTTCTCTACTTCTACGCCTACTACCGCTCTGAGTTTCTGGTGAGCGTGCTACAACTCGCGTCGGCCGTCGAAGTCTTTGGAACTCTGTTCCGTCCGTTTTGGGTGATACCTAAAAAATCTCTTACAACATTGACTCTGGCAACCGTGGTTGCTATTTCCGTCATAGTCAAGACTCAGGTCGCGTTCATCTCAGGTGATGCGCGCGGAGAGTGGCTGTTCTATCAAACTCTGGACAAGGTATCGAGCTCGGCGATCGCATTAACCTTGGGCGCCTGCCTCTTATTCTCGAAGCATTTCGAGATGCCATACCGCTCCCGCCTGAGAGGAATCGCGATTGGCCTGTTCATCATGTCAGTCATGGGCGTGTTGATGTCGTTTGCCACTGCAACTTTCACACAAAGCGTCATTATTATGTTGTCTTTCGTACCAATCTTGGCGCACTATGCATCCCTCACCATCTGGACATACCACCTAAGTCGGAAAGAGCAACTTTCCGCCGTGCTGGATCGTGCCGATCTTGGGGAACTGCGCAACTTGTTGAATCAATTCACATTAGCTTTGAGTTATACCCCAACATCTTGCGGCTTGACTATGCGCAAACAGGTGTCCGATTCTGGTAGCGAAGAAAAGGCGAAGATGGTGAAACACAATGGCTGAGGTAGGGACCGTTATGCAAAATTTGCTGAATAAGTTTCAAGTGCCTGACGAAGATAGATTGCTCAGGGGAGAATATAGCGAAGTAGCAAAGATGTGGTGGGATCGCAGAGTGCTCTTGGAAGTATCAGCGTCGGATTTAGAAGGCACCGCTGCCGACATTCACGCTGAAGCAGTTGTGACCATGAATCAAATTCGTAAACTGGCACTTGAATCTACGCCATGCATACGTTCCTTAATGGTGGAACTGTCATATGGAACGGTTTCAGAAAAGCATGATGAGATGTTACAGTGCTGTTTCAATTATTTTCAGCAGTATCGCGCGATCATCGGCGAAGCGTGTGAGCAGTTCTCCCCCGATTTATGGGAATTCTACGATTTAAAGTTTAACTAAATGCCAAACGAAGACAGTCCAAGACTGAAGGAGTGGGCGGCCCAGCTCCAACAAATGGAGGCGGAATTGGCTGCTCTCCAAAAGGAAGTAGATGAGTTCAGAGCGTTCTTACAAAAACAACGCACTGGCAAAGACCTTCCTTCTCCAACTAGTTCCGGAGCTAGAGTAGCCATTGCAGCAATTAAGCCCTACCTAAAGTCTCATGGCCCAGCAACAAAGGAAGAATTGACAGAGCACCTTCTGAGAGAGTGGAAGGAAGGAAAGATAACTATCATAGGCGCAGACGAAAAGGCCAGGATAGGAAACATTCGACGCTCTATAGGAAGGTGTGTGGCCGCAGGAACCATCATTCTGCAAGGGGAGAAGTATCGGATTCCAAAGTAGGCGGCATTTCTCTTCCGTCGTGCCTCTTGTCTGGAACCATCCTATCGAAAGCTTGCCCTAAGTCTCGTGCGTGTCCTGTTTCAAGTAGCCAGTAAAGAACTTCCCAGTTTGTCATCCTTCCTTCTCCGCTACTGCGCACTCAATACAAACTCCATCTTTGAAGTGTTCTAGGTGACGATCTGTGCGCTTGCAGCGGGGGCAGGTGGCTACGGTCCTGCCGCATAGTGGGCAGGTTGGATCTGTCTTGCTTGGCATGTATTTGTCCGTGAAAGGTATTAGCTGAGAAGCCGTCAAGGGCGCTGTCGTCCTCGGAGAATTCGAAGAGCCAGTGCATACCGGCCTCCAGAGGATTGTTAGGCTTTATCTAGGATTGAGTAACAGGCAGTTCCAACGAGGCCTTCGTCTTTATTCCAGACGTAAGCCTCAGCAGCTCGTATTGCTCCGATGTAGTGATTCTCTGCGCTCCACGCGCATGGTGGCCTGAGTGATGGAAGGATGCGAACTGTCGCCCCTTGTGTCTCGATCATGCGCCGATGGTGCTTGTCCCCGGTGTGAGCCTCGCGCCACTTAGTTCTACCCCACATGGCCGGCTGTTCTGCTGCCATCGTCTTGTCGTAGTTCTCAAGCTTGCCCTTGTTGCCGTGGGTGAACAGGAGCATGTTGACGCCGTGCTCCCAATACTTGCGGGGGTTGGGCGAGTTGTGAATCGTGACCTTGGGGACATTGCGATACCACGCCTTGAGTATCTCGCCGAGATGCCACGTCGCCAGCGGATCGTGATTGCCTGGAACCGGAAAGACTTCAACCTCTCCGTACTTCATCAGGCAAGCGTCTATCGCCCATATCGAGCACTCGCAGGAAAGTTCGAATACTTTCTGATAGCGGCCGTCGTTGTTCTGAGGTGTTCCCGCCTCTGTGTTGCCAGCGCGATTGTCGGCGTTCTGTTGGTCGTGTCCGAGGATTAGGACGGCCTTCTCTGGCCTGTAGCTTTCCGTCCTTGCTATCAGGGCAGTAACGGCATCCTTATAGGCCTTCTCGGAAATCTTCAGATCCCAATCTTCGCCGCCTGTTTCGCGTCCCCAAATCAGTGCTCCGTGGTGGACGTCAACGGGAGAGATTTCTACGGCATTGCCGCTGTTCGATTTGGCGACTTTGATAACCGGATACTTCGGAGCGTGGGATTGGGCCTTTTTTCGGAGAGCTTCTATGATGCGGTTGGCTTCTTCTACCCATGCCCGGCGCTTGAGGAACGCCTTGACTTGGAACAAGGGCATGACCTGGCCTTCGTCGGCCTTGTCCTTGTAGCCCATCTCCCACTTATTGCAGATGAACCGCTCAACCTCCCAAACGTCTTTATCTACCTTGCAGTGCTCTAGGAGTTGCTCGAGCGTGCAGATGCGCGTCTTGGGTAGGCTGATGCTCCATGTGTCGCCGGTGATCTCGTTGGACTCAGAGGGTGTCTCGGCTCCTACAACCTTCGGAGCTCGATAACGACAGACGCAGTCACGGCTTACCCTTATTCCAGTTTCCTGCTCAACTGCTCTGGAGATTTGCGAGGCTGACCAGCTAGGGTTTCGCTGCGACAGTTCTTTTATGCGCTGCTGCAACTTCTCGTCTAGCTGAGGATTAGCCAAGGAATTCTCCTTAGAAACGGTTGGAGGCGAGGTCTAGAACCCCGCCCCCGCTCCCCGGTATGGCATTGTTTGGCATCAAACGGGGGAGAGCTTGATTTATACTTTTCATGTGTGCGGTGCGGCTGCGCGCGGCATGACCCTTAAATGAACTTCACTTTGCCGGGTGATGGTGGGGTGCTCCAATGGCATTGGAGACGCTGGTATCCATTCCAGCCCGCACACTTTACTGCTTGTCCCTATCCCGCCATCCCTGCCTATAAGCCACACAAGCGACTACAACTATCACGCCGATGTATAGCGATAGGCCGAGAGGTTCCATTTACTTGAGCTTCGAAAGTTCTGCTTTGGCGGTGTCGATCACGCTCTGCCAGTTCGTATCAGCCTCGCTCAGAATGTCGCCCAGCGGCTTTACTTTGTCTGAGTAGGCGGATTGAATCTGTGAGTACGTTTTCACTCCCATAGGAATGAGAATCGAAAGTAGATTTGCGAGTGCTACTGCCTCTTGTTCGTTCATGGTCTCCTCCTACTGGAGCATGGCTGCAATGCTGTTAAGCGCGGCCTTGGCTCCGGCCATCGCAATCGTCCACTTCGCCTGAATGTCCTTGTTCTTGATATGCAATAGACCTTGCTGATTTAGAGAGTCGATCGCAGCCACGGCGGTATTCACATCGGCGAGTGCAGATTGGTTGTCGTTGGCTGACCGTAGAGCGCTGTCGAGTGTCTTGCCTACCTGCCCAACTTGAGCGAGTAGGCCCTGAATGGTTGCGTGGTCATCCACAGAAACGACGCCAGATTCAAACGACTGGATTTCTGCTTGCTGGAAGGCTTGCACTGCGATGGAAGCGCTCTGCGACGCCACGGCTGCTTGCCGAACAACTGACGCCTTCGGACAGGCTGTCAGCATCAGAGCGAGCAGGATCACGAGAAATACTGCTTTACGGCTTCGGTTCATTGTCCGTCCTTTTCGGGGTGTACTTTGGCGGAACTGCGTTCAGCAGTTGCCGAGTGGTGTGGTAAATCCACGGATAGAGTTGGAACTTTTCGGATGAAGGGTCGGGCAGCGAATTGACCGCAGCTACGAGCACATACATTCCGACAAGCAGGATTGTTTCGATATGAGCCATCAGAAACTCTTTCATTTCTTCACCTCGATACAAGCGAACTTAACGATCACGTCATGACACACTGCAAGGTCTGCGCTGATTGGTTCACACGCCTTAGCGTTGAGCTTCGCCCCGAGCACGCAGCCCCTTGGTATGTCCATGTTAGGAACAGGAACCTTTACCTTTTTTGCTGCGCAGCCACTCATAACGCAGAGCGTTAATACCGCAGCTAGGTACTTCATAGCTTGAAAGCCTCTGCCCACACGGCCGCGAGTCCGCCAGACTTGAACAGCGCGCGAACCGCATCATTCGGTGATCCGATGGGAAACTTGCCGGTCAGCTGGAAGTGCGGAGCGTCGGGGAATGTTCGCCAGTACGCTCCAACCTCTAAGCCGAGAGCCTTGCCGATTCTCGCCATTGATTTCCACGCCGGATGCTGTGCATTCCAATCACACTGAAAGTCGGCCTTGGTCGTGTCGTCCGGAACGAGGTCAACGGCCATCCCGAAGTTGTGCCAGGAATGACCGCCTCTACAATTCGTGACGATGGCGTGACGGTCGATAACGGTGCCGTCAGTAGCCCTACCCTTGAGCCAGAGCGCTTCCTGCTCGTTCCAAGTGCGAAGCCCCTGCGACACGCGCACATCGAAGCCATCGGGAGAAATGGCTGTATCCTGTTTGCACAGTTCGGCGACTTGCCGGATTCGTGCCGCCAACTCTGGCATAACGTCTTTGAGTCTTGCTTCAGAAGCAGTGTCCATCAGTGCCCCCAAATGATCTTGACGACGGCGATGGCCACGAATCCGGCGCCTGCCAGATACCAGCGCCATTTCTCAAGGCTCACGATTCGCTCGTCATGCTGCTTGAGTTGCTCGTCAACTGTCTCCATTGCGCCAGGCCTTCCCTGAACGCCAAAGATGTAGCCGTGAATCTCATTTACCTTTTCTAGTAATTCGCGTTCGGTGTCAGGGGCCATGTGGCGCATGTCCTAAGTTGAGATTTTTGCTGCAAACAAAAACCGCCTTATCGGCGGCTCTTACGTTTCTTCGTTTTCTTCTTAGCTTTGTTACACGGACACTCTTTGTTGCAGACGTGGCCCGGTTCGCTCCAGTGCTTCGATAGTGCCTCTACTGCACTAAGCAGAACCTTTGATAAAGACGGGCCTTCATACGTCACGGCTGTAGAACCCATTGACCATTAACCGGCCACAGACATCCACTGGTGAGTCGTATCGATCCAGATCCATCTTCGATAATTACTGGGTCTGCTTCGTCCAGCGGAGCACACACTTGAAAGTAGAGCGTCTGTGAGGCGAGGTTAGCGGTCTTCACTTGCACGGGCAGGAAGCCAACCGTCTGCGTCATCGATGGCGAGAACGTGAACGATGCCGATGTAGGGCTGTTGACGTGCAGCGCGTAAGACGTTCCATTCACGACCAGCGACGTGTTCTTTGCGAAGCCGCTGCCCGTAATGGTCACTGCTTGGTCGAGGCCTTGCGCCACTGCCAACGGGTAGATGGACGTGAAAGTTGGAGCGGTCTTAGATGACGTAGAGAACATGCCAACCGCTACGGCGAGTATGGCTGTTCCTGCTGCTGCTAATTTCTTTTTCATATTTCACCAATAGAAAAAGCGCCCCGAAGGACGCTTCATTTGACTTCCCGTTAAACTTGGATAATGCTTATCCCCGCTCTGGAGGATTTATGGGTGACTATTTGCCTCTTGTTTACGTCTGCATATTCATCGTTGCTATCGTGATGTTATTCGCTCAGGTGAAGCTATTCGAGATTGCCGCCACATTGCGCGACATCTGCGACGAGATGCGCTCTAAAAATAACTCCACCGTATACGACGAGCCGAGAACTAAGTCGGCACCACTCGGCCTTTAGATCGAGTGATTGACCGAATAGGCCATATCAGAGCCGACACCACTCCGTCCGGCTCTCCCTCCGCTATCCCCGTCGCTGGATACAGCTCTTTGTCCGGCTCGAAATACGTTCCAAACAACACATCCCACAGCGGCGTGAAGCCAGCAAAGTTCTTGTCGTAATGACGACTATCGAGAGAGTGATGGATGCGATGGAACTGTGGGCTGATAAACAGCCACGACAACTTGCCGAAACCAATCTTCATATTCAGATGTTGATACAGCGGCAACAACCAGCCGATGATCGAAGCGAGAATAACGACCGCTGGATCCGGCTTAAAAAGCAGTCCCACTGGAAAGTAAAAAAATGCAATCAGGGGCCTATCTAACCAGTAGTGCCGATACCCCGTCGTCGGGTTTATAGTTTCATCGCTATGGTGGAACGAGTGCATCGCCCAAAGCCAGGAAACTTTGTGCTGTAAGCGGTGAAACGAATAGTCCATCAAATCTATCGAAGACATCAACACAATGGTTGACGGTATCAGCATCCATCCACTGCTCCTCAAATGAATGGGCGGAGAGTCGATGGTGCCAAACAACCAGACCAACACCGGGGCGACGACCGGCCCCGACAGGTACATAAAAACCATCTGAACGACGCCGCTCACTGAATTTACAAGTGCGCTTCGCAACCCGTTAGGTGCGAACGTGCCGAGCAAATCTTCAATGGCGATAGCAATTACAGCTGCAACCGCGATAAACGGAAGAGAGAGCAACATAGGGCTGCAAGTATGTTCTCAGCTATTCACGGATGTCAATGCCTAGAAGTCATTAATCCTAAACAATTGAGTTATATACGGCCCAGTGGTAGCAGCTAAACGTCCACGTTAGAGATGAAAAGTTAGTCATCACTATCCCGGCTTTGTTTGGCGTAAGAAACGCTCCGCTAGCGTCGTCTATAAGCAACATCCAGTCCCACCCATCTACCGAATACCAACTTTTCCTCCTCGTGCCGTCATCCGTCATCTTGAAAAACCACAACGTCCCCTGGAAAATAAAGTTGTTCACGTTAGTGACGGCGTTCACTGACGTTGGGCTGTTCATTCTTATCTGCCGCATTCCCACGCTTCCAGATTGAATGTTTGCCTGAACGTCGTAGCTTAGCGTTCCAGATGCGGGATAAAGCACCAATCCTATATCGTAGTAATTTGCCACGATATTTACGTGATGGGTGAATGCGGCTACCACGGAAAACGGTGTCGAAGGCAGAGTGTTGTTGTACAGAAAATACCTAAAGTTAGGATCTGTGCCGTTATGTTCAACCGTGAACGTCATCCGATTTGAGTTGTCTGTAACGGTCGCACCGATCTGATTCACCCAACCGAAGTTGGATGAAACTGGAGGTGTCAACGTCGGATAGAAGGCCGAACCTCCGCCGCCGCCCGCGACGGGTCCGAACGTTCCATCGCCGCGCAGGACGTCGGTTGACGCACCGCTGAGCTTCTTCAAAAATCCGTGATTAGAAGTTGAAGCATTATTGGTTGTGATGTCCGATAGGCTTAAATCAGTTTCGTCTAAAGTCTTCCACTTCAATCCCGTCGTCTGCGCCGAATCGGCCATCAGAACTTTGCCATTCGTGCCGACTGCCAAACGCGCATCTGCGGAACTGTATGTGTAGAGGTCGCCCTTGGTTGTTAGCGGTGAACTTCCTCCGCCGCTACCACCGCCAATGAAATACCAGTTCGTCCCCGTAAAGAATAGCCAGCCAGGGCCAGTGAGAGCGAGAGTCGCGGAACCGTTTATTGTTCCTGAAGATGGCGTAAGAGTTGCCGCTCCCGCTCCGATAGGATCCACTGCGCATAGATAGAAAGATGACACTGCGCTGTCAAGCGTGACCGCGATGGCCGAGGCGTTGCTTAGAGTAACCAGTTTTCCGCGACTGGCTGTCGTGATGGTTTCAGACGTTCCGGTGCGCGCATCTACCCCGCCGAGAATCGACTTCCACGCCAGTCTCCCGCCGATTCCCGTTGTAGGGTCAGCGCCATTGAGATCGAACGCCAGAACGTCATCGTGGCTTGGAAGGTCGGTTGTTACCGGAATGGTTTGGATTTCTTGGATAACTGGAGCATCGCCGCTGCCAGTCAATCCCGCAGCCATGCGAATCGCGCCCGGCGCTGTAGCCGTAGCAGGTTCCACATACGCCGACACATTCCGAGGGTTCGTCTCGTCGTCACCTTGCCATTTGACCGTTGCCGCCCCTGCTGGAGTCTCTGGCGTGGTCGAATTTAGATTGATGATCGAAGCTTCGCTCATGCCGTGTATGCGACTCCATCGCTGGTGTGGTTTCTGACGTTGGGCTTACCGATAGCCTTAACGTAGAGCGTGTATGCAGTTCCGGCCGTAAGTCCTGCCGTGGTGAGGTCGTAGGTTCCAACGCCAGTATTAACCGAGTCTAAGAACGTGACGTTCTGCCCATCGTGCGATTCGTAGATGTCGTAGTGAGCGATCGTCGTTTCGTCGCCCGTACCGCCAGATACACTCCAGTTCAGATTGGTGGTTGAGATAGAGGCCGAAACCGCAATGTCGTTCTCAATGCCAAACTCTACGTTCGAACCTTCCTTGAGGTCATTGAAGGTCGCTGTTTGAACTCCTGCACAGTTTGAATCAATGATTCCGTCAAGGTACGAAGCTATGGAAAGCCAGCACGCTCCAGAATCGCGCGGCAGATACTTTCCTAACGACCATGAAAGCGAACGGGTTAGAGTTCCATCGAATCCAGGGCAGAGTGCAATCCAATACTTCTTACCCGAGGAGATAGCGGCCGTCACGAAAGAGAGCAGGCCCGCGTGGTTATAAGGGTCAGCGCCCGTCCATTCTCCGTGGTGCCAATCGTGCGTCCAATCCATCACGCCATCTACCCAAGACTGCGCGGCATTGGTAGAACCTTTCGGCATCCAGAACGCCGTGCTTCCTGTCGTTGCTGCCTTTGCCGCAGCCATTGCCGTATTGCCGAGCGCAGCATCTACATCGAAGAACTGTAGGACGGGTTTAGAACTGATGGTTCCGTAGTTCGCATCTCCGAAATACTGGCTTTGCAAATAGGTGACTTGTGCTATGAGAACCGACTGCGTGAGGTTCGCGATGCCGTGGTCAGCTTGGATGATGAACTTGAACGTGTTACTGACTCGCGCAGCGAGATTCGCCTGAATCTTGAGGGCTACCTTGTCACTGAACGTTCCTTCGCCGTACCAGTCAATGACCACTCCGTTGTATCCGCAGTTAATCATCTGATTGATGGCATTGTTAACCCATTCGACCGTGTTGCAGTTCTCTCCGAAGCTGGCGTTGCCGGTGAACGGTACAAGGTGCGCGTAGTGCGGAAGCGAAAGATGTGTTGCAAGCATCTTGTGAACGTCTTGAGTTGAGACATTCGCTGGAGTAATCGGGTTATAGGAGTCGTCCACCTTCGTAGAATCGACGGATGCTGTCGTTCCGTCCTGATCCGTATAAGTCGTTCCCGAGAAGTTCGCAGGATAGTTGGCTTTGTTATAAGCCTTCGGGGCAGCGACGTTGTGCGCCGTTAGACCTGCGACCGTGGTCGGTCCCAACGCGCCAGGTCCATTGCCATCCACAAGGAAGACTTGTGAAGGCGTGGTGTCTGGATCGGGTGGACGGGGGTCATAAGTTGGGTCATAAACTTCGGTCTGCGGGGTATTGCGAACGCCAACCACCAATACTCTCAGGTCGCCTTCGTTGCGGCTGAGGTTTCCGCCTCCGGTTGGAACTCGCGATTGGTGACAGTGAACGAGTCCGGAACTATCGACCCGCTGATCGAATTCCCAGAAGCGAATATCGACAGATCCTCCAGCGCCTGCTCCAGTCGAAGCCCAATCAGAGATGTAAATCAGTTCGTCTCGCGAGTAGGTGTAACCGTCAATTCCAGAGGTCGGAAGAGGGATGGTGTCGCCGTCGTTGTAGGACGTTGGCCCGAAGTACTCCTGCCGAACAAGGGCAAGTCGCAGATTGTTATTGATGGTATCGGCTAGTGATGACGGGCAGGGATTGCCAGCAAAAAACACTTCGTCGGCGATCTCCGTAAACGCAGGAGAACTGAACGTAACGGATGGGGGAGTTCCGTTGACTGTCGCGGCGAAGATGAAGCCCGCTCCAACGTTGTCATTGAACTGCACATCATTGACGCCGAGTTGCAGATATACGGTTCCGGTCGGGGCTGTGAAGGTTCCGCCGTTGCCGACATCGATAACATCAATGACCGCGCCGGCAGCATCAACCCACGCGCCAGAGCATCCACCCTTGCCGAGAGTCGAGCCTGTGACGTAGAAGGTCGGGAATCGCTTGCCGCCTGATAGCGTCGTGCCGCTTGGATCCGCAACCTGACCGTCACCGTCAACATACGGCCGCGCGTCTGAGATGCGAACCGTTCCAGAGATGTAGGTCAGTGTGACCGAATCGCCAGCGGTGATCGTGAGTGGAACTCTAACCGGAGAGGTTCCATCACCACGTCCGAACGGGAATGAAGTGTTTAGGGTCGAGCTGACATCCCAAGGCCGAGTCTTGCATGGCACATTGACCTGCGTGACCGTCGCAGCGGTCCTATTACAGAAGGCGAATACGGCCACTCGTCCGTGAGTCGTGGTGTTGTATCCGGAGTTGTAATACACGACGGCTGTAGTCACGTCGCCAGTAGCAGGATTCACCGAACAGGAGATTTCGTGGAGTTGGCCGAGCGTGCCATTCGGCTGAGTGAACGCCGTACCAACGGTCGTCCAGCGCCACGAGGTCATAAACTGACACTCGCCAATCGAGTAGACATACCCATCGGCGGGGGATACAGGAAGCGTGACCGTCTGTCCGTTGTAGTACTCACCTAGATAGATGACTTCGCCGGCCAACGCTGAGTACTTCGCATTGCGGCTCATCTGCGTCAGGGGTGAGGTTTGGAGAGCGTTATCGACGGCGAAGTTCGCATCGTCAACATCTGCGAAGTTTGGAATTTCGTTGACAATCAGCGTCGATTTGCCGCGCTGCGCAATCGTGTAAACCGCCAACACGCCATCGCTCGACGTTCCGGAGTTGCTGTTCAGATCCCCTTCGGAGTTTCGATACCACTCGATGCAGGATACTTTCCCATCAGTCTGTCCAACCTTCCAAGCGCAGTACCACATCGGGCCGGGGCCGCTGATCCATCCAGAGTCAGCATTAACGGTTGAGTAGATTCCCCAAACATAAAGAAGCTCGTTGCGCGAGTAGGTATAACCATCAACTGCTGATGTTGGGAGGTTGACCGTCTCTCCGTCTTTATAGAGGCCGTAGAAGATTTCTGGACGAACCGCTCCGAATGAGGCATTACCGGAGATGCGCGCGAGATGCAGCCCTAGTGCTGGCTTCTCGGCTTGCAGTACTGTATCCGGTATATCTGCGAATCCAGGCGGAGTTGTGAGAGTAAAGGTCATGAGTTATAAGCGTCGAGCGCCTTTGCGAGTAACTGCTTTATTGATTTCTCTGACCAAGTTCTCGACCGATGATCCATGTAAGCCTTGGACATGAATATGCAGTTCTTGAGCCTTTTGCTCTTGTGGCTCTTGCGTAAGCCCCATGTACATGAGCTTCGAATCTTCTCCGAAGTACCTATTAACAAGTTGCATCGCACGTTGAAAATCTCCGGTCGGAAGTTCCACGACAAACGTAATGCCTTCGTCATTTCCATCAACCGGAGGCTTCGGGCATACGTCGAATCTAAATTTCTTCATAAAGTCCACTACCCCAATATTGGTGCTGTATCGCCGTTAGACATCAGTCCTGTATCTTCCGAGAGGAACATGTACCGTTCTTTCTCGTCCGTCGTCGCAGACGTCCAAACATCCATGCCATCGGGTGCAATCTTGAAGCGTCCGTAGCGCGCCATCTCTGAGGCATCTACAACGCGGATTTCAACCTTGCCGTCTCCGAACATGTAGGTGCGGTCGAGAACCTGAAGCAGCCAATCGGTGATTCCAAACACTCCATTCACGCGATCGGGTACGCGTGGGTGAGTCACTTGAACTAGGTCGAAAGGCTCAAGCAACGCCAACTGCCACTGCCCATCAGCGGTGAACGTTAGGTTCTTGTTCCCATAGCGAAGGAAGATCATCCGAGCGACGAATGAGGCAATAAAGAAGCCCTGCGAACTCGCCCTGAGTCCGTCTGACTCAATGATGTGCTCACCGTAGAGCCCGTACTTCGCTATTGATTCAGCATCGTTCTGAATCGAGATAGACAGGTAATCGTTATTGCTGCTGCTGGATCCACCGTCGTTCTTGTCGAACCGGAAGCTGATGGTGTTGATTAAATCGGCTTGCCCTGCAACTGGCGTCTCGCTTAGGTCGGTTTCCGTCAGCGTCATTACTGGATCGGTGTCACCATCCAGCGGAGCCATGAACCTAACCGTGTGGACTCCAAGATTGTTAATCCAGAGGATTCCACCGAGCGGAACCATCAACTGCTTCTGAATGAAGTCTCGTGCTTGTGGCGGGTCGGTGATTGAGAACGAGAACTCCATTCCTGCAAAGTAGGTGTCTCGGTACTCCTCCATCCGCGTTACATCGATCTTCTCTAGGTCAATCTCTAAATCCGTCTCAAGGATTGAGAGCAGGATGTCGATCGGGTTCCCCTGAATCGTGCGCGGGTGATCGCTGTCAGTTGGCTGTCCGTCGTCACCAATCGTCCAAATCACAGAATCGAGATTCGCCGAACCATCATTACAGGTGAACGTCCAGCCGAGATTTCCAGACATCGATGCTACGGATTCCACAACGCCCGTATAGACGGTCAGCAAGTCTGGATAGTCCAGAGCCGTCGTTCCAATCTTTAGCGTTACACGCTTGCCTTCGAATACAAACGTCGGCATGTCTGCCAAGATAGGAAAGTTCAGACGCTCAAGGTCTATGACGTCGAACGAAAGCTGTCCGAGAGTCGCCGAGCCGCTAAGATCATCAACCGTTAATTCAAGGTCTTGCGGAGCAGGCTTAAGCCACGGCTTAAAGATTCCAACTCCTGAACTGCTTCCCCCTCCCGCATCTTCGGTGGCCGAGGTGTAGTAGATCGCCACTCCAACCTGATGAATCACAAAATCATCGTCCATCGTCGCGATGCTCAACGATTGCTCAAGGTGAGCACTCATCGAGAACCCAGACAGGACGCTTAGAGAACTTCCAATCGTGGTGCCGTGGAACTGCCCGTCAAACAGCGAGTTGCTGTTAGAGATGATTCCGCCGCTCGTGTACAACGCATATGCGGCCGCGGGAGTCAGCGTGAAAGTGCGAGTAGCGGCTATCGTTGGATACATCGCAACAATCACTGCATCGCCCGGAAGTGACGGAGCAACAAAAGACGACCACCGCGATTCCCACTCGTTATTCGCCAGTGGGCCAGAACTGGTGAACGTTACCTCTCCACTGCCAAGAGCGCTCGCCGTTGCAGAGCCGTTGGTCGCGCCTGGATCACTGGGGCCAGCAGAAGCAGCGGAGGGCCACGCCCAAACTACGCGCTGCGTTCCCGTAAGTGCTACAGGGGGAGTAAGCGCGAATCCAGTAGGCGTTGGGGGATTTGCGGGGCTGTATGTGTGACTCGTAAGGGCGTAGTGATAGTCCTCAATTTCCACAACATAGAGAGGCTTTCTCTGACGCTTCGCAAACTCTGTTGACCACGCTGAGGTAGGAGTAATCACGAAACGTATTCCCTCAGTGTCAGCGTGAACTTGAGCCAGTTGCCTTCAGGAGTTGCGAACAGGAACTGAGGCTTCCAGTCCTGATCTTCCAATGTGTAATCGGTGTGCGTTCCGGAGTCTGTGCTGTCGGGGTAGTAGGTGAACACCTTTCCCTCGATCGCGTAATCGATGAACGCACACCG
>Ga0247681_1000044_pt1 | contig 17117 bp, 35 predicted proteins | sample CNK22_metaG_FD_182798 | JGI IMG/M metagenome (GOLD analysis project Ga0247681, IMG submission 182798) | Soil microbial communities from Purdue University Martell Research Forest, Indiana, United States - CNK22 | ecosystem: Environmental > Terrestrial > Soil > Temperate forest > Bulk soil... | reverse complement strand
CCTGATTAGACGTCCTTAAAAACATGTGCTAACAGGTATCCGCAACAAATGAGGGCATGTATGTTGCGCGGTGTATATGTACTTTTGTTAATGTTTCCCACAGCCGCTTTGGCTCAAGAACAACACTTCCATCCCCCCGAACATGCCGCTCTCCACGACGAATTCTACAAAAACTGGATGCGGCCGGATAACCCGAAAATCTCTTGTTGCAATCTCAACGATTGTGCCCCGGTCGAACATGTGCGCCGCAACAGCTACGGGGGATGGGACATGCAGCGATCCAAGGATGGCGCCTGGATCACAATCCCGCCGGAGAAGATGGAATTGAACCGGGACACCCCGGATGGCCGGTCGCACATGTGCTCGAACGGAGATCTGATATTCTGTGCAATTCTAGGGTCAGGAGGCTGATATGAGCTTTTGGGTGCAATTGTGGATAACCGTGATTATTTGCTTTTCGTACCCCGTATTTGCTGAAGAACCTGGGGAAGATCTTGTCGAAATTCACAAGCAGCTTGTTCACAACAAGCCGCCGCAGGCGACCCGGGAATATCTCTGCGACGTCTACAAGCGCACTCCAATCAAGAAGGACGCCGCTGGCGACTTCTCGTGGAAGGACCCGGCCGCCGCCAAACGCAAGGGGATGGATGTTTGCACCTATGCGATCGACGGCATGGCCCCCGAACTGCAAGAGCGCCTGGCAGCGTTGGGGAAGGTGGCGGATGCCCGCGGGATCGAGTGGAGCATCCTGAGCGGGTTCCGGGATGATTGGCGCCAGGAGATTGCCAGCGGGCTTAAGGCCGGCAACAAAACCAGCAAACACGGCGGATCCAGGGCTACAAAGGGCTATGGCGACGGCCGTGCGGCTGATATCGTGGCATCTCCGATACGACCCCTGATGGTTCTCGTCGACCAGATGGGCAAGGATCTAGGGCTTAACCGCCCCTACAAAAGCTTCGATCCGTACCATGTCCAGCTTGCCGGGCCTCCCCAGTTGGTGGCGAAGACCGCCAAAGCGAAGGTGCGCCATGCTAAACGCCATCGCGGAAAGTCTTCACACCGTCGCGCGTGAGTGCCTGGGGTTCATGTTCGGGCTGGCAGCGGGATGGTACGTCGGATTGTATCTTGGGTTTCTGTGTGGGTTAGTTGTTTTTGCAACGAGGTGATGAATGGCCTGGCCAGCAGATAAGCGCTTCATGACTCCCGAGCAATTCAAGGCGCACGTCGACGCGCTCGATTTCACATCCTGGAAGCCGATCGGCATTGTCTGGCACAACACGGCTGAGCCAAACCTGAAGCGTTGGCATGATTATCCGCGGCTCCATTGGATGACCAACCTGGAAAGTTATTACAAGGGGCTGGGATGGAATGGCGGCCCGCACCTGTTCTGCGATGACGGTCCTGACGGCATCGGGCTGTTCAATCCTCTCAACCGGCGCGGCACGCACTCGCCATCGTTTAATGCCCAGTATATCGGCATCGAGCACGTCGGCGATTACAACGTTGAGGACGATGACAGCGGCGCCGGGCTGAAAGTCAAGACCAACGGGATCATCGCGACCGCCATCCTGTGTGCGCGCCTTGGCATCCCGGTCGACGCCGAGCACATCAAGCTTCACAAGGAAGACCCGCGCACCGACCATGACTGTCCTGGAAAGCACATGGCGCAGGACAAGATGAAATCGATCGAGGCCGTGTTGGAATATATGGGCACAGGCGGCGATCATGGTCCGGACTGGAATCACGTCGCCGATACCCCGACAGGTCCCAAACCTCCCAATAACAGGATCGCCGTTGTCGATGTATACGGTTTGAATGTCCGTTCAACTTCGAGTCCTTCAGGCGTGATTATCGGTGTGCTGACCAAAGGGGAGACAGTCAAGATTGTCAGCACGGCGATGAATGGCGCATCGACGTGGGTCTGCATTGAGCGACCGAACAGCTCCGTGGGCTGGGTCAACGCTAAATACCTGTATCCTCCCGTCATGGTCGGGGAGCCACTTGATCGGCCGTATGACAAGCCAGTTGCGATTGCAATGCCTTATGAGCCAGACGTACCAAACGACTTTCCCCTGCCGAAGCCGCCATCAGATTTCAAAGACGTGGTTTTCAAAGCAGAGGGCAAAATGAGCACCTTCGGCGGTCCCAAGGATACCGGGATGACAAAAACGGAGGGCCTGGCGCTCTACGGCAGTGAAGCCGCATTCACCAAGGCAGGCATCGGCGACTGGCTGCTGAGCGCCAAGGAAGCCGGCGCCAGCGGGCTCGGCCGCCGGCTCGATCCGGAAAAGTTCTACCTGGCGTGCCGGTGGGATTACAAGATCACCAAGGCGGCGTTCCTGCGCACCGCGCTGATCCGCGTCACGAACCCGAAGAACGGGAAGATGCAAGTTGCTCGCGCTGTCGACTGGGGCCCGAATGCCAAGACGGGGCGCGCGGCCGATCTCTCTCCAGGGCTGGCAAAAGCGTTGGGGCTTAATACCGATGACGAGTGTATCGTGGAAGTGTTTGGCGAGGTATAATCCCTCCTTAACCTGAAGGAACTAGCCTATGTTCACATACGAGCAATTCATGTCTGCCATCCGGTGGGCGACGACTGTTGGAGGCACCATGCTGGCTTCTTACGGAGTTACGATAAACGCACCTCTGTGGCAGGCGGCGAGCGGTGTCGTTATCGCGTTGGCTCCATTTGTCTGGTCCATGTTCCGGCATACAACGATCGGCACAATTCTCGCTGCTGATAATGTTCCCAGCGTTGCCGGCGTAATTATGAAGCAAACGACGGAAGGTCGAAGTATCGCAGACAATACAACGAGCAACCCGACCGTTGTATCGGCTGGCACTGCGGCGGCGGCAAGTGTGGCGCAAGCGACGCCTCCGCCTGCATTTTCCTCCGCCACCGGACAGCGTTTATGAGTTATCTAAGCCTTATCCTGGCGATCTTGAGCCTGGTCGATAAATTTACCGACTGGGCTATCGAACGCAAATGGATGGCTGAAGGCGCGCGGCGTGAGATCGCCAAAGTACAGATCGAGTCGGCAAGAAAGAGTGGCTATGCAAAAGAAATCATGGCTGAAATTGACGCCATGTCTGAGCCTGCTGTTGATGACGGCCTGCTCAACCTTGAACCCAGAGAGCCCGGTAACAGCGATCGATAGCTACTGCACCACGTATATCCCGATCGTGCGGGCAAAGGGCGAAGGTAAAATTCAGGCGCCGCTGCAAGTCAAGAAGCGGATCCTTGCAAATGAGGAAACGTACAGAGGGCTTTGCGCGCCGCAAGGAAACAAGTGAACCTCCTTGAATTGGTGCTCGCATTTACGGTTGGCTTGATCGTTTTTGCACATTGGATGAAGCCATATGAAAACACTGATCGTCGCCAATATGGCTTGGAACGCCTTCTTCATTCTCATGGCCGCAAGTGAGATGTTGGGGTTGACCCAAGTTCATGAAGGGCTGCCTTGGTATTTGAAATGGTGGTGGGTCATTGCGCTGGCCATCGGCAACCTCGGCATTCATATAGCCATGCTGGCTAAAGTTGACACGCTGACTGCCGACGGCAATCTGCGACAGCGCGATGCTGGCGCAGCGAGAGATTGGGCGCCGCCATGAACTTCATATCGCGCGAGGACGTCCTGGCAATTCTTGATGCGCACAAGCAGGAACAATGGGCCGTCGCGCTTCGTTCTCGCATCGAAGGGCTGTTTTCCTTTCCGGCACCGAACCCGAAAGGCTTATATGATCGTAATGTGATGGGGCAAACGGAGGAACAATTCTGGGATGATGTCGATAAAAATGAGCGGCAGTGAGCAATACTGAACAGACGCAATTCGTTGGAAGTGGAATACTGGAATGGCCGACGACAAGGACGATGGCATAGACGGCACTATGCCGCTGACGCCGTCCGAACGTATGGCAATCCGGCGCATCATACGGAACCAAGCGCGTGTTGACTGGTTGATGTCCTTATTGCGTATCTGGGCCAGCTGGGCTTCTGCGACGATCATAGGAGCTTACGCTACCTACGAAGCAATAACGAAGTTCTTTCGGAAAGGCACGTAGTCGTGGCAATTGCAGTACCGCAGAAAGTGCATTCATTGACGCGCGTGCATTTGCAGGCGGCTATTACATCAATGGTCCTGGCGGCTATGGCGGTCGGTTTTCTTATGTTCGACCGGCGAGTCCCTTTCGAATACCTCAGCACTGAGATTGTTCCGCGGGTAGTCTATCCAGGGCAGTCCATTACTGTCTGGAGACATGTCTACTGGCACAGGCAGTGCGAGGGAGAAGCGTGGACCGAGATCGTCAGCGAGACTGATCGAATTATTACATTCTACGATCGCGGCAGCCGCTACCCGGCAGAATTGGGCGATACGCGCGCACAGCGCACTATCCAGCTTCCACAGACTTTGCGCCCCGGAGGAGCCACGTATCGAGGGACAATCCGGTTTACTAAATGCGGGATTACGTCCCGGTGGAGCCCCATCATAGTTCCATATCAGGAAGTGACTTTCGAAGTGCGGTAAGGAGAGAATAATGGTCCCCCTCGCAATCTCAATACTTTGGCTATTGATCGGCGTTATTGTCCTGCTGGGCGTCGTATGGCTTGCCCTGTATGTGGTCAAGCTGTTCGCCACGATCCCGGAGCCCGTCGAAAAGGCCATATGGGCGATTGTTCTGATTTTATGCCTGATCGGAGCTCTCACGTTGCTGGCTGGCGGAGGCGGCTCGCTTCGTTTTCCCTCCATCCGCTGAGTCGCAAATAGAGCCATTGCCGCCATATCCTTCGGCGCCTCCGCCCATTTGCAAGGGATGTTGAAAAGCCCCCGCCTCGAAAGACGGGGGCTTCGTTTTATCGTGGGCATGGATATCAGGGCGTCGGGGTCACGTTGGCGTCGAGCGCCTCCTGCACCTTGGCCTTGTTGGCTTCCACGCCGGCAAACACGGCGTCGACCTTGGCCTGAACCGCGGGCGGGAGCGTGGCGCCAGACAGCGCGTCAGCGATCTGCTGCTTCAAACCGGCGATGAACGCCGCAAGACTGTCGAGCTTGGTGCTTTCTTCGGCAACGTCCGCAAGAACTTGGTCGAGATTAGCCATAATTTTCTCCTGGTTGCGAAGGATTCGGCCTTCGTGGCGATGAATGTCCGTGAGCAAGGCCCTTAGCTCAACGAATTGGGCACGAGATTGCTCCTGTAACGCGCGGAACATCTCGGAGATCTGTCGATTTTCCATAGTGCCACCTTCCACGTCCCCAAAAAGGTTTCTGACCCACTCGATGGCCCACATTCGCGTCGTCCATAGGGAATTCCGAGCACCTTATATAAACGCCGGAACATGACGCTGCAATTAAGAACGCTGTTGCCCGGGGAACAGGTTCCCGAGCACTGCCGAGATCTCGGGATTTGGAGCCACGCCTGGCATGATCCCGAAAGCCTGTCCTGGCGCCGAGCCGTTGGGGATAGGGCCGCCTGCCTGTTGTTGGGGAGGCGATTGAGGCGGCTGGCTGGTCGGAAACGGCGCCTGGGCGGGCTGCCCCTGCGGCGTAGCGGTTTGTGCTGGCGGCCGGCCGCGGCGCTTAGGAGGCGTCGCAGGCGATTGCCCAACAGGCACGGCAGGAAAAGCCGCGGTAGGGGGTGGGGCCGCAGTCTGGACAACGAAAGGGGGTGCGTTTCCCGCCGGCTGTTGCTGCTGGACGGGCTGCTGGTTTGGCGCCGGCAAAGCCGCCTGCTGTGCGGGTCCTCCCAGCGAGGCTGCAGCTGGATGCACGACGTCGAAACGGCCGATCAGCCCGTCGGTCGCCTTGTTCGCCAACGCATTCTCGCGTTGTGCCATGACCGTCTCATCGATATAGCCAACTCCCTGGAATTGGAGGGTGCCCTGGATCCCGGGCACGAACGATACGCGCGTGATCACATCGCTGATGTCGATTCCAGTGCCGTTAAACGTGCCCTGGTGCAGCCCCATATTTTTCAGGGAATTGGGCGGAATCCGCAGCACAAAAATGGTGCTGTGCCCCACGGTTGTGAACGCGATCTTCTGCAGGTCGCTGCAAGCTTTGATCCCTTTTCCGGTAATCCGGGACGTCGCCGATCCCCATACATTGTGTGGACATTGCGCGCACGTCGGCGATTGCGGTTCGGACGAATTGCGCGACGGTCCGATGCCGTTATCGCTGAAACAGAGCGGCGGCAGATAGCTCTGGGCGTTGGGATTATATTGGTTCCCTTCCCCCCAGAATATCTTGCTGATGTGATCGTTCACGTCGATGATGTTGATATCGATGTAAGGCCCGAGCTGCGGGTCGAACGTTTGCACCGGCTGATCATTGCCGTTGGCGTCGACGAGCGTGAACCGTCCCCCTTCGATCGAGAGATGGGGCGGATTGTTCTTTCCAAGATTATTCTGGAGTGTCTGCCCGACGGTTTTGGACTGTCGGTTCATAAGGTGGGCGGGAAGTTGGTATTGTGTCATTTCAAATCCTCCTCAATAGCCGCGAGCAGGGTTATCGCAATAACCATCGCGGTCATAATGTTCGTTGTAGCGCCACCAGCCGGAACGGCCGCCGTCTTTTACAACGCGCCACCGGCCTTCGAAAACCTCGATCAACTCGCCGCTGCTGTTATAAACATACCCATCACGCTCGACACTTCCTTTTGGTCTCTCTAGCATTTGTTGTCCTCTTCAATGTTGCAGTCGCCGCAGGTGTGAATCCAATCCTTGCCGATTTTGCGGGTTGTCCAGCCGTCACGCTTGGCAGCGTTCCAGGTGGTCGTGAAATCCGGATCTCCGAGTTCAAACGTTTCGCCGCAACCGTCGCATTCGAATACGACTTCTCCGCCGATGCGTTGAGTGCTCATCACGATCTCCTAATATTGACCTTGATGAACGGAGTCATCTTGATGCCGGGAGGAGGAAGCCCTTGATGCTCGTCCATATATCGGCGCACCGCGTCTTTCTGAGCATCGATCATCAGCAGTTCACTGCCGATCTCGTCCCAGTGATCCAAGGCGAAGTCCAGCAGTGCCTCGCGTCCCCGGCTTTCCGTTACAACGCCGTCGATCTCGCGCGTATAAGGCGCAGTTTCTTCCGGCGTGACAGCCAGATTAAACAAAGTCGTTTTATACGCGGTTCCGTACTCGGTCTTGGTGCTGTCGGATTTCCGCTCGATAAGACGGCGGTGGAATTCATTACGAATTACTTCAAGCTTTTGCGTGTGCCCTTCCATGAAGTTGGCAAATCGCTTTTTCTCTGCCTTAACCCAATCGTCCAGGTCGATGAACCGCTTTACCAGCTGCTCATCCGAATCGGAGAAATTGGGTTCGATCGAAATACTTTGGTTTTCGCCTGGTTCTATTGCTTGGACCTGCACAGGCTTTTCGGCTCGTTTCCCTCTAGGCATTCAAAATCCTCCGGAATTTGCTGTTCTCGTAAATAGGTCCCAGGAACCTGCGATCTTTGATTTGCGCCGACGATCGCCAGACGTATCCCCTGGCGGCGTTCCGGCGCGCGCCGCGGTAGGTCGACGCCTTCCTTGGTGTTTTCTTGCTCACAACTCCCCTTTCCGGACCATATCCAACATCAGTCCTTGCATGCTTGTGTTATTTTCCAGTCTTCGAAACATTTCCTGCTCCGTCGGTGTCGAGAACAGTTGGAAAATTGTGGACGGAAATGTCTGTCCCGGGCGGCGAATTCTGGCATTTCCCTGGATCCACAATTCCGTTCGATCACACGGGCCTGCCCATATTCCCGTGTCCGCTGCTACGAACTCGTTAATTCCATGGGCTGTTGTGGTTGGATCCACGATCATGACTTTCAAATCGGGATCACTTCCAAACGTATTCAACAAGATGACACGATCTTTATCGGAAACAGCACCGTTTATCACGCCGCATTTCAGAGTCGAATGCTGTTTGCGCCACGTCTCCGTCAAGTGTCGCTGCAGCATGTGGATTACTGATGTGAAGTTCACGAAGATAACCACTTTGCGCTGCGTACTGTCAATGATTCTTTTGATTTCTGTTAATCTGGAAGTGCAATCAACGACATATTTTTTATGGTTTTCATCGTACACAGCTCCGGCGCATATCTGCAGCAGTTTGAGACGCGCGGCGGCTTCATTTGCAGCGGTAATAACCTGCCCGGATTTAACAAGCATAGTCAGATCGCGTTTCAAATCCGCCAGTAATTTTTTCTGTTCATCGGAAAGTGCAATATGCACTTCCTGAATTGTCTGTTCAGGCCCCTGCCATATCTCGTCAAGGGCGAATCGGATCGCGGGGGTCAGAATGCGCCTGGCTTTGATATATCCGTCCCGCTGCGGCACCCAGCGAAATGCCGAGTGCGGGAGCTTGTACATGGTTTCAGCCTGGAAGGTCGTGAAGGATTTGCCATAAGCATTATTCAAAAGCTTCGCCATACCGTAGCAATCGGTCGGCGCCTGCGGGGTAGGGCTCCCGCACAGCTGCCATTGATAGGGGCGGTTTCCAAAAATAGCGCGCGCCAGCCGGCTGCGCTTGCTGGTGGCGTCTCCATAAGCTCTTGATTCATCAATGATCACAAGCTTGATATCGTCCCGCGCGGCGAGCACTTTCGAAAATCCGTCCAGCTCGAACCGCTTGCGAGTATGTGCGCCGATGCCGGGCCCCTCGAAATTGATCAGATAGCAATCGACATTCTTGTTCAGAAGCGCAAGGCGCTTTTCGGGAGTCCCGTGAAGGATCTCAAATGTCAGCCGGCCGAGAAAATTGCGGAAAATCGCTTTAGCCCATCCGGTTTCGATGATGGTCAGCGGGCAGATAATGAGCGCTTTGAAAGTTCCCTTCGGATGCTGCTGCATCAGCCAGGACATCGCCCAGAGAGACGACAAAGTCTTCATGGTGCCGGGATCGCCCAGGTTGAAACAACGGGGGTGCGTCACCTGGAAATTGGCATAGATCTTCTGGTGTGGGAGCGGCTTGCGTCCCGGCTCGATCGGCCAATCGTAATTGTCCATGACGGGAACAATAGGATAGTTGTAGTGGGCAAGGATCTGCGAGTTGCGCAGAGTGCGCGGCACGCCGACATAGTGCCCGTTGAATTCCCGCGCTTCCGGGATCACCCGCGTAATGATGTCACTGCGCGGGTAGACCAGGACGTTGTGCGTGGGATCGAAGAAGAATTCGGTCATAAGCGACAAACCCGACACTGCAGCGGATCACGCCGCGTTTCCTTCGGGACACGTCCTTTTTCAAATTCTGCACGCAATCCAGACAGTGCTGCCGGCCAAGTGTCACGCCCTGGCGAACGAAAAGTGTGCCCGGTAAACGCCTCTTGTTGTTCGGCATCCGCATAGGCAGCTGGATTATCGCGCCACAATTCATACCACTCGATCAATCGTTGGAAAAAACAACGGTTGCAGTCGGTTCGTTTCGGAATGGTAACACTACGTTTTTGAAGATAATCCAAGACATGCGTTATGTCCCAGCCCCACCGCCGCAAGGGGAAATCCATTTGGATGCCGGGGACATTTGCGTAATCTCCACCTTCCCGCAAAGGCTCGTCGGCTCGCAATCCGACATAGGACACAGCCGGACTATTTTGCATGAGCCACGCTGCATACGGCTCTATTTTAAGAATCCGCGTGCACCAACGCTGGCGCCAATTGGGAAGTGATCTTTGTTCGCGGATCAGCCCGTTCAAACCGGTTCTGAACATGACCGGCTGAATAGGTTTTCCAAGAAGCGTTCCCAGTTTTCGCCAATGCTCGAACATTTCTTCGGGCTCGTCCCCAGTCGGGGTGCAGATGTAAATGTAGTCTCGCGGCTCGATCTCAGCGAGCCGCAAAGCGGTTGCGGTGCTATCTTTTCCTCCGGAAAGCGCGACGACGTGTTTCATGTGGGCGCCGTTTCGTACAAAATTCTCATCGCCGCTTGCACACAAAGCGCCTGATGGGTCGCGTCGTCCAAAGCGTTGTGATGCGTCCCACTTCGCGGAAATGTCTTCGGATCGAACTGCGCGAGCATGTAGCAGGTGCGAGTGCAGCGCACGTTCCAGAATTTCCAGGGGATAAACGTAGGCAACCGCCTGCAAACCGCAGTCCACAACGGCTCGTCAAAATTGGCGCCGTGGCACCAGATGTATTCCGCGCCAATAGTTCTGAACCAATTGTGAAATTCGATAACGGCAGTGGTGACATGCACCGGATTTATATTCAAAGCATCCGAAGCTTCCTTGGATTGCTTCGCCCACCACGCTTCAGTGGCAGGATCCACCGTAAAGCCGAGATCCAGACACGATTCCTTGCTGATGTGCGATAAAAAGTCCTGCCGATATCCTTTCCCATGGGATCGAATTCAACAGCTCCGATGGATCGCAAGGCGCTTCCTGGAGTCGTTCCCCAGGTCTCAAGATCAAACATTACGTGCATAATTCTTCCTTTGGTTTTCTACTGCGATCACCCACGCTTTAAGCGCAGGAATTACTCGATCGGCCGTTCCCCAGAACGTCGCGCCACCTGTCTTGGCGATCTGTTCCATTCGCTTCTCTTGAAGTTTGGTCGGCTCCTTACCTTCCCGCTTCACTTCGATGGAACCAAACCAGCCATTATAACAGAAAATTATGTCGGGGACGCCACTGCCTCCGAAACCCATCGTGGTCGGTTTGAAGTGCCATGCCCCGATCGAGTTGAGATACTGGCCGATTGCTTTCTTCTCGAACCATTCGGGGCCATGCATTTCAATCTTCCACCCGTTCCCAATCGCTGAATAGATTGCGCTCCGATTTTCCGAAAGTGCCGTCTTTCTTTTTAGGATTGCCTGTAACCCACACACGGCCGCTTTCCCATGGATCAATGCGCGTAACTCTAAACATCATGCCATCGCCGGTAGGAGCTATGCGAGCGGCTGTGACGCGCCCACTCTTTTTACGCACAATATCTCCAACAGCTACGCCCGATCGGGCGATCATGGCGTTACGAAGCGCTTCTTTTGCTTCATGAAATGTAATCCGAGCGGTTTCCAAATTTGATTCTAGCCGTTGTATTTCTGGATCGTCTATCATCTCTTTTCTCTGCGATTCTCACAATACGTTACATCGCACCAACCGTTACATATCCCCGATTTCTTTTTCTCGAATACTCCCTTGGCGCGATCGGCTTCAATTGCGCCAACGAGTCTGTGAATCTCGTTCCACGTCGCGTCGGTGTCCGACAGATCGTACAACTCCCCCACGCGCATCGTCTTGAGCCAATAATATTGCCCCATGATCTTGCGCAAATCCGGGTACTTGGCTTGCAGCAAGACGGCTTGCACCGCCAGTTCGAACCGATCTTCGAACTTGTCACTCCCAGTTTTCCAGTCCCCTAAATATGCCGTGGTTCCATCCATGACTGCAAGATCTGCGCGGCCTCGCAGAAAAACTCGCTTCTCGGGGTCCTGGACTTTATCGTCAAAGTACCCGCACGGTTTGCGGAAGCGCGTCACTGCCAGCTTTGGCTCAGCGAGCGCCCCTCTCCCGTCGAACGGGACTGCAAACTGCTCATACTGCTGCATCCCATCCGGAAGCGGCTTGCCTCCCGTGATGCGGTGCTCCATTGCGTCGTGGAGATCATTTCCTTTTTTTCTCTCCGGCGTCTCGGCGTAGGGGATTTTGCGCTCAATGTAGACCTGGGACATCTGGTAGGGGCACACAGCCCGATACGCGTTCAGCATCGTGAATGAATACACGAGCTGGCGGCGATCGAGGAAGTTGGGAATTGCTTCGTTCATTTGGAACTCTTTTTCGATCCGAAAACCGATGGGAGTTTTTTATCAGGAAGTGAAAGCCGATCGGACACAAGCCGCGCATAGCCGGCAATGTCGTCCCAGTGATCCTTAAAATCGGAGTTGCCGGCGACGATGCGTCCGATCTTGTGGGCGATCATATCGAGCGCTTCCTGCTGATAATCTTTCAGGGAAGTTCCCTTCAGCCCATTCTGTATGACGCGTTTTATGGCCTGCGCCACTTGCGAATTATCGGTAAAATCGCCGTGGGTATTGCTGCGCTCCGACAACAATGTGTCAGTTGAATCGTTCATTTTTCCTCCCAGGCACTCATAGCTATTGGAACAATCGGGCGAATCAGCTCTCGCATCGCATCCGCATAAACGCGAATTTCATATTGCGCGTGGGCATCTCCTCGCAGCGTGAGGAAATGGAAAAGGTTGCGAAGATTCGTTTTCCAGAACATGTGGCTGTAGGTGTTAAGGGGTAGAACCATACGGGCTAGTTCTCGCGGCCAGCCGGAATACAGCAAGTGCCGATAATATGCGAAGGCTTTCTTGCACAATTCATCCACGGCGATAATTTCAACAGCGCGTACATCGGCATTCCCAGCTTCAGCTACACGAGCTTGTTTGCTGCTGGCCGATTGTGTGCCGACATTCTCAGGCGTCGGCAGGTAATAAGTTTCCGGCAGTTCTCGATACCGTGCTGACAATTCGTTGATTGATGCCGTCCGGTGCCGATGCCATTGACGGAACACGAATATGGGCGCCATCACTTCGAACTGAAATTCCACCGCTTCGAACGGCGTGGTATGCCGGTTTTTCCAAAGATACCGGATAAGTTTAGCATCTGATCCTTCGTTTTCCCCAGCTCTCCACGCCGCATCGTAGGAAACACGGGCTGCTCGCACAATCGACAAGTCGCTGCCCATATGATCCACAAGACGAACAAAACCGTGATCCAAAACATCGATTTTGTTCACGGTCATCTCGCACCAAACCGCTCGACAAGCGCGTGCACGACCGAGATACGCCCGCCTTCCGACAGACTTTCCAGGATGCGTGCGATCTCAAGGTAGCGTGCCAGGGTGTCGTCCATGACGACATCCGCCACTGATCTCGGTTCCCTGGCGGGGCGCGAGATTGGCTTTGATTTCACGAGCTTCGGACGTCCCGGGCGTCGCTTCTCGGTCGGGGGCTCGCTTGGTTGGAATCCTTCAGTCATTTATTTCTCCTTTTGACATCATTAATTTCGCGGAAGAGAAGGCTTCTTCCAACGAGGACAAACCGTTGGCAAGTGGTTTATCACAGTAATAAACATGCTCATCACTTGTGACGGCGTGAACTAGGTTTCTTATTCTTCTTACATACCATTTACCATCTTCATCGCACGCGATTAGTATTCGCATTTTATTCCTCCTCAACGTCATCCTCATTGATAACGAATTCCTCGCACTCGTCGCAGTACCATCCGCCGGCCATGATCCCCACACTTTCATCGGCCGGTTCATAAGAATCGGAGATATCTTTTCCACATTTGGGACATTCGCAGGTTCGCATCACGCACCTATCGGCATTTCGTAATTGGGCGGCAATCCCTCGCAAGGGGGGATGTGTCGCACCTCTTTTAAAATTCCGTCGTAGGGACGCATGAATACTTTCCAAAATCCGTAATAATTTTTAGTACGGATGAAAAATCGCATCGCGCCGCATTGGATGCAATAAAACTTTATCGGGATACTGTCCACGGACGGCCTATGCCAATTTTCATGTTTGATATTGGAACGCCTGAATCTGGGACGCGCCCATCTGTGTTTCATTTAGAATACCTCTCGCCAAAAGTTCCTTCCACATCCAAAGGAAGCCCCGGAAGCCAGGGCACTTCCCGCACCATCTCCACCTTGCAGCGGTCCAGGTGCCATTGTTCCTTCCCATCCTTGGGAATCAAAATCAGGAGTTCATCATAGGGCCAGTTTAGGACGCGGTATCCCATGCGCGTGATTCGGATCATTGCTTGCGAGATGATAACACGACTGACGGCTTCGCAGATATTCTGCGTCAGCTTTGATCCCCACATCTTTTTCCATCCCTGCTTGGTCTTGACGCGCCAGTATCCTTCTTCCTCGAAGTCGCGGATTTCCTCATCCGCATTCGGTCGGTGGAATTCCATCGTGTCGTACACGAGTGGGCAACCATTAGGCAGGTAAATACGATGGTCGCGCACATGCAACGGACCCCAATCGATCGGAGGCCCGCCAGCCAGGCGAGCGATCATGCGGTCGCATTGCGCCCAGTATCCGGTGCCTTTTGCAGTGATAGGTGGATTATCGGAACGGTAGAGTTTCACAAAAGTGTTAGCGTCCTCGATTGATATTTCCACGGAAGGGCCGTATAGTCCATTCTTGGCTGTTCGTTTAAAAGCCTTCCCAGACGCCCCATAACCACACATGAGTCGACCCTGCTTTCCCATTCCACGCTTCGCTTCCATCTCGTCAAAACGCGGATCGCCTTTCTTCGGCTTGTAGATTTCCTCCTTGTAGAACTTACTCGCCAATCCGACGTAGGGATCGGCACCGGTCCGGAACGTCTGGATGACTGGTTCTTCTGGACCGCCGGCAAGATAGTGCAAGACGCGGCACTCGATCTGCGATGAATCGAGAGGCACCAGTACATATTCCTCGGGAGCAAGGATCGTCTTACGCACGCTGAGCTGACTCGGGTCCTTGATGCTGGTCTGCCTGGTAAAATTAAGCCAGTTCACCTTGTCCCCGCCGCTGACACGCAACGTCCCGGCGCCGGAATAGTTCAGATATACGGGAAGCGCCCCGCGACTTGAAGTCCAGCCCAGCCTTTCCGCTCGCGTCTGCAGGAGCGTCGACTTCATCTTGAGCCGGCATTCTGCCAAGCCGCGAATGTAATCGTCGGGATCTTCCAGCAATTCGCGCATGAAATCGTCGGTCTTGGCGAATGCAGGGATCGGACCATTCTTGCCCTGCTTGTATTCCACTTCCACGCCGGCATCTTCGAGCAACTGCTTGAAGCGGTCGGCGGATTGCAGGTCGGCTTCTGTCACGCCCAGCATGGCGGCGCGCTTGTTCTTGTTGTTCTCTTCCATCTCCCATATCTGGCCGAGAAGCGCGGTGTCGGCACGCAGAACAGGTTCCGTGAACATTTTCAGAACCGTGCTCATCACTTCGAATTCTTCCGGAGGAAAGTCCTTGGCTAGCCTGCCGAACAAGTTCCAAATCGATTCAACTTCGTCGCAAGCTCCTTCCCCCACCAACTGTTGATGATCGGGTGGGATCTCGTGCCAGCGTTTACCGGAAAAAAGATTGTATGGAGTGATCTTGGCCGGAATTCCAAAATACTTTCGAACGGAATCAAGACTGGCGCTCATGTGGTTGCCGAACAGCAGTCGGAACATCGACATGGTGCATCCCAACATCTTGGGATGAACGTTGTAATGATGAGAAAGTATTAAGCCATCAAACGCGCAATGATGTGCAACCAGCAAAACGTCTGACCAGTCTTCCTGTTTCAGAACAAACTCAAGATCCTTTCCAGCGTACCATTTCGCTGGGATGTTGTGCTGCCACTTGATTGCAGCGCCGTGCGCTTCAAAGCGAGGATCGCGTATATATTCCTCGGTCGACATTTTCGACAAGGTAAAATCCTTGGGATCGAAGTAAGTTTCTGCGTCAAAAATAACAACCCGCATCAAATATGACTCCACCTTTTCCGACTTTTTATAACGCTCACCATGCACTGAGAAATGCCGTAGGCGCGAGCTATCCTATGCTGCGACCGAAGGTCCGCGCGGATAGCCAGGACCTTCGCGGCAGTCAATTTTGTCCCTTTCCCTCGACGATTTCGCATTCAAACCACCGTAAGTAACAAGACGCCCAGCGGAACCGCGAAAGATAGCCACCAGCGCCATTGCATAAGCCCTACAACCGCCCCCCAGCAAAAGCTTGCAACTCCTATCCAAACCAGTGTCATTTTTTCCTCCGTTTAAACCCCATGGCCCGCATATTTGCGAAGTACCGAGCCATGGGGCGCTCCTGCGTGAAGCTGCGGTCAAGTAGAGAGGAATGCGGTGTGGACCCTCCTACGCGAGTGATGAGAGAGACCGTCCCTCCGCGGACCCAAGGCTGGTGCCTTCGATTCATTTAAAGCTATGAGTTTATAGAGTGAGCCAGGCGAGCCGTGCTCGGATTGAACCCGGAGCTGGTATGGTTCCAGGATCTTGTTAAGCTGGCAGACCACGACCCAGATGACACGCGCGGTGTTCAATGGGCCGCCATCGATCCTGCCGGAATACAGCTCGCGCTCGATCTGCTGCCGCGTCACGCCGCGCGGGCTGGCGCGCACGTAGTCGAAGAGTTTCTGGCGGATCGATCCTCCGACCCTGATATAGGTGTCGTAGGGACGGTTGCAGTGGGGGCATGAATTCATCCGTTCCTCCGAACACGTTCCGTCAAAGCTTTCAACAAATCGCGGATTTCCTCACCAAACAAAAATATGACAACCAGCGCTATTACAGTAAATGCAGTTCCTAATTCCATTTCCATCCTCCCTTTCTACCAGTCGAATTCCTTCTTACTCCTCATCTCCGCAGTCAGGCCCGCGCACGCCATCTTGTACCGGCGCCAGACCCACGCTTTGATCTCTCGCGACTCCGATCCGCTTTTCATATTGCGCGACGGCGGGGTTTCTCCGCGTTCGAACCAATAGATTGCGAGCGCACTGTAACCGATCGCCTCAGCGAGATCCTGTCTCGACAGCCCATGCGCTTCGCGCCATTGGGCGGCCCGTTCATATTCGTTCATGCTTTCTCGATTGTGATCTTGATAGCGTCCCCCACTTTTAAAACCGGGCGTTCTGCTCCCAGGCATATCGCCTCGTCGGAACCGTCCAGATGCACGAACCATCCGAGTGAGTGTTCCCGGAACACGGTTTCCTTGCCAATGCCGGAAACCCACACTTTCCGGTGTTCCTCATTGACGCCGATGACTGTGGTGGCGATGACATATTTTATTTTGTCGGTCATGCGGCCTCAATCAATTCGATGAGTTTATCGGCCATTTTAAGATATGTGGCGCTCCTCGCGCGCTCGGCATTCCACGCGCGTGCGCCGCGCTCGGCATTCCACGCGGCGCTCTCGGCACTCCCCGCGGCGTGCCGCGCACTCCGCGCACTCCACGCGGCGCTTTCGGCACTCCTCGCGGCGCACTCGGCATTCCACGCGGCGCTCTCGGCACTCCACGCGGCGCGCTCGGCACTCCTCGCGGCGCTTTCGGCACTCCGCGCACTCCACGCGGCGCTCTCGGCACTCCTCGCGGCGCTCTCGGCACTCCACGCGGCGCGCTCGGCGCT
>Ga0247681_1000043_pt1 | contig 17209 bp, 29 predicted proteins | sample CNK22_metaG_FD_182798 | JGI IMG/M metagenome (GOLD analysis project Ga0247681, IMG submission 182798) | Soil microbial communities from Purdue University Martell Research Forest, Indiana, United States - CNK22 | ecosystem: Environmental > Terrestrial > Soil > Temperate forest > Bulk soil... | reverse complement strand
CTCTGCGATGCCCTTCCTGAGCGGTGCAATCTTGTCCTTCAGGCGTACGTCGGACGTAGCCGTGAAATCGGTAGCAGTCCATACGCCACTGCTATTGAGGAACGATAGCGGGATGAAGGCCGATCCATTGGACTTGTAGAAGTTGAATCCACCACCGCTGCTAAATGGATTCAAGAAATCCACTTCGCCGCCGCCGTTACTGATATTCGTACCGACGATGACACCACCAGCCTGCCAAGAGATCTACGCGTACGTCAGACCGGCAATGTTGACGCCGCCGATAATGGTCGTCTTGGTGCCGTTTGCTCCGAAACCACCCGTGAAAGACGTCTGGCCAGAGACGGTGCCGCCGTTGTTTTTGTCCAGCGGCGTGACGTTCAAACTATCCCACGGGGTGGCACTGGCAAAAACCGGGCGTGCGCTAAACGTAGCCACGCCAGTGGAACGGACAACGCTGATGGGGGCAGCGATCAAGCTTCCCGCATCACTGAAGGCCTAAAGCACCCAATCGGTGCCGGCATTTGAGCCACTTTCAGCGGAATTTGTGCCGCCCCAACGCCAACGGATGACGCCATTGGTATTGACAATGCAGTACCGATCACTTGGCGTAGGAGCATTCAGGGTGAGCTGCGTCGATGTCAGGGTCAGCGAGGCAGAGTTGATTACCACCGGGCCGGTCAGCGTGCCACCAGACAGCGGCAAGTACTGACTCTGCTTGGTACTGGACGTCATCACCCAATTACCAGACCCAAGCGAGCGGAACGTATAGATATCGCCTGCAGCGGTCGTGATATTGGCGGCAAACGGCAGCACAAGGGCTGTGGAGTTCGTCAGCGTACATGCGCCAGCAAAGGACAGCTCCCTGACAATGCCGGACGGCAGCGTACCGAGGGAGTTGATCGTGGCCGCTCCGGTAATGCTCACCTACTCGCCGTCAGACGTGCTCAGGTCGGTCGTAGAGGCCGCGGCGACCGAGGCCGACGCCAGGGCATTCGTGGAGCGTATAATGGCCGCATGTGAGCGGATATAGTCGTCCAGCGTATTGCCGATCAAATCTGATCCAGCCGGGCTGTTGGAGGCAGCCAGGGTGAACAGGTCAGACATTTTAGAGGGTACGGTCATGTCTTTGTCTCAACAGATGGTGGCGTTGGTAATAGCGCTGATCGTTTGCCAAGTTCTGTACGTCGTCATTCGGGCATTTGCCTGCACGGTCAACATCTTTGTTGATCGCTGGATCAAGTCGCCTACGATTAAGGCGATGCTTGGAGTAGTCCCGGAGCACCGGCTGACTGGCGCTGATGAGCCAAAGCTGACTGCTGACCCAAAAGACCGCCGCCCATCCCAAGGCGCTGAATGATTGCGCTCTTAGTAGCCTGATCAATGCTCGGATCTTGGAGCACCTTGGCCAGAAGCTGCGGCGACTGCATCAGGGCCTAATAGCCCTTTGCGCCTGCAATAGCACCAAGCGCGCTTGGAAGGTTGGCGTAGCCGCCTGCACCTAGCAGACCGTAGGCAGCAAGCCGCTCCGGCGTACCGCTGTTCGGAATGCCGTCCTTCAGGAATGTCTGTCCGATGTTGGCCAACTGACCCAAATCACCGCCACGACCAGCGGCAACAGCCTCCTTGCCGGCATTGTTAGCCGTGACACGACCAAGCAGCTATGCGGGACTGATATCGCCGTTTACAGCATCCTTGGTCACCAGATTACGGATAGTTTTCAGGTTGCCGTACTGCTGATTTGCAGTCTGCCATGCGGACTGATCTGCCGGCGAAATGGAGTCATTGAGCGCGCCGCGAAGAATACCGCGAATCTGTCCGGCATAGTTGGCCTTCTCGCCACCCATCTTCGCAATGTTGCCCAGCTGCGACTGGATGGACTGATATGCATCGCCAGGAAGTTGGCCATCTACTGCCTGCGTCCCGATACGGCCAAGCAGGCTGGTGACCGCCTTTACGCTGTCGTCGCTGCCCGTCTGCTGGGCGTCCTGCAACACGTTGGAAAGAGACTGCTGGACTTCTGGCGTAATACCTACCTGATTCCGTGCAGTGATGTCGTCGTATACGGCGCCGATACGCTTTTTAGCCTGTGCATAGATAGCTGGCGTTATCTGGTCTGTGTCCTCGCCAATCGTGCCCGCTACCGCACGATTAAATGCCTTCTGCTGAGTAGCGGCGAAATCCTGCGCACCGCTAAACGGAACCTTGCCGCTTACGGAGTCAAGCGTCTTGGCAATGCGGCTAGGAACAACCTGCGAGGCTTTTAGAGGGATGCCGTAGTCATTGATGGCAGACGAGGCAAGGTTAGCCACTTCTGGTGAAGCCTTGGGAAGCAGTAAACCTGCGACTGACTGTGCACCATTCCGTACAAGCTGAGCACCGCCTTGCAGCAACCCACGGCCAGCGACGCCTGCAGCCGAACCCAATGCAGTATTGAGCGCACGGCTAGACTCACCCTATCCCGATGCTAGCGGCTGTACAGCGCCCTGTAGGCCACCCGAAACGGCGGTGGCGGCATAGCCATTGCCAAGCAGAGACGCGCCACCAGTCAGTCCCTTAAGGATGCTTCCACCAGCAACAGCCTGCCCCACTTGACCGGCGATATTGCCAGCCAAACCGGCACCGGAGTGCATGAGTGGTGCATCAGCAACATTGGTATTGGCCTGACTAGCCTTCAGCTGGTCATATTGGGCCTGAGCATCATCACCCACGAACGGAAGGAACGAGGCGATCTTTGCCCCGAGCTGCTGAGCACCGTGATAGTTGTCTAGGACGGATTTACCAGCACCGGCAGCGAACTTCTGGAAGCCGGACATGTCGTTAACGACACCCTGCGAAGCGCCGGTCTACGCCATGTCTAGCTCAGCCTTGTTACGCGGACGAAGCTTCGCACCCTGCGACTGGATCTGCTGATAAATCTGCTTCTATGCATCCTGATCGCCTGCGTCAACGGCCTTGTAGAATGCCTGGGCCAACTGATCTGGCGAGTAACTAGCATCCTGTCCAGATGGCCCAGAAAGAGCTTGCTGTAGCTGCGCCACGGCATTCTAGTCGCCTGCTGCCTGTGCAGCCTACAGCGCCTTTTGGAGTTGCTGAGTGCTGTAAGGCATTAATGGCTCCCGTACTGGCTCATGACCGCATCAAGCGAATTGCTGCCGGTCGATGGTGCATCACCACTTCCGCCAGCGAGTTTGTTAAACGTAGCCTGCGCTTTCGGGCTGACAATAGGAATGGACTTGGCACCATAGCCAAGCGACGAAGTTGCTTGATCTTGGAAAGCATGAAGGCGACTCTGCACAAGCTCGGCATAGGTCTGCAGTGTGGCCTTCAGCTTGTCCACTGGCATGTTGGGATCAAGGTTCTGGGCGATTTCGTTTCGGTCACCAAGGGCCGAATTGCCGCCAGCAAACACCTTAGCCGCCTCATCACCGACCGCCTTAGCCGCCGTCTGGAATGCACCAAGATTCTTGGCACGCTGGCCACCGAACTGGCCGGCCCAAGCGTTTTCTCCGCGGTTTAGTAGTGCCACGTTGGAATTATCCAGATTGTTCAATGCATCATTGAGCGTTGCCAGGTGGCCGGCTAGCGTGTTGAGTGACTTGATCTGATCGGCACCTTTACCTGACGTTAGGTTCTTTCGGGCCGCAGCTCGAGCACCATACACACTCGCGTCAAAGGTCGGATCAGCCTGCACCGCATCCTGAAGAATACCCTGCCAATACGGAACCTTAAGCGCGAAGCCCTTGGGAGGCTCTAGGCGTCCATCCAACACGGCCTAGACCGCTGCGCGACGATCCGGAGGAAGTTGCTGGATGTAATTATCGCCAGTCGGAGCGTTCGGGTCGTACACGGGCGTGGATTGTGCCTGCTCATCCTGCGACTTGATGCCTGTCAGGATCTATTTCTTGTCGGCGTAAGAAAGATTGATGCCAGCGGCCTGTGCGTCAGCGAGCTTTTGCTGACCAGCAGAAAGACCCTGCGAGCCAGGTTTACCAAGCAGGATGCGGCCTGCAGGAAGCTGCGGAGCTGCGGGAGCGGCAGAAGTCATGCCTGCAGTGTTGAGTACCTTCGGGACGTAGGCTTGAGTCTCCGGCTTCATGGCCGAAAGTGCCGCCTGTACGTCCCCACCATTGTTGGCTAGCGCGTTCTACCAATTACCAGGGCCACCATTGTATGCAGCCAAGCCACCGATCAGGCCATAGCGTTTCTGCATCGCCGTAGCGTAGTCATTGCCAACGCGCTCAAGCTCAGCAGGCGAGTTATCGCGGGCCGGCGCAACACCATAACCCGGAGCACGGAGAGTGCTAGGAAGCGTCTGCATCGCGCCAATAGCGCCGGCAGGAGATACAGCATTCGGGTTGCCGCCAGACTCTACCTGCTTGATCGCACCAAGCAACGGCGGAGGCGGCGTATACGCAGGGCCACCACCAGGAGCACCTGCGAGAGCCGGGATAGATGCCGGCATGGGCTGAGCCGTTTGCGCAGCCGCCTGTACCGCTCCGACATCGGACGGGTGAAGGAATTCATACGACCCATCCGGATAGATGGCCACTGCACCCTGCGGCGTGTCCTGAATCTTGGGCGATCCGCCATGAATCTGCTGTTTAGCGCTAGCGTAATCTTCCGGGTGAGCCTTTCCATACTGACGCAGTGCCGCGTCATAGTTCACATTTCCGCTGTTATCGGTGTTGTCCTTGAACGCCTGCGACAGATCCTACTGACGCTTATCAGCCTGCTATGCCGATGCCTGGGCACGCTGCATATTGGCAAGCGTTGACTGTTCGATAGCAGACTTGTAGCGACTGTTCTGAATGTCCTGCGTGCCCTGCTGGATGCTGCCAATGCCACCCAGAAGACCGCCAGCAAGCGCCTGAAACGGCGTTGTACCGCGGCGACCATTAGCGGCCAGAATGCCCAAGCCGGCCTAAAGCAAGCCAGAGTTGGCCAGCTTTGCCTTGTCTTGGTCATCCAGTCCAGAGTCAGACGTGAAAAGACCGTCGTACCATGCCATTAGGAGTGACTCCCCCAGCCCTTCAGCATCATCTAAAGGCCACTAAGTGCCATGTTCGTGTTCAGTCCGCTTGCCTGTGCACGCTGCAGATAGTCACCGAGGCTAAACCCATTTGCGCCCTGATTGGAGAGCGGGCTTTGTGCATAGCTAGGCATAGTCTGCATACCTGCCATCTGCGCCTGTGGCATCTGGGAGGGCGGCGCTGCCATGCCTGGATTCTGTGCCCATTGGCCCACATTGGCACCTGCTACAGGCTACTGCGCCTTCTGTAGCGCCTACTGCAGCTGCATCATCTACGGATTCTGCTGCTGGCCGGGCTGCATCTGAGCGGGTGAAGTCTATTGACCGGTAAGAAAGTTAAAAGCCATGTGTCACCTCAGAGGTAATAACCAAGCAAACCAGCCGCACCACCGACAACGCCACCCACTGCGGTGCCAATGCCGGGAACGATACTTCCGATGGCCGCACCCGTGGCCGCACCACCGCCCGCAGATGTCAACGCGCCACCGACCGTTCGGGGCTGATACGCCGGATTCAGGCCGGTCGTTGACTGGCCGTGGAACGCACCCTGTACCGAATTGAGCGCTTGGCCCATGTTGGCCAACTGCTGCTGCTGATAGCCATAGGTCTGGTTGTACCAGTTATTAGAAGCCTGATCGAGCAATGCTTGGTTGTACTGCTGGCCTTGGCCGGCAAGGTTGGCATACTGGCCAAGGAACTGGCTCTGTAGGGCATTCGCACCCGTGATGCCTTGGGATGCGTTGAGGATGTTGCCAGCGTTCTGCTGGGCCGCGGTAAGCTGATTCTGGACACCCTGTTGGTAGATACCGGCGTTACGTGCCAGATCGGTCTGCTGGGCGTTGAGCTGGTTCTGAATCTGCTGCTGTTGCAGCTGCGCCGACTGGTTGTAGTTCTGGAAAAGCAGGTTGTCGGTGCTGTTACCCAGGTTCTGCGCCAGCGTGTTCTGGTTATTCTGAACCTGCTGGTTATAGGCCGATCCGCCGAACGCGCCACCCTGTGCGAACTATGCCGCCGTAGAGGGGACCGTGGCGTTGGAATAGGCATTCGTGATGTTTGTGTTTGCCTAGTTGATCATCGACTGCAGTTGGGGATTGTTGCCGATGTACTGGTTATTTCCAACCGTCGTGGTCTTGCCGAGGTACGGATTCGAACCCGGATTTACATTGAACTGACCACCAGCAACGCCAAGCAGAGCGTTGTTCTGGGCAATCTGCGTTGGCGATCCCTGAAGCGCCCCACCCTACGCGATGCCTAGAGCCTAATTCTGATAGGCCGTAGGAGCAGCGACCGTCTGGCCGCCATACTGCTGATACGGCTGGTTGTTGACGTTCTGCGTCTAGTTGAAATAGTTCTGATACGCACTGGACAGCCATGCAGGAAGCTAGGTCTGCGTGGTTGTGGTGGTGTTTTTCGGCTCGTCACTGCCACCCATAGGTCAGACCTCGTACCAAGACGTGATGAGTTTGTATTGACTCGCAAACCGTGGCTGCGAACTGGAAAAAACGATGCGCTCAATACCTGCTGCCTTGGCGACGGTTCTGGCGACCTCAAGTCCCAGATAGCCGCTGGCCTTTTCTACGGAGTAACCAAGCCAGATGTTTAGCGATGGCTTGGCTTCGAAGTCGAACTAGATCCCGCGCAATACCGCGAAGCCTGTGTATTCGTCGCCGCGGTAGCCTACATACAAGCTGGCAGCTCCTGAAATGAGCGCCATGTACACATCTTCAGGGACGAATGGCTCACCGTTGGATGCGATGATTTTCTCAATGCCTGGACGGATGGTCGCGAAGATGCCACGGATATCGGGCTCGTATCCCCACGAGATCACACCGTCACTGGAAACACCTTGAATCTGCGGAAGCATTAGTTACCCGTCAGTGCTCGAGTCTGGACCCACGTGCCCGGTGTTCCGGCAACCGTGCAGGTCCATCCTGTAATGATGTATTTGCTGCCAGCGGTGCCAAGTTCGCTAGGGGCTGAGTTGCGTACGAAATCCCCCGCGCCGTGCTGGCCTGTGGTAGGCGCAGCCGTATAGGCGTTCGTGACTGCGTACGTATAGCCTTCAGATAGTCCGTTGAGCTGCTGCACGACCTAGGCAAGCAACGTGGTCAGCTTCAGAACCAGCTGTTGCTGGTCAGATGGCAGCTGGATTTGTGGATTGATCCTCATTCTTTACTCGTCGGCACGACGTCAAACGTTGCGCCATTGATCTGGACCTGACCCACCCAATCAAATCGTGCGCTATGCCAGCGAGCGTTGCGGCGGAAGTCGAAACGAGGCTACGTGCCAAAGTTGGACTGAGGAATGGTAGCGTCCTGCGTCTTGTTCTGTCCCAGATCGGCACGGTAGAAGTTCGTTCCGGTGGCCTGTATTGGCTCAAGGCGATAGCGCGGAGTCACCCGGCGCAGCATGCTCCAATTAGTCTCATCACCTGCATCACCCGTGACGATGTATGACGCGCCGGGCGTCCCGGTCATGAAGTACAGCTTGTGATCCGTCCCGATGATGGCCGGCGTGGTCTGTGCAGCCAGCCAGAACGGCGAGTCATAGCTCAGATTGGGCAATGTGTCGTAGGTTGAATACAGCGTACCCAGGCCGTCATACGTGATACCGCCGCCAGAGTACGAAATGGCCGCTTCAATGGCCCGATCAGCAATGCCCCACTGATTCGTGCGAATGTTGTACACGAGGCAGCTATCGATAGCTCCTGACGTGGATTGGTTGCTCGGGTAGTACCAATACACTAAGTCGCGGTCCAGATCGGACACGCCGATGACGTTGGAGCGCCACGTGTTGTTCAGGTCGGCAAAGAACCATTCGCGGACAGGTGCACCGATAGAGCGCGGAACCGTGCCGTCATAGACGTAAATGTCGTGCGGGCCGATGAAGAAGTGACTGGAACCGACTACGACAACCGACTCTTGGCCGGCTGTACCAATATTTCCTGGAATGCGCTGCCACTGCCAAATAAGCGCAGGGCCAACGTACGTCCCAAGGAACATCGATTCCTGTTTGTAGGCCACGACCTGGTCACCCAGCTCACGCATGGCCAGAATGCGGCCCGGAGCGGTGACAAGGCGTCCATTGGCACACTGCGTCGCTACTGCAGGCGTCCAGATGGTCTGGTCAAACAGGCCAGAACACCACCAGCCATCAGGCTGATCGCCAAAGCTGCCGGTCATGTCGGCTACATCGCCCACCAGAACGAAACCGGAGGCGGAGCACATCACGCCAGCTGCCGGAGCTGTCGCGATATCGGCAAAGTTGCCTGAAGGTGCAGCCTATTGGATGCGCTGAGCCCGATTGCATGCCAGTACGTTGCTGCCGAACATGGTGAAGCGCCAGCGGCTGGCACCTGTGTAAGTACTGCCGCTGCGATCTACCCAAGCACCGCCCGAGATGTCCCACAGCTTAGCCGTGGTACCAGCTACAGCGCGCCGTGTGCCGTCCAGAAGCGTTCCTACGAATGCCCCCTTACATGCGGAGTCAAGCGCGGCCAGACCGGCGTCAACGGGCGTAGGCGAAGCCGCCATGCCATTGTTCGTGGGGATCATCTGCTGACAATCCACCACAACGCCAGGGGTTGCCGGATCAAGATCGGGCGAGAACCCGATGAGGTTAGGCGGCATTGAAATCCACCCTCATGCGAGGAGACGGACCGAAGCGGATATGGTCATCTTGACGCTGAAGTGCCGCCACAGCGTTCTGATAGCCAGCGCCCCAAACGTTAATCCGGTCGTCATCCTGCAGATATGGAGCGAGCTCTAGCAGCGTGGCGTACAGGTACACATTGGGATTGCGCAGGATGAGCCAATTCGTCGGTGATCCGATGGAAAGCGACGGAATGCCGGCGTAGTAGACCATCCGGTACGAATAGTCCGTATTGCAGTTGAGATAAATCAGGTTGCCGATCTGATAAAAGCAGTCCGGGATGAGCTGGCGTGCCGCGTTGCCAGTCGAAGAAGGCGGCGCTGGGTGCAAAACCTGCTCGATCTGGCCAATCGTGATGAATAGTCCCTCCACCTGCCGAAAATCGGTGGGCGGCGTAATCACTGAGGCCACACTCGTACCCGTCACCTGCTCCTGCTGAGGGCTTAGCGATAGATCGGCATTAATGCGCGCCTCTGCCAGCTGGATACACGTCGGAATGACGCCAGCGAGGTCAGAACGGGCTAGCCACTAGGCGACGGCAGCTTGCAGGGTCGGGTAGTCGTTAATCACAGCTTGCCCTTCCAGATACGGAACAGTGAATTATCGGGACTATCGAGCACACGCTTGATATGCACTTGGTCGTTCATGAATTCGTGCAGAGTGATGCCCGCTCTCTGGCAGTACGATTCCACCACGATGTACGGAACCTCTGCCACGTGCCGCATTTCCGACGATCCATGATGACCAGCATTGTGCTGTGCCTTGCAGAACTCAAGGATTGGCTCAACGTCCTGCTGCTGAGCGACAACGAGGTCATCACCTTGCAGATGGAGCTGAGTTTTCACATCCACTCCAACGGAACAATGTTGACCGATCCTGCAGCCGAATCCTAAATGGCCGAAACTGTGTCACAGCCAGAGCAATTGAGCACAATGCCGCCTCCACCCGGAACGACAAGCGTGTCAGTAGCTACTGCAGATGATGCTCCCTTCGTGACTCGTACATGAGCTGCTGCAGTAACTTCAATACGAATATATCGTGCTACTACACCTGCAGAATTGTTCGGAATGGATGCCGATGCAGACGTTCCGCTAGTAGCGATGTTGACGCCAGTGACATTTACGTCAAGGGCAAAAATAGGAGACTGATAACCAGGCATGTCTTATCTCTCGAAAGATGGGGCCGACACGATGCCGGCCCCAAGGTTTCAGTCAGGATCAGCTCAAGTCGCGGATCTGGGCGTGCGCATCCTTATTGTCCATGCGCAAGGTGTATTCCCAGGTCAGCAACGCCTTCTCGGCATCACCCGTCTTCGCCAGCGGCTTGTATTCCAGCGGACGCAGGGTCGCGATGGTCACATGCTCCGGATCGATCAGGTACGCCGCGGCATCCATGAAGCGGTCCGGAACGCACTTCAGCGTGCCGAAGTCGGTCAGGTAGAACGAGAACGCAGCGTGCAGCTTGTTGCTGTCCGCATCCTCGAACCGCGTGGCATTGCCGGTGAAGGTGGACTGGATCTGCTTATCGGACGGACGGACCAGCATCAGCGTCGGCGCACCGCCTGACGTGTAGGCCTGCTGCATGGCCGACTTGACCAGCGCTTCAGAGAACGCACGGGCCGTACCAGCCACCGGAGCCGTATTGCTGGACGGGACCGGGAACGCACCAGTACCAGCGCCCACCGAACCCTGCGTGATCCAACCAGCAAGACCGCGCAACTGACGGGCCGTACCAAGAGCACCGGCATTGAACGTCTGGTTCTGGATCAGCGCCACTTCGGCGTCGCGCTTGAGCTCCTTGATCTTCTTGACCTTCTGGTAAGCCACTTCGGACTTACGGCCAGCCTTGTTGACCACCTCTTCGGTGTCAGCAATGACGAAGTTCTTGTAGCTAATCTGGGTGTAGTTGCCCCAGCGCGTGGACGGCGCAACCGCGGTGAACGAAGCGATATCGTCACCTTCGATCTGCGCATTGTTAGCCGCAGCGGCTAGCGAATCGGTCTGCCACTCGTGGAAACGAGCCTCAGCCTTGGCCTTTTTGGTGGACGACTAGAACGGGGTATCGGTCGGAGAGATGTTGTCAATCACATCCGACAGGTCTTCACGCATACCGATGGCGGCATACGTCGTGAAGGTATTGGTAATAACGGTCATGGTTCAAAGCCTCATTTTGAGCGAGCCATCAGAAGAGCTACAGCGTCATCGTCTCGCCCCGACTTCTTGAACTTGGCGAAGGCCTGCTGTACCTGATTCTGCTGCACATTGGTTGGGTTCGATGTACCCGGCTTGACCGCTTTCGGCGGTGCAGTCTGGGCATTCACTTGCTTCTGCCTGGCACTCTGCGCCTTGTCCCAAAGCATCGCCTTGCGGGCAATGAGGACGGCACGGTGGTCTGACAGGTCGTTCAGATCGTTGGGCGTATAGCCCGTGGAGATGAGGAATTGGGCCACTTCCTTCTGCTCCGCGGTGCGCTTTTCAGGGTCGCGCCACGACGGAAGTGCTTCCAACAGCTGCTGCTCGCTCCGGGCAAGCTGCTCCGCACGGTGTTGCTCCGTTTGGTTGGCCTGCATTGCTTGGAACTGTTGCTGTGCCTGCTGTGCCTGCTGTAGCAGCGCTGCCTTTTGGTTCATGGCGGCCTGCTGACGCAGATATTCCTGCGGGTCCGATTCGATCAATGACGCAAGTTTCTGCTGATCGCCAACCAGTTCGCGATAGAGCGACCCTGCCAGTGCGTCGAGCTGGTTAATACGTGAACCGTATTCCTGCTGTACGTACTGATGCAGCTCGTCCGCCTTACGCGATTGCTCTGCGGCTTCTTGAGTCTTGCGGGTGTAGTCCTGCTGACGCATGTAGCCCTTGAAGGCCTCGTCAGCGCTTACTTCCAACTCCTGTCCCTGAACGGTGATCTTTCGTACGTTCTTCAGCCATTTGTCGGCTTCGGGAAAGTCGCCATCGGGTGTTTCTTCGGTGGCTTCCTGATGTACCGGTTCCTTCTCTTCTGAAGCCTCGACAGGCTCAGTCGGCGTTTCCTCAACCTCCTGCACTGGCTCCTATTCGTCTTTCGGTTCCAGACGACGCAGAATGTCTTCTTCACTCATGCCACCTTCGGGCTGAGTCCCATTTTCCGGGTTGCTCATGATTGATTCCTTAAATTGTGAATGTGTAAACCTTTCCGCCGCAGGTCGTGCTGTGTTTGCATGCAATCTGGGCTGCTTCTTTCGCCGTGGCACCCATGCTTAGGGCACCCAAGGCAAAGTCTCTACCGCTTCCCCACGCGTCTGGGCGCTTGATGGGCTGAGGCTCGTTGTCTTCGTATAGCCAGAGTCGTCCATTTAGGTCCAGCAGGACAACAGTTGCCTTTTTGTACAGTTCGTCGTCTGGTTCGTTTCCTTCAGACAGCTAGCGAACCACCTTGCGTATCGCGGTCCACGTGCCGGTTCCGATATACGTACCTTTGGGCGTAACCCAGAACTTCTAGCAGCTGCTAAAACGCCCCGCTTCTGTCAACCGTGAATCGCAGGCTAGGTTCTTTCCGTCCCAGGCGATCACAGTCACGGTGAGATTTCCTCACCAGTATTCAACAGGACCTTCCAGGCACCGCGACCGACTGCGGCACCACAATACGGTCCATTCCAATGGTCTGGACATTCAAAATCGACCCAGACGCGCACGACAGTCTTGGGTTTCATCTCACAGACCAAGTCCGTCAAAGCGGCATTGAGTTGCGACCAGCTGCGCGGGCCACCTTTTGCTTCAACGTCGCCTCCGCTAGCTTCCCTGTCTCCACATGCGATATCAGATGTGTCCTCACCTTCCCGAGCAGGAACAGCATCGTATGCAACTTTTCTCGGACGTCCGCGTTTAGGCTTGTCGATTGCTTCCATTGGTCTACGATCTCTTGTTCTAGCGTCTCGAAAGCCGAGACAAATAGGGGATGCTTGATCAGCTGTGAGGCCTGTTCGCCATTGCGCAACTCATCTTCCAGCTTGTCCCGGTAACCGCGCTCAATCTCATCCATCATTCGTTCTCGTGGCTTTCCTGATATGCCGCATCGGCGCTGGCCGTGCTGGCGTCTTTGGCACCCATGGCCTTGGCGGCGAGGATCTTGCCTTCAGCCCCAATGCGGGCAACCTCAATAGCGGTCTGATGCTGCAGGTCGGCCTTGTACTTGGCCACATCGGCATCAAGGCGAGCCTTGACGGTCGCCAGTTGGGCGTCCTGCTGCATCTGAAGCAGATTGCGCTGGGCCTCAAGTTCCTTCTCATGCTGCTGCTGGGCAGACTGAGCCTGCTGTTTAACGATCTCACCCTGAGCATCCAACTGGTGTTTCTGGGCCTGAAGCTGAGATGCCGACTGCGCCTTGAACTGTTCAACCTGCATCTGCTTGTCCGCCTCAGATGGCTGCGGAGGCTGCTGCGGAATGTTCTGCGGCGGCGTGAAATACCGCGTCGGATCTTTCTTGCCCATGGCCTCGGCAAGGTCTTCCAGGCCGTTGTAGGCGTTCTGTGGCTGCACGAAACCGAACTGGCCGGCCTGCTGCTGGGTCTGAAGCATCAGCATGGCGTTCTGGATACGTGCCTGCTTGCTTTCTTGGCCCATGCCGACCGACACGACCATGTCGTAGTCGTCCTGCCAGCTGGACGGGTCGAACTGCACCCACTGGCCGGAAATACGCGCTTCGACGGGCTCGCTTTGGTACTGGCAAATGAGCTTCAGCAGGAGCTTGTAAAGCCGCTTGATGCCCGTCTCTGCCAGCACGCGGGCAATCAGCTCAATACGCTGTGCCGCGGCGTCATGGAGCAATGCGACACCCTGTGATCCGATATTGGACTTGGACAGCTCATCGCCAACCAACCCCTGCGAGAACTCCTTGATACCCGTACGGCTGTCACGGACAGACTGGAAGTACTGAATACCGCTCAGTGCAGACGGCCCGATGTCGGGAACCGTCAAATCCTGGATGGCATTGAGACTCTTGGTGCGGACAATGCCGCCAGGGCGAGGATTAAGCAGGTCATCTAGCGTCACCTGCCCTTCCATCACCGCACGCATGGGGGTATTGGACAGGTACAGGTTATCCAGATACTGACGATTGATCGCCGTCTGGATGCGCTGCAAGTCCTCGACCAGGTCATACAGGCTGATACCGGCCAGCTTGTATGGCATCAGGAATGGCGTGAAGAAGGCGAACGGATGGTCATCGACCACGTCATTCTCAAACACGATGGTTCCGGCCTTCACCACCCGGCGATACTCGGCAATGCCGTCACCGTCGAAATCACACCGCAGATAGCATTCCTGCAGTGTCACCATCCGCTGGCTAGGGTCTTGCGTGTCGTAGTTGTTCGTGGTCCACGAGTTGTCGTACTTCTCGCGCTCGTAGCGTTCGCCGTAGGTGTCGTTCTCAGTGCCCGTAGGAATCTCGGCAACGAGGTCAGGATCGTAGCCAAGGCTTAGTAGCTCCGACACCGTCCTAGGCGTGTCCTGACCGATACAGCGAAGCTCACCGATATCGCGGCTGTCCTTACTGGCCCACATTTCCTCTGGCGGCACACCCACCACGCGGAAATTGGTCTTCTTGTTCTTGATCGAGCAGCGGACATTGAAGGTCTGCGGCTGCGGATTGGGCTGACCCGGCTGGCCATTGACAACCGGCACCTGAACTTCCTGAACCTACTCGACTTCCTCGATGCTCAGGTTTTCATTGGCCTGCAGCGCCTGGACCTCGATGTCCGTCAGGCCTTCGTAATAGCTTTCCCGCGTATCCCACGAGTGCTCGCAGTACACCTTGACCCAGCCGCAGCGGGTAATCAGGGCCGACTTGATGGCGTCGTGCAGGACGATGAAGCCAGGGTTCTTGCGGTGCAGGATATAGGCACAATAGTCCGTCGCCTGCTTGCACACCGTCTCATCGCCACTGCAGGACGGCTCAAAGCGGATCACATCGTCATCGGATGCAAACATGCGCATCAGCGACGGCATGGCCCACTCAACCACCTCCATGAGCTGCTTGCTGACAATCTTGGACCGACCGTCAACGTCAGGCGGTGCTAGAACACCCGTGGCATAGCCGATATAGAACGCGTCAGCCTTTGCCCGGTCAGACGACAGCTCATCATCAATGCCGATGCCGTTACTACGCTCGTAATCGATCAAGGCGCAGAGTTGAGCCTCAGTCATCGGGGACTATTTCATACGGTCGCCAGGCTCTTGTAGGTGAGTTTCGTGGCCGGTGCACCCGTGCCAACTTGTGCTTTGTGTACGGCCATCAGACCAAAGGCGTCAGCGGCATGGGATGACCAGTCGTGGCATGGGCCTAGGCCGATCTGCCGGAACTCGTCGCGCTTCTCGTGATACCAGCCCAGCGCATCGCGTCCTGGTTCGGTCGTGTCGGCGTTGAACCAGATCTGCGGGAACAGGCGGCGAAGGGCTTCAATACGCATGTACGCGGCACCAGCGCCCATATTGGGGATAACCTCGACGGCAAACCCAGCGTCGCGCAGGGAACTTTCGTAGGTGACCTGGTACACCTTGTCGTGCATCGCGCCGTCATGGGGCAATACGCACTACGCTTTGGTGTATCCGTTGTCACGTAGCCATTGCACATGAGCGGCTAGAGGCTGGCCAACCGCCTCGTAGTAGTTCAGCACTCGGACTTCCTGCCCAACGAACTGAACCAGCCAGATAGCGCAGGCATCAGCCTTCGCACCCGTGCCACCGATGTCCCAATAGGCCCTAGTCGTCATCAGCGGGTCAGGAGCGACCTTGCCAATGCGACCCTTTTCCTTAGCATCGGCGAGATGCTTGGCGAAGTACGCGCCAGCTACGACCTCAGCAAACTCGCCTTCCCAGATATGGGCGTATTGCTCGGGGCGCTCCTGAAGGTCGCGCTGGCGTTCACGTTCCAGCTTGGCCGGGAATTTCTTGTTGTCGCGCCAGTTGAGCTGGACGATCTTTATTAACGGGTCGTTGGTCTGAGCAAACCGTTTCTCAACGGCGGCGTTCTTGCGAGCCCTATTCCACGTGACCCATAACTCTGCGTTCCAGTCCTCGCCTTCTTCGCGCAGGGTGGGAATAAGGATCGACCATGCGTGGTCCGTAACAGGCTCTGCCTCGTCAACCCAGCACAACAGAATGCGTCCCTTGGACTTGATGCTGCCAATGCTGCGATCCAGACCGGCGAACGTGAAGCTGATCCGTCCATCGCGAGACTTGATGTACTTCTCGCCAAGGTCGTAGTACTCGGCTAACCAGGGCTCGTCCTCGATAGCCCGCTTCACCTCCTCTAGAGACGAATCGTCCAGCGAGTTCATGAACTGGCGAGCGCAGAGGATCTGACCACGGACATCAGCCTAGCCGTACATGTAGCCACGTACAGCGGCCATCTTGGCGAAGCTTCGGGTCTTGGCTGACCCTCGGCCACCGTGAGCACCACGAACGTCTGCAGGGCCAAGGAAGACCGGTATCAGCTTCTTGGGAAGCTCAATGTTGGCCGTCGTCATCCTGACCAACCAGTGCAACCTTCGTCACGATCTGAAGCGGATTGTCCGCGTCGCCGCTCACCTGAAGCGGTAGGAGTTTCGGATAGATGCTTGACCAGAACGCCCGCTCATTGGCGGGATCAGACTTGGCCCAAGCTACAAGCCGCTCCTATCCGCCAAGCTCATCGGCGGCGCCGGCGATGACATCCTTGACGGCCCGAGTAAGCTTATTGGGAGTGCCTTTCTGTCGGCCTCCCGTCTTTTGGGAGCCGGGTTTACGTCCGGCCATTCTGTTCACCTTCTAGTTTGGAAATACAGGCCAACCTTTAATAAGTCGTCCGCTTATTAAAGCCTGTCAGTTGAACTGCTTGCTCTTAGGTTCCTCGAGCATGCCCGCGGCAATCCGCAGCATCTTGGCCATCACGTCTCGCTGCGTATCCGGCGCGATGACCCGAACGTCATTGCCATGCGTCCGAACGATGATCGCCAATTCATTTACCTTGGCGTAGGTTCGGACCAGCTTGCCGCCAGCTTCGTCTAGGCGTTCGTCGTCAGTCATGACTATCACCTGGCCACCAGTCTTCACTTACCTACGTACCGGTTGCGTCGTCCACATAAACCACTTTCGCGCCAAGCGGGAGAGGGACTTCAGCTAGTCGTTGATAGTCAATGCACGCCTCGACATACGCATCAAGCTCAGCTTCCGTCCTGATGTGGGCTAGAGCGCTGAAATCAGTTATGGCGGGGGCGGTCCGATTCGAACGGACAACCGGAGGTGTTAGAGACCCCTGCTCTGCCGTTGAGCTACACCCCGATTGACCAAAGATCCTCGACCAGTTGTCAGCAAACGATTGCTCGCTCACTTCCGTAGGCCGACGACCTGAACCCTTACCGCTCACGCGTGCTCCGCGCCTTCCGGTGCGGGCGAGGCATCAGCAGCTACTTGAGCTGCCTCAGCAACCGGCTGAGCCGATTCCGGCACGCTTACCGGCTCATTCGGCGCATCGCTAGGGTCAACACGGTGGATAAGCGACTTCACCCACGCAGCC
>Ga0247681_1000042_pt1 | contig 17236 bp, 19 predicted proteins | sample CNK22_metaG_FD_182798 | JGI IMG/M metagenome (GOLD analysis project Ga0247681, IMG submission 182798) | Soil microbial communities from Purdue University Martell Research Forest, Indiana, United States - CNK22 | ecosystem: Environmental > Terrestrial > Soil > Temperate forest > Bulk soil... | reverse complement strand
CGATCTGCGATGCCGTGATGGTGTTGGCCGCGATCATGGTCGCGGTGATGATGCCGTCCACAATCATGTCGCCGCGCAACGCCACTTTCGGCGAGCCGGAAACATTGGCAACGGTAAAGATCGGCACCGCGGCGCCGCCGGTGACGCCTGGCGAAGCGATCTGGAATTTTGCCACCGTGACGGTGAAAGACGAAATTCCACCGCCACCGTTCAACAGATTAAAGCCGATGCCATAGCCGTTGACATCGAGCGCGACAGAATACTGCGCGGCGGCGTAGCCGTTGAGCGTAGCGATCGCCGAAGAATTGGCTGTCACCGTCGCCAGCGAACCGAACGCGGCTACCGCCGTCACCGTTGTATAGGTGGAAAACGCCGAGTTGAGGCTGGCGATCGCCGACGCATTGGTGGCGATCGAGGCGGTGTTGCCGGCCACCGTCGCGGTCAGGGCGGTGATCGAGCTTGCAAGCGCGGCATCGGTTGCCACCGAAACCGTCTGCACGCTCAAGATTTCTGAAAAAGTGGTATCGGTGGCGGCCGATAGCCGGCTGCTTACCGTATTAGTATTGATCCACTGTTGCGCGGCGATTTTCGAGGTTTCGGTGGCAAAGCGTTGCTCGACATTGGAAAGCCGCGAATCCATCGCGCTCATGATATCGGTCACTTGCGTGACCACATCGACGGTGAAATCCGGCAAGCCTAGCCTGACATCCGGCGTTGTCACGTCGAGCCAGTCGCTCCACAGCATATCGCGCGGCGCGCTCGGCAAATACTGGCCGCGCGCCTGATAGGCGGTATTCGGCAACAGCGATTGCGAAATCAGGATCGATCCGGCCGCCAACTGATCGGTGCGGCCGCGTACCACCACGGTGGAGTCGGCGGTAAGCCGCACCTCGAATTGCACGCCGGCGATGCCGAGCAATGAGCCATCCCATGAAAGGCTAATCGCCGGGCGGCGCGCAAAGCCGCTGGAGTCGGAAATGGCGGCGCCGGTCGCCGCCCAATCAATGACGGCCTGCGCCGGCGGCCGCACCACAATGGTCGGCCCTGATGTGACCGGCTGAAAATCAACCGCATGCGTCCAGGCATAATCGGCCGGATCAACCTCGGTGATGTTGAGGATGGAGTCGAGGTTGGCTTTATCAACCAGCGCATCACAGCGAAATTGCTTGGCCGAATAGCCGTTGCGATCCGAGGTCCAGGTGCCGACATCGCCAGGCTCAACCGTCCAGAATGACGGCGGCAGCACGATGGTATGGGTGCGCGCGCGCTGTGCTTCCTCGATCGCGGATTTTTGCAGGCGTTGCACCTGCGCGGCATATGGCACGAAATCAAAAGCCGGATTCGCCATCAGGCGGCGGTTGCCGTCTTTTATTTCCAGATCGGTGCGATAGAGCGCCGGCGCCGGAACATAGGCCCAGGCCTGCGCCGGATCGGGATACTTGCCCTGAATGCCGTTGACACTATCGGCGAGCGCGAAAAACGGTTTGAAAACCTGTTCCTCGGTCGAGAGAATATCGGCATCGGTGAACGAAAAAGACGGACTATCGGGCGCGCCCAAGTGGATTTTATAAAATCCGCCGATCTCCGAAATCTTGCCCTGGCACGCGGTCAGGAAGGATTCCACCGCATTGGCCGATGGCGCGTCGACGCTGATCTGGCCGCCGGCGCGATAGGTCGGCTCGGCGCCGGCAATGCCGGTGATGGTGGCGCGGCATTTGGCGATCTGCGCAATCCAGTTGGTCGCCGGAAGGCGCGCCGCCGCTAGATTTTGCAAGCCGTATAGCCAGGCACCGCCATAGGAAAAGCCGCGCAGGATATTGTAAATCTGCACCGCCGGAAAATTGTCGCCGTCGCCGCCCCAGGTCGATGGATCGGCATAACGCTGCGATCCGGAACCGCCGACACTGGAATCCTTGGAAGGATCGTAAAGCGGCACGCCGGACAAAGCGAATTTGAATGTCGGGAATCCGGTCCAAAGCTTTTCATTCACTGCCGCGGTGATGACGACATAGGCGACGCCTGTGCCGATCCGGGTGCTTTCATAGGGCCGATCAGCGGACGCGGCAAAGTTGACGCATAGCGGATCAGCAGCGGTTTGCGTGCCGTCATAGTACCTGATCCACAGCCATTGATTGCCGTCATCGGTACGATATTGCGTGACGGGATAGCCGTAATCTGGATCAGGCGTGACGCCGAGCGTGCACAATTCCCCGTTAACCCAAAACTCCCGCAAGGCGCCGCCGGGCAAATCGGCAAGCGCGATCACCTGGGTGAGAAACGCGTTTGGTGTATTGACGCCACCAGGCGAAAGCGTGCCCCATGTGTTGGCCCATACCAGCGATCCCGCGGTGACGCTGTAGCCGAGATTAAACGAGCGCGGTACATCGGCGCCGGATGTGAGAGTCCCCTGTACGCTAAAGCCGGCCGCGGTTGGCGCCGGCGGCGTGCCGGCGAGCGCGCGCGCCGCGTAGGAAAGGCCGAGCGAGGCGGCAAGCCCAAGGCCAGCGGCCAGGATCGGCACCGCGATGGTTTCGGCCAGGAACGTGCCGGCCAATATAAATGATGCGATCGCGGTTAAAATCGCCATTTTACGCGAACGCCTTTAGAAAATGGATTTCGGCCGTGCGATAGCCGCGCCTGCGATAGAGTGTTGCCACTTGCGGATCATCGCCCATGCCGGCCATCCCGGCGCAAGCGCAGCCGCATTGCGCGGCCCAGGCCTCATAGGCATCGAGCATGCGCAGCGCCGCGGTGCCGCGGTGCGCTGGATCGATCCACCACACCGACTCGCGCGCCAGCCATACCGGGCCGAAAGGATGTTCTGATGCCACCGCCATCAAGACGCCTTGCGCCATGCCATCGACATCGAGAACCAGGCAAAGCCGGTGCGGCTGGCCGAGGTGCGCCATAAACAAGCGCGCGGCATAGAGCGGATCAAACGGAAAGCAAAAGCCGGTCAGGCCACCGGGAGAATCAAAGCCGGCGGCGAGCCGCGAATCCCGGAGTAATTCGACCGCGCGCGGCGAATCCGAAAGCCGCGCGGCGCGGATCATACGACATCCTTAACCGCCGCGCCGATCTGCGCTCGGCTAAAGCCGTTATGGCTCGGAATGTTTCCGGATGCGCGGCCCCAAAATTGCTGCCAACCGCCGACCACCGCGGTATCCTGATAAAAATTATCGGTGGCGGCGCGCAAGCGTTGCGAGGCATCCGAGCGCGTATCCGGATTGGCGCGCGTCAATTCCTGGGTGCTCGATGTGCAGGTGATGATAACCGATCCCGCATCGCCTTCCTTTGGCGTAGTGATCGGCGCCTCATCGATAGTGCCGATAAAGCGCGGCTCGGCCGGCGCCACCATGGCGCGCGTTGCCGGGTCAAAATGGCCGCGCCAGATCGTCACCTGGCCTTGCTTGCAATCATAGGTCCGCAACAGATCGTTGACGCGATCGGCCACTTGCGAAAGCGTGATGGTGACGTTTTGCACCGTCAGCGATGACACCAGCGGAATATCGGAAATCGATATCAGAGATCCCGCGCCGTGAAAGGTGCGCGTCGAGGCGCCGCCGGTATCGGGATCGATCACATCGGCCGAAACCGTGCCGACATCGGACCAATAGCCATCTGTGACGGGATCGCCGGTGATGCGATCGCGCACCACAAACCAGATGAAATCGCGTGCCACCAGGCGCCGCGCCGCCAGGGCCGTGGCGTTGGCGGTCGATATCGCGCGCGTCATAGATACTGCCCGGCCTGAAATGAGATCGAGGTAGCCTTGCCGCCTGCCGGCGTCGCCGCCACCGATCCCGGCACCAGCGTGAACAGCCCGCGCGGGGTTTTCAGCTTGACGGCGGTTGATGTCACCGCCCCGGCGCGGATTTGCGGACGCACCTCGAACACCGCGGTTTGCCCGGAACCGTTGGCGACCACCGACTCCATCACCTGATGCAACGCGCGCGAGGATGGCGAGCCATAATCGAATGAGAGGAAATCGCCGGCAGACAGGTGGAAACTGGCCGGCAGGCTGGCGAGACTCATCGAGGTTGCCGAGTCGAGCGAATGGATCACGCCAGTGTCGCTGAAAACCCCGGTCGGATAATACAGCGGCATCGAGCCGTTGCGGAGATCGCCGGCCTCAAAGAGCCGGATCGCGCCATCGAGCGAATGCAGCGCGGCCTCGAATGCAACCGCCGCGGCATGCGATAGCGCCACGGTGGTGAAATCCCCGAGCCATAGCGCCGGCCCAAAATCCTTGGCTAGCGTGATGCCGCCGGCCTGGCGGCTCAATTCCTGGCGTTCCAGCAATTGCAGCGGCTTGGTGGCCGGCGCATAGCCCACCATGCTCATGATGTCGGCGCGCGGGAAAGTGAGCGACATCAGAAAAGTTTCCGTTGCTGGCGCGCGCGGCCGGCCGCTACAGCGACATGGCCGATAAAGGCCGGCGATTGCACAAAGCTATTGATTCCCCGATCGGCCGACTTGGCCGAGATATCCTTGACATAGGCCTGCAAATTGCCGTCATCATCGACGGACACGCCGACCGAAACATGCGTTGCCGATGCGCCGCCGGAACCTGACCGCATGATATCGGCCGGCGAGAGATCGCCAACCGGGCCACCATCGGCGTAACCCTTTTGCAACCGCGCCAGGGCCGCGACGCCGATCCTTGAGGTGGCGGCCTGATCAAACACAAACTCGCCCTTGTGCACGATGCCGGCCGGCTGATTCTTGCCGCCCGATCCGGTAAAACCGCCTTCGGCGAACGTGGGATCGGTGATCGAATCAACCCCGGCCGCGGAATCGGACTTAGAGCCGGTGCCGATGCCAAGCAGGCTGAGAAACGAACCGCCGCCGCCAGGGAAGGCCGCCTTCCATAACTGATCGGCCGCCATCTGCGAAAGCTTGTCGCTGATCTTGCCGAGCGCATTGAGGCCGGCGGCAGAAAAGGAGTCCCATGCCGACGTGCCGCTGCGCAACTTGCTGGTGAAATCGACAAATAGACCGCGATTGACATCCTGGCCGGTCGAGGAAATCTCCTTGAATATATTATTCATCCGCATCGCGGCGGCCTCGGTCGATCCGAGGGCTGCCGGAATATCGGTGCCGTAGATGCCCTTGAGCGAGGTGGCGATAGCCACATCATCCGCGGTCAGAAACGCGGTGCCGCGGGTGAAATTGATCTCAGAGGCAGTCTTGGCCTTGGCGAGTGCCGCGGCGGCGTCGCCGGAGTCTTGCGCCAGGTCTTGAATCTTGTCGCGCATCTTTTGCGTGATCGGCAAACCGGCCTCTTGCGCCGTCGCCAGCAATTTGGCCTCGGTTTGCATTTCGGCCAGCGCGCCGGCGCCGAGATCGACTGCGGCGGTGTCGGCGAGGGTTTCGGCGGTATGCTTCGCAATCGCGATCGAGGCCTTATCAAAGGCCGCGGTACCGGCGGGATCGGGCCGGTTTGATGGCGTGACCGTGCGCGGCGCGGTTCCGGTATAAGGACCGATCGGCGGATATTCAGTGTCGGGAGTCGACGTGCCAACGCCGGCACCGTTGATTTGCCGCGCTAGCATGTCGGCGCCTGGCGCGCCGCGGATTCTGGCGGCGGCCAGCGAGATGTTATTGCCGGCCTGCGCAAAGCCGTCCTTCAACTTATCCCAGGACAGGCCGGCGCGATCGAGCCAGCCATCGCCACCGCTGGCGCCTTCCCAAATCTTGGCGATCTGACGGCTTTGCTGAATGATCGGATCGAGATCGGTTTTAGCCATCGCATCAAGCGAGGTGGCGCCGCCCTTGATCGCCTTCACCATATCCGGCGCAGCCTTGGCGCCGAACGCATTGGTGGCGATCTCTAGCGCCTCGGTGTCATTCTTGGCGTTATTGATGTAGCCGGCCAACTGCTTATAGATATCGTTGAGCGGCTTGATATTTCCGGCCGCATCCGTGATCGAGCTTTTGTTAAGCTTGAACAGATTTTCCAGATAGCCGCCATCGCGCGAATTGATATCGAGTTGCGAGCGCAGGTTTTTCAGACCGGCCGCCGCATCGCCGGCATCGCCGCCAACCTTCACCAGTGCGTCGCCGAGGCCGACAATGCTCGATGCGGCGCGCACGCCAACCTCGGCGCCGACATCGCCGATCTTTGCCATGTCGCGCGCGGTCGAAAGGCTGGCGCCGCCGAGGCCGACCACCAGCGCCGTCACCGCGACATAGGGATTCGCCAGCATCCTGGCGGCGGTGCCGATTTGCGACAATGACGAAACGCTGCCGCCGGAAAAACCGGCCATCGCGGCTTTGACCTGATCCACCGCGCTCTGGCCGCCCTTGGCATTGCGGATAAACGACGCCCATGCCGAGGCGGTCTTGTCCGTTCCCTCCAAAACGATCGGTAAAACCTCGGCCGTTGCCATCGCGCGCTAGTCCTGATCTTCCTTGCGGATTTTGTAAAACGCCATCCACTCGGCAAATTCGGTGACGGGCATGGCGTCGATCTCGGCCATGGTCTTTCGCAAGCGATCCGCCAGCGCAAATTTAGCCATGCGCTGCGGATCGCTTCTTAGTTTTTTTCGATGTCCTCGACATCAGGCAGCGCCATCATCTGCGCGGCCACGCGGGTGATGATCTGCGGCGCCACCATGGTGCGCAAAGCCATCTTGTCATCGAGATCGAATAGTTTCTTGCCATCGGCGTCGAGCGCCTTGAGTACGAAAATATCGAGATCGGATTTGCCGCCGCCGTCAAAAATGGCTTCGCGTTCCAGGCACGTCAATGGAGTCCAAAAAATCTTGACCGGATTTCCCTCAATCGTCCATTCCGGCACCGTGATCGATGGCGTGCCAAGGTTGCGGAAATGCGCCTTGGCGGCGGCGAGGATGGGATTGACGCGATCGGTCATGGCTGGCCTTTGGGTTGGTGGATCATCGCTACGGCGCTAGCGCGGATGCGCTCTTTTAAGTCGCCGTCGCCCAGGACAATGCGCCGTTGCCAGTGAACGAAAACGAGCGCGAAACCGTCGAGGCCTTATCGGCGTTGATGCCGTCATCGGTGATGGTGGCAAGGCCGGTCAGATAGTTTTTGCCGGTGGTGTTGCCCTCGGGATAGAGCTTGAGGGTAAGCGAGGCGCCGGGGACAAGCGCGGCCTGGCCCGTGTCGGCCTGGCTGGCGTTGCAATCCATCGAGCCGGACCATGAATTGACGGTTTGGCCGGCGATGTGCGTATCCCAATCGGACCCCATCGCGGTATTATCGGCGATCTTGGCCGAGGTTTTCACCGAAAATTTCGTCACCTCGGCGATCGCGCTGGACCCTTCCATCACAACACCATGCTTGCCGTGAAATGTAGCCATCTTGAATTTTCCCTTTTTCGAGTTGGAATCAGATCGCCGTCGCCGGCGCGCTTTCTTGGGTGCGGTAGCGCACGCGATAATCGAGCGCAATTTCGCCGGCATGGGCATCGCCAGGCGCCTGCGCCTCGATGGTGGTGGAAATCAGCGTCACCTCAAGCGCGAGGCCGCCGAGCGAGGGATCGGCGACCATCGCCGGTTCAATTTCGAGCGCGATCTGATCGAGCGTGCCATCCGGCACCGCCGCCATGATCACGCGACCCTCGACGCGGATGCGCAAGATGCGCATCAGCGCGCCGCCCATTGCGTCGTTATCCGATTGCTCGGATCGCGCATAGACCAACAATGTCGGCGCGTGATCTTTCGGCAAGGATCGGGTGCGGCCCTGGTAGACGCGGTGCGCCGTGGTCGAAAGGCCGTCGATCGCGTGAATGATCGCCGCGATGATCTGCGCGCGGACATGAGACATAGATCAGGTTTCCGCCAGGTTGCAAACGATGATGCCCTTGCCATCGGCGTCGATCGGTGTCGTCACCGTCATCAGCTTGCCGTCGCTGATGCGCCGCGCGGTGTCGCCCTCGGCGGGAACGCTGATGTCGGCGGCGCGCAAACTCAATTGCGTCTTGCCGCCCTCCACCGCAACATCGCCGATCGTGATCGACAACGGCGCCTCCCACCAGATCGCGGTGATGCGCTTGGTGATGCTGGTTGCCAGCGGCGTATAATCGACGGCCTCGCCAAAGGTATCGGCGAAAATATCCGCCATGCCGTCGAATACGCTCATCGCTGCAACCCTTGCATTGGCGCGAATGCCGCAAGCGGCAAGCGCGCGCAAAAATGGTATCCGATATTTCCTGGCCTCGGGATCGGGCGCTTTGTCAGATGATGATCGGATTGATGCCGATCAGATTTTTAACCCGTCGCTAAAGGTAGCGATCAGGTTCCGAAAACGGTATAGCCGACCGTTTCGGTGCCGGTCGATGCGATCAAGGTGGCATCGCCGGATGCGGTCACTTTCCAACCGTACAGGTTGAGCGTGCCGCCCGTGGTGTCATAGGTGACGACAGAGGTGCCGACACCGGGCGCGCTGTTCTTTTTCAGCGCCAGCGACACGCCGACAATCGCGGTGAGGCCGGTCAAAACCGGCGTGGGATTGCTGCCGTCAAGCGCGATCTCGCCGGTGACAACCTTGAGGCCGGCGAGAGCGCCGCCGGACACCGGGTTGACCGAAAGGCCTTCCGGCACCGCCTCGATCGAAACCAGGCCGGTGGTGTCGGCAGACAGCGCATCCGCTGCCGCGACGCCGAGCGCGGCATTGCCGGCCGCCGTCTTGGTCCAATTCTTGGCTCCGGAGTCCCAAAACACCGGATCGCCATTGGTCCAGGCCGAGCCGGTGGCCTTGGGCAGCACGAAAACGCCCTCGCGGACGATCGGGCAATCCGCGGCGGCGGCCGCCGCGATCTGAGCGACGCCGAAAAAGGCGCCGACCACCACGAAATCGCCACTGGCAACGCCGCCACTCGGCGCCGGAACCACAACGATCTCGCCCTTAGAACGATAATTCAGCATGAGTTGAATCCTTCAAATTGTTGCGCGCATCGGCGCATGAATCAAAACCGGATGCGGCCGCGCGCCATTGCGCGGCCGCGTTGTTGCGGCACGGCGCAGTTACGAGCCGGCGCCCTTGTAGAAACCGCGGAAATCTTTCAGCGTCACACCGGCGTCGATGCGCACCTTGAATTCAAGGCCATCGACATTCCAGCCCTCGCGCTGTTCCAGCACCGGCGCCTGCACGCCGTTGAGGTACTCGACATCAAGCGTGTCATACTGGTTGGGATTGGCCGCCAGATACCACGCCGCGGTCGAAGCAACATCGAGGCGGGACTCGGCCACGACTTCCGCCATGTTGGCAACGCGGTTGGCAACGGCCGGGTTTTCCTGGCCAGGCTCTGCCTGCGAGGCGAAAATCTGGTTGGCGGTGCCCTGCAAGGTTTTTGGCACCAAGCAATAGGCCGGCGAGATATTGAGACCCTGCTTGATGTTGTCGGGATCGGTCTGCCGGCCCATCGCGGCGCGGCCGGCATCGAGCGAAGTCGCCGAGATCGCCGAGCCGCCGCCGGTGGCAAGGTTCTTATGGGTCGCGGCGTGGAACAGCGCCACGCCATCGGGCGCATTGGCGTTAGAGGTCAGCACCGCATAAACCAGGTTGCCGATGGTGCGCTTGGCAGCGTTGCCCATCTTGGCCGGAATCTTGGTGAAGGCCGAGAGATCGTCGTTGATGACGGCCTGGCGGGTGATGGGGAACATCTTGCCATAGGTCGCCAGCATCCGGGTCACGCCGCGATCGCTCATCGAGGCATATGAGTATTCGGCGCCTTCATCGACTTGCGACAGCGACGGGAACAGGCCGAGATCGACCGCCTTGGCCGGCTTGAAATCGGTCAGGATGCCGGTGCCGGTCCACACCTGGAAAGTTTCCGGCGCTTCCTCATAGCCCTTGAGCAGGGATTTGTTGGCGATGTTGGCGAGGATGTTGGCAAAATCCGAGGTCGAGGCCGCACCCGCCATGAATACCGGCGCAAAGGCGCTGGCGATCATCTGCATCGGATCGCGCGGAATGTTGCGCATGCCGCGAATTTCCAGCGACATCCGCGCCAATTCGCGCATGCTGTAGGCGGAAAATTCGTTGTGCTCGGCGCCTTCGGGCAGCTTGCCCTTTTTGGTGCGCAGCATCGGTATTTTAGCCAGGATCGCCGAGGTGACGCCGGCAACGAACTTTTGCGAGGCTTCCACCGTCACGGTGGCATTGCCGCCGGCGCCGGGTTTGCCGGCATTCTGCGCCGCCGCCATCGCGGTGATAAGCGCATCCTTGGCCGCCTCATGGCTGGTGCTGGCCAGCACGATCTTGTTGATATCGGCAAGCTGTAGTCCGGAATCGGCAGCCGACAGATAGAACGCCTCGGCCCACGGCTTTGCGGCGGGCGGCGGCGCAGCGATGCGGGCTTCCTCGGCGGTGATCTTGGCCTCGACGGCCTTGGCGTCGCGCACCAGCGCGGCATGATCGGTTTCGATCCTGGCCACCACATCGGCGGCAAGCCCGCTCTTGACTTCGGCGATCTTGGCCGCGGCTTTCGCCACCAGATCGGAATGCTCGGATCGCAGCGCGATCAGCACCGCAGATGCGGTAAACAACGCGGAGTGCGAGCCGCCGGCGGCGAACGCCATCACCTCGTTGGGGAACAGAAGCACGGTGGCGACCACCGCCAGCGCGATCGCGACGGCGAACAACGCCGCCGACTTGCGGAAATCAATCTTAAACATCGTTGGAGTCTCCGGGGTTGAAAAAAAAGATGCGCCAGGCAAACAGCGGAAAGCCTCGCTGCGGCCCGGCGCGGGTCACAGGTCGGCAACTCGAAAAATCAGGAGTTAGATTTCAGTCTGACGCATCCGCATCCGTGCGGCGGCGCCGGTGGTATCGGCGGCCGCGGCTGCGATCGGCGCATCCTTAGGCCGCGGTCGGCGGATCGGCAGGCTGGCCGGCGCGTGCATGTAAACGCGATAATCGAATGCCGCCTTGGCCGTCGCCGGCTCATCCAGCAGCGCGGTGGCAAAACCATCTTTCACCGCCTCATCGGCGGTCAGCCAGGTTTCCGCCTTCATGATGGCGCGGGTATCCTCAACCGTCTTGCCGGCAGCGCGGGCATAGACGCCGGCGTAATTGTTGGCGAGCTTGTCGAGCATATCGACCTTTTTCTGATGCACGTCCGCGTTGCCGACCGTGATGGTGGCGGGATCGTGAATCATCATCATGGCGCCCTGGCGCATCTGCCTGGTGTCGCCGGCCATGGCGATCAGCGAGGCCGCCGAGGCGGCGATGCCGTCGACCACGATACTGACCTTGCCGGGATGGGCTTTCAAAAGCGAGAAAATCGCCATGCCCTCGGTGGCGAGGCCGCCGCCGGAATTGAGCCGCACCGTGAGATCGCCGTCGCCATGCGCGGCGAGGCCGTTGGCTACATCGCTGTAGCTGAAACAATCATCGCCCCATCCGCTATCGCCGACATCGCCGGACAGGTGCATTTCACCGCCGACCATCAAATTCTTGTCCATTTTACTTCGATTCCTTTTTAGACTTGACCGGCTTGCGCGGCGGCGCCGGACTTGAAGGCATGGGCGCGGGCGCCGGCTGCGACGGATCGGCCGGGCCGTTTTCGTCAACGGGTGCCACCGGCTCAACGCCGCGCATCGGGAACGGAACGCGGCCGTCCGAGTCGAAGCGCAGGCCGAGCGTGTCCGCGCGGGTGTTTTCTTCGGCCTGCTCGGTTTCGATCAATTCGGGATCGCAGCCCAGCGAGCGCGCGGCCTCGCTGCGTGAGGTGAGGCCAGCGCGGATGGCGTCGCGGATCGGCGGGATTTCATCTTTCGGCGACACCATTTCGCGCGCCGGTGGCGTCCATGTCAGTTTTGGATTGCTCGACAGCGGTCCGCGGGCGATCACGGCGGCCTGGATAAACCAGCGGCCGATGCCGTCGCACATCTGCGGCACCAGCATATGCCAGCGCCATTGATCGATCTTGATGTTGAAGCCGATGCGCCCCAATCGACCGGAAATAAAACTGACTTGCGAAAGATCGCCGCTACCTACTTCATAAGGCACGCCGTAGCCCATGCAAATCTTGCGGATATAGGCCATTTCAAAATCGCGAAAGCCCTGCATCATCTGCGGCGAGGCGGTGGTTACGGTCGATCCTGACGGCAGCGCCTGGATCATACCTGGCTCAAGGCGCTCGATCGGATTGCCGGCATTGGTTTTGCCGGCGGCAGCCGATGCGCCGAGGCCGCCGGTATCGGGACCAGTGAAAAACACCGCAAAACATGCGGCGATCTTCTGCCGCATCAACTCGGCTTCCTCGTAGTTGGCGAGATCCCACATCGTCATAATGCCGGGCGCGCCCCATGGCACGCCGCGCTGCTGGCCGGGACGATCGGCGCGGTAGAGGTGACGGACTTCGCTGGCCGGCACGCGATGCGAGTCCGGAAATTTCCAGGTGATGCCGCCGCCGGGATGCTCATCATAGAGCCAATAGGCGACGCGCTGGCCTTGCGGGGTAAACTCGATGCCCTGGAAACAGATGTTGCCATCGGGCAGCGAGCCGTGGCGGCGCACGTCGAGATAGTCGCCCTCGATGACGCGGATTTGCAGCGGCACCGGCAGCCGCAACGATGCGGGCGGCACATAGCGGACGATCAGCACCTCGCCGCTTTCCACCACGGTGCGCATCGCCAGCGACTGCAACCCGGAAAGATTGGTGCGGCCGTCATAATCGATCGCGGTGGTGTCCAGATGATCCTCGATCAGCGACTGCAGCGCGGCCTTTTGCTTCTTGTTGCCAGCCTTGACACTAGGAATGATGCCGGCGCCGATGACATGGCCCTGAATCTCGGCGTGAATGTTGGAGGCAATCGGATTGTTGCGGCCGAAATCCCGGCAAACGTTGCGCAACCGATCCAGCGACATCTGGATTTCGGTATTGGCGCTGGTGCCGCCGATCTGTTTCCAAGAGGTGCGGTGGGTGCGCGCGGCGCCGTCATAATGCAGGGTCAACGCCTCACGCGCGGCCGCACGGCGCACGCCGGCGCGCGGATTGACGGCGGCGATAGTCCGGTCGAGCCAATTCCATGCCGCCGACATCAGCAACCACCATGCCAGCGATCGGGAAACAGGAAGCCGGCCCACAGGCCGTTATCATAAGAGCCGACCACGCGGGTGACGGCCGGCTGGCCGCCGATCTCGCGCGCCATCAGGTCGCGAATTTTCAGCATTTCATCGAGCGACTGATAGGTGACGCTGCCGGATTGATAGGTGACGCTGCGCACGCCCTTGGCGATCGCGGCCTCGATGCGGTCGAGATCGGTTTGACTCCATGCCATCGAGCGCGTTCCTTAATTCACGCCGAAACGGCGGCGAAATTCCTGCATCAAGCCGGAAAGTTGCGAAAACTCGGTATTGAGATCGGCCACGTTGTCATATTGCACGCCGGACCATTGAGGCCGCGCGCCATGGGCTTGCATTTTCATCGCGGCTTGAATCACTTCGCCGGATTCTTCGGCGATCTTGCCGAGCAAGCGATCGACCGGGAGTGCTGCGATCTCGCCTTGAGTCATCGCCATCGCGGGTTTTCCTTACCAGCCGAGCCGGCGGCGCCAACAAGCGATCTTGCGTGCGAGCCATCCCTGCCGACGCGGCCGCGGCTTGAGCCAGTCGAGGCCATAGCTGCCGCGATGCGTGATGGTCATAGCCATGCCCCTTGAAACGAAATGGCGGCCGCGATCGCCGCAACAGCAATCAACGGCCGCCGCCTCGAAAAACCGCGCGGTGCACAAATACAAATTGCCGGCGCGGGCCGAGGTGCGCGCGTCGCCCGCGCGCATACGGTGATGGCTTGCGGCCAAGGTTTGAAGCGGCCGAGCCGGTACGAAAGCGGCTCTAACGCACCATCACCGGAGAATGATTTTTTTAGCCGGTCAACCTCGCGCTGCCGAATTGCGCGAACACCAGGCCGAGCCAATGCCGCACCTTGCCGCGCAGCACCGGCGAGGCGGCGCCGTTCATGTAGGCTGCGAACGATAGGCCGGCGGCATCGACGCTTTCGCAAGCGCGGACATCGAGTGCCGGGATATTGATAGCGTGGTGCGGAAAATCGAATTTGGTGGCGTTGATGTGGTTGGCAACCGCGACATAGCGCGCCGATGCGATCGCCGCGGTGATGGCCTGCACCTCATCAACGCTGGCTTGCGAATTGCCGAGGATGTGCAACACCACGATGCGGCATTTTGCCGGATCGATGAAACCGATCTCGGCCAATGTTTTCAAGGTCGGCGACAACAGGCCGGCGCGGATGTCGATCACGGTCACGGCGCTGCCGAGCGTATCGAAAACCCGCATCTGCCCATCGGAGTCGATGAGATCGACGATCTCGGCGCGATCGGGAAAGAACCGATGCAAGACGCCTTGTGGCGCCTCGGTGTCGAAAGCACGGTTTTCGATGCCCTGCGCTTTGAGGAAATCGAGCAACGCGCGCGACACCATGGTTTTGCCGACGCCGCCCTTATCGGCGCCAACGATAATCACCAGCGGCTTATCCATCGTTCATGCGTCCTTTTTTAGCTCAACCAACCTGGTTTTTTCTCGATCCATCCGGCGCGTTTCGGCTCCGATGGTGTTGCAAGTGACGCGCTTTGCGTTTTTTCGCGCACGATCGTGACCGCCGGCGCGGGTGCGCTGAAAAGATCGGTTTCGACAAGCGCGGCCGGCATGCCGCGCTGTGCCGCGAGCGCCGCCCATTGCTCGCGCGTCGTCGATGAAATGCCGAGATATTCGCCAAGCGCGTGATTGCCAACGTAGCAATCGAGGTAGTGGTTTGGGCCGTTGCGCACCCATTCGCGCCCGGTGACGCGGCCGCGGAAACGGATATCCTGCAAACTTTCCGCCGTGATCTGGCGGAAAAATTGTTCATCGAGCCATTTGCCATGGTGGCAATAGCCGTCTGGATAGCAGGTATCGTCCACCGGCGGCGCTAGGTGCAGATTAGTGTAATGCTCCGATTTCAGCGGCCAGGTGCCGAGGCCCCAAACCTTGACACCCTCGCGGATGATCTTGCCGCCGAGGCTGATATCCATCAATTTCGGCTGGCCGATCGCCGGCCGGCCCCATCCCTTGAGGCCTTTGGTTGCCAGGATAACGTCATGGCCTGAGATCGGATGCACGCGCTGATGCCGGCGCACCCAGGAATAAACGATATGGCTACGATAGCCCGAGTCGATGCCGAGCGCGTCGATGCGGCGCTTGCCGCCGAACGCGTCGAGATATTCCCGATCGAGCGCCTTGCGCAACTGCTCGAACGCGGCGCCGTTCATGTCAGAGGTGTCGCCGTCGATATACTCGGCCTCGACTACCCATTTTTCGCGGTTAGGCGCGTGCGCGATCACCAGCAACCACATCCCGCGCATCTGCACGTCTGCAAACGCGGTCAGAATCAGGCCGCGCGGCGGAACGTGGCCGCGGACCATATCGGCCTCGCGGCGTTCCATCAGCCGAACATGATCCGGCGCGTCGCCGCCGTATTTGTAGGGCAGGCCGAGGTTGAGGTTTGCAAACGCCTTTTTTTCGGTTTCGGTCTTGGCGCTGATGCAATCCTCGGCCAAGGCCTGGTAGGACATCATCAGAGAAATGAAGGCATCGACATGAAAGCCGGGATGGCGGCCCGCGCGATCGGCTTCCGGCAGGATCGATTGCCACACGCCGGCGCGGACGGCGGCGACGCGCTCGGCCTCGGTGACGTGATGGCCGCAATGGTCGCAGGCATAGACGCTTTTATGCGGCGCCTTGGTGTCGATCAGAAAGTTTTCGAAGCGGTGCACGAACAGCGCGCCGCATTCCGGGCAAGGGCAATGCCAGTGCCGCTGATCGCTCTTGCGAAACGAGCGATCGATCCGGCAATGGCCCTCGGCCTCATCGAGATCATCGAGGCCGGAGTCTACCTCTGGCGTCGATATTTCGAAAATTTTCCAATCGGCAACCCTGCGGTGCGCGGTGAAGCGGCCGAAAAACAGTTTTTCAGGATCGCCGTAGCCGGGAATGTCGGCCCATTTGGAAACCTCATCCTTGACGCCCTTGCGAACCGTGATGGATGAGAGGTCCATCACGCTGTTGGCATTGCCAAGGACCAAGAAACCGCCGGCGAATTTCTTTTCGTAAGTGGTCGAGCCGTCACCGGATCGCGACATTTGCGGCAGGATCACCGTGCGCTTGATGTGCTTGTGAAACGCATCGGTTAGCGGTTGCAGCTTGGTGTTGTTAAGTTTCTTGAGCGCGTCGATCCCCGGCACACCGTACAGCATGTTCGCCGGCTCGCGGTCGGCGACATAGAGGCACCAGCCAAGCGCCAAGATCGAGGCGCCGGATTGCTGGCACTTGCGCACCGTCACAAGGTTGCAAGGATGATCGTCCGAAAGACACTCGGCGATGCCGGGCAGATACGGCGCGCCTTCCGCGCCCCATGGCTCGCCGGCTTGCGGGCCGTCGATCAGGATCAGGTTTTGCGGCAACCATTGATCGAACGATAGCCGCTCGGGAGGCGCGATGGTGGCGGCCATCCGCTCGGCGAGCAAGCGCCGCGGATTGAGAAAACCCGGCAAGCCTATCATGCGGCGGCGGCGGCGGTGGCCGGCGTTTCCTGTTCCAGTTCTGGTGCTGCGCCGGCGATCGCGGCCAAGGCCTCGGCGATGTCGGCGCGCATCTTGCGCGCCAGGTTCTTTAGCTCGACGCGCACGCCATGGGCGCCATCGCGGCCGACTGCAGCGGCAAGATCATCCGATGCGTTTGGCAGCCGGTCGAGGATGCGCGCGATCTCGATGCCGCATTCGCCGATGGCGTCAACCATGGCCGCGGTGCGAAGCAATTCACCTTTTTGCTCGGCGAGATTGATGCGGGCGCGCTCGGCATCGATCCAAGCCTTTTGCCGCTGCGCCTCATCAAGACTATCGTTTGCCTTGTCGGCAAGCGGCGGCGGAAACGGTGGCGCATCTGCCGGCGGCCGGGCCGGCGCCTGCGCGTGGTGCGCGTCGCCGAACCGATCGCGCAAGTGATCATACTGCGCCGCGTTCACCTTGGCGACACGGCCGCGGCCGTCGCGCTCGACGGTGAGGCCGTGCCGCTCGATCAGTCGCTTGACGGCGATCGACACCGTTGGTTTTGAAACGCCGTCGCGCGCTGCCAGGTCGCCGATCGACATCATGACGGAAGGCGGCGGCGCGTTAGCCGTGTTAGCTGCCATCGCCGATTTCTGTTAGGTCTGTTAGCCCTCAAATCGAGTGGCGTTCACTGGAAAACCCTCGGGGTGTGAATTACC
>Ga0247681_1000041_pt1 | contig 17789 bp, 32 predicted proteins | sample CNK22_metaG_FD_182798 | JGI IMG/M metagenome (GOLD analysis project Ga0247681, IMG submission 182798) | Soil microbial communities from Purdue University Martell Research Forest, Indiana, United States - CNK22 | ecosystem: Environmental > Terrestrial > Soil > Temperate forest > Bulk soil... | reverse complement strand
ACCTGGAGGGCCTTCAAATGAACCGGAGAATGATCGGCGTCCGGGCGCAGCTCGAGCACGCCCAGAAATTCCCCGACCTGGCCCCGGTGGTGGGCAGCCCTTCGACGCCGCAAGGCGGACAGCTGCGCAAGGTCCTGTCGCAGCCGTTGATCTTCTCGGAGCTGGTCGAATCAGGCGCCAGCAACGCCGGCAAGGTGGCCACGTTCGTCGTCGAGAACCCGTCCGCGCGCCTGCATCTCAAGGTGGCGGTGGTCGCCCAGTGGGTCAACGATCCCGATTTCCAGCTGCCACAGTCCGGCGCCGGCGCCTGGTACCTGCAGCTCGACGCCTGGGATCGCGCCCAGGACGGCAACATCTTCCAGAGCAACCGGATCATCGATCGCGTCCCCCTGCCCACGAGCTATGAGGCCGTGACCATGAACGACCAGTGGAGGGGCCAGGTCACGATCCCGACGGGCGACGCCGCCGCCGCCGCCGGTATCGTCTACGTGGTCGCCGCCTGGGAGCCGGCGCCGGGATGGAACGGCGACCCGGCCCAGCTCGGCCGGATCTTCGACGCCTGCCACATCAACGTCCGAGGTTTCGCCGCCCAGTCGAACCAACCGTGAAGAATGGACCCGTGGGAAATTGTCGTGCTGCTCGCGATCGTCTGCGCCCTGGTGGGCGACGGCAATCCCGTGGAGGGCGGTTTGACGCTGCTCAATGAGATCACCCGCGGCAAGCGCCTCACCCATGCCAGCTACGGCAGCGACGGCGTCGTCAACGCGACGCCGGACGATCTGGCTGCACTTTCCGGCGCCTCCCTCGAGGAGTACTCCCTGGCCCGGATGATCAGCTCCGAGGAAGGGAACGCCAACAACGCGACAAAGGCGGCCGTGGCCTGGTCGGCGGTGAACTACGCGCGCCGGGTGGGCAAGACGATCACCCAGCTCATGGTCCGCGCGAAGAACGCCAACCATGACGGCTACTACGGCACGCAGAAGGACATCGATCCCGAATCGAGCAACCAGGGGAAGAGCGACCGCTATGCCTCGACGGCGAACGATCCGTATCAGGGAGATCTGGACATCGCCCGCGGCGTCTTGAACGGCACGATCGAAGATCTGACAGGCGGCGCGATCCAGTTCGACAGGGCTGCAGGGGAGAAGAACCCGGCCCAGGTCGCCCAGGACCGAATCAACGAAGGTCGAACGCAGGTTTTCCCCGACGGCGTCGACCCTGGCCTGAGGTTCTGGGCGTAATGGGAACGGGCAGCTCACGCGGCAGTGGGTCGCAAGGGTCGCGAGACTTCGAACAAGACGAGCTGTTCGGGGGCGACCCGTCGATCGCGCCTGGCCTGCCGCGGCCGGAAGGCTGGCGCGTCCGGATGCCGGACGGGTCGGGCGCCTGGGACAAGACGGGCCCCCTTGATACCGACTGGACGCCGGTGGGCGGTGGTGGTGGTGGTGGCGTCACGTCCGTCATTGGCATCGCGCCGATCCAGGTCAGCACGGTCGCCGGCGTGGCCACGGTGCGCGACCTGGCGCCGGACGCCAGCTGGCCGATCGATCGCATGCGGGTTTACGCCGTCGACCTGGTGAACGGCGACGACACCAGGGCCGGCTTTGCAGACATGGCCGGGACGACGGCCGGCGACTACGCGACCGCTTGCGCCGCCGCCGGCGCCGTCGCCAAGAAGACGATCGCCGGCCTGGCCGCGATCTTTCCCAGGGTCGGAAACGGCCGCCTCGTCGAAATCGTCAGCGCCGCCGGCGACTACAGCGCCGGCGCCGGCATTGAAACCGTCCTGTCCGGCGTCGTCGGATATGCCTCGGGCTGCCCCCTGGTGCGCGGAACGTCGACGAATCCGACCGCGGGCGCCGTCGCATTCGCGGGGACGCAAGCGGACGTCATCTACCATGGCGCCGTCACCATCCCGGGTCTGTTCGCCGCGGGCTATGTTCCTGGCGTCGGGTCGACGTCTTCCGTGCTGGGCAGCTGCGCCAAGGTGGGAGGCGGCGCGCCGGCCTGGGGAGCTGAACCAGCCGTCCCCACCGGCTGGCGAATTCGCTTCGCCGTCAACACCGCCACAGTGGCGCTGCGGAACGTTTGCCGCCAGGTATGCCGGGTGTCCTCGACGGACACGCTGTCTCTCCAAACGGTGTTGCCGGCCGTCCCGGCGACCGATGGCAGCGACTTCTTTTTTTGCGAGCAGGCCGGCGTTGTGCTGCCCGGCTTTACGACGCCGTCGATTCTCTGCGCGCCACCGAACGGCGCGACGGGGATGCAGTGGTGCGGCCTGCGATCGGCGGCCGGCTGGACCTTCGGCGACAGCTCGATCCTGTTCTCGGACTGCGGCGCCGGTTCGATCACCTGCAACAGTCGCCAGCTGGCGACGCTGGCCACGCTGCAGAACCTCGCCCACCCGGTCCTGGGCGTCTTGACGGTCGGCGGTGGGTTCAGGTCCGAAGCATCTGCCCAGTTTTCGAACGCCCAGCTCGCCCTGTTCGGCCTGGTGTCGGTCACCGATACCCTGATCGGCAACAGCGTCGGCGCCGGACAAAAGGTCAGCTGGGGACCTGGCTGCGCCGCGCGCAAGCTGGCGATCTATGGCCTGAACGGAAACACGGCCGTTGACGACACGAACGAGCAACCGAACATCGGAAGCGATAGCTCGTCATCGGTGGGAATCCCTCGGATCTTCGGCGGCGTGTCGGGTCACGGCCTGACGTACGAGGGCTGCAAGATCCGGTTCGGTCAGATCGATTTCATCAACGTTCAGGGGTCCTGCTTTCGGCCGAACGGCGAGAACAACGCGGTTTTCACAGGCGCCGTCCGCGGTACCAACGTTGACGAGTACGGGATCGATCTGCGGAACTCGTCGGGCGGCGTCTTCCAGTTCGCCGGCGTCGGCAACCTTCCCGCCGGCGCGCTCGGGCAGATTCTTTTCGGCGGTGGATCACTGGCCCTCGGCCCGAAGGGGGACTGGTCGCACCTCACCCTGCAGGACGTCTGGGACACGAACGGGAACCACCTGATCGACTACACGGCCGGCGGGAATTACGTATCGACGATGAACCCGTCAGTTTTCTCCGGCCAGCTCGGCAACCCCCTTCCCGATGCGAATATTTGGCTGGGGATCGTCCGGTACGGCTCCGGCGGCCCGCTTTACGTCCCGGCGAAGGCAGATTCGATCGCCCATGCCAGCGGCATCGCCGGCGTCCTGCTGTCCAACTTCGATTCGTCGTTCTGCCTGCTCGGTGGTCTGAGCGGCTATCAGGTGCTGCAGTTCGACGCCGCGCCGGCGACGGGCGTGATCGCGTACCTGTCCGGGACGACGGCGGCGATGGCCACCACCGACGTCCCTCCGCTTTCCCTGGTGGCCGCGAAGCTGCGCCTGGGCGTCGTCGTCCAGGTCCTGGGCGGCAACCGCGCGATCGTGCGAATGGCCCCTGAACTGCAACCGACCCTGGCGGATGGCCTGCCATGAGTAAGAGCGATCCCACACAGTGGACGGCGGCAGAGTTCTTCCTGGCCAGGTGGAAGACCCTGCTCCCTTCGTTCGGGTCGATGTTCAGCTTTGACGACTGCAACGGGGAAATGTCGGACTGGATCAACGACGCCTCCCTATCGTCGGATCGCGCCCACAGCGTGAAGTGCGCCGGGACGGGAAACCTCAGTCTGAAAGTGATCCGGCGCAACAACGTCGCCGCTTTTTCGGGCGGCGCCGAACCGACGCTGACCGGGTCCGATCAGAAGTGGATCTTCGGCGGCGTCATGTGGTTCGAAGACGCCGTCGACGCCGCGGACGACTGGCGCGCGTTCTCGATCACCAATGCCTTCGCGAACACCACGATCGTCTGCGGCCTAATCGCCCCTGACGTGTCGTCCACCCATTTCGGCTGGCTGGTCCGAAACAACGTCGACGGGGATCACGTGGCGGCGTCGACTGTCGCCTTCAGCACGGGCCGGCACTACGTCATGATGTTCAGCGACGGCGCGAACGTCTTCGGGTCGGTCGACGGAGAGACGCCGGTTCTGATCTGCGACGTCTCGAAGATGCCGGCCGGGACGCTGAAGGAATTCCACGGGGCGATCAGCGGGGCGACCACCTGCTATATCGACGCCGTTTGCATCGGAGCTGAACGGCCATGATCGACGCCAAGCTCGCCGCCGCCGGTGCCGCCTTGCTCTGGCTGCTCTGGCCGAAAAAGGCCGCGGCGTCGCCGGGCCCGACCGCGAACGTCGATATCGGCGACGACGTCGAGGTGACTTTCGTGCCGTCGGGAGACGGCACCCCGTGGAACGACGTCTACCGGAAAAAGGACGGTGCCCCATGAACCCAGCTCTGATCGCCGCCGGCGCCGGCGCCGCCTATCTGTACTTCCTTCGCAAGCCTGGCCCTGGTGAACCCGGCTACGTTTCCGCGAACGATGCGTCCGCCCTGGGCGTGCCGCCTGGCCAGAGCAACGGCCGCGGCAGCAACCTCACGGCCGCGATTGGCGGCGCCATCGGCGCCGGCGCTTGCATCGGCGTCGCCAGCTACTTCGGCGCAACGGCGGTGGGCGTGGCCGCGGCGCCGGTGTGCGCGAAGGGTGGCGCAGCTGCAGCTCCTTACGTGAAAAAGGGAGCCGTGTTCGTGGCGAAGGAGACGGCGAAGGGCGCCGTCTTCGTCGCGAAACAGACGGCCGCCGGCGCCAAGTTCGCGGGGCGGACGGTGCAAAACGAGGTGGTCAAGACGATCCAGAATCCGTTGACCGACCCGATCAACAAGTCGATCGGCCTGACGAACCTCACCCAGTCCGGCTTGCACGTCGTCGATCGCGGCGTCACCTCGCTCTATGGCAATGCGCCGGCGCCGATCAAAGCGGTGTTGCTGCCTGGAGTGGTCGCGACGAAGCTGGGGACGAAGCTGGGCGACGCCGGCGCGTCGCTGGCCAAGTCGACCGCGAACAGCGCGAAAAAGGTGGGCGGCGCGATCGAAGGTGGCGCCAAGAAGGCCGAGCACGCGATCGCAAATCTGTTCAGCTGGTAGGAGGTATCGAAGTGGACGAGATCGGAAAATTTCACCGGGGTGCGCGCAGCCGCGGCGGCGCGGCCGTCACCCAGGTCAACCGCCTGATCTTCGGCACGCGCCGGGACGGCAACCTGTGTCCCTGCCCGAACAGCGCCAGCATGGCGCATCCGCGCGTCGCTGCCATCGGCGGACAGATCAAGGGGCTTTCCACGGTGTGGCAGGGACCGCGGACGGCCGCGCAGCCTGGCGCGCCTGTCTTGCAGAGGGCCAAACCATGATCAACTTGCGAGCGTTCGCAAAGTGGACCTGGGGGGAGGCCGAGCTGCTCGGCCACGAAATGGCGCGCGTCGCTGATTTCATCGAAGAACTGATCGCCAGCCGGCCCGTGGTTCTCGACCTGATGAACCTGTCGCCGGAAGTGCGCGTGTGCGTCGGCGGGCTCGAGCTGGCGGCGCACGAGGTGGAGAAGGTCAAAAACTTCGTCGCGGCGATGAAGGCGGCGCCGCCGGCGCCGGCGCCGGCGCCGACCGTCACCGATTCGGACGACGATCCCACCGCGGGGTGAACCATGAGCATCATGACCCTACTGATCGTCCTGCTGGTCCTGGCTGCCGCCGGCGGCGTCTGGTCGAACTCGGGCGGCCGAGCGTTCGGGTTCTACGGCTGGTCCCCCCTGGGGATCGTCCTGCTGGTCCTGTTCATCCTGTTCGTCACGGGGTACCTCGACGGGCCCCACCATCCGCTCTATCTGCGGCGCTAATCCGGCCCTTGGCGGCAGGGCTGATAATGGCTCACGAGGCGCATTTTGTCCCACCACAGCACCCCCTGAGACATGAGGTGGAAGACAAAGGTAAAGTGCTGTTTCACCCGTCGTCTTCCCGCAGCTGGCGCGCCGTCGCCGCGTGGATCAGCTTGCCATCGCTGTCGAAATAGAACGTGCCGTCGATGGTGATCGATCGGGATGTGCCTTCGGTGAGACGCGCGACGTAGGCGCCGGGGTCGATGCGTTCGAGCATCTGCGCGACGTCGTCGACCAGCTGCAGATCTGTCTTCGTCACGACTGGCCCCGTTGACCCATCGGGACCATTTTACCCTTGATACCGAGTTCTTCGAAGGGGACGAAGGTGATCGGGATGCCCGCGGCGTCCAGCGCGACCCGCAGCATCATGGCCGTTGGATAGTCGGAGAGCTTCCGGTAGTCGCAGGCGGCGAACAGCAGCTGGAGCATCTCGCGGGCGGCGTCGTTCCGACAAAGCTTGTCCCCGATGTCTTTCAACGACGCGATCAGGGCGATGTGCCGCGGGGGGAACGCGAACTCCGGGACGCCGGATCCGAAGACCCGGAAGTTGCGGACCACCTCGTACGTCAGGTTCGCGCCGGCGTTGTAATCGTTGTCCCCTTTCATCGGCAGTCACCGCAGCTGTGCACGCAGTGGAAATCTGTGTCGTTCGTCCAGCAACCCTCAATCGTCGCGGTGGACGTCTGGTGGGTGCAGATCCCGCAGCCTGGCTTGCAGACGTCGAACCGGAATTCCGTCGAGGGGCCACAGTGAAACGCCGGGTGTTCGGCGCCGGCGTCCGGGGCCGCGGCCGTCTCGAGCTGGACGCCGGCGTCGACCTGCAGCTGGTCGACCTGGGCGCCGGCGTCGGCGGCCGTCTCGAGCTGGGCGCCGGCGTCGACCTGCAGCTGGTCGACCTGGGCGCCGGCGTCGACGTCGCCGCGGCCGAGCAGCTCGCTCGAGCTGGTGACTTCGCCGCAGCCGAAACACTGCAGGGCCGCGATCGCGACGCCGAGAAGAAAGTGCCATCGGAGCTTGATGTTTGTCATGCCGATCCAGTCTTGCACGTCCTGAACCATTGTGTAACCGTCATGGTTATATGACGGCGAAAACAGTCAAGGAAGTGTCGATCACGATCCGTTTCCCCCCCGACCTGGCCGCAAGGCTGCGGAAGCTGGCAGCGCGGGACGATCGGTCGATGAACGCCTGTGTGGTGCGAGCTGTTCGGCTGGTCGTCGACGGACCTACCTCGTCCCCTGGGCCAGCTGGCAACGGTGTGGCGTGAAAAAAAAGCTGACCGGTGGAACGAAAGGCGCGCTGGTGGCGCTGCTCTGGAAAAAACCCGAATCTCCGGCAAGAAACCAGCTGATCCAGCGTGCGCTGAAGGGCATTTACCACGACTTCGAGACGCCACACGCGACGCCAAAAATCAACTTGGTCTGCGAGCTGCGCGACGCTGGTTTCGAAGACCTGGCGAAGATGACGATCGACGGTGAGTTCGACGACGAGCCGTAAATGGACAGCGACGAGAGAGACGACCTGGAAAGGGCGCTGACGCTGATCTCGGCGGCGAAGTTCGCCATGCGCAACGTCGCGGCGCCGTACCACGAACCGCCGGAACAGATCCGGCTGGCCAGGGAAGCGCTCGAGATCGCGGACTTCCTGATACACCGATGGCTCAAGGCAAACTGACGAGAGAGGTGACCCGATGCCCGCTCCTGAAATCAGCTCTGACGAACACGAGAAGCTTGAATTTGAGCGAATCGAAGACCTGAGACGGACGGCCAGGGCCCTGCTCGACAGGGCCGTCGAACGACTCTCGATCGAGACTGCAAACTTCCGACGGGCGAGGATTCACGGCGGACACGCGGCGATCATCTGTCGGGCAGCGCTGGCCGTCCTCGAGCAGATCTGAGCAAATGATCGAACTCGCGGACGGAGACTTCGTTCAGTGCGTCTGGTTGGCAGACACCGCCGGGATGGATTTCCTAGGCTGCTGTTATCGGCACGACGGGGAGTGGGCGCTGCGCTATCGATTCCGGTACCACTCGCCACAAAGAAGCGACCCGTGGGACGGGAAGGATCAGAAGAACTGGTACGCCTTCGCAGTCCCCGACGGCGCCGACCTGGCCAAACTGGTTGCCGCCGCTGATTTCGCTTTCGGGTCCCTGCCGAACTTTCGACGCATCGACGTTTGCGGCGACCAGACGGCGCTGCTCGATATCCTGGCCAAGGAAGATCGCACCCACATTCGAACCGGTTGACCCCGGCGAAAGGGAACCCTTTTGCGCTGCACCGAAATCCCGTTTTCGGTACAGCGGTCTCGCGGGGTTAGCCGGCCGACTTTTGGGGGGGGATTTTGCCCAGGGCCCGGCCCAGGGTCCGCCGGTCGAATTTGGGGAAGCCGGCGCCCTCGAGCATCGCAGCTGCCGCCTGGACGCTCGACGGCTGCCACTGGGCGAGCAGGACGAGCGCTCGAGGGGGAATCGCCTTCGGCCGGCCGATCGGCAAGCCCTGGGCGGCGCGCTCGCGCGAAAACTCGCGCGCACGCTCGCGCGCCAGCTCGCGCTCCAGCTCCGCGAACACGCCCCGCACCACCAGGAAGGCGCGGCCCTGGGCGGTGGTGGTGTCCAGCTGGCCGTCGCGCGGACACACCAGCTCGGCGCGATAGCTCTGCAGGTCGTCGACCAGCTCGATCAGGTGGCCGACGCTCCGAGTGATCCGATCCAGGGAGACGGCCGCCAGGATGTTCGCGCGGCCGGCGGCGATGGTGGCCATGGCTTCCGCCAGGCGCGGCCGTTTGCGATCAGCGCCAGACGCGCGCTCGACCAGCTCGCCGGCGACGGACCAGCTGCGGCTGGCCGCCACCCGGCGCAGCTCGCCCAGCTGCATCTCCGGCTGCTCTTGCAACACCGTCGAGACGCGGGCGTAGAGGATCGCCCTGGGCGGCACCGTCATCTGTTCAGGTACCCCTGTTCAGTCCCTGGCCAACTGTTCAGGTAGGGGGATCGGCGCACCGCAAGCAATTGATCCCGTTGAACAAAGGGATAAAGTGGTCGGCGGCCCGAAAAACGGAAGGTCCGGCAACCTCGCCAAAAGGTCCCGGACCAGGGTCAGCAGCTTCTTCTCCGAGCAAGGATTCGATGCCACAACGACCGACAGGAACGCTACCAAACCCAGGCAAAAAAGCCAGTAGGGAGCGATCCTAGGTGTCTCCAGGATCTCCCGAAATGATCCGGGTCCTGGTGATCGATCCCTCCCTGTGGAGCTGGGCTTTCATGGGCTTTGCCGCGGGATTCCTGCTGGCGCGCCTCTGTTCGAAGGACGATCCCTCATGACGGATCGTCGCGAGAACGTCTGCTACGCCTGCCGCGCGGCCGTGCTCTGGGCGACCTTCGAAGGCAAGCCGATCCCCCTCGAGCGTTGCCGCGCCGGCGCCGGCGACCTGGCGTTTCAAGAGTCGCTGATCGGCGCGCAGCTGCCCGGCCTCGCGTCGCTGGTCGTTCGGTGCGGGGGATCCAGCTGGCGCCGCCACGAATGCGCGCGGACGAAAGCGGCGCCAGCTGGGCGCGCCTTCTCGGCCGCGCAGCTGCGAAAGGGGGGACGATGACGATCGAGCTGAAGTGCTGGCCGGATTCCTTCGATGCGATCGCCGCCGGCATCAAGACGGCAGAGGTTCGCAGCGTCGCCGACCGCGATTTCATGCTGGGCGATATCCTCAAGCTCCGTCGCTGGGATCCCGTTGTCGGGCAGTACACCGGACAGGAAGCGCTCGCCCAGGTCCGCCACATAACGAGGACAGCCGGATCGCTGGCGATAATCGGGATGCCCGGCCCCCACAGCGATCACCTGGCGCCGGACCTGGTGGTCATGTCGATCCGCCTGATCGAGACGACGGACCAGCACGGAACGGTGTCGCATGTCTAAAGACGACGCCGGCGCGCTCCCTTCCGACTGGCCGGCCCTTTACATCGAATTCCGGTGCGCGAATTGCGGACAGGAGGACGCCGGCGCCGATGGCCTGGGCGGTCTGAAGTACTCCGAGCTCGTCCGCCCGGCGATGCTGGCCCACTGGACACAGATCGCCGCGTACATCGGGCAGAAGCTGCTCGATCACGTGCGCGACTGCCCGAACCGGCCGCAGAGGGGAAACGCGTGAGACTCGAGGACGTCGACGGGCTGCTCGAGTTCGTGCGACGTGGCCACGCCGCGCAGAAGGTCGTCGAGGATCTGATCGCGGAGCGACGGCGCATTTCGCGGAACGTTGAATCACTGAACGCACAGCCGGCCTGGAGGGCTGGCTGGCAGCTGTACGGGAAAGCGCTGGGCTACCTCAAGTGAGCTCACCGGATCTTGCGGCGCCGATCGCCCAGCGTCACAACGATCCGATCGTCAAAGCGTTCGTTAACGACTTCCTGCCGCTGTTCTTCGCGCGCCGGCGCCAGCTGCGCGCGCCGTACTTCGACGCCGATCAGAACCTGCTCTTGCCGGCGATGCCGGAATTTCTCGCCCGGCCGCCAGTGCAATACCGCAAGGGCGACAAAAGAGGGAGCGTCGAAGAACGGCCCGACCTGAACTATCGGCGCGCGGACGGCTGCGCGAAGATCTGCCGGGTCTGGTCGGTGGTGATCTCCTGCACCGACCACCTCAAGAAAGAGATCAGGGAGCCGAACCCGTCCGAGAACGACGGCCACCGGTATCTATCCGTCGAACGCCTGGCCGAGCTCGCCCAGGTCGAAGTGTGGGAAGCGGAGCGCGGCCTGCACTGGCTCCGATCGGCAAAGCAGATCACTCACACCCAGCAATTCCGCGAAGAACTGCCCGACGGCAGTCATCGCTCGACGGACGCGGCCCTTCGCCGCGTCTCCTACGCGACGCTGAACCGGGTTCCGTGCACGCGCCGGGTGATCTCCTGGCGGACGCGCAAGCTCAAAGGCCGCGCCGAGAAGGTCGCCGAACGAGCTGCGCGCCAGGGGATCGCCGGCGATGTCATCCGCGCCCAGGAACGCGCGCCGGCGCCGGCGGCGCCGCCGGCGCCGCTGGCCTCGACCGCTCCGCCACACCTGGTGGCAGAGGTAGGCGCAGAGCATCCCACGTGGGAGCTGGCGGACGTCCTGGCGGAGGCCAGGCGCCGGGCCGGACCGAGTTAGGCGCGGCTAGCCGCCGCTCCCCGGAACGCCCCACCCAGCGCAAAACGAGCAGCGCCAGGCCCCTTCCCTGCTCGGACAGAGCCACCAGATCAGCAATTTGCGCTGGCGCCGGCCTCCCACCTGAACGGCCGAGCAGGTAACACACCGTTGCGGGCTGCTCGGCACCTGGGCGGCGCCGGATCGGCCGATCGTAACCGTCGGGCTGCCCCCCGGAACTGTCGGGCTGCCCCCCCGGTAAGCGTCAGTGCTCCGCAGATCCCCCTGAACTAAGAAATCGAAGACGGACGATCGACCTGGCGAAGGGCAACAGAGCGCGCAGCGACGGAGAGAAGGCCAGCGCCGGACGGATGGCCTCTGCGGGTGCGGTTTCGGTGGAAAGAACCGTGTAACCACCGATACACTGCGGTGGGTTGGAAACTCTTCTGAGGGAGCTGGAGCTGCAGCTGCGGCGCATGAGCGCGGCAGATCGGGCAGAGGTGGCCAGCGGATTTCAGGCGATGTTCAGCTGCGCCCGACAGCTGGGCGGCCGGATCGCGTTCTCCGGCCGAACAGCGATGTCCTTCGCCCAGGTCGTCATGCTCGGCATGGCATCAAACCGCGCGCTCGCCTCGTACCTGAAAGAGGCTGGCGCGCTCGCCCCGAAAGTGGGCCCCTATGTCACCGCGCTCGTTTCAGCTCTTTCCTAGACCTGGCCGTTCCTGGCTGGCGAAGCTGACGTTCCCCGACGGAACGAGCGACGAGATCGACACGCACAAGAAGGACCAGGCCAGCGCCGAGAAGCGCGCCAAGTTCGTTCTGCGCCACCGGATCGCGAAGCGCCGATACTACGCGCGGGAAAAGCTGCGCCGGAAGGGCAAGCCGATCCCGGCCGAGCTGCAGGTGCAGGCGCCGGGCCGCCGGCGCGCCGACGCTGCAGAGACGCCGGCGCCGGCGCCGCACACGAACGGCGTTCACAAACGGCCGGCGACGCCGATCGACGCTGAAGTTGCGGCCGCAAAATTGCGCGGCCTGGCCGGCGAAGGCCTCGGCGGTGGTGATGGTGATGGCCCGCCGGCGCCGCCGGCGGCCGAGCTGGGCGGCGAAGTGCCGCCACCGGAAGAGATCCCACCGCTGCCACCACCGCCGCCGGACGGTGCGATCCATCCCGACGAGGTGATCCCACCAGGGACACCCAAAGACGGCGAGATGATGGCCGAGATGCTCGCCACCGGCATCTGCGCCGGAACGATCCGCGGTGTCCGGTGGGTGGGCGACGAGAGTACGCCCCCGTGGGAACCGGCCGAACCCCATCAAGGCTCGCTCAAGTGGTTACAGGAAGGGCTTGCCGGCAAGCTGAAAAAACGGCTTGGCGATACCGTGGTCGGCGACGGAACGAAGATCGCCTTCGGCTTTCTCGGCCTGGTGATCTCGATGGTCGCCGGCGCGCGGCCGAAAGAATCCGGCTGGCAGCATCCCCGGCCTGCAGCTCCCGACACGGAACGGGATCAAGATGGACCACCGGCGGCGCCGGCGTCGGCGCCAACAACCCCGCCCACACCGGCGCCGGCGCCGCCGCGTCACGTCCCGCAGCTGTCCGCCAATGGCATCTCTACGGCGATAGGACGGTTCAAGTGAATGAGAATCCGCGTGTGTCTCGACTGCGGCCGACCGAAGACACACCGGCGGGCCGTGAGGTGTCCCCGGTGCGCGTGGCTGCGAAGGGCGAGGATGACGAGGCTCCGAATGCGACGCTGGAGACTGAAGAGGTGGAAGACGTCGCCCCGATTCGCGGCCGTCGTCGCCCGGCTGCGGAAGCGTGGGCGAAACTCTCGGCGCCGCTGCGCTCTGGCCAGGGTATCCGCGTCGGCGCGATCGGCGTGACCGGATCAGGCAAGACGACCAGCGTCGTCAGTTTCCTCGATTACCTGGCCGCGGCCCACCTCGCCCACCTGGTGATCATTCACGACGTCAAGATGCCGCTCCCTCAATTCGAGGGGCGGATCGAGCATGAAGCGGACGCGGTGATCGCTCGGCCGCCGCAGCAATACCCGGCGACGATCGTGCTGCGCCGAAATGGCCTCGACCACACGCCGGACGTCGAGAAGGCGGCGCGCGTGACCTTGCACGCGTCGTTTTCAGGCGTCCCGACTGTGCTGGTTCTCGACGAGTTCTCGAGGGCCACCACCCGATCGGGAAAAGAGTTCACGGCGCCTTCGGTGGAAAAGATTCTCTCCGAGGGCCGGGGGATCGGGGCCTCTCTAATTTGGGGGGCGCAGCTGCCGCAGAGGGTTCCCACCAGCGCCTACGACCAGAGCGCGATCGTCCTGCAGCGCTCGGGCCGCAAGGTGCTTTCGTACCTCATCGATCAGAAGGTGATCGACAACGCCGCGGCCGACGTCGTCGCGCGCCTGGGCGTCGGCGATTTCATCTTGGCCACCGCCGAGGAAGATTTCGACGGAGAGATCTACCAGACGCCGGCGCCATGACGGGATCGACGGTGATCAGCGTCCTGACGACGCCGCGGCGCCTGCACTACCTGGCCGGGACGCTGCGCGCGCTCGACGACGCCGGCGGCGTGCTCTTCGGCGGCCGAAAGACGGTGTTCGTGGACGGCCCTTCATCCGCTATAGCATCTGCAGGTGTTCCGGCCGGCTGGGGAATCGAATCGCTCACCGGCGAAGGTCCCTCGAAGGGATCGCGGCCGGCGTTGTGGACGATCTTGCACCGCGCGGCCGTCGCCGGCGTCCCGTACCTACTGCACTTCGAGGACGACGTCCGGTGCACGAAGAACGCTGTCAAAGCCATGGTCCTGTTCTCGGTGCCGCGCCTGATCGCTGACGCTGGGTTCCTGTCGTTCTTCCAGGGAAACCCCGGCCTCGATCTGTCGCCAGGGGTGCAGCTGTTCAACGGCCGGGCATTCTGGGGAACGCAAGCTCTGAAGTTCGCCGCGCCGGCGCTGGAGCGCTTCCGCGATCCAAAAACGAACCCGGCGAACGACTATCGCTATTCGGCGGACACCTGGCTGGGTGGCCAGCTGCGGCCGGCGCTGGTGATCCCGTCCATCGTGCGCCACATCGGCGCCGAGACGACGATCCCGGCGCAGAAGGGCGAGACGCTCGAGGGCCACCGGGCCGGACTGCTTTACGCCGGCGACGATTTCGACGCTCTGACACTGCTGACGAGGAACGACGCATGAGCAACGTCCTGATTCTCACCTGTGGCCGGGCCCGACACGAAAACCCCTGGGCGTACATCGAGGCTTTGCTGCCACAGATCGACGCCGAGAAGGCGCCGCTCCCACACTTTGGGATCGTCTGCGACGGCCCCTACAGCGGGCCCCGGCCGCCTGGCTGGACGATTCACGAGTACCACCGGCCGCCGGCGCCGGACGGCGCGACGGTCATCAAGGGCAATAAGTGGGCGTACTGGCGTCTGCTCGAGATCGGCGTCGAGCTGGGCGGCGACCTGGTCGCGCTCGAGGACGACATCGCCCTTTCGAAGAACGCGATCCGCCGCATGGCTACGTTTCTCGTACCGCCGGACCTGGCCTGGGTGCAGTTCTTCTCACCGCAGACATTCACCCAGCCGAACACCTGGCCGGGCATCTGGCGACCACCGGAAGGCTCAAGCTTGTTCCTGCAAGCGGCGAAGTATCCATCATGGGCCTTACGAAAATTAGTGGACTGGTCGACGTCGGAGAAGTTCCTGCAGTACGCGGCGTCCGACCAGGCGCTGGCCCTGGCGGCGCGCTGTCTCGAGCTGCGATACGGGTCGCACTGCCCGGATCTGGTCCAGCACATGGGAGAGATCTCGGAAGCGAACCCGACGGAGAAGCTGTCCCCCGACTGGCGGATGAGCCGATGTTGGGGGGGGACACAATTCGACTCGTTATCGCTGTATCAGAGGGACGATCTGTATCGGTGATCGCGTCGCTGGCTTTGCGCGTGCTGTCCGGGATCGCGGCCTGGTTCCGTCGCCGGCGCCGGCGCGACGGAGCTGGCCTGCCCGGCATGCCGAGATGCAACCACGCGATCGCGACGGCGGTGATCTGCGGCCGGGTGACCGGCCACACCGGCGATCACGCCGCGCAGATCACCTGGCCCCGTGACGCCGACGAAGGCTCGCCACCGACGGGCCGGTAGATGTGACGCCTTCGCCGGCGCCGGCGCGGCGACGATGGATGGGTTTTCAACTTCCTCGAGGGTTAACCCATGGCGACTGTGACGGGCGAAGCGAAGGCGGGACTCAACGCCTTTAAATCTCACTGGGTGTTCTTCCTGGTGGTGGTCCTCTTCCTGGTGGGGCTTGCGTTCAAGCTCGACCGCGACAACCAGGCCAAGGGCGGCAAGGGCTTCCTGGCGTGGTTTGGTGGCCTGCCCGTCGTCGGTGGGTTCTTCGTCCCGAAGAGCTAACCCACCATGAGCGCCAACTTTGTCCAGTTCTCCGGCCCGCAGGGGCGCTACCCGGCTTTCACGCCGGGTGGCTCGCTGCAGACCTATCTGTTCAACCCCGCATCGCTGAAGGGAACGCTCCCCGGCGGCGATTTCATCTACACCGACCGGCTGCGCTTCCGAATCACCGGACAGCTCACCCGTCGGGCGGGCTCGTTCGTCAACACGCCCAACTGGCAGCAGCTGGCGCAGGCCTTCGGCGCCGTGCGCGTCTACAGCCAGTTCCTGGGCGAGGTGATCAACAAGTCGGTGAACACCGTCCCGATCATCGCCAACCATGACGGGTTCTTCCACGGCGGCTTCGCGCCGGCCGTGCGCGCTCGCTCGCAACAGTCGGGCAGCTCGGGCGACATCAAGGACATCGAATACGAGTTCGAAATCCCCTTCCGCAGGAAGTACCTGCTGCGCGAGACGGACAGCTGCCCCTGGCTGCCCCTGCTCGAGGGCGGGATGATCGAACTCGACCTGAACCCGTCCAATGCCCTCGCCCTCTACGGCTGGGACATGACCGGCCAGTGGACGGCCGAGTTGGTCGCGGACTGGTTCCCCGACAAACAGGCGTTGATCCACACGCCGATCCAGTCGCGGCTTTACCGCGTCGTCACCAGCGGCCCAGAATTCCTGCTGAAGGGAGTCGGCGCGCCGATGGGCCTCGACGGCGTCGTCCAGGGCGCGCGCCTGGCGATCTTGTCCTGGCTGGGCAAGGGCGCTTCGCACACGACGTCCGCCCACGACAACGGCTTTTATGCCGCCTTCGGGTCGGGTGGAATCCTGTTCGGGACGAACGGCGTCCGTCGCCTCGACGTCCCCTTCCGCGACCAGGTGTCCGTCGACGCCGTCTCGGCCTGGATCGGATCGTTCCTGGCCGACACGCAGGCCACGCGTCACCGCGAAGACCTGATCCGCAACAACAACAGCCAGAACGATCTGGCCGGTTGGCCCTTCGCCCAGGACCCGATCCTGACCCAGAACGTGCAGAGCTACGTCACCGACGCGCTCGACTTCTGGCCGCTGATCTGGCCGACCCTGTATGACAAGATCGCCGATATGCAGAAGGTCGACGGCGACCTGTCCTTCACGGTCACCCTGGCGGACCCGCCCGATCCGACCCTGAACCTGTTCCGCACCGACGAGGTGTGCGGATACACCCCGGCCAAGGTCCTCGACCTGATGGAACGGATGGGCATGCCCCACGTTTCGCGCGGAGGGGTGTACGACTACGCCCCGAAGTACGCCGGGGCCAAGAAGGCGGATGACACCACTCAGTGGGGAATGCCGCTCAAGATCGTTCGCGCCGGCTAGCTCATGCTGGGCCGATTCTCAAAGCCCGGCGGACACCCCGTCGGGCGCAACCAGCCGGCCGCCGCGGCCCTGGGCGTCTTCCAGACGGGCCGGGACCTGCCGCAAGGCTACGTTCCCGGCCGGCCGGGCCGGCGCGGCGGCATCGGCATCACGCCGGCGCTGCACGGGATCGAGCGCGCCGGCCGGACCGTGGGCGTGTCGCAGATCAACGCGATCGCGACGAACGTCTGGAGGGGCTAGCCGATGGGCGGTAAGTGGTTTTGGCTGGTGGTGGCCGTGGGCGTGGTCTGGTACCTGTCGCAGCGCGAGCAGGCGAAGGTCAAGATCACCGCCAACAACGCCGCCGCCGGCGCCGTCAACCACGCCGGCCAGGCGGTGAACAATCTGATCGACCAGGGCGCGAGCGCGCTCGGGACCTTCCTGTCTCGCCTCGGATCGGGCAGCTCGAGCAGCTCGAGCAGCTCGAGCAGCTACGGCAGCTCGTCGAGCTACGGCGGATCGTCGTTCTACGATGACGCCTTGAACGACGAGTACGAGGACGTGTGATCCCATGGCGGACGGCGCGGTCTATCGCGTCGGGCGGTCGGACGTCTTCTCGCCTGGCGATCTGGCTGCGGACGCCGCGACGCTCGACACGCAAGTAAACCTGCTCGACAGTTCTCTCGACGGGAACGAGCAGGCGCCCACCGCCTGGTGGGATGGGTGGAATTCCTTCGTCGCCCAGTGGAGGGGATTCTATGGCGAGCATTTCAAAGACCGGGGGTTCTTCGGGGATCTGCTCACCGCCCTCAACGACTCCAATCGCGACGAGCTCGTCAGTTTCGAAACTCGCTTTGATACCTGGAACAGCCAGGCCGCGGGCTACGGCGCCGGCCTTCCGACGGGCTCACACACCGGCGTCTCTGAGGGATCGGGCGACTCCCTGTCCAACCACCTCAAGCAGCTCGGTTTGCCATCGGTGGGAGGGCTTACGCTGCTGATCATCGTCGCCCTGGGCGCATACCTCACCTGGAGGGCCTTCAAATGAACCGGAGAATGATCGGCGTCCGGGCGCAGCTCGAGCACGCCCAGAAATTCCCCGACCTGGCCCCGGTGGTGGGCAGCCCTTCGACGCCGCAAGGCGGACAGCTGCG
>Ga0247681_1000040_pt1 | contig 18287 bp, 24 predicted proteins | sample CNK22_metaG_FD_182798 | JGI IMG/M metagenome (GOLD analysis project Ga0247681, IMG submission 182798) | Soil microbial communities from Purdue University Martell Research Forest, Indiana, United States - CNK22 | ecosystem: Environmental > Terrestrial > Soil > Temperate forest > Bulk soil... | reverse complement strand
GGCATCGGCGCAGCTCCATGCGTTCGAGGTCAAGTGGCGGGCCACGCCGTGGCACGGCTGGCCCGCCGCGTCAGATTAGCGTAAGCTGCCGTCCCATCCAAGCGAGGCAGCCCGGATGGCCGTACCGAAAATAATTTCCTTCGCCGATTGGGCCAACGATCACCCTTCCGATCGTTTGCCCGCCGATCGCCTCGACAGCCAATTTGATAGCCACGCTAACGCCATCAACATTTTGGAGGCGCGTCTCGACAGGCTTTTGCGCGCCGACGGAAAACTCAACCATGACTTGCTCACGGTCGAGAGTTTTCCGAAGTCCCTGCACGAGGAGATGGCCCGTAAAATCCTCGCCCAGGCGCAGGAAGAGCGGGCCGCCGCCGAGCGGGCCTTGGCGACGATCGCGGTTTATCGCCATGAGATCGGCGAGCTGCTCCATGACGCGAAAGTCTTCGCCGCCGAGCAGGTCGAGGAGTATGCCCGCAGCCTCGCGCTGATCGGCGACGTCGTCACCGTCCAGGAGCAGCTCAAGGCCAAGCTCGAACCGCTCGCAGCTCAAGCCATCGACACTCTTGCCACCGCCGACAACTCACAGAACGACGCGGCTTTTGCTGCGGCGACGGCGCAAGACTGGGCGCAGGTGTCGATCGAATGGGCCGAGCACATGCCCGACACCATTCCGCCTAATGTCCTCGCGACTACTGGTTTGACCGGGAACCACTGGTCGAGCCGCTGGTGGGCCTCTCAAGCTGCCTTGACCCTCTCGGGGTTCACCGGCGTGAACTCGTTCAATGGCAGGAGTGGTCTGGTCGTCCTGACCCAGGACGACATCACCGGGGCCGGCGGCGCGCCGCAGGCGTCGCCGATTTTTACTGGCAACCCACAAGCGCCGACCCCGGCGCGCGGCGACAACGACACCTCGGTCGCCACGACGGCATTCGTGCAGGACGCCGTCGCCTCGGGCGTCGCCGGCGTCGCCAGCTTCAACACGCGGGTCGGGGCCGTCGTCTTGCTCCCGGCCGATGTCGTCGCCGTCCTGCCGGGTGCGAGCGTCGCCCCTCTCATGGACGGCATCGGCGATGTCGGCGTCGGCACGACCTGGGCGCGGGCCGATCACGTTCATCCGTCCGACACTTCGCGCCTCGCGCTCACGGGCGGGACGTTGACCGGACCCCTGACCCTTGCGGCCGACCCGGCCACGATCCTTCAGCCGGTGACGCTGCGCTACTTGCAAGCCTACGCCATCGACGCAGGAACTTATTAGCCGGCTAATCATCGCCACGGCCCGGCGGTAGATACCGCCCGAAGGGAGAGGTAGATACCTCCGTGACCAACCCGACCCAGGTACTGCGCTCGACCGTCGCCGGCAATCGCCCGACCGGCAAGCTGCCCGGCGAGCCTTTCGTCAATTATCCGGATTTGCAGTTCGGCGTCGTCGATGTCGCCGGCACCGCCGTCGATCTCATCGCCGTCAGGTTCTTCTCGGCGACCGCCCACTACAATATTGGCGACCATGTCTTACAGGGCGGCGTCCTCTATCGGGCGATCGCCGCGACCGGACCCGGGGCGTTCGCGCCGGCAAGCTGGACGCGCGGCGTCACCCTTGCCGACGCGACGGCGACGTACCTGCCGCTGGCTGGCGGGACGATGACCGGGCTGCTTCTCCTCAGTGGCGAGCCTGTGGCAGCTCTCGGCGCGGCGACCAAGCAGACCGTCGATAGCAAACTGCCGCTCGCCGGCGGCGGGTTGACCGGCGATATCGCCATCTCCAAAGCGTCGCCGTCGCTTGTCTTGAGCAAGCCCGCGTCCGGTACGTTTTGCGTGATCTACGGGCAGACCAACGGGGTGTCCCGCTGGATCATCTCCCCCGGCGATGCCGACGCCGAGAGCGTGGGTAACGCCGGGTCTAACTTCTCGATTTTGCGCTACTCCGACGCCGGCACGCTCATCGAGGCCCCGTTCAAGATCAGCCGCGCCAACGGACAGGTGACTGTCGCCCAGCCGCTCAATCTTCCCGGTAACCCGGTCAGCGCGCTGCAAGCCGCCCCCAAGCAGTATGTCGATGCGGCAGTTCCGGCCGGGGTCATCTTTCCGTTCGCCGGGGCCGTCAACGCCGTCCCGGCGGGCTGGTTCGCCTGCAACGGCCAGAACATCAACCGCGCGGCCAACCCCAACCTCTACGCTCTCTTCCTCAACATGACCGGCGGGTTGGCGGTGTGGGGTGCCGGCGACGGCTCGACCACGTTCGGCTTGCCCGACCTGCGGGGAAGAGCGCCGGCCGGCATCGACGACATGGGAACGGGCGCGGCGGGCAGGTTGGCGACTGGAGCGGCGGGTAACTTTGTCAGTGTCGGGATCGGTGGTTTCGGTGGTATTCAAAGGCTCGCGCTGATAGAAAGTGAACTGGTTGACCATAACCATTTGTTCAATTCAAGAAACAATCCTACAGCGTTTAGTACTAACGGAGCCGGCAATACTCAAGGCGGTACAATTGTCAGTACAGGAACTATGGGCATGACTGGTGGGCCTTATAGCCAGTCTCATAACAACATGCAGCCAACACTCTTGGTCAACTACATCATAAGGGGTGGGTAATGTCCGCGTATGAGATTGACGTTCAGACATATCAGGCTTTGGGCTACGACTTACAGGCGGCTGTGGATACATACACAGTCGATTTAGCCGCACATGCTCAAACAGAGGGCGTTGCTGCACCGGGGGCAACTTCATTAGTTGAAACCATCGTTAAGTTTTACGGTGGTTTGTGGGTGATTGTGCCTTATCCTGCACCAACAGTGCCGGAGAGAATGCCCTTGCCGAAAGACCCAAAATACTATCGGTCAAAGGACGAGCAAGCCAAGCTTTTAGAGTACGCGGCTAATCGGGAGAAAGAGCTACACCCGGAACCGCAATGAGCCAGTATCGCGGCTCCGTCGCCCTCGTCATCGCCTTCACGCTTGGCGTGGTCCTGATTGTTATCGTCGTCGCGGCGGCTTTGGGTGTAAGGGTGAGCGAGCTGACCAAGGATGCCGCGATCGCCGCCGTCGGCGCGATGGTCGGCGGACTGGTCGCTTATCTCGCGCGAGGCGCATGATGTCCTGGACCCCGACCGAGTTTCAGAAGCGTTTGATGGAGCACGGCTACTCGCTCCCCCAGTATGGAGCTGACGGTTATTGGGGCGACGAGACTTCCGAGGCGTGCCAGCGTTGGTTTCGCGACGGCACCGACCTCGGCACGGCGAGCGTGCCGCCGCCGGACACGACGGTGGTCCCGCCGGATTGGATGCCGGACTGCGCGATGGAGCGGATCATCGTCCACTGGACGGCGGGCAGCTACGTCGTCTCGGCCACCGATAAAGAGCACTATCACATCATCGTCGGCGGCGACGGGCAGCTCGTTCGCGGCGACAAGAGCATCGCGGCCAACGTCTCGACCTCCGACAACGACGGCTACGCCGCCCACACCAAAAACTGTAACTCGGGATCGATCGGCATCAGCGCCGCCTGCATGGCCGGCGCGGTCGAAAGCCCGTTCAAGCCGGGGAGCTACCCGTTGCTCCTGTCGCAGTGGGAAGTGCTGGCTGCGGTCGCCGCCGATCTTTGCGCCAATTACGGAATAGACGTGTCGGCGTCGACCGTCTTGCAGCATGGCGAGGTGCAGGAGAACCTCGGCATCGCGCAAGACGGCAAGTGGGACATCATGGTCTTGCCGTGGTCGCCGTCGCTGGATGCCGGCGAGGCTTTCCGGGACGCCGTCAGAGGCTCGCAGAAGCGCGTGAAGAGGTAAGCCCGATGTCGCTCCTCGTTCTCCTGATCGTGGTCATCCTGCTCATCGGGGTCTTGCCGACTTGGCCTTACGCCGCCGGCTGGGGGTACTATCCCTCGGGGGCCGTCGGCATCGTCCTGATCGTTCTCGTCGTCTTGCTCTTAACCGGGAGGTTCTAATGCGCGTTCGTAGACTGCTGCTGGCTGGCGCGGCGCTGTTCGCGGCGGCCCCGGCTTATGCCAGTACGCTGACGGTTGCCCCTTTGGCCGACGCCGATGTCGTGCCGCAGTCGGCGTCCGACCCCTGCATCATTTGCGCGACGACGCAGGCGCATAACCCTGTCGGCTTCGGCTACAACAATTTCAACTCGACCGGCAACGACAGCAGCTTCAACCTGTTCTCGAGCAACATCACCGGCGCGTTCGCCAACGACGACGACGTCACCGTGACGCCCTACACGGTCGGGCAGCTCAGCAACTTCCTCACCGGCCTCGGCGACCTCGGCTTGACCTTCGGCGTCGCCGTCGACGTCAACTCCACGCACGCCGCCTCGGAGGTGCTGACGCAGTTCCGGTTGCTCGACCTCGACCAGTCCGGCAGCGGCCCGCTCGGCTCGCTGATCCTGTTCGATCTGGCCTCGTCTTTCGCGATGCCGGACATCCGCAACGGCAACGGCTCGGCGGACTACCTGATCTCGGGCTTCGACCTTGCCGGGAGCGGCCTTGCCGCAGGTGACCGGCTTTTGTTCCAGGCGTCGTGGGACCATGCCGTCGATGGTGGCGAGAGCTTCTACATCGTCGCCCGGCCCTCGGCGGCGGCGACGCCGATCCCGGCCGCCGGATTGCTGTTCCCGGCGGGTCTTGCCGGCCTCGGCATGTTCGGCCATTGGCGGCGGAGAAAGAATGTCTGATGTCGAAAGTCGGCGACGAAATCCGGGAGTTTGTCCGCGAGCTTGAGAAGCTGGTCGAGGCCAGCCCGGCGGCGTCGATCATCGGCCCGATCATCCACAGTGCGAAAGACCACCTTCTCCTGCGGGCTTTCTACAGCGAGAAGATCAACGTCACCGCAGAGGAGACGCCGTGATGTCCATCGGATTTATTTTCTGGCTGGTCATGGTGCTGTGGTTCTTCTCATGGATTTTCTACTGGCAGGCGGGGTCCGCCTATCCGTGGGCGCTGCACGCCAACGCCCTGATCTTTTTCATCCTGCTGTTTTTGCTGGGGTGGAAGGTCTTCGGCTTCGTCATCCAGGGTGCGTGACGGGGATAGCTGAAACGGCTGCTTTTGGTGGCGCGGTCAAGCGCCGGGAACGTGAACTCGACAGGAGAGCGATGATGTCGACTGAGAAGAAAACCCCCGAGCCGAAAACCCCCGAGCTTGACGAGAGCGGGCAGGCCCCGCCCGCCGGCGGCTCGTCGGGGCCGCCGCCGTCGCAGTCGCCGTTCGAGCCTGCGCCGGAAGAGAAAGCGCCGAAGGAAGAGAAAGCGCCGGCGCACAAGGAGCACGACCGTGACAAGAGCCACCGCTAAGGAAAAAGAAGACGCTGTCGCTTTCGCGCCGGGGGTCGAGCCGTTCGCGCTGACCTCGCCCGAGGTGACCTTCATCCAGACCCACCAGAAGATCGTCACGCGGGCGATGAAGCCGTATTTGGGGGTCGTCGATCAGGCCTACGAGAGCGGCGTGCCGATCAACATCACGCCGCCGGTGGCGTCCGGGACGGGGGTCGTCGGGCAGACCCTGGCAGTAACTGTCGGCACCTGGATACAAGCGCCGACATATACTTTTCAGTGGCTGCGCAACGGGGTGGCGATCGCCGGTGCGACGGCGCAGACTTACCTTCTGGTGGCTGCCGACAGCGGCAAGACGGTTTCTTGCGCCGTCACGGCGACGGTCGCCGGGAAAACCACCACCGTCAACTCGAACGGGATCGCCGTCGCCTGATGGGACAGCTCTCGGCCGATGAAATCAGGTATTTCCAGGCCCTGAAAAGGCGGAAAACGGGCATCGCCGCGCGAAACTCCTTGATTGGGTTCGCCAAGGCGATGCACCCGGACCCCGACCACGCCGACGATGCTGATTTCTCGGTCTACAAGCCGGCAATCCATCACGAAGTCATCGCGGCGGCCTTGGAAGAGGTTGAGGCGGGAAGGCTCCGACGCCTGATAATCAACTGCCCGCCGCGTCACGGCAAGTCCGAGCTGGCCTCGCGGCTGTTTCCGCCCTGGTTTGTCGGCAAGCACCCCCGCGACAGCATCATTTCGGCTTCGTACAACGAGAAATTCAGTTGGGATTTCGGCCGTGAGGTCATGGCGACGATCGAAGACCCGGTCTTCAAGCAGATTTTCCCCGAAATCAGCATTCGCACTGCCTCGGTCGACCGCATCGAGGTCGAAACGGGCGGAAAAGTGTTTTTCACCGGGCGAGGTGGCTCGATTACTGGGCGCGGGGCCATCGGGCTTATCATTGATGACCCGATCAAGGATCGAACAGAGGCTGATAGCCCAACGGTCAGGGAAAAAGTCTGGAAATGGTACACGCAGGTCATGCGGTCGCGTCTGGTGACCTATAAAGGCTGGATAATCATCATCCAGACCCGCTGGCACGAAGACGACCTCGTCGGCCGGCTGACCGACAAGACCAATTCCTGCTACGTCCTCACCGAAGCGAAGAAATGGTCGATAATCGACCTTCCGGCGATCGCCAAGGACAACGATCCGATCGGCAGGAAGGTGGGCGAGGCCCTCTGGCCGGAACGTTTCCCGGTCGAGCACCTCGAAGACCTGCGCGAGGCCGACCCGCGCGGTTTCCAGGCCCTTTACCAGGGATCGCCGACGCCGGACGCCGGGAATTTCTTCCCCGGCGATTGCGTCATGACCTACTCCAAGAACGAGATGCCGCCGAAAGAGGATTTGCGCTTCTACGCGGCGTCTGATCACGCGGTTTCCCTCGCCCAAGAGCGCGACAAGACCTGCTGCGGCGTGATCGGCTTGGACAAGGATCAGAATATATGGGTCATGCCGCAGCTCGTCTGGGGAAGGTACTCGACCGACTACGTCGTCGAGCACATGATCGACCTGATGGCCCTCTACAAGCCGCTCTATTGGTGGGCGGAAAAAGGCCACATCTCGAAGTCGATCGGGCCGTTTTTGAGAAAGCGCATGCTCGAACGCTCGATCTTTTGCAGCGTCATGGAGGTTACCCCGACGCACGACAAAAAGACCCGCGCCCAGGCCATCAATGGTCGCATGGCGATGCGAATGGTCTATTTTCCTTCATTCGCGCCTTGGTGGGCCGAGGCCCGCGATGAGCTGCTGAAGTTTCCCTACGGCACCCACGACGACTTCGTCGATTTCATCTCCTGGATCGGCCTCGGCCTCGGCATCCATGTTCCCAACCGCAAGCCGAAGCCGGCCCCGGCGGGTCCGCAGCCGGGGACGCTGGGCTGGGTGAAAAAGTCTGCGCGCGAGACGACTAAGCGGACAGTCGTCCCAGGAGGTTGGTGATGTCGACAGGTGGTTTTCCTCCTCCGGGCGTGCCGGGTCCGGCCCCCGGCATGCTGCCGCCGATCGATCCGGGGCAGGGCATGTTCACGCCCGGGCCACCCACGCCGGCCACGGGTAAGACCCTTCCCCGGCAAGCGCCGCCCGATCTCGACGAGAAGCGCAAGGCCCTCGTCAAGAAGCGCATCGACGACGTCAAGGCGGCCCGCAAGCACTGGGAACCCGTTTTCCGGCAGATGATCCGCGACCAGAAATTCTGCGCCGGCCGCCAATGGGAGGAAGAGAGCAAGGCGTCGGCCTTCAACGACGGCCTCGACGATCGCTATGTGGCGAACGTCACGTTGCGCCATGTCAAGCAAAGGACCGCTGCTCTCTACGCCAAAAACCCCAAGGCCTCGGCGAAGCCGCGCCCGAAGCTCTACGCCACTGTCTGGGACGGCCAGATCGAGAGCTTCCAGACCGCGCAGAAAGTCCTCCAGCAGGCGCAGGCCCGCCAGGAGATGATGCAGAAGCTGATGCTCGGGGCTGGCCTCGGCGTCGCCGCTTCTCAACTTGGCCTGGGCGGCGCGCTGCCGGGCGGAGCGCCGCCGGAGGCAATGCCGGGACAACCGGGGCCGCCGGCTCCGGCAATGAATGGCGGTGGCGGGATGTCCAGCCCTACGCCGCCTGGGCCGCCGGGTGCCGGTGCAAGTCCGGGTTCGCCCGGCGGTCCTCCTCCCCCGCCGGGTCCGCCCGGAGCGCCCGGCGGCCTGATGGGGGGCCTCGCGCAGATGGCCCAGCAAGCTGGCATATCCATGCCGATGGGGCCGTCGCCGGAAGAGCTGCAACAAGCGCAGGCGATCGTCGCTGACGTTCAGCAGGTCAAGGCGCAGGTCGACCAAGCCAACAAGATCGCCCGCACGCTCGAAATTCTCTACCAGTACGAGGTCAGCCAGCAGCAGCAGAGCTTCAAGTCGCGGATGAAGATGACCGTCCGCCGCGCCGCGACCAGCGGCGTCGGCTGGGTCAAAGTCGGCTTCCAGCGGGTCATGGGGCGATCCCCCGACCTGGATAGTAAACTTGCCGACGCTCAGCAGCAGCTCGCCTTGATCGAGCAGATATCCGCCGACGTCGCCGACAACGAACTTCAGCCCGACGCCGCCGAGGTCGAGCAGATGCGATTGGTGATCGCCGACCTTGCCGCGCAGCAGGACATCGTCCTGCGCGAAGGCCTGATGTTCACATGGCCGAAGAGCACCGCGATCATCCCCGACAAGAATTGCACGGCGCTGAGGAGCTTCCTCGGCTGCGGCTGGGCCGCCGAGGAGTATTGCCTGAGCGAGGACGAGATCGAGCAGACTTACGGAGTGGACGTCGGCAGCGCCGCCACCCAGTACCGGACGATCGACGGCTCGACCGATTTCGGGCAGGTCGAGGAGCTGATGGGGCGGCCGTCGGGCGACGCCAGCAACCCGTCGAAAATGCTGGTCTGGGAGATTTATGACAAGACCGACGGCTTGGTTTACGTCGTCTGCGACGGCTACCCGGATTTCCTGCGCGAGCCGGCCTCGCCGGAATATTACACCGATGCGTTCTGGCCGTGGTTCCTGGTGGCGTTCAACGAAACCGAGGGGAAAGTCTTTCCGCCGTCGGACGTCATGCTGATCCGCTCGATGCAGTTGGAGTTGAACCGCTCGCGCCAGGGCCTGCGCGAACACCGCTTCGCCAACCGCCCGAAGACGGCCTACGCCGAGGGCATCCTCTCCGAGGAAGACATCGAGGTTCTCCGCAATCCGCCGGTCAACGCGCTCATCGCGGTGGCTGGACTTCAGCCGGGGACCGATATCAATTCCGTCTTGCAGGCGATCAAGGGAGTGCCGGTTGACCCGAACATCTACGCCACCCAGGAAGTCTTCCAAGATTTCCTTCGCGTCGTCGGCGACCAGTCGGCTGACCTTGGACCGACAGCAGGCGCAACAGCTACTGAAAGCAATATCGCAGCTCAAGCCAAGGCAACGGCGACTGGCTCCGAAATCGATGACATCGACGACACTCTTTCAGCGATGGCTCAGGCGGCGGGCCAAATCCTCCTCTTGAACGTCTCCGAGGAAACTGTGAAGGAGATCGTCGGACCCGGAGCGATCTGGCCGACGCTGACCAGGGGCGACGTCGCCCGCAACCTCGTCCTCGACATCGAGGCGGGTTCCTCGGGCCGCCCCGATCAGGCCAGGGAACTCCAAAACTTCGAACGCTTGGCTCCGATCATGATGCAGATACCCGGGATCACCCCGGCTTTCATGGCCAAGCAGGCGATCTCCCGGATGGACGATAGTATCAATCTTGACGACGCGGTCACCGCCGGGATGCCAAGCATACTCGCCCAGAATGGGATGCAGCCGGGCGCGTCGGCGGACCCCGCCGGGGGTCCGGACCCGAACGCGCAAGGCCCGTTGGGCGGCGCAAACAAACCCTCCCCACCCAGCCCGCGATCGTCGGCTCCCACCCCGATGAACGCGGCTCCTCCGGGTCCGCCTTCCGCTCCGAATTAGTTTGGAGTAAGAGTTCGTTCCGTGGCCGAAGAAAACTTACCCGCTCCCAGCACACCTTCTTCGGACACGCCGGCGTCGGTCCCGACCCCCTCGGCCGACGCCGTGTCCCCCGTCGGGACCAGTCAAACGACGGAAACTCCGGGGGCAGAACCGGGAAAGAAGCCGAGCCTACTCGACGCCGTCCTCAAGGTTGTCCCAGCCGACACCGAGGGCGACGTCCTGGCTGCGAAGCCGACCGACGTTCCCACGTCACCCGCCGTCGATGAAGGAGATCAGGCCGACCAGGGGCCAGAAGGCGCAGAACTGACCGAAGCTGACGCGGCCAACATGGGGCCGTCGGCGGCGAAGAAATTCAAAGTGCTTCTTCGCCAGCGGGGAGAGCTACGCGAGCACATCGCGCAGCTTGAGCCGGTAGCCGAGATCGGTGGGCAGCTCGCCAATTTCGCACGCGAGAACGACTTGTCCTCGGACGACATCGTCAAGGCCGTGAGCCTTGCCGCCGCCGTCAGGGTCGGGGACTGGCAGAGTTTCTACCAGCAAGTCGGGCCTTTCGTGCGGAGGGCGCAGGAGTATCTCGGGCTGGTCTTGCCCGATGATCTCGGGCAGCGGGTCCAGCAGGGCCACATGACCGAGGCAGCCGCGCGCGAATATGCGCGGACGCGCTTCGACGCCGCCCGGGCCGCCGCCATAGCCGAGCAGCGCGGGACTGAAATCCAGTCCTCGCGCGTGCAGGCCGTTCAGCAAGACGTCCAGCGTTCTGTCGCCAACTACGAGGCCCAACTGGCTGCGCGTGATCCCGATTATCGGGCAAAGGCCGACGCCATCCGCCGGACGACGCAGGCGATCCTGCATGAGCGTGGCGGGCAGATCGGTTCGGCGCAGGAGGCCCTGGAGATCGTCCAGGCCGCCCATGCCGAAGTGACTGCCCAGTACCGCCGCCTCATGCCCGGACCCCGTCCTACGAACCCCGTGCCGAATGGCAATTCGCAGCAACCATCGGCTCGCGCGGACCCGAAGACCATGATGGAAGCGGCCCTGCTGGGGCTGGAACGGTCGAGGACGTCGCGTGCCTGAATAGGCACCCCCAATGGCTTTCACAGCCGGAGAAATCACCAATATCGCCAATGCCGCCTTGGACTTTTACTTTTCCAAGGGGGACGTTTTCCGCCAGACCCTCCAGAAGCGCCCCTTCTGGGACAAGCTCTCGGGCAAGCGTAAGAGCTTCCCCGGCGGCAAAGGCTCGATCTCGCTCGCCGTCTCGGGCAAGTTCGGCGACGGGTCCGGCAACGACGTCGTCAAGGGCTACACCCACAACGACACCGTCAATTTTTACACCCCCGCCAACCTCCTGCGGGCAGCGTACCCTTGGCGTGAACATCACCTTGGCTTGATGCTCACCCATACCGAGCTGAAGATCGACGGCATCAGCGTCGTCGATACCAACGGCGCGGAGACTACCAACCACTCCGGCCGCGACATGACGGTGCTGGTCGGCCTGCTCGAAGACAAGCTCTTCGACCTCGGCGAGAGCTACGCCCGCAGCATGAACTTGCTCTCTTATGGAGACGGCGTCGCCGATCCCAAGGCGATGGCCGGCGTCAAACTTCTTGTTGCTGATAACCCGGCCGTCGGCATCGTCGGCGGCATCAACCGCGCCACGGCGGGCAACGAGTGGTGGAGAAACTTGGCGAAAACCGCGGCGTCCGGCGGTGCGGTCACTTCCGCGCCGACCAACGGCGGCGTCCTGCTCCAGGAACTCCAGAAGCAGCGCCGTCAGCTCGTACGTTATGGTGGCGCGCCCACCGACGCCTTCTGCGGCAGCGACTTCATTGGCGCGATGGAAACCGAGCTGCGCGCCAACGGCCTCTATACCCAGACCGGGTTCAAAGGCACTCAGGACGGCGCGATGGGTGGCGTGGCGTTCGCCGGCACCGACTTCGTCTATGACCCGACGATGGACGACCTCGGCCTCAACAAGCGTTGCTACTGGCTCGACCTCAACAACATCTTCATCGAGGCGATGACCGGAGAGTGGATGCACAATCACTCGCCGGCGAGGCCGCCGAACCAGTTCCTGCTCTATCGCTCGATCACGACCACTTGCCAGATGGTCGCCAAGCAGCTCAATTCGAGCTTGGTGATCGACATCGCATAGGAGAAACCATGCACTTCTGCACCGCCGATATCGCCCTCGCCAGCGACGAGCAGCAAGTCGTCTCGCGGGGTCCGCGCGACCCGATCTCCTGGCCGGAGATCGACGTCCTGCGGACCCTGCACGGCGATGCGGCGGTGCGGAACGTGAAGCCCTTCGTCTGGGTCGACCAAACTGCCCAGGCCGAGCAGCAGCGCCTCTTGATGATCTACGGCAACGTGGTCACCGAGAAAGTCTTCATGGGCCGCCGCCCGCAGATGGAGATGGACGCCGCCGAGATGGATGTTCTCGAGCCGGGGACCGTGTGGGTCAATCCGATCACTCGCGAAGTCGCCCCGGTGCCGGACCCCGAAGAAGAAGTCGAGGAGGTCGAGGAGGAAGTTGACACCCCCAACGCCAAGCTCTCCCGGCTGGCCAAGAAGCGGCCCCGCGACGACAAGGGCCGGCTGCTGCCGGCTGTTTCCGACGAGCCAACCCCGGAACTCTGATGCAGACCGACACCCTCGTTAACTGCGTCTATGCCCTGCGGGCGGAAGCCGGGCATTCTTTGTCGTCGGCGCAGGGCCAGAACGTCGTCGACACGCTCAAATATCTTTTGAAACGCTCCCAGCAGGAGCTGTGGACGGCCTACCAGTGGCCCACTCTTATGACGTCGGGCGACACCCAGATGGCCGCCGGGCAGTTCCTCTACGCCTATCCCGCCAACTTCGATTTCGAGATGATCCGGGAGAGCTACACGGCTCCGGCCAACTCGACCCAGTGGCGTGATCTGATCTATGGCTTCGACGAAACCTACATCATGCCGGGCGGCGCAAATTCCCAATCCGGGGACGGACCCCAGTTTTGGCGGCCCGAGCTGAACCAGTTCCGCGTCTGGCCTACGCCCGTCTCGGCCAACAACTGGACCCGCTTCCGGGGCATGAAGCCGCTCGCTCCCTTTATTGCCGACGCCGACGTCTCGACCCTCGACGCGATGGCGCTGGTTCTGTTCACGGCGGCGGAAATCCTCGCCAGGGCCAAGGCCGACGACGCTGCCAACAAACTCAAGAAAGCCCAGAACCACCTGCTTTCCGTTCTCGGCAACACAGTCTCCGCCAAACGGCGGGTTTCGACCCTCGCCTCGACGTCGCGGTTCCGGCAGGCGGTCCCCGGCATCGACTATGTGCCGATGAGTGGTTGATCGGTGGCCTACATTGCCATCGACAACTTTGCTGCCGGCCTCGACACCCGCAAGTCGGCGCTGACATCTGCGGCTGGCACCCTCCAAAGACTGACCAACGCCACCATCACGCCCGGCGGCGAGATCGCCAAGCGACGGGCCTTCGTCAAGATCGCCACCCTCACCGGGACTTTCGGCTTGGCGGCGACCGAGAGCGTCCTCTATGCCTTCACCCGCAACACCGGACCCGGCACGCCGCCGGCGATCACCGTCCCCGGCGTCACTCTTGTCTATCAGAAAATCCCCAACGCCTCGGCGACCCTGCGGCAGACCGATTTCGATACTTATAACGGCAAAATCTACCTCGCCACCTACGACCCGTCCGGCGCGGCCAACGCCCAGCAGTTCCACTACTACGACGGCAACGCCGTGCTGGAAGCCAGCGGCGCGAATGCGCGCGGCCTCTACGTCCGCACCTACCGGACGAAGGTCTACGCCGTGAACGGCGTCAATCTCAACTTCTCAGCGACCGGCGACGCCACCAAGTGGATCGACCCCTCGGTGCCGCCGGCCTACAACGGCGCGGGCTTCATCAACCTCGCCAACAACGACAGCGGCGGCGAAGTCCTCACCTCGCTCGAAGTCTACTACGACAAGCTCAGCGTCTTCTCGTCGGTGGCGACGCAGCTCTGGTCGGTCGACCCCGATCCCAAGCAAGACAACCTCGACCAAATCCTCCGGTCATCGGGGACGATCGCGCCGAACTCGGCTCTCCAGTACGGGTCCGGCGACGATCGACCCCGATCCCAAGCAAGACAACCTCGACCAAATCCTCCGGTCATCGGGGACGATCGCGCCGAACTCGGCTCTCCAGTACGGGTCCGGCGACGTCCTTTATCTCGCCAAGAGCGGTATCCGCTCGGTGCGGGCGCGGGACAGCTCCAACGCCGCCGCCGTGTCGGACATCGGCTCGCCGATCGATGGCCTCATCCAGGCGATCTACTCCGCCAACCCGCAGAGCTATTTCACCTCGGCGATAGCCCTCCTGGAGCCGATCGTCGGTCGTTTCTGGATGATCTTCCCGAATGAGATTTACGTCCTCAGCGCCTTCCCCGGCCCGAAGATCACGGCGTGGTCGCGCTACACGACCATCGCCAACGCGGTCCCGTTCACGATCGCCTACGCCGTCACTTGCGGCGGCAACATCTTCGTCCGCGACACCGCCGACAACCTCTATGTCTATGGCGGCAACGATGGCCTCGCCTACGACAACTGCGGCGTCGAGATCAGATTGCCTTACCTCGACATGGGCAAGCCGGCGACCAATAAAATCTTCCAGGGCATCGACATGACCGTGCAGGGGACTTGGACGATCAAGAACTCCTTCGACTACAACAATCCCGACGCTCCCAACGAGGAAACCCTCGGCGTGTTTTCGTCGCCGACATGGCGCGACGGCCACGCCGCCTTCGAAGGCCAGTCCACGCACTTCTCGCTGCGCTTCTACAACAACGACGCCAACGCCGCGCTCATCTCCAATGCTGCCGTCCACTACTCCCTCGCCAACGAGGAAGCCGGGTGATCGTCATCCACCAGCCTTCGTTCGAGGAAATCCTCGCCGTCGCCCGCAACCTCCGCGCCGCCGACATCAAGGAGCTTTCGGTGACGCGGCGCGACCTCTCGAACCCGGTCAAGCTCGCCACCTCAGCCTGGGCAGCGAAATACCGAAGAGCTGCTTATATCGGCGAGAAACCCGTCTTCGTCTTTGGCATGACCCTCTTCGAAGGCGACCCGACGCAGGGCCAAGCCTGGGGTTTCGGCACCAGCACGGCGCACCTCGCCATGAAAGCCGTGACGAAGTTCATCATCCGGGATATGGTCCCCGACATGCTCGGCATCGGCCTCGTCGCCGTTCAGGCGATCGGGCATCCCGAGCACGATCTCTCCGCCCGTTGGCTTCGCCGCCTCGGGTTCTCTTCGATGGCCGCCACACTGCCTGGAGTTGGCGCAGGCACGCATCCCATGATCCTGTGGATCACGACGGCCAGTGAACATCTCCCAAGCTATCGCGCCCGCGCGGCATAGGCTGATCCAGCAGACGCTGGACGGCTACATCTTCTCGTTGGCGTCGCCGGCCGATGCCGACGAGATCATCGACCTCTTCCACCAGTATTTCGACGACGAGGCCGGCTACCGCAAGCGCGGCGTCGTCTTCGCCGCCGACAAAGCCAAGCCCAAGCTCGAACGGGCGATCGACCTCGGCATCTATCCGCACATCATCGCGCGGACCCCCGGCTACGACGGCAAGATCGTCGGCGTGATCTCCTATTCACTCGATGCCTCCTTCTGCGTCGACCCGATCGCCGTCATGGACATGCTCTATGTCGTCCCTGGTTATCGCCGCTCGGCGATCGGCAAAGTCCTTCTCGAAGTCGCCGTCGACATGGCCAAGGGCGACGGCGCGGTCGCTTTCCACGCCCCGATCGCGTCCGAGATCGTCCGCTGGCAGAGCATCGTCAACCTGTTCAAGAACGCCGGCTTCGGCGAGATCGGCGTGATCATGGGAAAGGGCCTCTGAGATGGCACAAGTCGGCAAGCCGGGTGGCGGCGTCAGCGGCAAACCGGGCGGCGGCATGGGCGGCCTCGGCGGCGGCACGCCGATGACGGCGGAGCAGGCCGACGCCGCCAACGGCACCCGGCGGCAGAACCTCTACACGACCGTCGGCGGGCTTTCCCGCCCAGGCGGCGGGCAGCGCCCGTCGGGTCCGGCGGGTCCGCCCTCGCCGCGACAACGCCCGGCGCTCAATCCCAAAGTCCTCGATCCGCTGATCAATGGGCAGCCCGCCGCTTATGGCGCGTCGGTGGTGCCGGACCCGGTGACCGGCTTGCCGGCGTACATGCACCGGCCTCTCCCCGATCCGACGCTACCCCCGGGGGCGGCACCGCCGCCAATGGGGATCGGTCAAGCAGAGGGCTTCGCTCTGCCGGCCACCGCCGGCCTCGGCAACAACGCGCCGCTCGATGTCGGCAAAATGTCGGTCAGCGAGAGGCGCGCCCGCTACAAGAAACTGAACCCGGATTGGCCGTACACGCGCGCCGACGAAGGCGTCAATTCAGGGACGAAGTTCTGACATGGGTGGATCATCGCACGTCGAGAACGACGCCATCGTCAAAGAGCAGCAGAAGCAGGCCACCGACGCCGCCGCCAAGGAAACCAAACGCCAGAAAAACATCACCACCGGGCTGGCCAACATCAAGAACGCCTTCGAAGGCAAGGCCGTAACCAAGGCGACTTCGCACAAGTTCGACTGGAAGAACTTCAACGACAAGACCGTCTTGCCGAAGGGCTACAAGCGGGTCCAGGTCGACGCTACCGGCAAGGCGCTCGCCGGCACGCCGGCGCAGGCGGCCACCACCGGCGGCGTCTCTTTCGACCCGAATGCCGGCACTGCCGGCGTCGGCTACAATCAAAGCGTCGCCACCCTTTCGCCTGGAAAAGCCGCCGTCGCGGCGGCTCCGGCCACCGGCGGGACCACCGCCATCATGGGTCCGGACGGGAAGATTTATAAATCCGGGCAGGCGTTCAACTACACCTCCAACGACCCGACCGGAGCGGTCACCGGCGGCTACGGCGACGATTTCTATAAAGCCTTCACGGACGACTATACTGGTTATTACAAAGACCAAGTCCAAAAGAAGTTCGATCTCGCCCAGAGCGACGAGGCCGCCGCCCTGGCCCGCGCCGGCCTCGGCGTGTCGTCGGCCGCCAACACCGTCAACGCCGATTTGGTCAGCCAAAAAGCCGCGCAGGACACCAACGTCGATAATCTGGCGACCCAGCAGGATCAGGCCCTCCACACCAAGGTCAGGGAAGCGCGCAAGCGGGTCACTGATCAGCTCTACCAGACCGAAGACCCGGAGCTTGCCGCCAACACGGCGCTTTCCGAAACCAGGGCGCTGTCCCTGGCGACCCCGGAGAAATCGCCGCTCTCGCAAATCTTCGACATCGCCGCCATCGGCGGGGCGAACCTGCTCAAGAACTACAACAACCAAGCGTCCTACAACCAATTCCAGATGGGCCTGCCGAAAAGCAGCGGCCACATCAACAACTAGGGGCGACCATGTGTGACCCTTCGATCATGGGCATCGCCTCGATGGCGTCCGGCATGGCCGACGCCTTCGGCCAGCAATCCGCTCAGCGCGAGCAGGAGAAAGCCTACAAAGAGTGGATGGCCATGCAGGACAAGAACCGGGCCGAGGAAACCGCTGCCCAGGAGAAGCTGCGCCTACAGGCCGAGGCGGCGCGGACGCAAACCGTCAATAAGCTCTCTGGGTCGAACGTGACCAAAGAATTGGGCAACCAAGCCGGCCAACTCACCGACAAGTGGACGAGCGGCAATGCGTTGACCCACGACTTCCCGGCCACCGACGCGGCGTCCGGTACGCAGACGGCGGCTGCCGACGCGACGTTGCTTCAGCCGGGCGACCCGGCTGTCACCAACGCCGCCACCGGCGGGCAGACCGCCGGCGTGCTCGGCAAGTACATGCTCCAGGGCCAGGGCGAACTCGGCGCGAAAGACCCGCAGTTCATGGCCGACCTCGCCGGCAAGCTTTCCGGCGCGGCCAGCGCCGCCCGCAAGAACATCGGCTACCTGTCGACGATGTCGGCCTATGGCGGCGGCTTCGAAGGTTTCACCGACGATCAGCTCATGAAGTCGGGCATGACGATCGACGAGATCAACAACTTCCGCAATGGCCGCATGAAGGTCTACGGGGCCAAGCAGGCCGTCGACCCCAAGCAGATCGTCTATCAGAAGGGCTTCCTCTAGATGGCGACTTTTGGCCTCAAGGTTGTCGGCGGCGGCTCGCCTCTCTCCGAGATTTTCAAGAACGCCTTCGGCGACCCGACGCAGAAGGCCCAACTCGACAATATCTCGAGCGAAATCTGGGCGCGCGAATATGCCAACAAGGCCAACGAGCAGCAGGCCGAGAATTATCGGCAGGCCGCCGCCAAGACGGCGCAGGAAGCCGCCATCCTCAAGGCGCAGCAAGCCGCGAAAGACGCCTATGGCCCGGCTTTCGGCGAGCAGCTTGCCGGCCACGTTGCTCCCGTCTCGATGCCGGTGCCGGTGACGCTGCCGGCAGTCAGCGGCGGAGCGTTCGCCGGGGCAGCGCCGGGGATCGAGACGG